>ERZ1292629.671-Hain-H43-01um-R1-671-length-37907-cov-15_pt1 | contig 18636 bp, 29 predicted proteins | sample MGYA00564399_ERZ1292629 | MGnify/ENA primary metagenome ERZ1292629 (study PRJEB36523, sample SAMEA6512636) | groundwater metagenome | collected 2019-01-08 | study: AquaDiva: Metagenomics assemblies of 32 groundwater samples | reverse complement strand
TCCACGCTGCCGCAACTGATACAAATACCATACTCTTCGCTATAGCTTCATCTACAGCAAGTGCAACTACAACGCATTTCACAGTTAAAAATGACGGTACTGTGTTTGCACCAAATACCACAACATCTGGAGCTACACAAACAGGGTATTGGTGTTACGACGCTAATGGTCAATTGATACGGGACACAACCACTTGTTTAGTATCAGCTTTCAAGTTCAAAAAAGATATTAAACCACTAGAGAACGGACTCGACGTAGTGCTCAAAATGCGACCAGTAACCTACTTTAAAAAAGAACCACTTGGAATGGACGACCAAGGACAACAAATTGGCTTTATTGCTGATTGGTCGGAAGAAGTGGTGCCAGAATTAGTGACTCATGACTCGACAGGAGCGGTGCGTGGATTTAATTACGAACAATATACAGCCGTACTCACCAAAGCAATACAAGACCTTAATGACAAAGTAGAAGGAAAAACTATCATCATCGCTGCCAAGCGTACCGTGGAAGAGGATTGGCAAAATTCGATACTTGCGTTACTACTTATTTATGTGGCGTATAACGAATTAAGTAAATGGCGTTCAAGGCGCACTAATCAAGCCAGTACCAGGATTCGCGAATAGCAATACTATGAATACCATTAGCTGCCTTAGTATGCTTCCCCGCAGAAAGCAAATTGCGTATTTCTCTTACTTGCTCCGAAGTCAGTTTGCTTCTGGCAGAACGTTCTCCACGCGCGCGTCCGCGATTGTTAGCCCGTCCTTTGAAGTGCATGTCTCTCATATTTGCAGTATGGTCTCCAATCCAAAGGTGTTTCGGATTAACACAAGCTCTATTATCACAAGTATGACATACAAACATTCCTTCGGGTATTCTCCCTTTATGAAGTTCGTAAGAAAATCTATGAACACGAGTAGAAATACCATCCGTAGTAAAATAACCATATCCGTCAGAAATACCAGCAGTCCATTCCCAACAATGTTTAGTTTTTTTGACTTTACTCCAAAATCTTGGGATAGAATCAGAGAATATTCCTTTTCGTGGGTTTACCCATCCTTTTGGAGGAGCCATATAGGAAGAGTATACCCTGTGATAGGCATGAGTCCAGTAATTAAAAAATTAAAGAAATAATTATGACACAAGAAGAAATAGCTAACATAATAGTCCAGCTCCGCAGCCTTGCAACGGAGAATCGAATCAAAGCAGACTTCTTTGAATTAGCGGCAACTCTACATGAGACAGGTTATAAAAGTGACCAGCAGTCTATTAGCATAGCTGTAGCACAACAACTCTCAGCAGCAGTTGCAGCCGAAACAACTTCTCTACGGGAACAGATTTCTCAGCTTGAAACAAAATTACAAACACAATCTGTTCAATAATGTGAAAAAACAATCTTTAGAAATAATGTTCATAGTGCTAGCTATCTCTGGTGGAATTGCACGGTATTTAAATGGATATACAAATGGAACTCCATTTAATTGGAAAACCTTTTTAGCTAGTGTATTTGTATCGGGTTTCTCTGGGTATATGTTTGCTCTAATGGCTATATCTATGAATCTACCTATTCCCATTCAATTTATGATGGCGGGCACAGGAGGGTTCTTTGGTGACCAAACTATGAAATTTGTCCTTGAATATGTGCGAAATAAAACAAAATGAGCTGGAGGACTGAAAAAACAAAACTAGGACAGGATTTGGTATGGGACGGTGTAGAAACTGGCATAGCTCTTTCGCCTACAAAGGGAACGGCCAACATACAAAACGCCAACATCAATACGGAACTTGGAGAGATAATGGCCTCGTATGCGCGTATTAAACAAAACCAAATAGCACTAACCAGCCAAACATTAACAGCGGTAGATTCTACACTTTTTAGTGGGCCAGCGACTCTACAAGCAGGACAATGGGTAACCGTTTCTAGTACCACTATTGCTTCCAACGTAGTTAGTTATTTAGTAGTAGCAGGCGGCGGTGGTGGTGGCGGTGGCCAAGATTCCCCTTCTGGTAATGGTGGCGGTGGTGGCGGCGGGGCAGGAGGTATGCTTACGGGTACAACAGTATCTTTAGGTGTTCTTGGCTCGTACACCATAACAGTAGGTGCTGCGGGTACAGCTGGCACAGCAGGTACTGCAGGTGGTGTTCTTCCAAGTGCGGGTGGGAATGGTAGTAATTCATCTATTGCTGCGTTGGTAGTTTCTACAGGCGGCGGTGGTGGGGCAGCTGGCAATGCAGACCCTGGTAATACAGGGGCTAACGGTGGTTCAGGCGGCGGTGGGGCAGGGGGTCAGATTGGCGGTACTGCGACAATCGGCCAAGGTAATAATGGTGGTAATGGTATATTTACAGGTGGTTCAGGCGGCGGTGGTGGTGGCGGTGGGGCAGGTGCTGTAGGACAAAACGGTAATACATCTGGTGGTATTTCTGGTGGTAATGGTGGTAATGGTTTAGCTTCAAATATTAGCGGGGCGTCTGTAACGTACGCAGGCGGTGGTGGTGGTGCCTCTCCAGGTGGTTTCGGTACTGGGGGTACTGGCGGTGGTGGTGCGGGTAACTCTCCTGGTGTTGCAGGTACCACAAACCTAGGTGGCGGTGGTGGCGGCGGAGCACAAAATAACGCTGGTGGTGCAGGTGGTAAAGGTATTGTAATACTCTCGTACACTACAGGCACCATGACGGCAACAGGAGGGACTATCACTACCTCGGGGGGTAATACTATCCACACCTTTACAAGTACTGGTACGTTTACCGTTACTGTGCCTATGTTTACTACTGGCACTTACTACGTTTCATACAAAAATAGTAGTAACCAAGTAAAACTGTCAGCTGTGTATGACCCAGAAGATTTATACCCTGTACCACACGGGGCAAGCGGTACGGCCACGTTTAGTGTGGCTACCATCATGTCTGCACCAATAGCTAAAGCTACGGAGCAATTTAATACTGGAAGCACAACTGAGTATCGCTATTACATACTTGACTATGAAGGTTATGTGTGGATATACGACACAAAATACTATGCTGACACATTAGCAGCTGATGGTGTTGGTATTAAGTGGTTTTTACCCGATAACACAGATTATGGCTCTTATGTACTTAGTGGTATGGCGATATTAAATGGTTGGTTGCATGTAACAGGGCAGATACACATTTATGTAAAACAAACAGTAAACCTAGGGGCTGCCTTTACACAATTTGTAGGACAAGCAATGAACAGTGCTATAGATTCAAACATTAAGCACTTTGCGTATGTTGGCCACCAAGGAAAGATGTTTTACTGCGATGGTAATTATCTTGGTGAGATTTTTCCCACCACATCGCTTGAAACAAGTATCCAAAACATACAAACCTACGCAAAATATACTGCGTCAACTACTACAGGTACCATGACAGCAGTTATTAGTGGGGGTACTCCTTCGGATGGTGCTGGCACACGTATACCAGCCGTATTCTTTACTGATGCGCTAGGGACACAACCAACTAACTTAACGGCTGGTACGGTGTACTATATTCAAAATGCACTTGGTAGTGCTGATTTTCAAGTATATGCAGCGTCTAGTGGTGGGGCAGCACTAAATATACAAACTGGTGCGGCAGGTAATCAATACTTTAATACCTATTATCCTATAGGTACTGATGCTAGTGCAACAGGCACAAATCCGTTAGTAACAATAAGTTTACAGCGTGTAAATCTGCCCATATTTGAAATAGCAACATGTATGATTGAGATTAGTAATACAATCCTTATTGGAGGTATTACCAACACTCTGTATTCATGGAATCAAATATCTGCAAGACCTAGTGACCTTATTGCTTTGCCAGAGTCGGGTGCAATAGCTATGACCAACGTAAATAACATGGCCTACGTGTTGGCTGGCAATAAAGGCAACATCTACATAAGTAATGGTTCTGTGGCCTCTGTGGTGACAAAAATACCAGACTATTGTGCAGGCGTGCCCGGTACACCATTAACCTATATTGAGCCTATATTCACTTGGGGGGATATTGCATATATGCGCGGGCGTGTATATGTATCTATTCTTGACCAAACGGCCACCAAAGCAGGCAACTGTGGTGGTGTGTGGTCGTTTATACCAGCACAAAACTTCTACACAGGACAAGATACTGGGTTGGCTATGCGCCTTGAAAATCAAAATTCATACGGTAATTACAGTGGTATGGCAACACTCATCATTCCATCAGAAGAACAAGACGCAGTATCACCACAGTATTGGGCGGGATGGCAGAACAGTTACTCGGTAGCTACCTCAACAAACTTTGGTGTGGACTTTACTGACACTGTGCCAGTAACACTGTATGTATTTGAGACTGACCTTTTTCCTACAGGTACCTTCCTTAATCAAGAGACATTTGACCATGTTGAGTACAAACTCACTACACCTTTAGTCTCTGGCGATAGTATGCAATTGTATTATCGTTTAAACGCAACAGATGCTTGGACGAGCTGTGGTACTGTAGTGGAAGAGACAGCAAATCCCCTTTCGGGCTACTTCCCCGTAAACTTCCAAAAGACACAGTGGTTACAATTGCGTGCACAAGTGACACTTAATGGTACTACTACCTCATCTTTTGGCCGTTTTAAACAATTAAGAGTACGCTAACATGCCAAACGAACAACAAATACGTCAGATAATTCGAGAAGAGATACAAGCACAAGATATACGTAGCCGTTTCGGTTTGCAGAGTATTCCATATCATACACACGATGGCACTGATGCACCTTTTGCGTGGGCACCATACCAGTCATACATAGGTTTTGTGCCGTCTGATGGTGATATAAACAGTATATTAGGGTCTTTTTTGCCCCAAGGTTGGAATTTATCAACGAGCGGCACAGGTGTATATACTATAGTGCATAACCTTGGAACTAATCTATATGCATTTGTGGCTGATGCATCACAGTCAACGAACGAAAAAGTAGCTCCTGTAGTAGCACCAGACGCGGTAGGAAACCAACTCACCATAAGTTGGTTTAGATGTACAGATGGCACAGGACAAAACACCAGTTTTACATTCATTCTAACATCTATAGGAAATATAAATTCGATACCACCTGCTTATACGACTAACCGCTTTAGTTAAAAAATGAAAACGTACTCTACACTCACAAGTTTATATACCAACCTTTGCAACAATACCTCAACAGCAAATAACTCGTTGGGTGCACAACTCATTTCTGACCAACATCGTTATCTTATACAGAAGTACTTTGACAACGAACGTATCTATACCACGGTGACTATTGGTGCAGAAGATTTAGTACTAACAGGTGCACCAGCAATAGATGCAGTATCAGCCACACTAACTACTACATGGACGAATATTAGTTGCCAACAATTAGTCATTTTCTCAAATTCTGACCAACGTACGGTATACTTTATCCAAGGCAGCACTGCTATTACTTGGCAAAGTGGCCTTAGCGCTGCCGCAACTGTAGATATAACAACAATAGGTGTACAGGCATACCCAATACCAGCGGGCGTATCAAAGATTAAAAATGACACCATTACCGTGGGGCAGTTGGTGTATACCCCAGCCCCTGTGCAGTCTATACAGGAATGGACATTGCTTAACGCTTTACCATATACCAGCGATATACCAAACTATTTCTACATCTATCAAAATCAGATAATGTTTTGGCCAATTCCCTCTACTAGTGGCAATATAATTACCTTCAATTACAAAGCACGAGTACCAGACCTTTCTTTCGCAGACTATTCAACGGGTACACTTAGTGCTATTGCGATTGGTAGTAACGCTATTACAGGTGTAGGCACCAACTGGAACTCTAGTGGTACCTACCCTCTAAACGTAGATGTAACATTCTTTAATCTGTACATAAAGATAACTCCACCCAGTGGTGAGGGTATTTGGTACCAAATACAGCGGTTTTTGAGTAATACTTCTCTGTTGCTCACCACACCCATAGCTTATGCACCAAGCTCAACCGCGGCAGCATACGTTATAGGCCAACTTCCTCTGCTGCAAGAGGATTTCCACGATATGCTTGTTCATGGCTCGTTGATGATTTACTACTCGTCTATAAATGACGACAAAGATAAATATGGTATGTATAAAGATTTATACACAACACGATTAGACTTACTGGAAGCATATTCGGGAACAAAATCAATTAATGTTGACCTTGGGCCACAACGTGTGCCATCAAACCCAAATCTTTATTATTGGGGAACAGTGATATAATACTTATATGGCTATAACTAACTCATTAAATTCAGGAATTGCAAACACCACGCCTTCCACCATTCAAAAGAAAACAGCGGGACTTGTTTCGCCAAGACCAACATGGCAACAGCAATTGCAGGATGTTCAGAGTACATATTTTGCAAATAATCCATTAACACCACGTACTCCTATTGCACCACAAATACAAGCCACAATTCCTCCTTCTGTACCTGTAGCATCTCAACAACCACAAAACCCCACCTATACTCCACCCCAAACAAATCAATCAGTACGTGGGGTACTTAATTACCCTGGATATGTTAGTGATGTAGCTGCAGCATCACGTCCAAGTGATGTTCAGCGTGGATTAGTGACAAACATATCTAAAACAGCAGAAGGTAATACCGAAATAGGAAAACAAGCTGCTGCTTTGTCTAAAGATTACGGTGAGCGTATTGCTGAGGTTGGTCGTTTAGGCGCAGGCGCGCAAGCAGGTGCTCTCTCTACAGGTACAGATATAGTTGGTTCTGGTAATGCAGCAATAGCCTCACAGAGTGCATCACAACGTATGCAAGCTCTATCTGACGCACAACAAGCCGCTCTTCAAGGTACTGCTCAACAATTAACTGCACAGGGACAAACAGCTAGTGCTTTTGGCACCGCATTGGGTGGTGCTAACGTACAACAACAGCAACAAATATCTGGTCTTACTTCTGCTGCTGAATTTGCACAACCTAGCCCAACAGCCTTCGGTCAAACAGTATTTAACCCTCTAACGGGAAGATTTGAGGGTGGTGGTGGAGATATGACTCAAGCCATAGGACAATACGCAGAATTAGCGGCAGCCAATGGTATTACTCCAAGTCAAATTCCGAACTCTATTACAGGCAATCCTATCTTAATGGGGCAATTCTTAGAACAAGCCCGCCGTATAAATTCATCATTCAATCCTGCACAATGGGAGGCTGCTGTAAAAGCCATACAAACTGATATAGCTCAAACAGGTTCTTTGGGAGGCCCGCTATCCAAAGCGGCCGGTAGTGCATATCAAGCTCTTGATTCACTTCAAGCTGCATTTAATCAATTGGGTAGCCTACAACAAGGTGGACTACCCTTTACTGATATGAATGTGCCTATACTTAGTTCACTTGCACAAAAAGCCTCTTTAGCTCTTGGCCCAGGACGAGAAGTTGCATCCTTGTATCAAGGGGCACTAAATGAAGCCCGTGCACAAGTATCTGCCGTGCTTGCTCCTGTTGTTGGTGTTGACGCTGCCCGTTCTGCCTCTGTAGGTTTGTTGCCTGATAACATGACCCCGCAAGAAATACCACAAAAACTACAAGCAGCCAAGGAGTACATCAACCAGCGCGTTCAATCTTTTACTACTCCAGGCGGCACCACCACACAAACTTCGGCTGGTGCTGGAACCACAAAAGCAGGTGGATATAATTTTGTACAAGATGCAAGTGGTAACTGGGTTCCAGCAAGATAATATGCAACCAACATTGGCAGATAGAAATAATAATCCTGGCAATATAAAAGACCCAACAATGGGCACTTTCAGAAAGTTCAACTCTCCACAAGAGGGATATGCGGCGTTACTTAATGACTTAGAAATAAAAAAGTCAGGAAAATCACGGACGGGGCTGGCACCAACATCAACACTTGCTGACTTTTCAAATGTTTACGCTCCTGCAAGTGATAAAAATAATCCAGCACAATATACAGCAAATTTAGCAAATCATATGAAAGTAAGGCCCGACGTACAACTAAAAGACTTAGACACAGGGGCTTGGGCTGATGCTGTAGCAAACGCAGAAGGGTCAATTATGGCAACATCAACTCCAAAGAGACAACAAACACCCGCTTTGCCTCAAACCTCTATAAACCAAAATCTAATACCACCAGAGGAAGAAAAGAAAACCAACGCACTACAAAAAGTATTGGAGTTTGCGTTTCCTATTTTAGAGAAAAAAGAGCGTACGACATTACAAACCGCAGGTGATGTTGGTTTGTCTGCATTGTGGTTTGTCCCAGGTATAGGTGGTGCAGCGTCTACTGCATTGCGTGGTGCTGGTCTTGGGGTGAAGGCGGCCCGAACACTAGGGGCCGTAGGTGCGGGTGCAGCAACGGGGTATGCAGCAGATGTATCCCAAAAACTATCCGAGGGTAAAACAGGTGGTGAGGCTGTGACACCGGGTGCAGGTACAGCCATAGGTGCGGCGACAGGCGGCCTCGTGTCTCGTATGGCAGGTAAATACTCCCCTACAGGCATAATCGAGGAGATATCAAAACAAAATAATTCTGTGTTTGGTCAAACCAAACGTGGTGCAAATGAATTGGCTGAGTCTTTTTCAAAAAATAAAGACCCTGGGCTTTTGGCTTCTGAGAAAGGTATAAACCTAAAACAACTTGTAGACAATGATACTATAGCGTACAACACAAAAGAAAAAGCAGGGGAGGTATTACGTGACGCATCTGAGTTGAATAAAGTTTTAACTGAATCTCTTACTCGTACAGCAGGGTCAAAATCTGTACAAGAAATAGAGGAGGCATTACTCGCAAAAGTACCAAAGAACTATCCCGAGCGTGCAGACGTGATAAAACGTGAAATGGAACTCCTACGTCAACAATATGGCGCAAACCCTTCAATAGCAGACCTCAACGAGTGGAAACAACGCAACTGGAACTTTAGTAAATTTGACATGGCAACGCCAAATGAAACTCGATTGACTCACCGCCTCATAGGAAACCAACTTAAAACAGACGTCGAGACTCTCGCTAAAAAGGGAGGCTTGGAAGGTGTTGATGAGATGAATGAGTATATAGGTTCCCACTTAGACTTGGCCGACAACTTGGAGAGATTAAATGGTACAAAAGCGAAAGGAGGTAGGTTGGGAGATTTACTTCGTACTCGCGCATTTGAGGCTGGTGGTGCTGCTGTAGGTGGTGTCTTTGGTGGAGGGGTTGTAGGTGCTTTGTTGGGTGCTGTAGTAGGTAATTATTCATCAAAAGCAGTAGCGTCCATACTTCGTAAAGTAGAGGCGAGTCCTATCAAATCTGCCATCCTGCGTCGCATTGTTAGGGAAGACCCTGAGATAGTACAAAAAATCCTACAACAGTCAGATAAAACCCCAAAGGAGTTAGAGGCTATTAAGAAACAATTAGGTGAGTTAGGTATAGATATCTTCCCTGAGACTGGCGAAAAACTGGTGGCACCAAAACTTGCCCCAACTGATAAAAACGCTGGGTTACTCCAACGCACTCTTACTACTGGTGCGGCTAGAATTGGTGCACAATGAGGGCACTAGCACTCATGTCGTTCTTTGTTGTGTTGGAGGTTATAGGACAAATTAGGGGCCGCGCTGTGTCATACATAGAGCAAGTAACTATAATAGGTAATGTTTTTTTATTTGCTATTGTATTAAAAATATTAGGTATTATATGAAAAAATTAGAATTGTATTACCCCACAAAACCGTTTAAAATCACACAAAAGTTTGGTGAAAATCCAAAATTGTATGCGCAGTTTAATATAAAAGGACACAACGGTTTGGATATTTTAGCTGCTCATGGTTTACCTATATATGCTACCCACGATGGTATTGGGTATTACCAGGTAGATGGAAGTCAGGGGCATGGAGTTGTGGTGCGTACAAATGAAACTCTTGATTTCCAAGGAAAAGAGGTATTTTACAAAACAATTTATTGGCATTTTTGTGATTACCGTAAAGAGCCAAAGTTTAAACCACCCGTGCCAACATCAGGTGCTCCGTTTCCTGTGAAACGTGGAGACTTATTAGGATATGCCGATAATACAGGATTCTCTATGGGCGACCACCTACATTTTGGTTTGAAACCAATACTCCCTGGGAAACCTACTAGTGATTGGGGTGATGTGACTGATTTTGGTATTGGGGACTTTAAAAACGTAGCACAAACTAATGGGTATCTAGGCTCAATAGACCCAACCTTTTACTTTAATGGAAAGTTTGCCACTGACCCTGATATATTGGAGCCTGAAGATGCAGTAGCGGTGCTTGCTGCAACCGAACAGGCAAAAGGTAATGTAAAAGAAGCTTCTATATTGTGGAGTATAGTGCAATTTATAAAGTCTTTTTTGCACAAATAATACTTGCATAATAATTAAATATCCTCATACTAAATACATGAATGGTACATATTCATTCAAAAAAGGTGTCGGTAAAGCCGCAATACAACTCTTAACTGTTGCAGGTGCCGTTGTTGCATTTGCTGGTTTTTCTGACATTAGCCTATGGAATTTGATAGAAAGCCATCTTAAACCAGTGTTTTCAGCACTGACGGTAGGTGGTGTTATTGCGTTTGCAATAAACTATGTCAAGTTTCATCTCTCGTAATAGCATCTGCGTATATACGGCTAGTCGCCGTTTAGAACAGTGAGATATTTCCTTTACCCGTGCTCTCCCAATTTTGAATTTACTATTACTATTTACTCTGTTGGGTTTTACGCCAGTAGCCCATGCAGACGAAATACGTGCTATAACAGTTGAGTATAGTACCTCAACGGCCCCTCTTGTGCTCAATGCTCTTGCATATAAATACGGTATAGATGCTGAGGAGTTTATAAAAACAGCATACTGTGAGAGCCATTACAACGCGAACGCAGTAGGCGACCACGGTAATAGTTACGGTGTGTGGCAAATAAACCTACCTTCTCACCCGAACATTTCTAAAGAACAAGCTCTTGACCCTTGGTGGAGTACTGAGTGGGCAGCACAACAATTCGCAGCAAATAAACAACGGATGTGGACTTGCTGGCGAAAACTTCAAAATGAAAAAAACATCCCTACGGCGTAAAAGCAAAACACCACTAGCTAAAACTAAAGATAAGCTGTGAGAGTTGTGTAAACAATTAACTCGCAGAGAATACGGCAACGTATGTTACACCTGTGGCAAAATTGGTTTGGAGGGGAGTAACTGGCAAACGGGGCATTTCATAACCGACAGTACATGCTCTACAGAGTTATCGTATGATTTATCGCACCTTCGTCCGCAATGTTTCCACTGCAATATAAATCTGTCTGGGAACTGGGTTGTTTTTGAGCGTAATTTAATACGCGACCATGGCAAAAAATACGTTGAAAATTTAAAGAAACGCAATCAAACCACGAAAGGTTTAAAATACGATATTTTGTGGTATCAAGCAAAAATACAAGAGTACGAAAATTTATTATAGGTGGATAACCCTCTTGTTTCTCTCCCTATGTGACGCTTTAATAGAGTCAGAGTTATTAGTCTTCCCCCCACTGAAAGGTGGGATGCTGAGTTCTTCCCCTGCACCGCTTGCGGTCGGGGGAAGACTAATAACAGATAGTTTGGTTGGTAGATGGGGGAGGAACGGTGCAAGGCGTGAGGCGAAAGATGCATCGAGTAGCCGAATAGCAGAAAGTCAAAGCAAGTCAAGGCGCGGCAGAACCAACTGCCACGGGAGCGAAAACTCCCCAATCCCCACCTACCAATCAACAAATGAAGTAAACATGCACCGTAGGTGTATAATTTACTTAGACTGAACCCTGACAATAGGAGTTTCCAATGGAGCAGAGATTCCAAAACGTGCCGCGCGAAACCGCTATCCTGCGCCTGATTCTTCCCACTGAGACGGTGGAATGCGCCTTGGTAGGCTGCAACAAGCGGTGCAATGCCAAAACAGGCGTGCTGTGGAGGTATCACACCGATGATGAGTTCCACTATCGACTGCTGTGCTCGTGGGCATGTGCACTTGAAGCTATGCCTAAAGAGCACATGAATCGCGTGTGAGATGGAGAATCAGCAGAAACTAACGCGCCACCACCGAAGGTGTAAAAGCCACGGTGGAACGATGAAAAAACCGAAAGGGAACATCGTGCGCGTACAAGCTTCGTTACACTCGTCTTGGCATATACTGTTTGGGAATAAAACACCGGAACAGATTGCCAATACCATCAATGAAGTCTGGATAGACCCTGATTGGTACTTTGTGGCAAAAAGGAGACAATGATGAACACGTTTGTCTTTGAGGGTAAAATCTGCGCTCGTTGCCAGCAAGCCCTCACCAAAGCTCACGCAGCGACATGGCGCTGGAAGCTCGCAGACGGCGCGCAACGCTTTTTCTGCAGCAACTACCACCACAACCTGTGGATGGCGCAAACCAGCATGGAACTCGACCAGCAATGCCAGCAAAAATGAGGAGGCGACAATGGAATACTACAAAGAGAATGACATCTATCACGGTGAATCCCGTCCCAGCCTCAAGAAATTGACGCTGGCGGCCATCATCGTGCTGATTGTGGGACTTTGTCTCACTCCGAGCGTTGCACGCTCACAGGAGGCTCCACAGCGCATTCGTGCCCTATTCTGCGACACGGCAGAACAGGTAAAGGAAGTACTATTGGCTACTGACGTGCAAGAAGTCGTCGAGTCCATCAATGCCCGCGATGGAGAAAACTCCTGCGGTAGAATTGACGCGCTGGCTGACAGTACCGAAGACGCCGAACAGGTCATCAAAGGCGACAAGACCTATGCCATCGTCAAGGTGCACATCGTCGGCATGATTCTCGGCCCCGGCATGGTGCTACCGGCTGAAATCATACAGTATGCCGCACGTCGGCTTGAAGGACTGGGAACGTAACGCACTACACGCCCTCTGTATGGGGGCGTGGTTTATTTAATACTTCCTCACACTACTGGTGACTAGTTGTTTTTACACTCATGCTTATTACACCCTACATCGGAATTCGCCTTTCATAGTTGTGTGTTGGTTAGCTAGTAGTTGTGCCAGTAAATGATACAAACGGTTCCACGTCGCTTACGAACTCCAGTATTTGACGCTTTGCGGCGTTAAATCCCGCTTCATAGCCTGTAGTGTATTCCAGGCTGTTTTTGAACAGCGCGGCTTTTATTTCTGTTGGCATACCTGTTACTTATTAGCGTTTATAATCTCCTGCCATCTGGCATTTTTGCATCTATGTGAACAACAAGAATGTATTTTCCACATAATCCACATTGGCCGAAGGACTGTTGCGCGTGGCTTTTGTTTGTCTCAGTTAATGCTAATTTATATACTTCTTTTTTATTCATTTGAGTATTTTTATTTCTTAACTATTAGTGGATGGGGTTTCCTCTCTTAAAATAAACAACGTAATATTTATAAAAGCGTTAGTGTTGATTATTGTCAATACGGTCTTACCTTTTTTATTTTCTCCGATTGCTTTGCGAATGAATGCCGTCGGGCCTTTATCGTTTTGTCCATCAGAATTGCGGAAAGTGGGGTTGAGGTAAGTATTATTACCCCATTTAATCTCTGTCCCATCCACACCAGTATGCGGTGTTATCCAGAATTCTCTCTTTTTATTTTCATCCATACTCCCCACATTATTGGTTACTTAGTGTCTAGTGGGGTGAGCAACTCTGGGTTGGAGTAGATGTTGCCGATGATTTCACATAATTCTGGTATCAAAGTTTCGGGAATTGTGCCTGTGTTGAGACAAAAACTTCCCCGATTGAAAATAACTTCTGCTTTATACCAAGATTTGTATGTATCATACATGACTTGTTTCACTATATCCCCCTCGTATATCTCATTTCCTGATTTATCAGTCAATCCCGTAAACTGCATCACGACAGATTTTCCTTCTTCGTAATCTGCATGTCCTCCAATAATGTCTCCAACATCAAAAGGGAAAGACATATTCTCCCCATCCCAAAAGCGAAACTTAGTTATTCTCATATATTTATTCCTTATGTGTAAGTGAACTTAGGGCGGTGAGTATTGCTTGGCGACAGGCGTTCCAACTTTCACAGTGAACACTAACACCAAAACTTTTGTTGTCCCAAACGTCGTCACCACATCCTTTGTCGCCTATAGCTTCCTCTGGCACCACCACCGCCGCGTCAGCTCTACACTGTGCGTATCCGGCATCGAAGTATTTAGCTTTGATAACCTCTTCATCAGCAAAGCGTTGTTCTTCTTTGCCACGCACATATCCCTCGCGCCAACTACTACCCTTTTCCTTCCTACCAGCTTCTCTCCCTATAGCGGCAACAAAATTAAGAAAGTCTTTGGCGTGTTTTTCCGACATAGCTCCGCACTCAAAACTCTCATCTACATCATAGAGCATATTTTTACTTGCGTGTTCATACCAAGCATCCCATTGCGGTGTTTTTATTATTGATTGCCACCAAGAAGGATGTTTGCCGTCGGAACATTGATAAAATCTTCCATCTTTATCCCACCCCCGTGTGTGGCACTCACAGTTTTTTTTGTTTTTACAAATATCTGCATAATAGAGGTTGTTAGTAATACGTTCGTGACACTTGTCACAACACTTCATCCCCTCTTTCTTTTCATTCTCTACAGGTGATTTATCTAGTATTTCAATGCCAAGTACTTTTCCTTTTTCATCGAGGTCAATGAGTAAGTTTTCTCGCAATTTTTTGGTCTTTGTTACTTTCCCGCGCTTAATCTCTCCAACGCAACTTATATATTCTGCGCCAGTTGTTTTATCAATCGTATAGGCCCAAGACGGGCTTGTGGTTGTTATTTTCTCTTGTTTGTTAGTCATGGTGAGGGAGGTTAGTTTTGATTTACTCCCGGCACAAGCTGTTTCCAATCTTCTGGCGTTAACGTAAAAGTATCATCAGAAAACTTCCAACTCATAGCTTCTGCTACTGTAGAGCAAGGTACAACACCGCTCATATATTGTTTAATACTTTCTGGTACAAGGTCGTCATAAATACAGTAGTACGCATCCTCTGTAAAAATATCTCCTTTAGGAAACTTATAGAGCCAATAATGAAGCTCTGTGCCGTCTTGTCGGAATTTAGTGTATTCGTCCAACTTTTCTGCGTTTGCATACTTTATAAACTCCCATACATCGCCGTAACGCATAGCCTGTGTACGTTGGTCTATGTCTACAATAGAAAGTATGTCTTTGAATGGCATTGTCCCTGATACTACTTTGGTAAACAGCTCTTTCTCAAATCGAACACTGTTTAAAAAGTATATTCCTGTACCGTCAGCCCAACGTATCGCTGGTAGTTTGTCATGGTGTAATAAGCTGTTATTCCATGATATTTTTGGTTTTTCACAGACGAAAATTACATCACCAATAAATACAACAATAGGAATATTCAGCAATATATCGAAGTATTGTTGTAGAGACGCTTCGTCAAACTTAATACCTATATTTTTTGCGTAGTCATAGTATCCAGCCCAATCGTATAAATAATAAGAAACATAATATGACCACTTTAGATTCTGCTGGTCGGTGAGCTGGTTGCTGAGCTGGTTGCGGAGCTGGTTGTAGAGCTGGTTGTAGAGCTGGTTGTAGAGCTCAATTTTTTTCCCTTCAATAGCAACTCGAATTAGGTCAAGCATATTCTGAAATGACTCTCCTATAACAATCACCTTATCTTTACCGTAAATCTTATTGAAGATAGATTTGATTTTTGTTCTGTCTATAGGTTCAGCAGCCAGGTCCACCCATTTTTTAATATACGTTGGTATTTGCGCCTTTTGTTTTCTTGTTAGTTTTGTTATCATATTAGTCAACAACTTGGCGGGTAGTTTTTTGCATCCAATCAAACTCACGTTCATGTCGCACTGCATACGTCCCTGGTGCAAGTACAATGTCTTTATGCTCTTGATGTGTTACACGCCCCTCGGAACCTAATACTAAAATAAATCCCTCGTCTGTTTTTTCTACGCGCATATCATCGCAATGCACATCGTGTGTATGACCCGTAACTTCTCCCCACCCAACCGTTACTTTTGTTTGCTTTTTACCGACAACCTTACTGGTAACTGGTACGAAAATAATATCTCCTTGATGTGCGTAATTTTTCATATTGTTATTTTATAGCTTCCTTAATAATAGTGATGCACTGGTTTATGGCGGTAAGGTTCGACAAAGTTCGCAACACCCCTCTTTATTGTTTTCTGTGGTCATATCCCTTAAAGGTTAGCGCTTACCTGCTTCTAATATTGGAAGACCTGCTTCTGTGGGGACGTAGATTATCTGCCCCGCTCCGTTCGTTAGTCCGTTTATATAGAGGTAGCGTAGATAGTCCTCATTACCCTTCAAGCTATCGCCGATTATTGAGTTGGCCTGTGCGACGCCTTTTGCGCGCTCGACCTCCGCTGCTGCCTGCGCTTTGGCAATCTTGATTTGCGCCTCTGCGTTGCTGGTTGCAGCGATGTTTGCTGCCTCTGCCTCGACGACTTTGATTTGGCGATTGGCTTCGGCTTGCGCCAACTCTGCTTTGCCCGCTTGCCCTGCTGAATAGACCCTAAATGTCTGATAACCCCAAAGTAAGCCTACGATGATAAGAACGATAGATAATATGATGCTTATTAGAATTGCGAACACTGTTTTTGATTCTGAGTTCATATTTGTTTAAAGGTTAGCGCACGTTAGTAAGATGTTGACGTCTTTCATTTTACTTCTTCTTTTTGTTGTGAGCTTTTTTATGACACTTAGCACACAAAGTGATTAAATTTGAAATTTTGTGGTTTGTTGGATCTCCTATATGATGGGTGTGAAGATTATTTTTTGAAGGACATTTTCTACACTTGTTTTTATCGCGTTCTCTGACTTTTTTTCTAACTTCTGTGTCAATGCTTTTTAAGCCGTATCGTAAAAGTGCGTAAACTGTATGTACACTACGTCCTATTGCATCTGCAATTTCGATGTTTGTTTTTCCTGCTTTCTTTAAAGCTCTTCCGTAAGCGATTCGATGGTTTTTTTCACTATTCCATGCTGGACCATATAAATCTGATTCGAGTATTTCAACTTCCTTCTGAAGACACAAAATAGTTGCCTCAATTGTTAATACTTCTTTTTCTATCAATGCGCTTTCTCTTATCTTTTGATCCCACAACTTTTTAGCTTCTAAATAATCCATGTTGTATTTTTTCGTCTACTAACCGCGCCATTGTTTTGCCCGTACTTTCTGATAACGTTTTTAATCTTTTAACAGTTGATGGATAAAGACGCACTTGCACTGTAGCGATTTCTCGCTTGCCCTTTTTTCTCATAAATATACTGTAGCATGTATAAAAATAAAGTGTAGCAGTTATCCACACCAAATGCCGACATTCTGCTTGCGTTGGAGTTAGTGCGTGTTATTCTTTTAGTAAGTGCAGGGCATGCACGACGGTAAGAAAAGTAATAGATTTCTAGCGCTCGTCTTTCTCGTTAGTATATTGCCTACCTCTCATTAGAGAAAGCATTCGTAGAGAAGTTTATAAGCCTTATGTTCTCTGTTCTGCCGGTCACCCATAAGGCGGCCGGCGGTATAGAGTAAAATTATGAAGTACACATACAAAAAAATAGATGGCGTGACCTATTATTCGAAGCGAAAGTCTGATAGTAGATTAAAAGACTTCGCACTTGTGATCGGAGTATTATATCTCGTAGCACAAATATATTTACTAGCAATATACAACGTAACAATAATGTAACTATGTATGTTAAAGAAAAAGTTATCATCCCAAAAGACATCAATTGGGATGCAATCATCTTCAGAGGAATCATTAACTTTGACGATTGGCCAAAACGAACAGGAAGAAACGGGTTCTGATGTTGAAGAAAGAGTGGTGCAATACGAGCAACGATTAGGACAACCTCTCCCCCTCCACAATAAAGAAGTGTTGCGGGAAATGATTAAAAAAGAGGATGCGTTTTGGGAGCGATGGGACGTACGAGTAGATAATTATAAATATCACGACGACTACTAATTATGAAAGCAACAATACGAGTTCCAACAATACAGTACGGTTTTATAGATTTAGAAGTGGAGGGTTCGATGGCAGAAATAGTTGCAACACATAATGCACTAGTAGCATCTGTCAAACAAAAAGAAAATGATGACGAGTGGGGCGGGATGTAATATTAAAATAACAAAAATACTATGATTATAGAAAAAAGCAGTGGTGTCGGTGGTTCGTGGATTGATAAGAAATCTCTCAAAAACGGCGACCTTATTAAAATCAAATCTGAGGCAAAGTGGGTTGAAGGTCAAAACGGTAAACAACTTGTCGCAAAGGTTCGCGTGAAAGGGCAGGCAGAAGATGTAAACCTCGCTATAAATTCTCCGTCAAAGGATGCGCTCATCAGTGCCTTTGGAGAAGATTCAGTGGGATGGATTGATAAGATTCTTACTGTTGCGGTTGAGAATGGAATTTTTGCCGGTAAACGTGGAGTAATGCTAAATCTTATCCCAGAAGGATTTGTAGTAGCGGAAGACGCGTCGGGATACATAACCATTCGCCCAAAAGTTGAACCACCAAAAGTAGTTGCTGAAACTCGTAACAAACAAGAGATAGAAGAAGGCATTTCTGTTGACGACATTCCCTTCTAAAGAATGGCCACTACCTACGAAACACTAGACTCCCTCGATTGGACAGACGACA
>ERZ1292629.1026-Hain-H43-01um-R1-1026-length-29330-cov-13_pt4 | contig 18653 bp, 22 predicted proteins | sample MGYA00564399_ERZ1292629 | MGnify/ENA primary metagenome ERZ1292629 (study PRJEB36523, sample SAMEA6512636) | groundwater metagenome | collected 2019-01-08 | study: AquaDiva: Metagenomics assemblies of 32 groundwater samples | reverse complement strand
AAAAAAGCATTTCCGGACTTTTGTATTCTTATGAACTCGGCATTCCGTTTTTCCGAAATATGTTGATGGGGGATATTATTTATACCGCGCTTCTTTTGGGAGTGTTTGAATTTGTAAGAATGGGGGTTAGGAGAATGGGAGCGGGGATTAAGATTGGGCAGTAGGGGATACTATAATTGTTAAAAAAAATTCTTTCTTTACTAAAATAAATATGTTATAATATGAGTATACTTTGGTAATATAATCTTCCCGATTCATCGCTCAAGGCGATTTCCAAGTTCAGGAACTAAACCTGCCCCACCGGAAAAGATATTGTTGTGAAATAATTCATTTCAATATCAATGAAAGTGCTTATCGTGGAATGATATATCAGGCTACGCTTGATAATTCATAAAACGAATAGTATAACCGTATGACAGTTAATTCTTATATAGTAATAATCTGACTTAAGCTGAAGCAATTTAGCTTAAAAGGTCGATTATCAAAGTAATTTTCGGGAAGGTTCGCGGTTCACCGCCGGCTTTTTCGAGCAAAATTTTATGAAAGATGTAAATAAGAGGCTTGGAGCTCTTGCGAGTTTCGTTAAAAGTCTCTCGGTTATTCTTTCTGGAGTTTTTTCTTTAATTCCGTGGGTCAAGAAATTGTTCTACCTGATTAAGGAATTACTTCAGCATTACCTTTGGACACATCGCCTTGCAAAACGGGGCGATGTTTTGTTTTATGAAGAAAATTATTACACATAAAAATTTACATAGAGAGATAAACACGATAGACGATTTATGTCGCATGCTTTCTCTTGAAAAATATTTTTTGCAAAAACATATCCGTCTTTGTCCTTTGCTATATATAGAAATACCGCTAAAAAAGAAAGATGGCACGCCTAGACCAATTCGAGCGCCAAAAGATAAGTTAAAAATTATACAAAGAGCTATTTTAAAAAATATACTTTCAGGTATAAAGCTACCCTCATGCTGTTATGGTTTTTCAAAAAATAAATCCATTATTGAAAACGCGAAAGTTCATTCAAAAAATGATTTTTTACTAAATCTTGATATACAAGATTTTTTTCCAAGCGTGCATTATAAAAAGGTTCAACAAATTTTCTTAGATATAGGATTAAGTGAAGAAATTGCCATTATTCTTTGCGGTTTAACTACTTACGAGTATAGGTTGCCCCAAGGAGCGCCGACAAGCCCTTTTCTTGCCAGTTTTGCTCTTTCAAACCTTGATTATAGACTTATGCGATTAGCAAAATCTAACTACTTAACTTATACAAGATATTTTGATGATATTTCTTTTTCAGGGAACAAAAGAGTGGTTGTGCTAGAAAAAGACATTATGAAAATTATTAAGGAAGAGGGATATACAGTTAAAATTAGCAAAAGAAAGCTTTTTACAAAGAATGAAGCAAAAGAAGTAAATGGTGTTTTAATCACAAACAAGAAATTATCACTTAGAAATACCGATGAATTATTTAATTATGTAAGTGATATTAACAAGTATGGTTTATCTAAATTACAAACTGACAACCTAGAAAAAGAGAGGCAATCACTCAAAGGGAAAATTGCCTTTTTGAAACAAGTTGATCAAGAACAATCAGATAAAATAGAAGCAATTTTTACTTCTATTTTGTGGTAATTCTAAACTAATTATCTAATTTTTATACAGCTTGAATTAAAAGAAAACTATGATAATAAAATTTATTATCATAGTCTAGTTTTAATAGCAAGGGTTATTTATATAGAAGGTTATTTATCCCAGGGAATATTGATTTTCTGTCCACCAGGAATTTCAACCGTTGTATGCCCATTATTAATATTACCATTTTGATCCACTTGAAATGTGTCATGCACTCCACCACCCATAGGGGGAGTGATACCATTGATGGGTTGAATCCCGTATCCATTACTGGTAGTTTTAAATGAAGAGTTATCGTTGCTCACAGTATTTTCCTCGCAAAAAAGGATAACATTATCCAGTGAGAATTATAGTTTGTTGGTGTTTAAAGTCAATATCTTGTGGATACTCCCATAGAAAGTTCTTATGCGGTAAGTTTAAAATGAACGCCTTGCGTACTTAATCTATATGGTCACAAGTTACTAAACATATTTCCTCGCCTTGCTCGAAATCTGTATAAGTACTTGGCGACCCCAGCTCGTCCCGCCAAGCGGGACTGCGCTTTCATAAATCTAAAAAACTAAAGCAGTTTGCCTGCTTTACATAATTTTTGACCCCACCGGGAATCGAACCCGAATTTGAAGCTTGAGAAGCTTCCGTCCTAACCGTTAGACGATGGGGCCATATTTTTTTAAGATATCATTTTTTGAAAAATACATACATTCCTAACTGTTACCTGTCTGCCGACAGGCAGGGACAATGGGGGCATGTTTACAATTTTCAATTTACAATAAAAAACGCTTTAAAACAAACTTTTGGGCTATACTGTGTTTGTGAAAAAAATTCTAGACCAAAAATTTTTTAATAAATCCAGCGTAAAAATAGCTAAAGCTCTACTCGGTAAATTTCTCGTCAGAAAAATAAATGGGAAAGAAATTTCTTTAATGATTAAGGAAGTTGAACTCTATGATGGGTTTAATGACAGGGCGTCGCACGCGAACCGTGGTAGAACGAAAAGAAATACCCCTATGTTTGGATCAGCGGGGCGTTGGTATGTGTATCTTTGTTACGGTATGTATGAAATGCTAAATGTAGTAATAGGGAAAAAAAATTATCCGGCGGCGATTTTGATACGGGGCGCGGGCCGTTATAACGGACCTGGAAAACTCACTGAAGCGCTTAAAATTGGCAGAAAATTAAATAATAAAAAAGCCAGCAAAAAAACGGGTCTATGGGTTGAAGACAGGGGAGTGAAAGTTTATACGAAAAATATTAAAAAAGCGCCAAGAGTCGGAGTCCATTACGCAGGCCCAAAGTGGTCCAATAAAAAACTTCGCTTTTTTCTCAACCCCTCTATATATTCCTAATTCGTATGAATGGTGGAATAAATGTGAAACGGAGGAAAACAAAAAATAGAATAAAAAAAATTAAGATTTTTAGTCGGGGGTAATGTTAAGGTTTTTTAATGAAAGGAACGAAAGCAAAACCAAAAAATTCTTTTTCTGTGAATTCGTTATCGCCGTTTTTAATGATTAGAAATATGGATTGACGCACCGGCACCGCCATTCTGCCGCCGACTGCCAATTGTTTTTTCCAGGCATTAGGAATTTTTTCGCACTCCGCCGCGGCGATAATTCTGTCAAAAGGAGCTTTTTGCAACAACCCTTCCTCTGCGCTGCCACTTAAAAATTTCAAATTAGAAAAGCCATATTGCGCCGTATTTTTCTCGCCAAACGCCGAAAGTTCCGGTATGAGTTCTATGGCGTATACCTCTCCTTTACTACCGACGATTTCAGAAAGAAGAGCGCTTTGCCATCCAGAACCCGACCCGACATCTAAAATTTTATTTCCTTCTTCCGGCTGTAAAAGTTCAAGCATGAAAGCCACAGTAAGCGGTTGGGAAATTGTTTGGCCGTGACCAATAGGGATAGGTTCGTTTACATAAGCCTGATTTTTAAATTCTTCAGGCACGAAATCAGCCCGGTCTATTTTTTTGAAGGCCTCGATAATTCGCGGGGTTTTGAGATATCCTGAATTGATTAGTTTCCTAACAAGTTCTTCCATGCTTACATTTTAATATATTTAAAAACAAAGAGGGCACAAAATTGTGCCCTCGTCGCATATCAACCTTAGATTGAATTGATATGTTTTTGATTTTGGCTAACCAGGGCCCTGATAAACCCCGGGTGTTGACTTTTTTGCTTTTTTCTTTTCATGGTGTTTCGCTTCCCACAAATCTGACTGATCCTAGATGCGTACAATATCCAGTCTTTTATGCCGTATTCGCGGAAAGCTTGCGCGCGTGCTACAGAAAATGTAGCACCGTGATGTCTCCTTAAATAAGAAATGCGATCAGCGATATCCTCTTCTAGAGGAAGAGGGTCGAGTTTAAGCAATGGTTTAGTCATATCAAACTCCTGTGCAATAATGTATTCTGATGTCCATTATACAACCAAAAACTAATTAGTCAAGCAATTGTGTTAATGATTGCTGACCTGAAAAAATTTGATTTTTTATATTGAATATTGTATAAATTAATCAGATAAAAGTTATTTCTAATCAAGCTTCGTTCCGTGGAGGTGTCAAATGGGAAACTTTGATTCTAATATAAGCTGGTTTACTCGAGGACCAATCTTCGAAACAGTTACCAATCCGGTAATGTTTATGATTATGGTGGTTTTTTGTATTGTAGTCGCAACTATCGTCAGTAGCGGGCCAGGCGACGTTCAGGCTCAAACCGCATTTCTTATTATGGTCTCTCCATTTTTACTGGTGTTGGTTTTGCGGTGGATATTAGGATTGTTGTGGTTTCGTTGCGGTAGCTGTTGTAAAAAAGTAAGATACTACGAAGTCAAAGTAGTTTTTGAAATGATTAATGGTGTGAATAAGCACCGTTGCCCTTTTTGCAACAGAGATTTATCACTATATAGTGGGCTAGATTGAACATTTCTCGGAAATTAAAAAGTCCCGCATTGCGGGACTTTTTGTTTTCATGTACCCTATCCTTAAAAAAGGATTTACATTTTACATGATTACTGTTTTGCCGATACAAAGACTGTGGGCCAGCTCTTGGCGAGATTCGTATGTGACAAAGTAGATTTTTTCAACGCCAAACTCTTTTCTGACCCAATTGGCGATAATATGCGCCCGCTTCTGCATGCTTTTCTTTGAAAGAAAACCGAGACCGGGAAGATGAAAGGCGATTGAGAGACATGGTCCCTTGATTCCAGATATGGGTATGGATGAGGCAATCACCGTATCAACCCGCCCTTCGGTTTCTCCGCCCTTGAGTTTTAGAGCGAGGTTTTTTGTCGCGTGAAGCCTCATTCTTGGATTTAAAGGAATGACACATCCTAAACTCTGGCCCAAGACGCTTTCTCCCGTCATAGCTACGATAGCGATTTCCATAAGTTCCTCCGATTTAAAGAAATTGAAAAGACGATGAACTGTCTGCCCCCACACCAGTACATGGATGTGGGAGTTTACCGGGTTACTTTATATAATATATTTCTAGAAAAGTAAATGGTTAGGAGATGATTCCGTCTATTATCTTTTTAACCAGAGCTCCGTCGGCTTTGCCTTTTAAATCTTTCATTAACACACCCAAAAGCTTTCCGACGCCCGCCTTGTCCTGTACACCTAATTCCCTTATTTTTGCCTCTATAAGAGGTTTTAGCTCGTCCTCCGACATTTGGGCTGGGAGGTATTTTTCAAGGTGGATAAGCTCGTCTTTTTCATTATCCGCCAGGTCTTTGCGCCCGCCTTTCTCAAACTGTTCTATGGCGTCTTTATGCTGTTTTACGGCACGATTTATAACAGGAATTGCGTCTCCGTCGGCGAGTATCTCATTCGGTTTTCTTTTTTTAGCTACCAATTCGTTGGTAAATGCCGAAAGAAGCCCGCGGATTACATTGAGCCGAACAATATCTTTGGCCCGCATGGCATCCTTTAATTCTTCTTTTATTTTTTGTTGTAATGTCATTTTTTCTGCTTTACATATTCTACATAATATTATTCTGTCGTGCTAGACTAAATCTATATCCATGTCTGAATATTATAATTCGCGCAGAATAAGAAATTTATTTAATCCGGAAAGCAGGGAGCCCTTTTCTATAAGCCGTTCAAAAATTGATCTTTTTCTTGAATGCCCTTTTTGTTTCTATACGGACAGGCGTTTAGGGGTGGGGAGACCGCCCGGATTTCCTTTTACCCTTAATGTAGCCGTTGATAAGCTTCTTAAAAAAGAATTTGATATATACCGCGCAGAGGGTGTTCCGCACCCGCTTATGGCAGAGTATAAAATTTTAGCCAAGCCGTTTAAGCACGGCGATTTGGACAAATGGCGCGAAAATTTTGTGGGTATGCAATATCTACACAAGCCCACTAATCTAAAAATCACCGGCGCGATTGATGATGTTTGGATAAACGATAAGAAAGAACTTCATGTCGTTGACTATAAAGCGACTAGCAAAGAGAGTGAGGTTACACTTGATGCTCCGTGGCAAGACGGCTACAAACGGCAGATGGAAATATATCAATGGCTTTTGCGACAAAATGGCTATAAAGTTTCCGACACGGGATATTTCGTGTACTGCAATGGCAACACCGACAAAGAATCTTTTGACGGGAAACTTGAATTCAATATAAAGATTATTCCATACCGCGGGAAAGGCGACTGGATTGAAAAAACTATTCTTGATTTGAAGAATTGTCTTCTTCTATATGTTCCGCCGGCATCTGGTAAAGAATGCGATTATTGCAATTATAGGGAAGCGGTAGAAACCGTAGCGCCTAAAAAGGATAAAAACAATAGAAGCCTTTTTTAGCTTATGGTAAAATATATGGTAATTAGTGCAAAATAACCGTGCATACATATCCCATGCTATAGCATGGGATATGTATGCACTTAAATATATAAATGGATGCTAATACTATTATTTTTATAATTCTTGCCGCGATAACTGGTGGTTTTTGCTCATGGTTTTTTCTGAAAAAGAAACAGAACGCCGATGGTAAAGACGAAGTTTTTCATAGGATTGAGTTGCTTGAAAATACATTTAAAAATGTTAATGATATGACCCTTAAGCAATTGGGGGAAATTAAATCGGATGTTTCCGAAAACTTAAGGGCAAACAGAGAAAGCGTTGATTCCTCCTCGCGCACAATGCACCAACAGGTTGGAAATTTTACCGAATCTATAACAAGAATGCAGGGGGACTTAAGAAATGTTTTTGATTCAATTAAGGTTTCTAACGAGAAAATGTCTTCTTTCCAGGATATATTTAAAACTCCAAAATTGAGAGGACAGTGGGGAGAATACAACTTAGAATATTTATTGGAGCAAACATATTCTCGCGAGCGCGTTCTTAAACAGCATTATTTTAAAAATGGTAAGTCGGTAGATTTTGCGATCAAATTGCCAAACGATTTATTATTGCCGATAGATTCCAAATTTCCTCTTGAGATTTTTGTTTCTTACGCGGAAGAAACGAGTATCGCTGAAAAAACACGAAAAAAACAAACTTTTATTTCTGAGGTAAAAAAACAAATTGATTCAATTTCATCAAAATATATCAACCCTGATGAATCCACAACAGATTTTGCGTTACTTTACATACCAGCAGAAGCTGTTTATTACGAGATTATGTTTTCTATGAAAGAAGACGACATTGTTGAATATGCCCAAAAAAGAAAAATACAGCTGGTATCCCCGAATACGCTTAAATTAAATTTAAGCGTTATTGAACACTGGGTGAAAGATATTACTGTCAATAAAGAGACGAGACAAATTATAAAAAGATTAAGCGGAATTTTACAGGATGGAAAGAAACTGTCGGAAAGCTTTGTTAAATTAGGAAAGCATATATCCAACGTCAAAGGCGCTTATGATGATTCAGAAAAACGACTAGAACTTCTTTCTGGAAAAGTTGAAAAAGTTATAACGATAGGAAAAGGCAACAAAATTGAAGAAGAAGACTATCTTTTAGATCAACCAATTTCTCAAGAAATTGCGGTGGATAAATAAGTTAATAATTAAATAATTTAGACTGTATACATATTATAGGCGATAGCATGTGATATGTATACAGTATGAAAAAATAATTAAATGTTTTATAGTTACCGATACGCGCGGGCGGGTGGTGAAATGGTAGACACGCTTGCTTTAGGAGCAAGTGCCGTAAGGCATGGAGGTTCAAGTCCTCTCCCGCCCACATTATTAAAAAAACACTTACCAAATAAGTGTTTTTTTAATATATATATAAGATTGACTTTTTTATGGTTTTATGATTAAATACCCAACAGATGAGGTTAGGCATCCTGCCTAATCAAATGAACTTTGAAAAGGAGTAAAAGATATGTTTGACGGTCTTTGGAAAAAAATAGGCGAACTAGGTGAAGGGAGCAAAAAAAAGTTTAACTCTCTTTGGAATAAATTAGATAGAGGAGACAAAAAAAGTTTGGCTCTCCTGAAAAGAAAACCGATCACGGCAAGAGTAATTTCTGGCCAGTCGTTATAATCATTTATACCCTTTTGTTTTTATTTGAGTTGTGGGCAAAAATAAACCTGCACCCAACGGAAATATTGGGAGAACTGTGGAACTGGGGGGAGGTACTTTTCCTTATCCAAGTTCTATATACAGTTGCCAGTCTTAAAACTGTTGGTCCGACTGAGCTTGGAGCAATTCTATTTTTTGGCAAACCAACTATAGAAGTTCATTCTGGGCTAGTGTTTGTCCCAAAATTTATATGCCGACTGCAAAAAGAAACTACTCTGGTAATTCAGAAGGAACTTCCTGCTGATCCAGAGCATATCTTTCGCAACGAAGATAAAGAAAAGGTGCCTGATTATTTTTTCCCGCCAATACGGATTCCTTTCGGAAATCCCGGTAACCTACCAGAAGGTGAAGGTTACAAAGGCTTAGTGCAAGCTGATGATAAAGACCCTTTAAACGTCCGTATTACGGCGGAAATAGTAATAATTATCCGCGTACGAATTAAAAAGGGTCGATACATAACATTACTGACTAGCATTGGTAGCTTGGAAGAAGCGATGCGACAAATTCAAGATACGGCTGTCGCAATGGCTTTCCGGGAATTCGCCAAGGTTACACCAGCAGTAGTCATGAAAAATCTGCATTTATATAACGAAATGCTTGAAAGGGAAATTCAAACGCTGGTAAGTGGTAGTAAATCGGAAGATGAAAGCGATAACATTGACTGGGGATTATCTCTTCAGGGAGCCCAAGTCAAGCTCATCAACTTTCATCGCCTGCTTAACACAGCAATAGGCAATGTCTCTATTGCTTCTCTTAATGGAAAGGCGACAGTAATTTCAGCGGATGCCAAGAGACAAGAGCTTGAACTTCTTGGTAATGGTAATGCAAATGCAGAATTTGCTGTTCTCACTAAAAGAACTGAAGGTTTTGCAAAAATGATGACCGATCTTGATACCGATCCTGAAATAGTAATCGGTGCCGAAACGGCGCGGGCAATTACTTCAAGCGAGGGACAAAAAACCATCATTGCCGGTTCAAAAGGATTTGCTGATTTAATTGGTATTGCCGCATCTATTGGGCAAGCAATCAAATCACCCAATGAAAAAGAAGGAGAAAAACTATGAACAGCCCGATACTTTATGGACTTTTCAGTGTTTTATTAGTAGGGATACTTATTTGGCAGGTATTGTCTGGGAAATCTTTTTTCCAGAAAAAGTCTAAAAAACCAGATGAGGATTTTGAAGAAGAACCTTCTGTTTTGGAACAACTTCAGGGGTCTTTGCCAGATTTAAAAAAACCACTTGCTGGAATTGCTCTTTGGTTTTTCTTTCTTTTTACTCTCTGGATATTCCAAGAGGAAGTTCCTATTTGGAATCTTTGGTGGGTAAATGAAAAGTTCTTTTGGATGAGCCAAATTGTCATTCTGATAATTGCACTCAGTTGGAATTTGGGTGGTTTGATAAAAACAATTTCAATTCTCCTTGTAATACCATTTATTTGGATATTACTAGGCAATGTTGAAATCGGTTCGTTGTTATCATTCCAATCCGACACCCCAAACGATTCTTTAGCCGCAATGGTTGCAAAACCGAAATCCGACGTGGAAATGGTCATAGCGCCGGTCGGTTCAAGATCGGAAGAAGTGATTATAGACAAGCCGTTTGACTTTTGTATGTATCCAAAAGAGGACGTTACTGTCTATTACCACGATTTTCCAAAGGGCTCGGATGGGCAAAGACACAGGAGAGATCATCCTCCAGTCATCAGTGGTCCAGGGAGAATTCCAAACCTCGGCAAGCTGACGGAAGTGACTTACTTCCAGTTTCAGACCAATGGAAACTCTCCGGTGATGGTGGCGGTAAGAAAAAACTGCTTCCCATAAGTCATAAGTAAAGTTCTTCGGGCAAATTGCCCAACCAAAAAGGCAGACCGCGCAAGCGTCTGCCTTTTTCTTTTTTATATTATTTTTTATCCCTTATCCCCTGGGCACCGTTACATCAAGTCCGAATGTCCCGATGATAATGTTTGTAATTCCATAAACCGCGACCATTATAAACATGCCGACAATTCCCCAAATCATGTGGCTCTTTCCGGTCTCTCGTTCTGTTTCATTATCGGCATTTTTGATGAAATTCATAACCCCCCACATGAAATACATGAAGGCCAGCGCGAACATGAATCCTATGAGCGGATTCAATATATGCTGGCTCACCCGAGCCAGAAATTCATCAAGCGTCGCGGGCGTAGCCGCGTAAGCGGTTTGGATAGGGCCCATATTAAAAAATATTCAAACTAACTAAAAAAGAGATGTAGGAACCCGGGGTATATTAATACCGCCACCGACATTAATACCGAAAGTAGTAGCAATAAACTGAACCAAGCCGAAAACGGCCACCATCACAAAAATGGTAATAACGCCGTATATCATGATAGTTCTTCCTTTGTCTTTTTCCGCGACATCGCCCATGAGGTATGTAATAAGACCCCAGAAAAACCAGATTACAGCAAGAGTAATGAGGATAGGCACTATACTGTTCAATATAGTGGCTAACTTTCCAAGCACTGAGGATGCATCTGCGCCAGTCTGGGTTATACTCTGCGCCAACACGACAAACGGCAAAGCAAACATTCCTACTAAAGAGATAGCTTTTTTCATAATTTATAAATAAATACGATTAATAATAACTTTATACATTATATCGCACTACAAAGTTAATGAAATAGGGGGTGTGGAATACTAAAAAGTGCCGATGTTGCCGTAAATATCATTGTATGGCGTTGGGGAAGAAGAGGGAAATCTGGGAAACGCCGAGTTAATACTAAAAGTATTCATAAGTATTTGAACAATGCCCCAAAACGCCACAATCACAAAAAGGCCGATTATGCCGTAAATCATAAACATTTTTCCTTCCGTTCTGGCGTTGGTATCTTCGGCGTTTCGTATAAATGTCCCCGCACCCCACAAAAAATAAACGACAGCGAGGGCTATTAAAAACGGTATGATGTATTGGTTAATGAAGCCGGTAAAAAAATCAAAAAGCTGAGCGGCATTATTAAACGTTGCCGCAAACGCAATTAAGGGCGTTAAAAAAACGAAAAACGGCAGTGTTTTGAATATTTTTTTCATTACAGTGTTATTGCTTTAATAGTTTGCGCTACGCCGATTGAAATCGCCTTGGCGCCCAGAAGAATCATTACTCCTATTATAGTATAAAAAAATGTTTTTTTGGCGTTTTCAAGCTCGGTCGGATTCCCCTGCGCTTTCACAAAAAGAAAACCAGAGTAAATTATAAAAATTACAGCCACATATCCCCCAACTTTCACAACCGCATCTAAAATTTTTACGGCCAGGTCACCCAGATTGTCCACGCCAGTGAGGGGGTTACAAAGCTCGCCTGGCTTACATCCTGGCCCAGTTCCTGTCAGACCTACAGCAACACTAAGCGGTAAAAAAAAACTTATTAGACTTATGAAAATATTTTTAAATAAAGTTTTCAGTGTGGTAATTTTGATTTCAATCATAAAAATAAATTATATATTATTCTCTCCATAAACCTATTTTCCCACAAGACTGTTGATAAAGCCAAGCCCCGACCCGCCGTATCCGAGAGAAGCGAGCACGAGTTTTACGATAAGCCAAGCGGCAAGCATAAGTATAAACCCTAAAATCACTTTACGGAAAATTTCTTTGGCTTGCGATATTTTGTCCGCCCCACCGCTTGTAAGATAAAGCCACCCTGCCCAGGCAATTGAAATTGCGCCAAGCGACGCGCCTATCACGATAAAAAAATTGATGATTTTATTGCCGAGCTCAACTAATGAATCAAAAGTACACTCATCTGTGAATTTACCATCACTGCCTATTGTTTTATTACAAGAAGGCACAATATCGCCCTCTTGCGCCAAAACAAGAGAAAAAACCGGAATAATTAGGAGTAAAACTAGAGGGATTACAAAAATAATTTTTCTTTTCATAAAATTTATCCCGTTAGAAGTTAAAGATTAAGATAATTTTACTAGAAATTAAGCCGTTAGGCGAATTCGTTACGGCAAGACTTAGACTTGCCGTATTATCGCTGAATTAGCTTATTAAGCTCTTGACTGGCTATTGAAGTTGCTTCGCTTACGCGATATCTGCCGGAAACAACATTGTCTACCATATCCCCAAAAATCTGGTCCGTCATAACTGGATTTGGGTCAAGCCAGCCGCGCGAAACAAGGGCGTTATCATAGAAAAACTGGAGATACGAATCTTGGGGACGTAAAGACAGGAGGTCCCGTCTTGCCGGCGGTAAATAGAGATTTTTAGCAAGCGCGCCCGCAAAGTTAGCCCCGGCCATTTCGTTTGCCACAAAAAACGCGCTGTTTATATTTTTTGAGGCGCGAACTATGGCAACCGCCTCTACTCTACCGAAATTAACCTCGATTTTGTTTCCGCGCGGCCTGGGCACCTCCGACACATCAAAATTAAGATGGGGATTTTTGCTACGAAGACTCCCGATTTCCGAAGCGAAACTAAAATACATCGCCAAACGCCCGCCCAAAAAACTATCTCTTCCGCTTGAAAGAGACTTATTCCAAGAATAAACAGATTTTGCCGGGTCGGAAAATTCGGTGAAAAAATTTAGAGCCGTATCCGCGGAGCGAATGCCTCTCCCGGATTCTCCGAGCAAGGTCACTTTGGGTATTTTTGAGTTATCGCGCAGTATCAAGGTGTTGCCTGTTTGCATCATAAGCATAGCCAGAATGTCTTTCGCATAAGAAACATTTTTAAATTCTCCGAACGATATAGCGCTCTCTATGATATTGCCGGTCTTATCTTTCTTGCTAAGCTTTGGCACTATAGTCGCAAGTTCATCCCAGTACGAAGGCGGATTGGGAATACCTTCGGAGGAAAACATGTTTCTGTTCCAATACATAACCATGGGGTCAATAATTATAGGCAGGCCTAAAATTCCATTCGCGCCCAGATAAAGCTCTCCCTCCTCAATATATGTATTTTTGAAATCTCGCTCGGAAATAGAGCTGTAGGGAATGGGCATTATTTTGTCTTCGTATTTGAGAATAAAATTTTGCGGTAAGAAAAATAGATCCGGTCCGTTGCCAGAAGCCAATGCTTCAATAAAATTATTATCAAAAGAAGCGGCGTTTTTTTCCTCATAAACGATTTTAAGATTTTTATTATTATCTGTGATATATGAAAAGAGCGGTGCCACTATTTCCTCTGGTATCGTTCCCCAGACAACAATTTCTCCGCTGGCGCTATTACTCCCCCGATTAAAAATCGGGAAAACGCCGGAGAAAACCAAAACCGCCAAGATGGCGAAAAATCCAAAAATGATCATTGTTATTATCTGAAAAGTTGAACCCGGTTTCATGGTTGATTTTTAATGAGCGAAGCGATTAGAAAAATCACCACCCCGCTCTAATTTTGCCACTATATCATCATGGCGACCCTGGTCCGAATAGGACCGGGCTATTCGCCCGCGGGTCGCCGGAACAAAGTTTGATGAAAGTTAATAATATCACATGTTGTTTAAATATTCCCGCAAAATTAGGGCTGGAGTTAAGTAAATTATAATCGTCGCTTACCGCGACTCTTTAATTTTCTAAATTTTACAGCCGCCTTACGATAAATCCGAAGTGATAATCACCCGCGGGAATATCTCGCACCAAAGCAAAACCGTTGTCTAAAAAAATTTTAAGCGCAATGTCGCGCGACACTACGGCATCGGGCTTCGGCCCAAGACCTCCGTAAGAGCCAGACCAATCCACAACAAGCGCTAAACCATTGGGTTTTAAAAGTCTAGCGGCTTCTTTCACAACCCCATCTTTGTCTTCAGCTTGAAACAGGATATTTGAAATAATAACCCTATCAACAATTTTTGACGCAAGTTTCGTCCCGCCCAAAACTTCAACATTTCCCCAAACAATTTCAATATTAAAAATTTTCTGCTTCGCGGCGTCGGCTTTCAATTTGAGAAGCATATCTTTGTTCACATCAATAGCATAAACGCGCCCTGAATCCTTAACGAGCCTACCGGCCATAATAGAATATATGCCAGAACCGGCGCCAAAATCGGCAATGTTCATCCCCTCATCTATTGAGAAATTACTAATTATATCTCCTGGTAGTGCGAATGCCATACGGGTTAGTTCTTAGTTGATAGTTTTTAGTTTTTAGTAAAACCTAAATTCGAATCTACATATAAATAACATGAACAGTTTATTTTTAAATTAAAGCATATTATGGTGAAAAACCCAAGGGAACGTTTGTATAAGCTGGATATTTTTCCACTCCCCCCTTTTTTAATTTTAAATTTCTTTAAATTTCTAAAGGCAAGTAAGCGAGGCAATATTATCCCCTTCCCTAAGCTTCATTATTCGGACACCCTGCGTCTGGCGTCCCAATTTCGGTACGCTTAGAAACGGCACCCTCACAACTTGGCTTTTCTTGGACATAGAAATAATTTCCGTTATTTCTTCTCCCACAACATGCCCGACTACCAATTTCCCGGTCTTTGGCGTTATCTTCATTGTTTTAATGCCGGAACCTCCCCGTTTCTGTACTTTATACTCCTTAAGGGCGGTTTTCTTGCCGTAACCATTCGTAGACATCACTAAAAATTCTCCTTGTTTCCCGTTTGGTCCAATAACATCGGCCCCGATTAGTTCGTCGCCCTTTTTAAGAGTCATGGCTTTTACCCCCGAAGCGCTTCGTCCCATCTCGCGCGCGTCCCCCTCTTTAAAACGAATAGCTTGACCATTCTTTGTGGATAAAATTATTTCATCGCCTTTATTGACGAAAAGCGTCGAGAGAAGTTCGTCTTCATCTTTGAGTTTTATCGCGATAAGTCCGCTTTTTCTTACGTCTTTGAATGCATCCCCCGCCACTTTTTTTATAATCCCGCGCAAAGTTATCATTACGAGCGAGCTTTTGGATTGTTTGAGTTCTTTTGTCATTGGCAGAATTGAGGTCACTTTCTCGTTGTCAGCAAGAGAGAGAAAGTTCATAATGGATTTTCCGCGCGTAGCGCGCTTGCCTTCGGCAATTTCATACATTTTCATTTGGTAGGCCTTTCCTTTGTCCGTGAAAAATAAAAGGTCGGAGTGGGTACTGGTGTGAAAAAGCGTGCGCACAAAATCCTCTTCTTTGGTGTCGAGGTCGATAACGCCGACGCCTCCCCTTTTTTGCGATTTGTATTCACCCGGGTCGGTTCTCTTCACATAACCGCCTTCAGTAAACACAAGTACTGATTCTTTTTCCGCCACCAAATCTTCGTCGGAGAGAATTTTTGCTCCGCCTTTTATAACTCTAGTCCGGCGCGGGTCGCCGTATTTCTCTTTTATCTCTAGAAGTTCGTCTTTAATAACTTTCAAAATTTTCTTTGCGCTCCCAAGAAGCTCTTTTAATTTTTTGATTAATTCTTCTATCTCTATAAGTTCATCTTCAATTTTCTTGCGTTCAAGCCCGGCTAATCTCTGGAGCTTCATTTCTAAAATTGCCGTCGCCTGGAGCGCCGAGAATTTGAATTCCTTCATTAGGTTGGCGTGAGCTATAATCGTATCCCTTGAGGTCTTAATGGTCTTTATAACTTTATCTATTTGGTCCAGTGCCTTCTTTAAGCCAAGCAAAATATGCTCCCTTTCTAGGGCTTTTTTAAGGTCATATTCGGTACGGCGGCGCACAACGATAATACGATGCTTTACAAATTCCGTAAGAATTCTCTTTAGGGAAAGGGTTTCCGGAGTGCCATCAACAAGCGCTAGCATATTGAAATGAAACATCGTTTCAAGTTCCGTATGTTTGTATAAAAAGTTTAAAATCTTCTGCGGTGCCGCTCCTTGTTTCAATTCCACTACCACGCGAATATCTTTTGTAGATTCGTCGCGCAAATCGCGAATGCCTTCCAATTTTTTTTCGCGCACCAAATCAGCTATATGAACGATGAGATCGGATTTATTGACGCGGTACGGTATGGAAGTTATGACAATTTCATATCCGCCTTTTTTCTCTAAAATTTCCGCGTCCCCCCGGCAAACTACTCCTCCGCGTCCGGACGCATAAGCGTGATGCAAATCTTTTTGCCCAAACACGATTCCGCCTGTCGGAAAATCAGGCCCCGTAACAAACTGGGTTAAATCTTCAGTTGAAGCGTCTTCGTTATCAATAAGGTAAACAGTCGCATCAATCATTTCGCCCAAATTGTGGGGCGGTATGGAAGTGGCCATGCCGACAGCAATACCAAGCGTACCGTTTAAAATTAAATTCGGTACCGCAGCGGGAAGAACCGTAGGTTCTTTTCGTGTTGAGTCGTAATTCGGGCGCCACTCTACGGTTTCTTTTTCAAGATCGCGTAAAAGCTCGCCGGCCATTTTCGACATCTTGGCTTCGGTATAACGCATAGCCGCGGCGTTATCGCCGTCAATTGAACCGAAATTGCCTTGCCCTATAACTAACGGATAACGATGAGAAAAATTCTGCGCCATTTTTACCATAGCATCATAAACAGCAGTATCGCCGTGCGGATGATATTTCCCGAGAACATCCCCAACTACTGCCGCTGATTTACGCGCCTTAGATGACGCGGTAAGCCCGAGCTCTGACATTGAATAGAGAATTCGGCGATGCACCGGCTTTAATCCGTCACGCACATCAGGAAGCGCGCGTGAGGTAATGACCGACATGGCGTAGTCCAAATACGACTCCTTCATTTCGGAACTTATATTTACCGGAACGATATTTTTGCTTATTCCTTCGGAAAGAGGAGTTTCTTTTTTAGCCATATATTATAGAGCTATTTTAACATAAAAAAGCTTTTAAAGAAAGCTTTTTTCGGGGTTATAATTTGCAATAAAAACGGCAATTTAATATCAATTTTCAGGCGCTTTTTCCTGTTGTAATTCGTCCGGAGCTGATTGCTGGTCTGTTTCTTGCCTCTCATATTGTTCGATAAAAATTTTGCTTGTAAAAATACTGCTTGCCATTTCTCTTGTTTTTTGAACAACGCCGTCTAAGTTTATACTGTCAAAAATACCGCTTAAATTTATGTTACTAAAAAATTTCAACAAATCCTGACTAAAAATTTCTTTTGGGGTAACTTCTTGGAGCAAAGAGGTGGACTCCGCAACCGCGACTTCGGTTACAATATCGGTAGCAATTTTTTTATTTTCATTTTCATTCATTCCTCCTCCCAAATACCAAAGCGACGCAATAACAATGGTGATTAAGGGGGTACTCACATAAAGAATGGCTTTTCTTATGTGTTTTGGTTTACTTCTTAAGTTTTCTATATGGTGATACATATGTTTTAAGCTGACGAAGCAATTACGACTATCTCGCCTTCTTTTCCTTCAACATCTTTTTGCTTCACTGTTAATTTATCAAGTGGTTCAATTTTTTCTTCACCTCCTTCTTTTAGAAATTTTTTAAGCGTGTTTTCATCGTAATCCATAGGAATAATTATTTTTGGTTCAAGGGATACCGCTATGGCGTAAGAATCAGATGGAGTAAGCGAACCTCCGTTTAAGGGCACAAATAAAATATCCACACTATCAATTTCTTCGCGTGCTTCTGGCGAAAATATTTTTGAAGAAAGCGCCCCCAAAAAACATATGTTCATCTTATCTACAGAAAGTATATATATAGTGTTCAATACCGCGTTTTCTCCTTTTGGCCCCGAAGAAATTCCTTTAATAAAAATATTTTTAGTTTCATATTCGCCGGGACCGCGCGCTACAAATGGTTCTTTCTCTCCGAAGGAAAGATTCTCCACTCCGTTATAGTCCGGATGATTAGTCGTAATAAGGGCGATATCCGCGCCAAAACGGGATGTTTTTAGTTTGGAATCTTTGCTGATTGGATTAAAGGCGATAGTTGTATCGCCCAGTTGTATTTTGAAAAACTCTTTGCCGAAATAAGTGATAATCATGGAAGTTAGTATACAGTCTAGATACGAGATTGACAAAAGCATTGATATTTTGGTATATTCCCCGACAGACGTATGGCTTTCTGGCGCCCATTATAAAAGACCAGATATCGGGAAAATAACAAAAATAACCGTTGTTTAAAAGATTTCCTTCTTTGCGCCGTATCCGCGATAGATAAAATAATATCTCGTCTGGCAAAACCGGCCGTTACTCCTTACCGGCCTCATAAGCTAGATGATAAGATATGTCGCCATGTATACGATACACGTTTGAAAGCCCACTAACCCGGGTCGTGTTTACGCATAAAGGAAAATCGCCGCTTCTAATCCGAAGGGAAAGAAGATGGCAAACCAAAGCGCCTACCACCATCGGCGCCAATCGCCCACCACTTGGTCAGTCAAGTTAAGGGCGCGCGGAAGGGCGGTGGCAGAGCTTTACAAAGCTCGCCCCGCCCGTACTGCGATTTTCATCCGATAAATTATTTACCTTTGAAACAAAGAGGAAATTGTGATATGGCTAAATGATGAAAAAGGCGACAGTTAAACTGATCGCCTTTTTATTTAAATTTATTAAATTTTTCTTCCCGCTAAAACCATGTTTAATTAGAAA
>ERZ1292629.1958-Hain-H43-01um-R1-1958-length-18658-cov-5_pt1 | contig 18658 bp, 16 predicted proteins | sample MGYA00564399_ERZ1292629 | MGnify/ENA primary metagenome ERZ1292629 (study PRJEB36523, sample SAMEA6512636) | groundwater metagenome | collected 2019-01-08 | study: AquaDiva: Metagenomics assemblies of 32 groundwater samples | reverse complement strand
CGACAGGATCACAGAGTCCGTGCGCATATAAGTGATGTGGCCGTTCTCGTAAAGCGATTGCGCAAGATACATTGTTTTTTTAGCAGAAAGCCCTAATTTTGCTGCGGCGGTTTGCTGGAGCGTGCTTGTCGTAAACGGCGGCGACGGATTTTTATTCATCGCTTTTTTAACCACGCTTTCCACTTTGTAATCCGCCCGCTCGAGGTCGCTCATAATCTTTTTAACTTCAGCTTCGTTTTTAATATCGAGCTTTTGCAGTGTCTCCCCGTCGATTTTAGCCAAATGGGATTCAAAGCTTTTACCGGCACCCTCAAAAGTAGCTCCCAGCGTCCAATATTCCTCGGCTTTGAATTTTTTTATCTCGTTCTCGCGATCGACGATCAAGCGCAAAGCCACGGACTGCACGCGTCCGGCCGAAAGCCCGCGCGCAATCTTCTTCCAGAGAAAAGGTGAGAGCTTATAGCCGACAAGCCGGTCAAGCACCCGGCGGGCTTGCTGGGCATCAACAAGATTCATATCGAGTTCGCGCGGATTAGCCAGTGCTTCGCGGATCGCCGACTCGGTAATTTCGTGGAAAACAATCCGTTCGATCGGCAAGGTTCCGCCATTCAAATTCAAAGCCTCTAAAAGGTGCCAAGCAATCGCTTCGCCTTCGCGGTCTTCGTCAGTCGCAAGAATGACCCCGTCGCTTTTGGCTAAGGCTTTCTTTAAAGCCGTGACTCGCGATTGGACCTTGCGGGGAACAATGTATTGCGGTTCGAAATTATGCTCGAGATCAATACCAAGCTTGCTTTTGGGCAGATCGCGCACATGCCCGTAGGAAGACTCCGCCTGGAATTCGGAGCCTAAAAACCTGGAGATGGTTTTTGCTTTGGTCGGAGACTCTACGATAACTAATTTCATGAAATTGTTTTTGTCCCGATTTTGTTCGAGTCTTCGATTCGATTACAAAATCGCGGATCCTCGAAAAATAGCAAAATCGAAGATTTTGTATTTTTCGGGACCTTGGCGGGACTTTCGACAATTACTGGTTTCATTTAAGCAGTGATCACGAAGCCGCTTTCGTTTTCTTTCACTCGATTTTTTAAAATCAGGAAACTCAAAGTTTGGCTTACGCAATGGGGTTTAAGATGCGTGAGTTCGGTGATTTTGTCAATATCAAGGGGATTGGCAGCTTCCCGCAGCGTACCCAGAATTGCCAATTCTTCAGCTGAAAACGCATTTTCGCCCATGCTTTGCTCCGAGGTCTGCCAGCCGTAATTTTCCAAAATTTGGGCAGTATTAATAACCAGTGTCGCGCCTGCTCGCAAAAGTTCGTGCGAGCCGGCGAAGTTGGGGTGGCGGGCGGGACCAGGCACAACGAAAAGATCCCGATTTTGCTCGAGCGTGAAGCGGGCAGTGGCCAGAGCGCCTGAACGTTGCGGCGCTTCAATCAGGCACACCCCTCGGCATAAACCGCTCACAATCCGGTTTCTTTCGAGAAAATGCTGCAAGCGGGTTTGCGTGCCCGGCGGGTACTCGGAAATGATCACCCCGCCGGTTCGCAAGATCTCTTCCGCCTATCCTTCGTGGCTGCGGTGATAGATTTTTCAGATCTCCGTTCCTAAGATTGCTACTGCGCGTCCGCCTGCTTCAAGACAGCCGGCATGGGCGGCGGCGTCGATCCCGAAAGCCAGTCCGCTGACGATGCCGCAGCCGGCCCGGCTTAACTCCCGGCCGAATTCTTTAGCGAGAGCCTTGCCTTCAAGCGTAGGTTTACGAGTGCCGACGATGGCGAAAAGATCAATGTTGCGGGGCAGGGGGCCACGGTGATAAAGGCCGAAAGGCGGCCAGGGAATTTCTTTGAGTAAATCTGGATAAGATGTTTCGTTCAAGAGCGTAAGCTGGATTTTGCGATCCATAAGCTCCGTCCAAAGCTTATCCGGATCATGCGCCTCCCGTTCGTAAGGAAGCAGCGACTCCCAAGCGGTAAACCAGTTCTTATGCGTTTGCGCGAGCTTGTGGAGCGAACGGTAGTTGGCTCCAAGCGCAGTTGCAATCGCGTGGTAATATTTCGCTTGCGAATCACCTTCCATCAATCCAGTTTAGCATAGTATGCGTGTGCTATAATAATGTAAGTGGCGAGCGAATTTAAGAAAAATCTAATAACCGGTATCGTAATGATTATTGCAAGCATAGCCATGTTTTGGGGAGCTTTTTATTGGCTGGATCATGATCTTAAAAAACAGACCGCAGCCATTACCGAAGCGCGGTATTCGATCCGGCGCAATGCGGGATTATTGGAAACTTTAGCCAATCTTAAGAATCTTTTGCCGCGAGTTAAGCTTTACGAAGGCAAGCTCAACAATCTAATTCATACTCGTGATGAGTTAATCGACTTCCCTCGTTATTTGGAAGATTTGGCCAGGCGCCACAATCTGGCAATGAACTTCTCTTTCCAAGGCGTTGCGGCTCCGGCGGAGGCGGAACAAGCCGGATCTCAAAATTTTTCTTTGGACATAAGCGGCAGTTATGACGCCCTGGAGCGTTTTCTAAAAGAACTTGAGCTTACGTCCGTGCGCTATGTCGCGCAGCTTGATAATTTAGATGTGAGCCGGCAGAGTGAAGGTTACCGCATTCTGACGCGGGGACGGGTTTTTTTCCGCTAAACATGAAGTTAGCTTTAAAAAAACATCGTGATCTCATCTTGGTTTTTATCGCCTTGGTTTTGATCGGAGTTGTTGCCGCTTTCTTCATCTGGGGGATCAAGGAGATAATCATCAGTCTGAACGCAGCCTTAAAAATCGATCTCAAGAGCGGGGTGTCGGCGGCTTTTGACTTAGATCAAGCTGAAGCAATTTTGCGCGCGCGCAAACTTTTGGAATAGTTGCGGTCTGGCAGTTTTTTCGTTAGAATTTCGAGTGCTTAATTCCTGCGCTTGAATACACCCTTGGCTCAATGGTAGAGTGCTTGCATGGCCCCTCGCTTTAGCATCATGCGCCCATAGCTCAGTGGTAGAGCGCTTGCATGACACGCAAGAGGCCCGAAGTTCGATCCTTCGTGGGCGCACATACATCAAAGTCGAGCAGTAGTTGATGTCGAAAATAGGTTCATAAAATGTTTAGCTCGTAATGAATGCAGGAATTATGGGCGTGTAGTTCAGTGGTAGAACGCTGTCCTGATAAGACAGAGGTCCTAGGTTCGATTCCTAGTACGCCCACCGGATATTTTCATTTCAACCCTCACTGCCGTTTGTGAGACACCTGCCTGCCGTAGCCCGATAGGAGAAGGCGGGAATTCCATCCCTACCCGCACAATTTGATGCAAGAGCCGGAAATCGTATATGAGGACGAAAATTTGATTGCCGTGAACAAGCCGGCGGGCTTACTTACGCATGCGGCGGGAAAAGGGGAGGAGGGGACTTTAACTCACTGGATGGTCAGTCATTATTCCGAGCTCGAGAAAATCGGTGACCCGGAGCGCCCGGGACTGGTTCATCGTCTCGACAAAGAAACTTCCGGGCTTATCCTCTTCGCCAAAAACGAACAGAGTTTCATTTATTTGAAATCGCTTTTTAAGGAAAGAAAAATTTTGAAAATTTATCAAGCGTTCGTGTGGGGAAAGGTTGAGCCGGCCATCGGCAAAATCGAAAAAGCCATTGGCATTAAATCGGGAACCGTTAAGCACAGCGTGTTCTCGGAGAAAATGGCCAAACCAGCGGTAACTGAATATAAAGTTTTGAATTTTTTGGAAAAAGACAAGGAAATTTTTTCGTTATTGGAAATAAAGCCATGGACAGGCCGCACGCATCAGATCAGAATTCATTTGGCGAGCATCGGCCACCCTGTTGTAGGCGATGAGCTTTACAGTAAACGAAAAACTCCGTTTGCTTACCCCCATCTTTTTTTGCATGCCTGGAAGCTGGAACTTTTGACCCCCGACGGGAAGAAGCTCCGCCTCGAGGCCGATTTGCCAGATGAATTCGCCTTAGAGCTACAGACTCTTAGTTATCCACAGCAATAAAATCGGTCGTTTTGCTATACTAAAGGCATAAAACGAAAGGTCGAGTTTTAAGGAAAAAGCATGAAAACACGCGGTTTTACTTTAATCGAACTTCTTGTGGTCATTGCCATTGTGGCGGTGCTTTCTGTTGTCGTCATCTTAACCTTGAACCCGGCAGAACTCTTGCGGCAGGCCAGAGATTCAAACAGGATTTCCGACCTCGCCACCTTAAAGAGCGCCGTCTCGCTTTATCTGGCTGATGTTAGTAGTCCAAGCATTGGGTCGAACAATACCTGTGGCGCAACCGTTGAAGTGCCAACCAGCACCACTTGTAATACCCGTTTCACTGGCGCTACCATAGCAACATCGCAGTTAAGGATATTCACCATTGATGGTACGGGCTGGGTGCCGGTTAACTTCAACGCCATCAGCTCCGGCGCCCCTTTGGGCACTCTGCCTCGAGATCCGACCAATGCTTCAAACTCGGGCCTCTTCTATGCCTATCAGGCCAGCTCGACCGGTTTGGTCTTCGAATTCAATGCCAATATGGAGAGCAGTAAATATGTTAACGGCGGCAGTGGCGACGTTGAGAACACGGATGGAGGCAATAATGCCAACATTTACGAGGTAGGCACGCAATTAACGTTCTAAGGGGTTTTTCGTAACAAGAGGAGGCTGTATGTATAAGCCTCCTTTTGTGTTGCCGCAGGCTTACCTCGAAACAAAAGGCGATACACGCCTTTTCTTGTTTTGCTATACTTACTAATAGTATATGCATTTACCTATTCCGCCTGCCCAGCTTAAAAAGCGCCTGGTGCAGGAAAATTTAATTACTCCGGATAGATTCGACTTACTAATCGAGGAAGCCGACCGCAAAAATCAGAACCTGATTGATATTTTAGTTTCGGAAAAGATAGCAGACAACAATTATTTAAACGGACTTTTGGCCGCTGCTTTGGGAGTGGAGATGGCAAACTTGAGCGCCCGTCGTCCCGATGAAGAGGTCTTAAAACTTTTAGGGGAGGAGATCGCCCGCCAGCGCCAAGTGATCATTTTTGCCCGCGAGCCTGACGGCGCTTTGGACGCGGCAATGCTCGACCCCTCTGATCTCGAGACGATTGAATTCTTAAAACAGCACTTACGGGCCAAGATCAAACCGTTTTTAGCGACCAACGATGATTTGCAGCTGGGTTTCTCGGTTTACGGTTCGAAGAGTACAGGCGATTTCAAAAAGAATATCGAGGATAACGTACAGGCCTCTTTGCGCTCGCAGACAAAAAGCGTCGAAGAAGCCGCAGCTGATCTTCCGATCGTTGCAATCGTTGACAACCTTTTGTCTTATGCTATCTCCCTACGTACTTCTGATATTCACTTGGAGATCTTGGAAGACGTAACCATGATGCGGTACCGCGTGGACGGGATCCTTTATGAGATTATGCGCATACCCAAGGCGGTGCACAGCGCGCTTGTTGCCAGGGTGAAGATTTTATCTGGACTAAAGATCGACGAGCACTTTAAGCCGCAAGACGGGCGGTTTCGATACCAAATTACCAATCAAATGATCGATGTGCGCGTTTCGGTGATGCCCACATATTACGGAGAAAAAGTTGAAATGCGTTTGCTTGAAGCTACGCAAAAACCGCTTTCGTTGGAAGAATTGGGCATGCTGCCCGAGATGGCGACGACTATAGTCGAGAATCTTAAAAAATCTTACGGCATGGTCTTGAGCTGCGGCCCGCCCGGCTCCGGTAAAACGACAACGCTTTATGCGATTATGAATATTTTGAATAAACCAAATGTGAATATTGTAACGGTTGAAGATCCAATCGAATACAACATGCGCTACGTAAATCAATCACAAATCAACCCGCAGTCGGGAATTACTTTTGCAAGCGGCTTGCGGGCCCTCCTGCGCCAGGATCCGAACATCATTATGGTCGGTGAAATCCGTGATAAAGAAACTGCGGGGATCGCCGTGCAGGCGGCTTTAACCGGCCATTTGCTTTTGTCATCACTGCACACAAATGACGCGCCAACTGCCATCCCGCGCTTATTCGATCTTGAGATTCCGCCCTTCCTTGTCTCTTCGGTTCTGAATATCGCTTTAGCCCAAAGATTGGTGCGGCATATCTGCACGGCCTGTATTTACTCGTATGCTCCGGCTCCGGATATCAAGAAAATCATCAATAATCAGCTGCGGAGCCTGGGCGCCACCGTGGCAAGTTCGAGAATCCCTAAAGTTTTTTATCGCGGCAAAGGCTGCCAGGTGTGCGGCGGCACGGGTTACCGGGGCCGGTTGGCTATTTTCGAAATACTCGAGGTCTTGGAAAGCATAAAAAATCTGATCATCGCCGAGCATTTTAACCTGGAAACCCTTCGTGAAGAAAACGCCAAGTTGGGGCGGGAAACTATGTTCGAAGACGGCTTGCGCAAGGTCGAGCTTGGGCTTACCACGATTGAGGAGGTCCTGCGTGTGATCAGGGAATAAAACATAAATTTCCAATATCCAATTTTTAATTTCCAAACCATGTTGTATCACTATTTAGCGGCCGATCAAAGCGGAAAAATCGTCGAAGCTGACTTTGACGCCGATAATCTGGCGCAAGTGCTTCAGCACTTGGCTGGCCGCGAATTGCGGCCGATCGCCGTCAAGCCAGTTAAAGAGCAGAAAACGGTTTTCGGCGGATTCTTTTCGGAGATTAGCATTGCCGACAAAGTCTTTTTGACCAAGTACCTTTCGCTCATGCTTAGCGTTGGCACCGATCTTTTGTCCGCGATCAATATTCTGATATCCGATTTTGAAAAGCTGGCAATGAAGAATTTCTTGCTTGAAGTCAGAGATAACCTTACGCGCGGCAAGCCGTTTTACGAAGCTTTTGAAAGATATCCCAAAGTCTTTTCTGCCGCTTTCACAAATTTGATCAAGGCTGCAGAAACTTCAGGAAATTTGCAAAAGACTTTTGAAGATTTGAGCATTGCTTTGGAGCGAGAGGCTGAATTCCGCGGCCGTTTGCGTTCAGCAATGATCTATCCGGCGATTCTCTTAGTCGCCTCCTTCGTCATTTTTATTTTTCTCGTTTCCTTCGCTTTGCCCAAAATCGCCAAAACGTTCTTGGATAGCGGCATTGATCCGCCGACATTTTCGAAAATAGTTTTTGCGGTCGGCTTATTCATGAACGACCACCTGACTTTTTTCATTATTTTAGGGCTCATTATCGTCGGGCCGGGCAGCTGGTTTCTTTTAAGAAATCCGATCGGCAAGCGGGTTCTCGACAGAATTTTGGCGAATCTGCCTTTTATTAAGAAAATCCGCCGCGACTTGGCGATCCAGCGATTTGCGTCCACCTACAGCGCCTTGATGAAAGCCGGCATGCCGATAATCCAAACCACGAAAATTACGGCGGAAGTGGTGGGCTCAACGGAATTTCGCGTAAGTCTGATTCGGATCGCGGATGAGGGCTTGGCTAAGGGGCTTACGATCGGCGAGGCCTTTCGGCGCGAAGTAGTTTTCCCGCGTGTGGTCGCTAACCTGGTAGCGATCTCGGAAAAAGGCGGGCATTTGGAAGAGGTTTTGGCGACGGTAGCCGACTTTTACGCCGCCAGCGTTGATAATGACGTGAGAACTTTAGTTGCCGTCCTCGAGCCGGCGCTTTTATTGACCATGGGCGGACTGGTGGCAATGATTGCGCTTTCCATCATCGTTCCTATTTACCAGCTCACCAGCCAATTCTAAATTATGCGCAAAGGGTTCAGCTTGGTCGAAATACTGATTGTGATCGGCATTACTGCCGTGATCGGGGTGGTTGTCCTCACGAGCTTAACCGGCCGGCGCCATCGCGTTGAGCTTGAAAATACCGCGCGGCAGATCGCCACGCTTTTGCGAGAAGCCCAGAGCCGTTCGATGTCGCAGGATTCGAGTACAAGCTGGGGCGTGCATTTCGAGAATAGCACGACGACCGCCGCTTTTTACGAACTTTTTTCCGGAACTGTTTACAGCACAAGCTCGGTCGTCGGCCATTACCGCTTGCCTAATATCGTGCGGTTTGCCACCTCGAGCGTACCCTCTGGTTCGTCTTCGACCGTCATTTTCGCCCAGATCACCGGTCTGCCTTCAGCTTCAACGACGATTTCGCTTGAGCTGGTTGCAGGTCCAGGCGGAGTTGCTGGGCCAAACGTGAGCCGGGCGACGAGCGGTTTGATCTTTTTCGACGATTTCAACCGGACTTCTCTTTAAATGTTTAATTTCAAGAAGCTTTCGAAAACAGAAATTGTTGCTCTGATTTTATTTTTGTTCCTTGGACTCGATTTTTACCTGCGAGTGCCTCCGCTTCAAACCGAGGCCGCGGCAGGGGATGTAATTGTGCTTTGGGACGGCGCGGATATTCCCAGTGGCTGGACTTGCGTTTCCTGCGCGGTTACCGATCCGTTCTTCGGCGTTTTTCCGCGAGCGAGCTCGACTTATGCATCGGCGAGTTCAAGCAACGACATGCAGGCGCATACGTTAACTTATTCTTCGGCCACCCAAGGCACCGCCGTTGGGCAAAACGTGAGCACAGCAGGTACGGCATCTCCCATCTCCACACATGCTCATACTTGGGGCAACCCCAACTTAAATAGTGGGGATGTACGCCCGCCCTTCCAGGATTTGAAATTCTTCAGCGCAGCGACTACGACTGTTCCTAACGGCACAATTGCGATCTTTGATGCGACCTCAACTGCGAATTTGCCGACGAACTGGACTAATTACACCGCCTTGAACGGAAATTATCTGCGCGGGGCGAATGACGCTTCAACCGGCGGGGCTGCCACTCATACTCATACAACGGCAAGCACATTGAATGCCGCAAGTTCGTCCGGATCTTACGCAGACGCCGGTGCCGGACTTACGACTGCTTCCGGCGTCCACTCGCATGCGATCGCAGCCGGTTCGTCTTTGACCGCCGACAATAATGCTCCTCCTTATATTACCGTTGTTTTTGCGCAGGTGAGTACGACTTCAACCCTGCCCAGCGGTATCATTGCTTTTTTTGACAACGCCTCACTGTCTTCTGGCTGGAGTTCAATTTCAACTTCGGGCAGCGCTTACGCGGGGAACTTATTAAAAGGGGGAACCAGTTTCGGCGCAACCGGCGGCAGCACGACTCATAGCCATGGCGGTTCTATCGTTTTTACGAGCGGCGGACCCTCGGCAACATTCGCTAATAAAAGCGGTTCAGCGGCCAATACAAACACAAATACTCATACTCACGGTGTAACTTATACCGTTTCCACATCTTCTTCTTGGCCGGTTTACCGCGATGTGATACTCGCTAAGTATACAAGTCCTTTGCCGGGCGCTCCGGGAACTCCAACTTTCAGCAGTACGGGCACAAGCACTGTGACCGTAAGCTGGACCGAGGGCAGCAATGCAACCTCTTATAAACTTGAGCGCGCACCAGATTCCGGAGGCGCGCCTGGAACTTTTTCAGAGATCGCAACCCCCGCTGGTGTTTCATATGATGATTCGGGACGGACACCAAATACAACTTACTGGTATAGAGTTCGCTCTTCGAATGGAAGCGGCGACAGCGGTTACAGCGGGAATGCGAGCGTGCTTATGCTCGCAGGCTCGCCTGGCACTAATACATATGCAAATATTGCGGCGACTACATTAACGGTAAACTGGACAGCGCCGGCGGATGGAGCAAGTTCTTACCGCTTGGAACGCAGCGCGGATGGCAATTCATTTTCAGAAATTGCGAGCACTACTGCTCTAACTTATGGTGAAACCGGCCGCAGTGAAAATACAATTTACTTTTACCGCGCGCGCTCAACCAACCCAAGCGGCAACGGTCCTTACAATGCAAGTTCAAGCGTACTTACCCTGCCCGGCTCGCCGGGCACGCCCGCTTATGCAAGCACGAATACCAGTACGGTAACTGTAAATTGGACGGCGCCCACCGGCGGGGCAGCTTATTACAGAATCGGGCGCTCGACGAATGGAAATACTTTTGTCCAGGCTGCGACGACAACGTCCTTAACCTATAACGCGACCGGTAGCCCGAATACGGCCTATTGGTACCGGCTTACTGCTACAAATGCCACCGGTGACGGCGCCGTGGGCGCAAGCTCGAGCGTGCTCATGCTCGCAAACGCTCCCGGGACGCCGACTTATGCGAGCACCGGTACAAGCACAGTTACAATTAACTGGACAGAACCTTCCGGCAGCGCCGATTATTACCGGCTCGAGCGCTCAACTTCAGGGAATGCGTTTTCCGAAGCTGCAACCACAACCCAACTCACTTACGCAGAAACCGGCCGCACGCCGAACACTACTTATTTCTATCGCTTGCGCTCGGCTAACGGAAGCGGCAATGGTCCATATAGCGCAAGTTCAAGTGTGCTTTTATTCCCCGGAATTCCTGGCACGCCGACTTTTGCAAATATAAGCACAAGCACGTTTACGGTGAACTGGACGGCGCCCACGGGCGGTACGGATTATTATCGCCTGGAACGCGCGGCTGACGTAAGCGGTTCGCCGGGAAATTATTCCGAAATCGCAACCACAACGGCGCTTACTTATAACGCCACGAGCAGTCCCGATACCACGTTTTGGTACCGTCTGCGGGCTGTGAATACCACCGGAAACGGGAATTATTCCGCGGAGGCGAGTGTTTTAACCGTGCCAGGCCCGCCGGGGACGCCGACTTACAGCAGCATTACCACAACCTCGTTTACAGTAAGCTGGACGGCGCCTGCGGACGGAGCGACTTATTACCGATACGAACGCTCTACGGACGGCAATAGTTTTTCCGAACTTTCCACGACAACCGCTTTGAGTTACAACGAATCAGGCAGATCAGCAAATACCTCTTACTATTATCGCGTGCGCGGCGCGAATGCCACGGGCGACGGATCTTATAGTGCAAGTTCATCTGCGCTTACGCTGCCAGGAGCGCCGGGCACAGCTACTTTTTCCAATGTCTTAAGCTCTAGCATCACAGTTGGCTGGACAGCGCCCACCGGCGGGGCAAGTTCGTATAAAATTGAACGTGCGCCGGATAGCGGAGGCTCACCTGGGACTTATGCTCAAGTCGGCACAACTTTTTCACTCGCCTATGTGAATACCGGTCTTTCACCAGCAACAACTTATTGGTACAGAGTCCGCGCTACAAACTCGAGCGGCGACGGCGCTTACGGCGGCGAAGCGGCAACTTCCACTCCTTCAAATTCTTCGCCCAGCGCACCGAGTTCGGATGCGCCTACGAACGGAACCCAAAATGTTTCTTTAACGCCGGTTTTTCGGATGACTGCCACCGATTCGGATAGCGATGCCCTGCGGTATAAAGTCGCTTTGTACTCGAATAGCGGCTGTACGACTTTACTCCAGACCTATGACCAAAGCAGTTCGCAAACCGGCTGGTCCGGCCAAAACGCGACTTGCAGCGTCTCGAACGACTGCTATACCTCGGGCACGCAAGGGGTTTACACGGTGCAAAGCGCTCTCACGGCCAATACGACTTACTATTGGAAGCCAAGCGCCAAAGATCCTCAAGGCACGAATGCGTTCGTGGACGGCGGAAGTTGCAATAGTTTTACGACGACATCGGGAAATTGGACGACTGATTCTGGAAGTTGGAGCGTGGCAAGCAACCGCTTGCAGGTTTCACCGGCCGCAGCGACGACGGTGCAAATCCATGTTACGGCCATAAGCAGAACGAACGGTGTTTTGGAAGTACGAGCTAAGGCGAGCGCAGTGGGAGCGACTACCGGCAATACGGCCTTGATGGCGAGAGGGGACACCGGCAGTAATCGTTATCAGCTGGGCGACTTGAATGTCGCGGGGCAGCTGCACCGGATCGGCAAGGTGATTTCGGACGTTTATTCCACGCTCACGAGTGGAGCTAAAACTTTTTCGGCGGATACCTTTTATGTGCTTCGCGCAAATCTTTCCGTGAGCGCACTTTCGGCTTGGAACGACGGCGGCACCGCACTTTCCGCAAGCGACGGGTCCTTGACAGGCGCAGGTTATTGGGGGCTAATCGCCACCGCCGTTTCCGGCGGCAGCGTGACTTTCACGTATGACGACTTTGCGGTTTACAGTTCGACGACGATTGCGATGACCGGGCTGCCGGGAGGAGGCTCGTGGTCGGTGCGCGACAGCGGCGGCAATGCAGTTTCCTGCCGGACAGGTTCGACGTGGGATCTTTCCACCTACAGCGGGCAAGTCCCAATTGATTACGCAAACGGCGGAGGCAGCGTGGCGGTTTGGCGCGATTCTGCTTCTTGCTCCGGCCTTGCTACAGCAGTTTATCCCTCAAGCGGCTTAGCCGCGGACGTTTTCGGTGGTGATAGTTATAGCTATAGCGGCGGCGGAGAAGACTCCCGTACGGGCACGGCTAGCTCAACAATTACGATCACAGCTTCGGGTCTAATCAACCTCCAATGAAGATGAAAATGAAACAGGGTCAATCTTTAATCGAGATTTTAGTCGCTGTGGGTGTGGGCACGATCATGATCCTGGGGGCAATCGCGGTGATCGCGCCCGCCTTAAAGAGCAATACCCAAGCGAACCGCGTCCAAGTGGGAAGCGCGTTGGGTCGCGCCTTGCTCGATAACGTGCGCATCTGGAGCGAAGCGGATTGGCATAATCTCGTGAACTTAAGCACGAGTTCAGCCAATAAATATTATTTGAATGCAACGAGTTCGCCCTTTACCGCGGTCGCGGGCACGCAAAGCATTGTCGCGGCGACTACAACCTATACCCGTTATTTTTACGTGGACGAGGCCTTTCGAGACGGCAGCGGCAATCTAGCGGACAGCGGTTCGCTTGATCCTTCTTCCCGCAAGGTGACGGTGATTTACGGATGGGATTTGAGCGCCACGAATACGATCGCGGCTTACTTTACCCGTTTTCGCAATAATGTTTATATGCAGACTGATTGGTCGGGCGGCAGCGGGCAAGATGGGCCAGTTACGTCCACAAACAGCCGGTTCTCGACTTCGACGAGCATCAATGTCGGCACGAGCACAGGCTCCATTCGGATTAATTTATAAAATGCTGCGCCCGCTCTTCAAAAATTCCATTGTCATCGCGATTGCGCTCTTTGCGTTTTTCGGCTTCCACCGGACTTTAGCCGATACTAATCCGGGCACCAACATCAGTTTTTCCTCCGGTGAATTTTGGGCTTGGAGCGACGTGGTCGGCTGGATGGATTTTCACTATACCCACAGCATCATCGTAACCTCGCAAAAGCTGACCGGGTACGCAAGTTCTTCGGTGGGAGATTTTTCTTTTGACTGCGCAACAGCGCGCAACGGCGATATCTGCGGGCAGAGCAATTATAATGTGGCGAATGACGGTTTAGGCGTGCTCTCGGGTTGGGGCTGGAATGACACTTATGGCTGGGTTAGTTTTAACTGCACAAACGGCGGCACCGGTTGCGGCGCATCAACTTATCAAGTAACGATCGATCCGGACACCGGTAGTTTTTGCGGCACGGGTTCGAGCAGCTGCTATGCCTGGAATGACGTTATCGGCTGGATCAGTTTTAACTGCGGAAATTACAGCGGCTGCGGAACTTCTAATTATAAAGTTGTCACAGCTTGGCGAGCGACCTCGACGAACGGTACGCTTGATTCCTCGACTTTCGATACCGGCATTGCGGCAGGAGCCCAGCTTAATTCCGTGCTCTGGCATGGCAACCAGCCGGCCGGCACGTCGGTAAAATTCCAATTCGCCGTTTCGAATAGTTCTAGCGGCCCGTGGAGTTACAAGGGCTCCGACGGCACAAGCAACAGCTATTACACGGTGGGCGCGGACACATCCATTAAACTGGACTACGCTTTTCACAGTAACTTCCGGTATTTCCGTTACCGCATTTTCTTATTTTCTAACCAAGCACAAAGCCAGAGCCCCCGCGTTGATGAAGTTATCGTGAACTGGAGTCCGTGATTGGCATATAGCATACAGCGAATAGCTAATTGTAATTCGATACTATAAATCGGAAGCGGTATAATTAAAAAAATGAGTGACTATTTGCCATTTGCCATTGGCCATTGGCCCGAACGGGGCCAGGCCGCGCTTTCCCTGGTTTTTTTGATCGGCGGGATCGTGCTCGCGATCGGCATTTCTTTGGCCTTTGTCGTCTTAAGTTTTATTAATTCAAGTTACGGTTTTCAGGCTGCCAACCGCGCTTTAGCCGCCGCAACTACAGGCGCCGAAGATGCGCTTTTGAAATTGGTTCGCGACAAAGATTTTTCCGCCGCTTCGCCATATACGATTTCGGTGGGCGGGCAAACGGCCAGCGTTACCGTCACTCAAAACTCTCCCGCAACCGGACAGGCTAAAATACTTGCCTGGGCAACGGTTTCAAGATACCAGCGTAAAATCCAGGTAATCGCCGCCGTCGCGTCTTCGACCGGCTTGGTGAACGTCGTGTCTTGGGAGCAGGTTAATCTCTGATGAAATTACCATCTCCGGAAAAAATCCTTTCTCTCCTGCGAGTCCGCCAAAGCATCGGCGGGCTTGAAATTTCCGATTCAGTTCTGCGGTTCGCCCGTTTTAACGGCAAAGACTGGGAATTAGCGAGCGTGCGCCTCCCGCCCGGCGTGGTTGTCGGCGGCGAAGTCAAAGAAAGAAATACGCTGCTTGAAGCCTTGCGAGCCCTAAAGCAGCAGATCAATGTTTTGGGGAAAAGCCGCCATCCGATCGGCGTCGTCGTTTCGTTGAGTTCTATAAATATTTACAGCCAGGTTTTCAGCTTGCCGATGATCGAAGGCGAGAACCTTGAGAAAGCGATCCAGCTTAATATCCAAATGGTTTCGCCGGTTGAAGCAGCCGAGACTTATTCCGGCTGGCAGTTGGTCGGAGAGGACCAAAAGTCCCTGCGGCTTGAGATTCTAAGCTCGTTCATTAATCGCGCCATCGTCGATCAAATTCTAGGTCTGCTTAAAGAAGCTGGTTTTATCGTGTACTCGATCGAGTCAAGGGCGCTTTCTTTGACGCGGGTGGCAAGGGATTTGTCTGCCAGTTTCAGCCCCCAAGATCCTTATATTCTCTTAAGCGTTGATTCGAGCGGGATTGAAATCATCATTATTAAGCGCTCCCAGCTTTACTTCCAGTACTTTAACTCCTGGCGCGAATTGCAGGGCGAAGAGCGCCAAATAACTCCGGCGAATTTCGAAGCCGTAATTTTAAGAAGCCTGCATCAGGTCGTTAACTTTTATAGTTCCCATTGGGCAGAGCCGATTGCGGCGATTTTTGTTGCCGCGAGCGCATTTAAAGATGAAATTATCCGGATTATCGGGAGTAATTTCACTTATCCGGCTCGCGAGCTGGTGCTCAAGCCGGAGGTTGTGATTTCGCCTGAATGGTTCGTGGCTTTGGGCAGCGGGCTGCGCGCCCGCATTCCGCAGCGCGAAGACAAGGACATCAGCCTTTTAGGCGTGACGGCGCAAGAGGAATTTTGGCGCCATCAATTGATCCATTTCCTTTATTTCTGGCGTTTGCTCTTGCCCGTGGGGCTTTCGATTTTGCTTTTGGCATTCTTGGGCGCGGATTTCTTTCTCTTGAACACTAAGAAAAATCTCGAACGGCAATCGCAGATTGCTGTAAGCCCTGAACAAACCAAAGAGATGGATCTTCTGCAAGACGAAGTCACGCGCTTCAACCGCTCCGTAATTATTTTGGGTAAAATCCAGGGTACGTCCGCCCCGCGGTCCTATTTCTTCGCCAAATTAGGCGCGATGCTAAAGGCGAACAGGATCACGCTTGAACGCGTGAGCTATCAAGGCGTTGGCACGTCGGTAACCTTAGCCGGCTATGCCGCTTCCGAAGAAGATATAATCGCCTTTAAAAAAGCCATTGATGACGATCCGCAATTTGAAGCCGTGAGTTTGCCGCTGACGGACGTTAAAATTTCGAGTCAAGGGAGGTCTTTTTCAATGACTTTTTCCGTTATTTCCGCAAGTACGCCATAAATTTTTTCTCGGTCAGTTTTATTGATCTTAGCGAGCACGAAATCGCTGGCTTTTCCGTGGGTGCTCCTCACGCCCAGGCGCAGCCGCCAAAATTCATCCGTGCCCAAGGCGGCGATCACGGAATCGATGCCGTGATGCCCCGCCGAGCCGCGCCCGAAAGATAGTTTATAAGCGCCAACCGCGAGATCGGCGTCGTCGTGGATGACGAGGAGTTCGGCGTAGGAAATCTTGAACTTTCGGCAGGCCGAGCCGACGGCCGATCCGGATTCATTCATGAATACGGAAGATTTTACGAGTATTTTATCGGGCAGCCTTAAAAAGTGAAAATTCTTTTCTTTTTGCCATGAGCTTGCGTTGGCCCAGCGATCCTTAAGAAAATCAAGACAGGTCAAACCCACGTTGTGATAGGTTCGGGCGTACTCTCGACTGGGGTTGCCGAGGCCTACAAAAAGCTTAAAATTCCTCTCGTCATGCATACTTGCAATAAGTATAGCCAATGTCTTATACTATTTCACGATGCGTCAATTCCTTGCCTCGATCCTTGAGGTTGCGGAAGTTGCGATTGTCGCCTTGCTGGCGGTCATTTTTATTCGCACCTTTTTAGTCCAGCCTTTTTTGGTGAGCGGCGCCAGTATGGTGCCGACTTTTATTAACGGCGATTACCTTTTGATCGATGAGTTAACCTATCGTTTTCGTGAACCCGCCCGCGGCGAAGTTGTCGTTTTCCGGTATCCCAAAGATGAATCTACCTACTTTATTAAGCGCATTATCGGCATGCCGGGAGACATGATTGTGATTCAAAACGGTCAAGTTAAGCTCGTTAATTCCGCCTATCCCGACGGGAAGGTCTTCGATGAGAAATACCTGCCGCCGGGCATGATCACGACTACGCGCTCCGCGGCCACGGCCGAGTTCAAATTGCACGAAGAGGAATACCTGGTTTTGGGAGATAACCGTCCCTTTAGCTTCGACTCGCGCGATTGGGGGATTTTGCGCGCCGAAGAAATAGTCGGTTTGGTTCGCTTGCGGCTATGGCCCGTAAGGCAATTCATGGTCTTCGCGGCTCCGAATTACTAATTTTTCACTTATGGCTTCGCTTAAAAAAGTTAAGGACGAAAAAGTCGGATTCCAGACGCCGCGCGGCATGCACGATATCCTGCCGGTTGACCAGCCGTGGTGGGACCGGGTTCGCAAAGTCGCACGCGATTTGGCGGATTTTTACAATTTCAACCGTATTGATACGCCGATCTTGGAATCTTTTAAGCTCTTTGAGCGCGGCATTGGCGAAGAGACGGATATTGTCGAAAAAGAAATGTTTGTTCTCAAAACCAAAGGCGGCGATGTTTTAGCTTTGCGTCCTGAAAACACGGCGCCGATCGCGCGGGCTTATCTGCAGCATCGTTTGGGACGCTCAAGCCAACTGCAGAAGTTTTATTACGAAGGACCGTTTTTTCGCCACGAAAGCCCGCAGGCCGGCCGCTTCCGCCAATTCCACCAAGTTGGTTTCGAAATTATTGGTGGTCCGAATGATCCGATTTACGATGCCCAAGTTATCGTCGTAGCCGCGCGCCTGCTCGAAGAACTTAAGATTAAAAATTCCAACTTGAAGATTAACTCGATCGGCTGCCGCGTTTGCCGCCCGCTTTACAAGCGCCAATTGCAAAACTACTATCGCAACTACGAAAAGAAAATTTGCGCCGATTGTTTGCGGCGTTACAAAAATAATCCATTGCGTTTACTCGACTGCAAGCGCGAGGAATGCCAGGAGTTTAAAGCCAAAGCGCCGAATTTCTTTGATAAGCTTTGTTCGACCTGCAGTACGCACTTGAAGGGCGTTTTGGAATACCTGGAGGAGCTTGCTATTCCTTATGCGTTGGACAATCAGCTCGTGCGCGGCCTTGATTACTACAGCCGCACAGTCTTTGAATTCCATACGGAAGGCGCGGGAACTGAAGTCGGCGCTCTGCCCGCCGGCGGACGCTATGATTATCTAATGGAGATGCTCGGCGGCAGGCTTACGCCGGCGGTAGGTTTCGCTTGCGGCATCGAGCGCCTGATCCATGTAATGAAAGCCCAAGAAGTTAAATTGCCCCTGAAGGCAGTCAAAAAAGTTTTCTTGATCCATGTTGGCGATCTGGCCAAAAAGAAATCGCTGAAGATCATCGAAGACCTGCGCCGCGCCGGGATTTCCGTCGCCGAAGCCTTGGGCCGCGAGTCCCTCAAGTCGCAGCTCAAATTAGCCGATCGGGAGGGGATCGAGCTGGCGCTTATCTTCGGCCAGAAGGAAATTTTCGAAGAGAACATTATCGTGCGCAATCTAAAGAACAGCTTGCAAGAAACCGTGCCTTTGCCTAAACTGGTCGAGGAAATCAAAAAGCGGTCCAAGGGATAGCATGGAAGATTGTTTATTCTGCAAGATCGCCCACGGTTCGGTGCCGGCTTATACGGTATATTCAGACGACCACGTTTTGGCCTTTTTGGATATTGCTCCCCGGGCGCCCGGCCATACCATGGTTATTCCCAGGGTGCATGCGGAAGATTTAGCCGCCCTGCCCCCGGGCGAGATTGAGCCGGTTTTCCTCGCCGTGCAAAAGGTTTTGCGCCAGCTTATGGCGTCTTTGAACCCAGCAGGAGTCACGATCGGCGTGAACCAGGGATCGATTTCCGGACAGACTGTACCGCATCTCCATATCCATCTCATACCCAGATTTGAAGG
>ERZ1292629.1952-Hain-H43-01um-R1-1952-length-18715-cov-79_pt1 | contig 18715 bp, 14 predicted proteins | sample MGYA00564399_ERZ1292629 | MGnify/ENA primary metagenome ERZ1292629 (study PRJEB36523, sample SAMEA6512636) | groundwater metagenome | collected 2019-01-08 | study: AquaDiva: Metagenomics assemblies of 32 groundwater samples | reverse complement strand
GGCCTTTATCTTATCGGCAATGAAGGAAGTTTCACCTTTTCTTTTTGAGACCTTGCCTTTTATGGCGATGCAGGCGTCTGGGTAGACGAACTGGCGAAATTCGGAGAGCACTCGGGGAAAGATCGCCACCTCGGTCGAGCCGGAGAGGTCTGCGAGCTTCATGAAGACCATGCGCTCGTTGTTCTTCGTTAAAACGTCGCGTGCGCCTTCAACCATGCCGCCGATGACGGCAAGTGCCCCTTCCGGCAAGTCTTTGAGCTTGGCGATATTCATGTCCTTTGAAAGAAATTTTTCTTTATGCGCTTCGAGCGGATGACCGGAAATGTATAGCCCCAAAAGTTCTTTCTCCCAACCAAGCTTCTCTCTCAGAGAAATTGGTTGCCCTGAGCTTAATCGAAGGGCAGGTAGCGATTCGGTGGAAAAAAGAGAGCTCTGATTATCTGCGGTGCTCATGCGCTCTTTGTGATAAGAAAGTAAATTATCAAGGTTTCCAAGCAATAATCCGCGTTCGTGTAATTCATCGAGAGCACCGGACTTAATAAGCGCCTCTAGCGATTTTTTGTTTAAATTCTTGTCTTTAATTCGGTCAAGGAAGTCAGCCAAGCTCTTGAACTTGCCGCCCTTCTTTCTATCGGCGGTAATGGAAGAAGATATTCCTTGGCCGAAATTCTTGATGGTAGTTAGACCGAATCTTATTTTGTATTTTTTATCCTCACCTTTTATTACGGAAAATTGCGAGAAACTTTCATTAATGGAAGGCGGCAAAACCGCGATGCCCATGCGCTTGCATTCGGAGACCATGATGCCGATGGTGTCGACATCGCCGGATTCGGCGGTGAGCACCGCGCTCATGTAAATGGCGGGGAAATTCGCTTTTAGGTAAGCAGTAACGTAGGCGATGTGGCCGTAACTTGCCGCGTGCGCTTTGTTGAAGCCGTAGCCCTGGAATGGCACGAAGAGGTCCCATAATGCTTCCGCCTTCACCGAAGTCATGCCGCCGTGCTTCTGGCAACCTTCGACAAACATAACGTGCTGCTTCTTCATTTCCGCCGGAATTTTCTTGCCGACGGCTTTTCTGAATTTATCCACCTCTCCCCAAGAATAGCCAGCCACTTCAGTCGCCGTCATAAGAAGGTCGTCTTGATAAACAAGCACGCCGTAAGTGGTGTCGAGGAAGCTTTTCATCTTCGGATGAAGATAAGTTATCGGCTTTTTGCCGTGCTTTCTGGCGATGTATTCCTGGATGTTGTCCATCGGTCCGGGGCGGTAAAGAGCCACCATGACGTTTATGTCGTGGATAGTGTTGGGTCTAAGGTCCATAAGTGCCCGGGTCATGCCGGAGCCGTTCAGTTGGAAAGTGCCTTCGGTTTCGCCTCGCGCGAGCATGTCAAAAGTCTTTTTGTCATCAAGGGGTATGTCTTCTAAGCGGATAACCTTGCCTTCAAGTTTTTTAATGCGCTCGAAGGTCTCGGCAATGATGGAAAGATTCCTTATGCCTAGAAAATCGAATTTGAGAAGCCCCGCTTCCTCAATGGAATACATGTCGTACTGAGTAATGATTTTCTTTTCCCCTTTGGTGTCGTATTGGAGCGCGGTATAGTCAGTAAGCGGAGCGGGCGAGATGACGACGCCCGCGGCGTGGACAGAAATATGACGCGCGTTGCCCTCAATCTTTTTCGCCATATCCATGATAGTTTTTGCATCCTGGTCTTTGTCATAAAGTTTTTTCAAATCCGGGTTCTCTTTCATGGCCCGGTCAATGGTCATTGGAAACCCTTGTGCGCCTAAAGGAATGAGTTTGGCAATCTGGTCGCCGGTCGAGTAGGGGAAGTTCATCGCCCTTGCTATATCGCGTACCGCGCCGCGGGCCATCATGGTGCCGAAGGTGCCGATTTGCGCCACATGGTCTATGCCGTATTTTGAACGGGCGTAATCGATGACCTCGTCTCGTCGGTTATCCGCGAAGTCCATGTCGATATCCGGCGGGGATGGCCGGTCCGGGTTAAGGAAACGCTCGAATGGCAGGTTGTATTCGAGAGGATTGATATTGGTAATGCCAGAAAGGTAAGTGATGAGCGAGCCAGCGACCGACCCTCTGACGTTTGTAAGGATGCCGTGTTTGTGCGAGAAGCGCAAAAGGTCTGAGACCACCAGGAAATATTTCGCATAGCCCTTGTCTTTGATAACCTTGAGCTCATATTCGACGCGCTCAAGTTCTTCGGGCGTTTTTTTAAGTCCGCGGGTTTTGAACCCTTCATAAACTATTTTCTTCAAGGCCTCATCAGGGCTTAAGCCGTTCCCGGTCTTTATATCCGGGAAGACCCATTTACCAAGTTCCAATTCGACATTACAGCGTTCGGCAATCTTTGCCGTATTCTCAATCGCCTTGGGATTGTTTTTGTAATCCGCCTTCGCTTCAGTAGCTGTCCGGAAGTGCAAATCCTCTTCTTCGTCAAATGCGCCGCGGTTTAGATGTTCTTGTATAGAGAGCACGGTGTCTAGTGCTGTCCGATCTTCCGGCTCAAGGTAGCGAACGTTATATATGGCCAGCGAACTCTCTAGAAAGAATCTGTCGCCGCCTGCCTGCCGGTCAGGCAGGAAAATTTCTTTATAATATTTCTCCTCTTTCGCTATGGCAATCAGTCCTTCGTTATATTTTTCAAGCAATTCGCGGTCGATGCGCGGTTTGTAGTAAAAGCCCTCGAGGTAAGAGAGGGTCACCAACTTCAATAGATTCCGATAGCCGGTAATATTCTCGGCCAAGAGGACGAGGCGAGTGCGGGTGTTGTCGATACGCGCTTCCTTATCTAAATGGGTGCGCACGGCTACGTAGAAATCCACTCCGATAATCGGCTTTATACCTTTATCCTTGCATTCTTTGTAAAACTCAATGGCGCCGTAGAGATTGCCGGAATCCGTCAAGGCAAGCGCCGTCATGCCGGACTTTTTCGCCTTAGCGACCAGTTCCGGAATTTTAGGTAAGGCCTCAAGAAGTGAGTAGTGGGAGTGAGTACGGAGGTGTACAAACTTATTCATGGGCATAGTATAACCCCCACACCTATTTTTTATATAGTAGTCGAAAAATAGGTGTGGGGGTATAATACAGGCAAGATTTATGAACTAATGACGCATATCGCAGGCATAGATGAAGCGGGCAGGGGACCATTGGCCGGACCGGTCGCGGTGGGAATTGTCTCGGTCCCGACCAATTTCAACAAAAAGTTTTTCAAGGGCATCAAAGATTCCAAACAGCTCACGGCGGAAGAGCGGGAACTCTGGTTCGCGCTAGCGCAAGAAGGAAAAAAGAAGAAAGAACTCGACTTCGCGGTCTCCTTAGTCTCGGAGAAGGTAATAGACCGGCACGGCATCAGCTATGCCATACGCCTAGGCATTAAAAGAGTGTTGAAAAGCATTCGGATTTCCTCGACCGATTCGCAAATATTTCTCGACGGCGGTATCAAAGCGCCGAAAGAATTCAAACATCAACTCACAGTCATAAAGGGGGATGAAAAGATTCCCATAGTCTCGCTCGCCTCAATTTGTGCCAAGGTAGTGCGTGATAGGAGGATGGTCAAACTTTCCAAAAAGTATCCGCAATACGACTTCGATTTGCATAAAGGATACGGCACGCTTATTCATCGCCAAGCGCTTCAAAAATATGGTTCAACCGAGCTCCACAGACAAAGCTTTTTAAAGAACTTGACAGTAGGCAGGCAAGTGTAGTATAATGGTAACAGAATCTGCCGGTTCCGGCAGAAAAATGTTCAACACTTTTCTAGGGAGCAGATATGGCATACCAATTCAGTTTGTTGTGGCGGCATTCTTCTCCAGAAGCCGAACGCCACAATGATGAATGGCTAGGTCCCGATACTCTCGGTATCGAGGTCACGTCTGAATCATTGGCGGCGCGTTGCGGACTGGGGAATAACGATCCACAGCATCAGATTGGCGGCAAATCGTCGGCGATAGAGGAGGCTCTCACTTGGCCGCTTCCGCGAGATGGAAGCAAACTGGTCACCATTCGGCCCGACAAGGATTCGATCGGAGCCATGGCCATCTTTGCCTTGCGAGCGCAAGGCAAGGAGAACAAGATAGACAAGATGCTCGTTTCGTGGGTAGGGGCGATCGACCGCTACGGCTACAAGAACGCGCTTGAGATGCATCCTTACTTGGCTTCCTGCTTCGGGAACAGTCTTGCCACCGACGTGCTCAATGCCGTCTGCCTGAATTACGAACCGTGGCCAAAGCTCACCGACAAGGTTTACCAGGTCGGCCGCATCCTCTGTGGCGAGATGGCTTGCGAAGAGCTCGAGCGGCTCAAAAAAGAAGCGCGTCGCCCGAACCACCGTGAATTTCCCACGGAGGTGCATGGCGAACTCGCTTTCCTAAAGGTGTGCGGAGAGCTGGATCAGGCCCGCAATTGGGCCAATCACAGGTTTCCCATCGCGGTCATCTATGACGATCGCCACTTCTCGGAGGGCAGGTTGATACGGAAGTGGAGTCTCGTCAAACAGCCGCAATCCAGCTTCGACCGCTTCGCTTTCGAGGAGGCCATCAACCGGGCCGAAGCAAAAGCCAGAGGTATTACGGTCGAGGAGCTCAGAAGCAAAGACCTTACCTGGGGAGGAACGCCTTACATCATCTCTTCCAGGGAGTCGTCCTTGTCGGAAAGCGACGTTCTGGAGATTGTCGAGCGTTATCTCCAAGCTGGCGTTTCGTCGTAGTTCTATTGCAAGTGCAACGTAATACAAAGGCCTCGACTGTAAGCAGTCGAGGCCTTCCCTTTTTAAATTTGACATGCGGTAAGTAAACGTATTATAATAAACACAGAAAAGTTGGAGAAAACTATATGCCAATCTATGAGGTGTGTGCGCTTATCCACCAAGCCAGTCCTGCCAATGGTGAGCGCGAATTACTTTTCGTGGATTTCCGCTCGACCGATTCTCACGGCAAAAAGTCCGAATGGTGGACCAGATTTCCGGGCGGAACGAATCGGCTTTATCCCGCCGAGTTGCCTGAGGACATCTGTAACCGAGTTGTCTGGGAAGAGGCGAAGCTCGGTTACCAGCTCTCGATGCCATTCTGGAGTAGCGAGACTGACGAACGAGTCTACTTTGCGTTTCTCATCAACAGTATTGATTGTACTGGTGAGCTTCGCAAAGGCATTCTGCTCCACGACGGGGTTGAAGTCTCGCCACCGTATTGGGCGTCGGCGAGGAGTCTTAGGTATCCGTTATTCCCGCCGCACCAGGCTCCCTTGCTCGCCGGAATGCAATATCTCGGCCTATAACGATTTTTACTGGGTGAGCCCCTGCCTGCATCGAACGCAGGTAGGGGCTTTTCTCTTTTCACTTTATCTGTTAAAGTTGGGGTTATGACAGTACGGATGAGGCATACCAGGTCGCATACGAGAAACAGGCGCTCTCACCACGCGCTTATGAAACCCGCGCTCTCTAAGGATGAGTCGGGCAATGTTCATTTACGCCACCGACTTTCGTCTATAACAGGTACTTACCGTGGCAGAAAGGTCATTGACCTTTCTGCCAAGCTCGATAAGTTGGCCTCGAGGAGTAAAGAGAAGGCGAATGTCCGCTAACTCTTATACGTCTATATTAAACAAGTTCTTTTGTTCTTTATGTCACAGAGACATTTATCTAGGTCAATAGTTTTACAAACCCTGTTTGAATGGGATTTTGAAAAGCTGAAGCCCGCCGAAATTTATCCAATATTCGAGAGGAACATCACCGAGTTTGCACCGGGCTCTAACGACCGGCCGTTCATGGAAGCGCTTTTGAAGCGCGTGCTCGAGAAGAAGCGCGATTTGGACACCCTGATTGAGAAAGCTGCGCCTGATTGGCCACTCGATAAAATTTCACCCGTGGATAGAAATATTTTAAGAATCGGCCTCTCCGAACTCTTGTTTGCCGATAGGAAGGAAGTGCCGCCCAAGGTAGCTATCAACGAGGCAATAGAACTTGCCAAAACTTTCGGCGGCGAGACTTCAGGAAAGTTCATTAATGGCGTCTTAGGCGCGGTTTATAAAGAAATGGGTGAGCCGGGTAAGTTCGACCAGCCCAAGCCAAAGAAGAAGTATGGCAATGTGCCCTTCGATAAATTGCCGGTCGAACGGCTGGCCGGTGCCGTTGTATATGCCAAGCACAAAGGAGATGTCTATATGGCCCTAGTGCACGACGTCTTCGGTCACTGGACGCTTAGCAAGGGACGTTTGGACGAAGGCGAGAAAGATGAAGATTGTTTAATGAGAAAAGTGCCGCTCGAAATCGGCGTGCCGATAAAGATTAAAGAGCCCGTAGGCAGCAATACCTACGCCACTTTCCATCCCGAAAAGGGTAAGATAAGAAAAGAGATCAACTACTTCCTGGCTGAAGCGCCGTATACGGACCTCACTTTGGAGAAGAAGGAGGAAAAGGGAGGTCTCGATGATGTCCGCTGGTTTAAGCTTGCCGACATCCTTGACCTAAATTTCTATGATGATATTCTGCCCATCGTGACCAAGGCACTTACCAAATTAGCCGAAAGCAAATGAATTTCGAAGAATTCGAGAAAAAGGCAGGATTAAAATTCAAAAATCCAGGGCTTCTGAAACAGGCTTTTACCCACCGCTCATATATCAACGAGAACCGTCCGCCAGCTGGCGGATCAGGCCTCGAGCATAATGAGCGCCTGGAATTCTTGGGCGATGCCGTATTGGAGCTCGTCATTACCGACTATCTTTATCATAAGCTCAAAGAGTCAGATGAAGGTGAACTTACCGCGCTCCGTTCGGCTCTGGTCAATGCCGATACCTTAAGCCGCGTGGCGCAATCAATTGGCGCTAATGAATTTCTCTTGCTTTCGAAAGGAGAATCAAAAGATACGGGCCGGGCGCGACAATACATACTCGCCAACACCCTTGAAGCGATAATCGGCGCCATTTACGTGGACCAGAATTATGAAGCGGCTAAGGAATTCATCCTTAAAAACTTCGCCTCTCTTACGGAAGAGATTCTTGCCGTAGGAAGCTGGATTGATTCCAAATCGCTTTTCCAAGAAAAGGCTCAGGAGCACGCTGGCTTTACTCCGATTTATAAAACTATCAAAGAAACGGGCCCGGACCACGATAAACATTTCACCGTAAGTGTCGCCGTCGGCTCTGAAGTGATGGGGGAAGGTGAAGGCAAATCAAAACAAGACGCCGAACAAGAAGCGGCCAAGAATGCTCTCGAAAAACAAGGGTGGAAATAGGTATCAACCCACCACATCAGCACCCTACGATATAAATACGCTACAGCATAACTAAATCGTATACGTTATTAGTTAGCTATAGCAACAAAGTAACGTATAGTTCCTCCCTTGATAAGGGGAGGTAAGGAGGGGTTAGTGTTATAATTTTCCAAATGTATTTGAAATCGATAGAGCTCTCAGGCTTCAAATCCTTCGCCAAGAAGAACGCTTTTGAATTCAATACGCCTATCTCGGCCATTGTGGGGCCGAACGGGTCTGGGAAGAGCAATGTGGCGGAGGCGTTCCGTTTTGTATTGGGCGAGCAGTCTTTGAAGAGCATGCGCGGCAAGCGCGGCGAGGACCTTATTTGGAACGGTTCGACGGACTCACCACGGGCGGGGCGGGCTTCGGTTAGAGTAGTTTTCGATAATTCGCGGAAAATTTTCGATATCGATTTCCCGGAAGTTTCTATCGAGCGTGTGGTGCATCGCGACGGGTTCAATGAATATTCTATTAACGGCAGCCAGGTTCGGCTGAAGGACGTCATTGAACTTCTGGCAGGCGCTCATATCGGCGCATCCGGACATCACATCATCTCGCAAGGCGAGGCGGATAAGATTGTCTCGGCCAATCCAAAGGATAGAAAAAGCATGGTTGAGGATGCTCTGGGACTAAAGCTCTATCAATACAAGCGCCTGGAAAGCGAGCGGAAACTCAAAAAAACTTTTGAAAATATTGCGCAAGTGGAGGCCTTGCGCAAGGAAATCGCACCGCATCTGAAGTTTCTAGAGAAGCAGGTCGAGAAGCTGGAGAAAACCGAGACCTTGCGCGAGGAGCTTATCAAGGTTGCCCAGGAATACTTTCAATATAAGATGCCGACTTCGCCCGAAATTGCCAAGCTTGACGGCATTATCCAGACCGAGGAAGCAATGGTTGAAAGGGAGAGGAAGCAATTGCAGTCGAATGAATACAAAACCGTGCGGCTTAAGGAAGTGGAAGATTTATACCAAGAAGTGAGTTTGATGGGAGCAGTGGAAACGATTATCAAGAAAATCGGGGAGTTCATTCAGGAGAGGAAACATGACAGTAATTCGCAAAACGTAATCGAGGCCAAGGCAAGAATAGAAAAATTAAAAAAGCAGCGCCAGGAGCTCGAAGAAGCGGAATTCAAAAAGGAATTAGGAGATTTAGAACGCCTGGTGGGGAAGATTTCTTTGACTCCCGGCGTTTCCAAGGAGGACAGGGCAAAGCAGGAAGAAAGGAGGAAAATGTTTGAGAGGCTGAAGATCCGTTTCGAAGAGTCGAACGTAGCCGGCTCGGAAGAGATGAAGAAGGAGCACGCAGAGACTTCCGAACGCGACGCTTTTCTTGCCCGCGAACTTCTCGACCTGGAGCGCTCCGCCGAGTCGCTTAAAGAGCTTATTAAGGATCTGGAAACGCGGCTTGCGACGGAGTTTAAAAACGGTCTTGAGAATATCAATAAAGAATTCAGCAAGCTTTTTGTCGCCATGTTCGGCGGCGGGGAAGCGAAGCTTATATTGATCAAAGAAACTAATGAAGCTAATGAAGCTCTCGAAGCTAATGAAGCTGAAACTTTAGAAGGGCTCGAAATAAAAGTAAGTTTGCCGCGGAAAAAGACCAAGGGCCTCATGATGCTCTCCGGAGGCGAGAGGGCGCTTACTTCAATCGCCCTAATCTTCGCAATATCTGCCGTCAATCCGCCGCCGTTTATAATCCTCGACGAGACGGATGCCGCGCTAGACGAGTCTAATTCCAAGAAATACGGCGAACTGGTGGAGAAATTATCGAAGTATTCCCAACTCATACTCATCACCCACAACCGCGAGACGATGTCCCACGCCGGCGTCATCTATGGCGTTACCATGGCAGGCTCCGGTATCTCCAAGCTTCTATCCATCTCCTTCGACGAAGCAGTGGAAGTGGCAAAGTAGGATATTAAAGTCGAACCCGCCAACCACACTAAAGTGGGTTGGCGGGCAGGGGGTGTTCAGTCGAGGAGGCTACTCTGTAGCATCGAATCTATCCAGGTTCTGTCTTCCGGAGCCAGAGAATCCGCAACTCCATTGAAAGTGACGACGTTCAGCGCATCTGTGTCAAGGACACGCTTCACTTCCGAGATGCTTCTTGCTTCAATGGCCCTCTTGAGCTCGGCTTTCTCATCCGGTGTAGCTTCTCGCATTTCAACCAAACGAAGCCTCATGGGAACCTCCTTCTTAAGAGTACAACCTATATCATCTATTGTCAAACAAACTGAAAATCTAGTGTTTTTCGTTCCGGGTCGGCGGAGACCAATTTGACGCGGACCTTGTCGCCCAGGGAATACTTCTTGCCGGTATTTTTACCCACTATGGCGTATAACTTCTCGTTCAATTCATAATAATCGTCTTTCATATCACGGAGCTTGACCATGCCTTCGGATTTGGTATTAACTTCTTCGACATAAATGCCCCATTCTGAGACTCCGGAGACCATAGCATCGAATTCTTCGCCAATATGCTCCTGCATGTATTCGACTTGCTTGTACTTGATAGAAGCGCGCTCCGCTTCGGCCGCTTCCATCTCGCGCTCGGAGGAGTCATCGCAGAGCTTCTGATACTTAATAATTTCATCTTGCTCAATCTGGCCCTTTTTCAAATAGCGTTCGAGCAGGCGGTGCACCATAAGGTCCGGATAACGGCGGATAGGGGAGGTAAAGTGGGTGTAGTACTCGAACGCCAGACCGAAGTGCCCGATATTGGAAGTGGAGTAGATGGCCTTGGACATTGCTCTTATAGCGGCGGTCTTTACCAACATTTCTGCCGGCGTACCATCGACCGAGCGGAGCATTCTCGTGATATCCTCGGCCGTAGTGTCTCCGTCCTTATTCTTCAACTCGAAGCCCAGGGCCTTCACAAAAGCGGCGAGATTTACAATCTTCTCTCTGTCCGGAGCATCATGAATGCGATAGACGAAAGCGGCGCGACTATTCTCCTTCTGTGAAGCGTGCATGTAGGCGGCTACCTCGCGATTAGCGAGGAGCATGAAATCTTCGACTAATTTGTGCGTATCTTTGCGCTCTTTTTTATAAACTCTTATCGGCTTGCCGTTCTCATCAAGCTCGAATTTGACCTCCTCGGTCTCGAATTCGATGGCGCCGTTTTTAAACTTCTTCTCGCGCAGCTTGTAAGCCAGATTATTTAAGGTTTGAAGCTCTTGATAAAAATCTCCGGATTTTCTATCCAATATCTCTTGCGCCTCTTCGTAAGTGAAGCGCTTATTCGATTCGATAAGCGTTCTGCCGAACCACCGTTCCTTCACCTCGGCATTCTTATCCATGACAAAGACGGCGGAGAAAGCGTATTTTGGCTCGTTAGCATTGAGCGAGCAAAGGTCGTTCGACAGAACTTCTGGAAGCATAGGAATGGTGCGGTCTACCAGGTAAATGGAAGTGCCGCGCTTTCTCGCTTCCTTGTCGAGTTCGGTTTTTTCTACCACGAAATGGGAAACGTCAGCGATATGAATGCCGATTTCAAAATTGCCGTCTTTAAGACTTTTTATCGAGATAGCGTCGTCAAAGTCCTTGGCATCCGCCGGGTCTATGGTGAAAGTGGTAACTTCCCGGAAATCTTTCCTATCTTTCAATTTATCCTCCTTTTCATACTTCGCCTTCCAAGCGTCGGCTTCTTTCTCAACCTCGGCGGGGAAGTCTACTTCGAAGCCGGATTCATACACAATGCCGAGCATTTCGGCATTGTGTTCACCGGCCCGACCAATTATTCTTACAATTTCTCCTTTTGGACTTTTACTCGCGTCAATCCATTCTGTGATGCGAACTTGGACCTTATCTCCCGACTTCGCCAAGGCTCCGCCGGGCAAGCCGTCCTCGGGAACAAAAATATCCCTATACATTCGCTTATCATCAGGCACGACGAAAGATCCATCCAGAGTGCCTACAAATTCCGTCTTGTGCCGCTCTAAAATCTCCAAGACCTTGGCCTGCCTTCTGCCGAATACCTCCTTGCTTAAAAGTTCGACCTTCACATTGTCGCGATTGAGCGCGGTATTAACATTCTCAGGCTGGATTTCAAAGTCGTTTCCGCCATCGGGCGCTTCGAAATAGCCCACACCCTTGCCAGTCACGCGGATAATGCCTTCCAGTATTTTTTTATTTTCTTTTTTCATATGTCCTAGTGGGCGGGAGAGGACTTGGTCACGCATAATTTCTTGTTAGAAATTTATGCGACCCCGTCTCGCACCGTCGTGCTCCGACTTTCAAGTCAGTCCTCGCTTAACTTCGTTAAGCTGTGGGCGGGAGAGGACTTGAACCTCCACTCCTTGCGGAACATGGTCCTAAACCATGCGCGTCTGCCATTTCGCCACCCGCCCTGGAGGCGTAGGGGGGAATTGAACCCCCGCATCGCGGTTTTGCAGACCGCTGCGTTACCACTTCGCCACTACGCCGAAACTATTTAATACATTACCATAATTGATTAATCCTTGCTTTTTTGAAATACTGTAATCTAATGCGCCCATAGCTCAGCTGGTAGAGCAGCTCCCTCTTAAGGAGATGGTCCCAGGTTCGATTCCTGGTGGGCGCACATGTGGACACATGTGCGGGCCGCAGCGCGACGGCGCGAGGCGGGGTCGCATAAATTTCTACCCAGAAATTATGTGTGACCACAAGGCCCGGGTGGCGGAATTGGTATACGCGCACGACTTAAAATCGTGTCTCGCAAGAGATGTGGGTTCGATGCCCACCCCGGGCACAAAAATTTTTAATATGTTAAATTTAATAAGACCCAGCCTTCGGCGTAAACGTGCTTACGTTCCTTGGGGGGAATGACGGCCACCGCGTCGTGGCTGGGTCTCGTTCTTTGGACAGCGCACAAGCGGCGCTGTTTTCTTTTGTATAAATTTTGTGCGGGTAGAGAGAATCGAACTCTCGTCTCAACCTTGGGAAGGTCGCATTCTACCACTAAACCATACCCGCTTTTTATTTATCCTATTCTTCTTTTCCTATCTCATCCAATCTCTGTCTGTTTCTTTCGCCGTAATCTATTTTGAAATCAATATGGGGAATGATGCCGATGCGGGATTCGTCGCGGACGTAGCGTTGGAACTCCGGCGTCTTCCTTTCTAAAAATTTCAGAGCCGTATCCTCCTGGGTCTCGGGAAGGGTGGTAAAAAATATTTTTGCTTCCTTGCCTGTAGGCGACATCTCAACTCTGGTCACGGTAAGCAGGGAAGCAGAACTTCCTTCTTCTTGCGCAAATTTAGAAGCCAATCTGTGCAGAATCTCCGCGATAATCTCTCTTTTTACCTCGCGCATTTATTTAGTTACAAGCATTACGGCTTGAAGCATATCTCCCGGGACGGCTTCCATCTTCGATTCAATCATCGCGCCGAATTCTCCCCCTTCGCTTACGGAATCGACTTGGGACTTCGCTTGCTGGAGCTCCTTAATCCTACCCTTACCTATTTCGGCTTCTCTCCTTACAATTTTTACTATGGCTCCCCGCGTGATGCTTCCAGAGGTCACTCGCGCACCCAAAATCTGCTTACCCTTGGCGGTGCTGAAGAGTTTCAAGACTTTAGCTGTGCCCGCCACTTCCTCAGTCTCTACTCTCGGCTCACGTTCTGAAAGCAGTTCCGCCACCTTACCCGTTAGTTCGTAAATAATGCTGAAAGGAAAAATTTTTATATTCGAACGTTCCGAGAGCGCCCGTGCGGGGGCGTCTACCTTTGCGTTGAAGCTTAAAATAACTGCTCCGGGAGTGGCGAGCGCCGTCTTAACGTCATTTTCATTGACGGAACCCACACCAGAAACTATCACTTTGGGAATTATCCTTTCTCTCGATAATTTTCTCAATTCATTTTCTATTGCATCTGCGCTTCCGGCCGTATCCGCTTTGATAATAAGAGGAAGGGCCACTACTCCTTCTGTATTTAGATTCTGAATCTTCATATCGTGAAGATTCAGTCCCGCATTTTTTTGACTACTGACATATGCCAATGCCTCCTCTTTCTTCAAAAAAGTTTTGAACTCCCGGCCGATGGGCGGCATTTTATCCCAGCCGATTATCTGTACCGGACTCGAAGGAGGTAATTCATCAGCCGCCTCACCCATAGCATCTAAGAGGATGCGTATTGGGGCTATCGCTCCGCCCGAAGCCACGAATGTTCCTCGGCGTACCGTGCCGTTCTTTATGATGCCTGTCGCCGCAATGCCTCTTTTGGCGTCAAGCCGGCTCTCGATAATGACGCCGGACCCCAGCTCTTCCGGCTCGCCCTTAAGATCGAGGATTTCCGCCTGAAGCGAAATAATATCCAGAAGCTCGTCTACGTCCTGGCCGGTCTTCGCCGACAGAGGAACGCAAGAAATATTGCCGCCGTATCCCTCGATGTAAATCTCGTTTTCCGCCAGGTTCTGCTTAGTTCTGTCTAGATCTGCTCCCGGTTTGTCCATCTTGGTGATGGCCACGATAAAAGGGAGGGCGTTTTCCTTTATGTATTTATAAACTTCGAGCGTTTGCGGTCTTACCCCGTCTTCGCCGGATACCACCAGTACCGCGATATCTGCCGCGGAAGCGCCGCGGGTGCGGACGCTTGCGAAGGCCTCATGCCCCGGCGTGTCGATGAAAGTCATGCGCTTGCCGTCGGGCCTCGTAATTTCATAAGCGCTGATGTGCTGGGTAATGCCGCCAGCTTCCTTCTCAGTAAGGTTCGTTTTCCGGATGTAATCAAGAAGCGTCGACTTGCCGTGGTCGATATGCCCGAAAATTCCCACTATTGGTGGACGAGATTCTGCCATAGTGTTGCTACCTTATCATATATTGACCCTAAAAACACCTGTAAATATATAGAAAAACATTCCAATAATCATAATCTTAACAACTTAAGCGGTCGCTATAAATGTTAAGATTTTAAGAAGAGTAAATTAGATTAAGTCTTTCTCTGTTGCTTTAAAGAAGCGAATACAATTCAGGAGTTTTATTTCGCTTAAATATTCTATAAATTCTTTCGGCAACGCGGGGCCGAACCAGACGCTCTTTTGAATCATTTCAAATCCGAAGCTAACGAGTTCAGATCTCAACCACTCCCGATAGCGTTTTTCCGTCTCTGGAATGTCGAAAATTACAATTATTCTTTTATCTCGGTTTCTATTTTTAGCCACTCGTCTTGGGAAGAATCTTCTTATATTCTCATTTATCCCGCCGAGAAGCTCTACTCCCTCTGGCGTGATAAACCAATCTCGGTCTTTACTCTTCAGCAGACCATTTTTCTTCATTCTGCTTAACGTGGCGCTTAAAATATTTTTTCGCCGCCTGTCGAAGTCTTCGCCGGGAGGTTTGCCGTCGTAAATCAAATCGTAGATTACGCGGTATCCTCCGGGATAGTTGGAGACAATGTATAAAATTTCTTGTACCAAGCTCATAACTACAAGTTATCATAATCTTAACAAATTAGCGATAGCATAAATGTTAATATTTTTGAATTTATGATATTATTACCACATGAATTTTTTTAGCGGATTGTTTAAGCCAAAAAAGAAAAGAATTTATCTCGATTATGCCGCAGCGACACCGGTCTTGCCGGAAGCGAGGAAAGAGATGGAGAAATATAACTCCCGAGAGTTTTACAATCCTAACGCCATTTATGAAGAGGGATTAAGAGTAAAAAAAGATGTCGAAAAATATCGCGCCCAGATTGCGAAAGGACTGGGTGCGGCGAAAGAGTCGGTCATCTTTACTTCCGGCGGGACAGCATCAAATGTATTAGCGGTACGAGGAGTAAAACCCGGCAAGATTATCGTAGAACCCGGGAGCCATCCATCGGTCTTTGAGGCGGTGATTGAAAATAATTCTAAAGAAACAACTCTTGTCTCAAGTGTAACTACTGACAACAAACTTGGCCGCCAAATTCGTGGAAAAAGGAAAAAGAATAACTCTCAATATCCGCTTTTACATATCGACGCTTCGCAAACAGCACTTTATTTCAATGTCGGGCTGGAAGCGCTCGCCTGCGATATCCTTACTCTTGATTCAGCCAAAATCTACGGACCGAAAGGCTGCGGCGCACTAGTAGTGCGCCGCAGCGCCCTAATAACGCTTCCGCCCCTCGGTACTCCCGCCGTGCCTTTAATCGCGGGATTTGCCAAAGCGTTTGAAATTGCCACGCGCGATAGAGAACGAGAGTCGAAACGTCTAGAATCTTTGAGCACCCGGTTTGCCAAAAATGTTGAAAGTTCTTTGCCTCAAGCACAGATTGAGAAAATATCGCCCAACATAATCAACGTGTCCATTTCCGGCATTCTTCCAGAACTTCTAGTGCTGGCTCTCGACCGGGAGGGACTTCTCGTCTCCGCCGGGCCCGCTTGCAATTCAAACAAGCCTGAACCGCCGGAGACACCTATCCGCATCTCTCTCGGCCGGGGAACGACCGAAAAAGAGATAAAAGAAGCGGCAGAAATCTTTTGCCACGTCGCTCGAAATGTGATAAAATCCAACTATGCAGCCGTTTAATCACTTCACCACCAAGGCTAAAGAGGTTATCCGCAAGGCTCATGAACTTGCCATAGAGCGCGGCCAGAATCACGTGAACCTAATACATCTTCTGGCGGCGCTCTTACTCCAGGAGGAGTCCATAGTTGTTTCTATTCTCGACAAAATGGATGTTGATACCATCATGCTTACCGACACGGTGTTGGAAGCCATAGAAAGTCCGGACTCCGGCTCGACCATCTCCCCGTCATATCAGATTTATCTCACTCCTGAACTTGCCCACGCCATAGAGACATCAAATAAAGTGGCGCAATCGCTCGGAGACGAGTTTGTCTCCACGGAGCATCTCTTTATCTCGGCGCTCGACGTGCCCGGAGAGGCGCGGGAACTTCTGATGAAGTTCAGAATCGACAGGCAGACGGTGCTGAAGGTTCTCGAAGAGCTTAAAAAAACCAGCCCCAGCGAACCAAAGGAGTCAAAAAAACTCAAATCACTTACGAAATACACCCGTTCACTTACCACACTTGCCAAGAACAACAAACTCGACCCGGTCATCGGCCGCGATGATGAAATTTCCCGCATCATTCAGATTCTCTCGCGCCGGACCAAAAATAACCCGATTCTTATCGGCGAGGCGGGCGTCGGAAAGACGGCCATAGCCGAAGGTCTTGCCCTGCGCATTGCTTCCGGCAACGTTCCGGAGTCCTTGCGTGACAAAGAATTGGTCTCGCTTGATTTAGGGCTTCTCATCGCGGGTACAAAGTATCGAGGCGAATTCGAAGAGCGGCTGAAAAACATCATCAAGGATATAGAGAAATCGGACGGCAAGGTTATTCTTTTCATAGATGAGATACACACCATTGTCGGGGCTGGAGCCGCGGAGGGTTCTATGGATGCTTCCAACATGCTTAAGCCGCCGCTTGCGAGGGGTGACTTGCGAGCTATCGGCGCTACCACTTTGCGCGAATATCAACGGCACATAGAGAAGGACCCGGCTTTGACGCGCCGCTTCCAGCCGGTCTACGTCCAGGAGCCTTCCATAGATGATGCTATGACGATACTGCGGGGCCTCAAGGAACGCTATGAGCTTTACCACGGCGTACGCATCACCGACGATGCCATCCAGGCCGCGGTCACCCTTTCTTCCCGCTATATAACCGACCGATTCCTGCCGGACAAGGCGGTGGACCTTATAGACGAAGCGTCTTCCTACCTGAAAATTTCTTTGGAGAATATGCCACCCGTGCTACAAGATGCTCATTCAAAAATAATGAAACTCGAAATAGAGAAGGAAGCGCTTAAAAAAGAAACTAAGTCTCTCAAAGTGAAATCGCGCCTTAAGGAAATTGACAAGGCCGTAGCGGATTTACGCGAAGAAACTACGGAGATTGAATTAAAGTGGAAAAACGAGAAGGAAACGGTCGGCGAGATAAAGGAAATCAAGAAAAATCTGGAAACACTGCGTTTGGAAGCTGAGGCCGCTGAAGCGCGCGCCGACCTCTCGCGGGCCGCGGAGCTTCGCTACGGCAAGATTCCCGCTCTAGAACGCGAATTGGAAGCTAAATCGAAGCGCTTGAAAAAACTCCAAAGTTCGAGAAGGATTCTTAAAGAAGAAGTTACCGCTTCAGACATTGCTTCCATAGTCTCGCGCTGGACGGGCATTCCGGTCTATCGGATGCTTGAAGAAGAAGCGCAGAAGCTCTCTCGCATGGAAGAGTTCCTGAAGAGGCGCATCATAGGCCAGGATGAGGCGGTAAGAAAAATTGCGGATACCGTCAAGCGTTCCCGCGCCGGCATATCCGACCCGAACAGGCCTATCGGCTCATTCATTTTTCTCGGCCCGACTGGCGTCGGCAAGACCGAACTTACCAAGGCCCTCGCCGAATTCATGTTCGATGACGAGAAGGCGCTTATCCGCGTCGACATGTCTGAGCTCATGGAGAAGCACGCGGTTTCCAAACTTATCGGCTCGCCGCCGGGCTACGTGGGCTTCGAAGAAGGCTCACCCTTCGCCGAATCCGTTCGTCACAGGCCGTACTCCGTTATTCTCTTCGATGAGATAGAGAAGGCGCATCCGGAAGTCTTCAATATCCTGCTCCAGATACTCGACAACGGCCGTCTGACCGACGCCAAAGGACGCGTTGTCAATTTCAAAAACACGGTCATCATTATGACTTCGAATATAGGCGCGCAATACATAGACAAGATGCAGTCTATCGGCTTCTCCCATGGCGAGAAAGACAATTACGAAGGAGTGAAGGAGAAAGTACTCTCGACCTTGAAAGAACATTTCCGACCGGAATTCTTGAACCGTCTAGACGACATCATCGTCTTCGACGTGCTTTCCAAGGAAGCCATCAAGGACATCGTCCGCATACAAATAGATATCATAAAAAAGCGTCTGGAAGAAAAAGAAATTGAGCTTTCCGTAACGGAGAGTGTGCTCGACCTTCTTACCAAAGAGGGTTATAACCCGCAATACGGCGCAAGGCCCTTGAAGCGCATGATACAAGAGAAAATATTAAATCCCGTCGCGTCCATGATGATAGAGAATAAAGTTCTTTCCGGCGGCACTATTCTTGCCGATGTGGAGCGAAGCCAGTTCACTTTCGATGTTAAGAAAAGCGCCCGCTCCGGCCGCGTCAGCACTATTTCTCCGAGGAAAGAAGCAGTTATAAAATAAAAAACTGTCGTACGTTACGTACGACAGCTGTGTTGAGGGCGGGGTAGTTTCCAGGGGTTAACTCCTGTAGCGTTTTGCCGAGGTTCTCTCGGCGCGCATGCCAGATTTGGCAAATGGGAGTCACGACCATGGAAACAACCCCGCCGAACCGCATCCGGGTTAATACTAGCATTAAGTACTATTTTTGCAAGTCTTTCAATTTTCTATTAGAATGGCCTAGTCGCGTCGGTACTCAAGTGGTCAACGAGGAGGGACTGTAAATCCCTTGACTTCGGTCTTCGTTGGTTCGAATCCAACCCGGCGCACA
>ERZ1292629.1951-Hain-H43-01um-R1-1951-length-18717-cov-9_pt1 | contig 18717 bp, 24 predicted proteins | sample MGYA00564399_ERZ1292629 | MGnify/ENA primary metagenome ERZ1292629 (study PRJEB36523, sample SAMEA6512636) | groundwater metagenome | collected 2019-01-08 | study: AquaDiva: Metagenomics assemblies of 32 groundwater samples | reverse complement strand
ATTTTAAATTAAAAATTCCGAAGAAATGGGATGGTCGTTGGCGAGTAGTTATTTTTGATATAAAGGAATCTAGAAGTAAAACGCGTTTTCTATTAAGAAAGACACTCTCCCAAATAGGTTTTGTTCGATTGCAAAACAGTGTCTGGCTTTATCCACATGATTGTGAAGACTTAATTTCTTTATTAAAGGCAGATTTTAAAATAGGTAAAGATGTTTTATATATGATAGTCGAAAAGTTAGAAAATGATTGGCATTTACGAAAAACTTTTAAATTACCTAAGTCTACCGATCGGAAAAGTTAGGTAAATAAATTTTCGTATTTCTTTTACACAAAATTACTTACTCAAATAATATTTAAGCGTATAAATCCAATCTTCGTCAATGCCGTCGCCGGCCAGTTTTTGCTCCAAGAGCCATTCCAGATAACCCCTGTCTGTTTTCATAACCTCTTCTATTTTTTTGGTGTTATGCTTGCCGAAATTAAATGAACGCAGAAGGGAAGGGTGTGAGGAAATTTCTATCATTTTATTTATTATCTCTTCTTCACTAAAATTTTCCTCTCCTGATTCTTTTTGCATTTTGTTTTTTAATCTTTCAAAAAGTTTTTCCAAAACCAAAACATCTCCCATAGCGTCATGGGCGGTGGCATCCACCTCAAGTTCTAAAAGATAGCGTAAATATTGCAAATTATATCTTTCTATTTTTTCTTCTTTATCCAAATGCCTAGCGACTCGCAAAGTGCAAATAAATTTTTTTGGCTCAATGCCCTCTTTTTTTATCATTACTAAATCGAAAGTCGCGTTGTGAGCCACTACGACGGAATCTTTATCTTCAAAAAGTTTTTTTATTTTTTTAAAATCTTCGCTTTCTTTGAAAACCGACTTGTCCGTCACCATCTTGTTTGTAATGTGATGCACTGCCGAGGCCTCCGGAGGGATTTTTATTTCCGGTTTATATAAGCCGGCAAAACTTCCATTGTCACTTTTATAGGCAATCTGACACAGAAAATCTTTTTCCGTATTTCCGGTAGTTTCCGTATCAAAAAAGATTAATTTCAGCATTTCTTTATTTTATCATAATTTGATATACTGTGCCTATGTTGCACGAACAAATTAAAAATGGAATAAAAGAGGCGATGCTGGCGAAAGACGCTTTGCGCTTGAAAGCGTTTCGGGCCATGTCGGCTGCTTTCACCAATGAGTTGGTTGCTAAAAACCGCAAACCGCAAGAAATGCTTAAGGACGAGGAGGCTATTGCCGTGATTGCGAAACTTGCCAAACAGAGGAAAGATTCCATTGAACAATTTAAAAAAGGGAATAGGGATGACTTGGTTAAAGAAGAAGAGACTGAACTTTCGATTCTAGAAACTTATTTGCCGAAACTGATGAGCAAGGTCGAGGTGGAAAAGGTCGCTCGCGCCAAAAAGGAAACGCTTGCTATCACCGATAGCGCCAAAAAGGGGATGTTGATGTCCGCGTTGATGAAAGATTTGAAAGGCAAGGCGGATGGAAGTTTGGTAAAAGAAGTTATTGATTCGCTATTTTAAATTCCAGCATGGATACTGTAAATATTTTAGAACGTTTGGTGGAAAATTACCAAGTACTGGTGTATTTTTTTATTTTTCTGGGCTTGATCATTGAAGGAGAATTTATTCTAATCTCCGTCGGGATACTTTTGCATCTGGACGCTCTCGGTCTTTATCCTGCAGTTGTTTTTATTTTCCTGGGGCTTTTATCCAAAACGATTCTGGGCTATTACCTCGGCAGCTACATTCATATTAGATGGAACCACACCAAGTTTTTAAAGCATATTGAGAAACGTGTTTTGAGCGTGGTGCCTCATTTTCAGCAAAAACCCTTTTGGTCTATTTTTATTTCAAAATTTATTGTGGGAGCCAATAATATAGTTATCATTTTTTCTGGTTATCAAAAAGTGGCTTTCAAGAGATATTTGGAAGCGGAGTTTTCTTCCACCCTTATCTGGGCTCCGGCTTTAGTGTCTATTGGATATCTGTTCAGCTTGACTGCTATCCATATTAGCCGTGAAATTTGGAGATTTTCCTTCATTATTCTTGTTTTGATAGTATTGTTTATTATTTTTGACAGATTAGTTGGATGGATTTACGAGATTTTTGAAGAATTTTATCATGATGCGCAATAAAAATATTATGACAAGGCCGACTAAAAAATTAGTAACCCATGACGGGTCTTTTCACGCGGACGATATTTTTGCCTGCGCGGTTTTGATGATGGTCTTAGAAAAGAAAGGACAAAGATTCAAGATTTTCCGTACTCGCGATGAAGAGAAAATAAAAAATGCTGATTATGTGTTTGACGTAGGTGGAATATATGATGAAAAAAATAATAGATTCGACCATCATCAACCGGGCGGAGCCGGAAAACGTGATAATGGTATAGAATACTCCTCTTTTGGTTTAATTTGGAAGAAATTTGGCCTAGAACTTTGCGGGAGTCAGAAAGCTACTGATTGGGTAGACAAAAAATTAGTTGCGCCGATTGATGCGCATGATAATGGTTTTGATTTAGTTAAAAACATTCACGAAATCTCTCCATACAATATTCAGCACTTTCTTTATTCTATGAGACCGACATGGCATGAAGAAGAATTGACAGACGATGAAATGTTTTTAAAATGTGTAAAAATCGTAAAAAATGTTTTATCTCGCGAAATAATTCAAGCTAAAGATGGAGTTTTGGCAGAGGAAAAAGTAATTTCTACTTATAAAAATACGCAAGATAAGAGGGTTATCGTTTTAGATAAAAACTATGTTTTCCAATACGACATAGAGAATTTTTCTGAAACCCTTTTTGTTATTTGTCCGAGTAGATCAATCAAAGATAAATGGACAGTAAGAGCGGTTCGAGAGGATTCTAAAGCATTTAAAAATAGAAAAAATTTTCCAAAAGCTTGGGCGGGACTGCGGGATGAAGAGCTGCAAAAAATTACAGGAGTTTCTGACGCTATTTTTTGCCATCGCGGACTTTTTTTGGCGATTGCGAAATCAAAAGAAGGAGCAATCAAATTAGCAGATTTAGCATTACTAGAACCTAAAAGCTAAAACCTAGAACCTAATTCATATGGCTTTCATCGACGAAATACAAATACATGCGGAAGCCGGGCGCGGTGGAAACGGCGTGGTGCGTTGGCATAGGCAGAAATTTGAACCTAAAGGCGGGCCGGCCGGAGGCGACGCTGGACGAGGCGGGGATTTTTATGTGCAAGCTGTCCGCGATGTGCATATACTTTTAAAATACAAGGCGAAGAAAAGTTTTATTGCCGGCAGAGGAGAAGATGGGGGAAGCAAAAGTTTGCACGGTAAGAATGGAGAAGATTTTGTTTTGCAATTGCCGATAGGTTCTATTATTACCAGTCTGGAGACGGAAGAAAAATGGCAGTTGCTCAAAGAAGGAGAAAAAATTTTATTACTGAAAGGCGGATATGGAGGTTTCGGCAACGAACATTTCAAAAGTTCAATTAATACCACTCCATATGAATCCAACGCGGGCGGGGAAGGCGAAAAAGGAAATTTCAAAATAGAACTCGAACTTTTTGCCGACATCGGTTTTGTCGGATTGCCGAATGCCGGTAAATCTTCTTTACTGAATGCTTTGACCAATGCGGAAGCCAAGGTCGGGGATTATCCTTTTACCACGCTTGATCCGAATTTGGGTGATTTTTTCGGCTACATTATTGCCGATATTCCAGGATTAATAGAAGGAGCCTCAGAAGGCAAAGGTCTGGGTGTTAAATTTTTGCGCCACATCAAGCGCACTAAAATGATCGCGCATTTAGTTTCATTTGAGAATGCAAATATGTTGAAAAGTTACAAAGAAATTCGCAAAGAACTTGCCAAATATGACAAGAATTTAGATTTAGGCGAGGACGGCCTATCGCAAAAAGAAGAAATTATAATTCTAACCAAAAGCGATGTCGTGGATGATGCGAAATTTATCGCGAAAAAAATTAAAGAGTTTAAAAAACTAAGCAAAAACGTTTTTGCGTTATCTTTGTATGATGATAAAATAGTAAAGAAGTTTAACGATGCTTTATTGAAGATTTTAAAAAAGAAATAAATTATATTTTTATGCAAGAAGATTTTAAATCAAAAAACGAAGGAAAAAAATTTGCCAGAGTTGTGGATCTTATTTCAACCAGAGAGCAAGAGTATGTGGATCCAAAAAGAAAATGGACTCACAATGATCTTTATCCTTCGACTACCGCAGAAGTTATAAAAGTTGGAGATGATGGAAGAGTGTTATTGAAGGACAACACTGGCGAATTCTGGGTGCCTAAGAATAAACTGGAAATGTTATAAAAATTCTTAAAAGAAAGATTACTACAGAAAAAATAATGGTATTTTTTCTTTCCTTACTATCTTTTACATATGTTTGAGATGGTAAGGTATTTATTATGTTATAATATTAAAGATGAAAGGAGAAACTATTTATAAAGTCTTAGATTTTTTGGGCGATAGGGTGCTTGATCAAATTGACTTTTTCAACGTTGTTTTGAAATCCGGATATGGCACGACAGGCAGTAAAATTAGGCAACAATTCTCTGAAATACAAGACAACAGAATCAATTTAAAATTAAATAAACAAAAAATTAACAATCTTAAAAATTATTTGTATAAATTAAAAAGTCAGGGGTTTATTTTGCAAAATGATTCAAAACAAATTTATTTAAGCGAAAAAGGAAAGAATAAGTTAAATAATTTTAAAAATTCATTTTATCAAAACAAAAATTCATATGAGAAAAAGACAGGGAAGAATGTTGTTGTAATAAGTTATGATATACCAATAGCTTTTAATAGGGAGCGAAATATTTTAAGAGACATGCTCAGAATGCTCGGTTTTGATTTGGTCCATAAAAGTGTCTGGGTCGGCAAAGTTTTATTGCCCGAAAGGTTCGTAGCTGATTTGAGCAGGCTCGGAATTATAGACTATGTGGAAATCTTAGAAGTTACAAAAAACGGAACTTTAAAATCAAAGGACTAATTTCATTAATTATTGTGAATTTCTTACTATCTTTTACATATGTTCAACATCGTAAGGAAAGTGTAAAAATTTATTAAAATAATTTAAATATGTTATTATGTTTGAGTTATGGCGAACAAATATTACCCGACAATTGGTTTGGAAATACATGCGGAGCTGAAAACACAGACGAAGATGTTCTGCGCTTGCAAGAACGATCCTGACGAGGAAAAACCAAACGTCAATATCTGTCCGGTTTGCATGGCTCATCCGGGGGCATTGCCGGTTATAAATAAAAAAGCCATAGAGAACGTCATAAAAGTCGGCTTGGCGATAGACGGAAAAATTGCCGATTTTACCGAATTTGACCGCAAGAATTATTTTTATCCGGATATTCCAAAGGGATATCAAATTTCACAATATAAATATCCGATAGTTTCCGGCGGGCATTTGGCGGATTTCGATATCACCCGCGTGCATTTGGAGGAGGATACGGCGAACAACAAGCACGATCGTGGCGATTTTTCTTTGATTGATTTTAATCGTGCCGGCGTGCCTCTGATGGAATTAGTCACCGAACCCTGCACATTTGAAAACGCAGAAGCAGCTGCCAAAGCTAGCACAAAATTCGCCAAAGAATTACAATTGATCCTTTGGTATTTGGGTGTATCTGAAGCCAATATGGAAAAAGGGGAAATGCGAGTAGAGGCGAATATTTCTCTTTCTGCCGACCCTAAAAAATTAGGTACAAAAGTGGAAGTAAAAAACTTAAATTCTTTCAGAAGTGTTGAACGAGCCATCAAATACGAACTTGATAGGATGACGGAGCTTTTAGAAACAGGAAAAGGAAATGAAATATTGCAAGAAACTAGAGGATGGGACGAAGACAAACAAAAAACTTTTTCTCAAAGGAAAAAAGAGGGAAGCGCGGATTATAGGTATTTTCCAGGTCCAGATTTGCCGAAATTAAAATTACACGAAGCTTTTGACTTGAAGACAATGAAAAACGAATTGCCAGAATTGCCGGCGCAAAAACGCGCCAGATACAAAAAAGATTTTGGCATAAAAGATGAAGATATTGAAGTTTTTGTCAATGATATTAAATTATCTAAATGGTTTGAAGAGCTGATTGGTTTTTTAGATAATGATAAAGAAAAAATAAAGTTGGCGTCAAATTTCGTCACGAACGATTTGATTGATATTGTAAAAAAACAAAATAGCAATGATTTTTTCTTTTTATTTCCAACCAAGTTGTCTGGCGAGGTAGTGAGAATTTATTATGCTAATGAAATTTCTTCTCGCGTCGCCAAAGATTTGTTTAATTTAATGTCACAAGGAATGTTAGCCTATACTTCAGTAAAACAATATGCCGAACAACATAATTTAATTCAAAAAAATGATGCAGGCGCGCTGAAAGAAATCGCGCAAAAAACTATTAATGCTAATCCAAAAGCGGTGGCTGACTATCGGGGCGGCAAAGAACAGGCATTAATGTCTCTTGTCGGTCAAATAATGAAAGAAACTAAAGGTTCAGCCAATCCGGCAGTCACAAAACAGATTTTGATGGATCTGCTCGCCCGTCCGTAGCTTTTTTAGCGAAGGCAGGTTAAAATATACAGATGAAAACATATAAAGAATATATTTTAGAAGCTGACAAGAAAGGTATTGCCATAGGTCATTTTAATATTTCAAATTTAGAGGCGCTGCATGCTATTTATAATGCGGCAAAAAAACTAAATTTGCCGATTATTATTGGACTTTCTGAAGGAGAGGAAGCATTTTTTGGAAAAGATGAGGCAGTCGCTATCGTAAGAACGCTTCGCGCTAAAAATAATTATCCAATATTTTTGAATGCAGACCATCATTATAGTTTTGAGACAGTCAAAGCTTCACTTGATGCTGGTTATGATTCTGCCGTTATTGATCTAGTTAGACTTCCACTAGAAGAAAACATAAGAATTACCAAACAATGCGTAGAATATGCTCGGAAACTTTCTAAAAAAGAAAATAGGGAAATTTTAATAGAAGCAGAACTCGGTTTTATTGGCTCGTCTTCAAAAATTTTAGACAAAATTCCGGACGGAGTATCCGAAGCGACAATGACTACGCCGGAAGACGCGAAACATTTCGTGGACGCCACTGGTGTTGATCTACTGGCGCCTTCTATTGGAAATGTGCACGGGATGGTTAAAAGTGGCAATCCGCGATTACACTCTGAACGTGTAAAAGCTATTCGCAAGGCGACTGGCATACCGTTGGTATTGCATGGTGGGTCTGGTTCAATGGATGAGGATTTTATTGCTTGTATCAAAGAAGGTATTGATATTGTTCACATAAATACAGAAATCAGAGTTGCTTTTACAAATGCACTGAGAAAATCATTAGCGGATAATCCTGAAGAAATTACTCCATATAAATATTTGCCGAAGACAGTTGACGCGGTTCAAAAAGTTGTAGAAGCCAGACTTAAACTTTTTAGCGGGATGAAATAAAAATTTGAAAGAAGAAATACAAATTTTTTTTAAGGGAGATATAGACGATAGCGAAGAAACACTTTTGCAGTATTCTCATGATGCCAGTATTTTTAATGTTCGGCCAAAGATAGTTGTTTTTCCTAAAGATTCACAGGATGTTGTAAATTTAGTGAAATGGGTAAATAAAAATTCGACTAGGCAAGACCTAGTCAAAAAATATGGAAAGCTTTCTATTACCGCTCGTTGCGCGGGCACGGACATGTCCGGCGGAGCTGTCGGAGAATCCATAATTTTAGATTTTACGAGATATATGAATAATTTAATTTCTTTTATTGATGATAAAATTACTGTCCAACCGGGGATGTTTTATCGAGATTTTGAAAAAATAACTTTAGAAAAAAGATTAATCCTGCCCTGTTTCACGGCTTCTAAAAGCATCAATGCGATGGGTGGAATGTTTGGCAATAATTCGGCTGGCGAACGGACTTTGAAATACGGCCAGACGGGGGATTATATTTTAGAAACAAAAATTGTCTTTGCGGATGGGATTGAAAGAATTGTAAAACCTATTTCCCTAAATGAAATTTCTAAACAGCAAGAAATATATACCAAGATTTATGATTTGATTAAAGATAATGAAGAAGAGATAAAACTCGCAAAACCAAATGTGCACAAAAACTCGGCTGGTTACTATATTTGGAATGTCGTCAAAGATAATATTTTCGATTTGAACAAACTTCTTATCGGTTCGCAGGGGACTTTGGGCATAGCCACTGAAATTACTTTCAAACTTGTGCCTGAACCGAAATATACGAGATTACTCGTCGTTTTTTTGAGAGATATGAATTTATTGCCTGATTTGGTAAACAGAATTTTGAAATACAATCCCCAATCGCTTGAATCGTATGACGATAAAACTTTTCTTTTGGTCATAAAGTACATAAAAGATTTTTCCAAACTGCTTGGTTTAAAAAATTTCTTAGGATTAATTTTTAGTTTTGTTCCTGAAGCCATGATGACGCTAAGGCATGGTTTCCCTAAACTTGTCCTTTTGGTGGAATTTACAGGAGAAACGCAAGAAAAGGTGGATAAAGAAGCCAAGAGGGCGCTGACTGAACTCGAGTCAGTTAAAAAAATAGGCATACGTCTAACCAAAAATGCTATCGAGGCTAAGAAATATTGGACGATTCGTCACGAGGCCTTTAACCTGATCCGTTACCATTTGAAGAAGTTGAAATCCAGACCTTTTGTGGATGATGTGATAGTGCGTCCAGAAAAACTGCCAGAATTTTTCCCGGCGTTGTACAAAATATTAAATGAATACAAAAAAGAGATGACTTTTGCGGTCGGCGGGCATGCGGGCGACGGTAATTTGCATATTTATACTCTGATTAATCCCAAAGACCCAAATTTAAAAGAAATGATAATGCAAGTATCAAATAAAGTTTATGATTTAGTTGTTAAACTCGGAGGTTCCATTACAGCGGAACATAATGACGGGCTTATCCGTACGCCTTATTTAAATAAAATGTACAGTGAAAAAATAATTAAAATTTTTGCGGAAATAAAAAAAATATTTGATTCTAAAAACATTTTTAATCCCGGCAAAAAAGTCCCAACAGAATACATGGGTGGAACGAAGGAATATATAGCAGAACATATTGCGGTGGAACATGGAGCAGGACACAAGGTCTAGTCTTGGTTTATTGAGAATTTTATAAAAATATGCTAAATTGATAAATATGAATACTTATCAGAAAGGTTCCGTTCGCACAATAATCTTTAAGGATAATGGTATATGGATGGGTGTTGCTTTGGAGTTTAATATTGTTGAAACTGGGGATGACCCTAGAGAAGTATTTCTAATGCTTGACGAAGCTATTCGCGGGTATATTATCTCTGCAAAGAAATCAAAAATTCGTCCAAGTATTTTGAATCAAGTTTCTGACAAAGAATATGAAGACCTTTGGAAGAATTTAAATTCCCTTAAGCCAGTCAAGTCCCCATATCAAATTTATAGTTTTGGAGAAAGAATAATTTCTTAAATATGCCCCGTGGAATTAATAATTGGAGTTTTGCAGATGTAAAAAGATTTATCTCCGATTACAATTTCAGATTGAGTCATGTTGAAGGTAGCCACTATTTTTATATTGGTTCGATAAGAGGAAAAATGCATCAAATTTGTGTGCCTTTCCATAGCAATAAAGCAATTCATCCGAAAACTATGAAGAGTATCATCAATCAGTCAGGGGTTGATATAAAAGAGTGGTTAGGCAAGTAATATGATTTACTTGTTTTTATTCTAAATATAACTATTGAGTACTACAGACGGCCTTAAAAACGGGGCCGTTTTTCTTTGCACAAATGCGCGCCCCCAACAAAGGGGTGCGTCGTTTGTTCTTTGAAATAACAATAACCAAAATTGGGAGAAATATGAATACATCGCAGACACCAATCCAAATGCTCAGTCGGACACTCGCAGCAGCGAGTGGGGAATCGGCTGAAAAATACATGGTCTATCTCCAGGACATGTTCGAAGCGGCCCAAAAGGACCGTGGCGTCGAAATCGTCGTTGTCTTCCGCAAGGAAGGCGTGACGGCCCTTCTCGGAATGAAGGGGGGCGTTCCCATCGAAAGAGGGTAATTCGGGGATGTCCTTTGGCCGGTCGTCAGGGTGCTTCAGGCTATTCACTAGGTTAGCGTAGGTTCGGCGCGTAAGACCGGACAAAGCACGACCTGGCCAGCTCCGCTGTCCAGGTCGTTTTCGTTGCCCATAATTTCTATATTTGCTTTTTTTATCTTTTTATATATACCCGTACACTTATTTGATTCAATATTTTTATGGTTTATTTTGACTTTTTATAAGTGTTCGGGTATACTGTTTCCATGTTTGTGATAAAAGCCACAAAGAGAGATGAGGGGGTTAAGTTGGTGGTTTTGAGGAAATCCGGAAAGATTCCGGCTGTTTTTTATGGGATGGGAAAAAAAACTACTTCCATCTCTATTCCAAACATTGAATTCAAAAAAGTCTGGAGAGAAGCAGGAGAGTCTTCTACTGTAAAAATAGAAATGGAGGGAAACAAGGATGATATCAACGTTCTCATCCATGAAGTACAGGTTGATCCAGTAACAAGCGAACCAATTCATGTAGATTTTCTAGTGATCGATATGAAAAAGAAAATACGAGTGAAGGTTCCGCTTGTTTTTGAAGGCGTATCGAATGCAGTAAAAACTGGAATAGGAAATCTCGTGAAAGTGCTTCATGAGGTTGAAGTTGAAGCGTTGCCGGCTGACTTGCCACAGAAACTTTCTGTGGATATATCCAAATTAGAAACACTGGAAAATACTATTATTGTTTCTGATGTAAAATTGCCAACCGGAGTAGTGGCTATCACAAGCGGAAACGATATTGTCGCTTCTATTGTCGCTCAAGTGGAAGAAAAGGAAGAAGTGGTGGTAGCGCCTGATTTGTCGGCTATAGAAGTTGAAAAGAAAGGCAAGAAAGAAGAAGGTGCTCCAGCCATAGAAGGTGCAACAGTAGTTCCAGCCAAAGAATCTACCCACACAGTCGGAGAAAAGACACCTGCCCGCCCTACTACGGGAGCAGGCGGGGAAAAGAAAACAGACAAAAAATAAAAATAAAAACAATTTGTGCTACAATAAAAGCTATGACAAGAAAGAAAGTCATAGCTTTTATTGTTTTACTTAACTTTTTCAGTATTTTAGGAGAGCCTTTTACGCAAAAAGCACAAGCGGATTTTGATTGTTTGACTCTTACAACATCATCTGCCCAGACGGATAAGGATTTTTGCCAGAATGAACTGAATAAAATAGAAGCGCAATTAGATAATCTGTTGAATCAGCAAAAGGAACAACAGAAACAAACAGGTACGCTTAAAGGAGATGTCGATTATCTAACCAGCCAGATTAACGTCCTAAAAACAAAAATTAAAGCGCGAGCGCTCATTATTGCTCAGTTGAAAGTGAATATTACAGAAAAAATAAATACAATTAAATCTCTTTCCGAAAAAATAGACCGCGAACATGAATCTCTTGCGCAACTTCTGCGAAATACTAATGAGTTTGATGAAGAAACGATCGTGCATCTAATTCTTTCCGACCAAAGCATCTCAAATTTTTACAGCGATTTGGAATCTTATACTTCAATCAAAAAAGCAGTAAAGGATTCAGTGGATGTTATCAGAGGCATCAAGACACAAACGGAAATTACCAAACGTGATTTGGAAAAAAAACAAAACACTGAAACGGATGCCAAGGCGGAATTGGAAAACGCTCAGAAAACCGTGGCTAAATCTGAGGCTGAAAAAAAACAGCTCTTAGCTATTTCTAAAAACAAAGAAGCGGAATATCAGAAACTTGCCACGCAGAAAAAAATCCAGGCGGACAGGATTCGTAGCGCCTTGTTTAGCCTTGCCGGTATCTCGCAAAAAATTGAATTTGGCACGGCCCTTGAATATGCTAATGAAGTTAAAAGTCAGCTCGAGGTTGATCCCGCCTTTTTGCTCGCCATACTTACTCAAGAGTCAAATCTTGGCTCAAATGTTGGTCAGTGTTACTTAACCAATCCGGATACCGGAGCCGGAGTTGGAAAAAATACTGGAGCAGTATTTGCCAATGTAATGAAACCGACCCGAGACGTAGAGCCTTTTTTTGAAATAACGGGAATGCTTGGTATAAATGCGTTTCAAACTGCCGTGTCTTGTCCTGTTACTGGTGTGGTGGGATATGGCGGCGCGATGGGACCGGCGCAATTTATTCCTTCAACCTGGAAAATTTTTGCCAATCGTTTGAAAGATATTTTAGGCCATCCCGCCAATCCTTGGTCTCCTCATGACGCCTTTATGGCTTCCGGGATGTATCTTTCTGATCTTGGGGCGAAAGGCAACAGCGTCAGCGCGCAGCACAGGGCGGCCTGCAAGTATTATGGTTCTAGCGGATCTTCCTGTTCTTATAGCAGAAGCGTGATGAAATTAAAATCTGGTATCCAAGCTAATATTGATTTGCTCTAAAACTGGAATTGTGATAGGATTTTTGGGCAATGAAAAAAGACATACATCCTAAATATGATGTAAACACAAAGGCTACCTGCGCCTGCGGGGCTGTGTTTTATGTGGGCTCGACAATACCTGAAATCAAAATGGAAATTTGCAGCCAGTGCCATCCTTTTTATTCCGGCAATGAGAAAATAATCGATACTGCCGGGCGCGTGGAAAGATTCAACAAGAGGAAAGCTGCGACTATAAAAGTTAAAGCTAAGAAATAATGGATTGGCAAGAGTGGAAAAAAACTCAAGGAAATAAAGCAGAAAAAGAAGAATTTCCTAATGAAATAGTTTTGGAAGTGCGGGCAGGCGCCGGAGGCGACGAAGCCTCGCTGTTCGCCTGGGAATTGGCGCATATGTACGAAAAATTTTCGGAATCGCAAGGTTGGCTCTGGAGAACAAATTACGAGTCAAAAAGCGACTTGAGCGGTTATAAAGAGGCAAGTTTTGAAATAAAAGGGAAGGATGTTTACAAAAAAATGCGTTATGAAACCGGCGTGCATCGGGTACAAAGGATACCGGCGACTGAAAAAAATGGTCGAGTGCATACCTCTACAGCTAGTGTCGCCATATTGCCGATACGAAAAAAAGTAAATTTTGAAATAAATCCAGCCGATATAGAAATGGAATATTCCCGTTCCGGTGGAAAGGGCGGGCAAAATGTCAATAAGGTTGAAACAGCCGTTCGCATTATTCATAAGCCAACCGGGCTGGATGTGCGTTCCACTAATGAGCGAAGTCAACTGGCAAATAGAGAGAAGGCGATAACTATTTTAACCGCTAAACTTCAACAGCTAGAGGAAGAAAAAGAAGCAAAAAAATATGGAGATGTTCGTAAAAATCAAATCGGTACCGGAGACAGGTCAGAAAAAATTCGTACCTATAATTTTCCGCAGGATCGTGTCACCGATCATCGCATCAAGAAGTCCTGGCACAATTTGTCAAAAATAATGGAGGGAGATATTGGCAATATTATTTCTGATATTGAATCCGGAGCAGTGGGGGAGGAAAAAGAATAAAAACTAATTGCATTTAATTTTGGATGTGTTATGCTCTAGGGCAGTAGTTTTCTTAAGTCGTTTTAAGTTTGCTACGCATTAAAAAATATTTTTTGTCCTTTTTAGTAAAAAAGGAAGAAAGTTTAAATGGCTACAAAGCTATATGTAGGGGGACTCCCTTACAGCACTCAAGAAGCGGCTCTGAAAGAGCTCTTCGCGCAGGCCGGAAATGTTGTTTCCGCTGTGATTATCATGGACAAAATGTCCGGTCGTTCAAAAGGTTTTGGATTCGTAGAAATGTCAACACAAGATGAAGCTCAAAAAGCTATCTCTATGTTCAATGACCAGGAATTCGAAGGACGCAAGCTGACTGTCAACGAAGCTCGCCCAATGGAAGCTCGCCCGCCAAGAAGTGGAGGCAATGACCGAGGCGGTTATGGGGGAGGAGGTGGACGCCGAGAATACTAATCTTAAAATTATTTTCTCAAAAACAAAAAAGCCCGAACGGGCTTTTTTGTTTGATTTTAATGATTTTTTTTGATATAGTTTTCGCGTATGTTTTGAGCGTGTAGTTCAGTGGCAGAACGCTGTCCTGATAAGACAGAGGCCGATGGTCCGATTCCATCCACGCTCACATGGTAGAAAACAAAAATAAGTCATATTGGCAACCAGCTGTAGAAATATTTGCCCAAGTTTCCACTTGGATTGTAATTCCTATTGTTTTAGCTCTTGTATTTGGTAAAATGCTTGATGCACGTTATGGTACCAAACCGATTATGTTCCTCGCACTCGTTGGTATTGGTTTTTTATTTTCTTGTTTTGGTATTGTAAGGGTTGTCAGGAAATATATGAAAGAAATAAAAGATTTGGGAGATAAAAAATAAATTTATGGAACAAATATCACACGAAATTACATTATTCGCCGAGCCAATTTTTCATTTTAAAAATTTCGCGATTACCAATGCCCTTCTGACCTCGTGGTTGGTTGTCGTCGTTGTAATCATTTTATCTTTTATTCTGCGTTCAAAACTTCGCGTCATTCCGGGAAAACTGCAAAATATTTTTGAAATCATTATGGACGGCGCGCTGGATTTGTGCGACCAAGTGACCAATAGCCGGGCTTTATCTGTGAAAGTTTTTCCGATTGCTATTTCTGTTTTCTTTTTTGTTTTAATCAATAACTGGTTGGGGCTTCTGCCTATCGGCGGACTTGGAATTTTAGAAAAAGGGTCTCATAGTTTAGCCTTTATTCCTTTTCTTCGCGGTGGTACGGCGGATGTTAACACTACCATCGCGCTGGCCATCATGGCGGTTCTGGGCGCGAACTTGTTCGGTATTTTTTCCATCGGCCTATGGAAAATTTTTAATAAGTATGTTAATCTCAAAGCGTTGGGGCAAGTATTTACCAAGATCAAAAAAGATAAAACGGTAATTATTGTCGCTCCAATTACCTTCTTCGTGGGGTTGCTTGAATTAATCGGCGAATTCGCTAAAGTGGCGTCCCTCTCGTTCCGACTTTTTGGGAACGTTTTTGCCGGAGAAGTTCTTTTAGCGTCAATGGCGGCCTTATTTGCTTACATTCTGCCGGTACCGTTTCTGTTTTTGGAAATATTGGTTGGGATGATTCAGGCGCTTATTTTTGCAATGTTGTTGGTGGTGTATTTTACGATTTCGGCTACCGACCACGAGGAACACGAGCATGAAGAAGATTATGGAAAAATTTACAAAGAGTCGATTATTAATAGTAATGTTTGATATAAAAAATTTATGGAATTAGACACTCTGGGGAAAGCTTTGGCTATCGGCTTGGGCGCTATTGGTCCCGGTATCGGTATTGGACTCATTGGAGCAAAAGCCATGGAAGCAATCGGCCGCAATCCGGAAGCGACCAATAAGATTTTGGTGCCGATGCTTTTGGCTTGCGCTTTCGCGGAAGCCATCGCTATTTACGCGCTGGTTATCGCATTTTCAATTTAAGGATGGATTCAATCATTTCCACATTTCACATAGATTGGAAAATAATTATCGCTCAGGCGATAAATTTTGCCGTTGTTTTTGTGGTTCTTTACCTTTTTGCCTTGAAGCCATTGGGAAAGTTGATGGCAGAACGTACGGAAAAAATAGCCAAGGGAATCAACGACGCAAAATCAAACGCCGTTATGCTTGAAAAAACCAAAAAAGAATATGAGGAAATTCTATCTAGAGCTCGCGCGGAAGCGAATAAAGTTTTTCAGGATGGCAAGAAAGAAGCGGAGGCAAAAAAGATTTTAATGCTGGAAGACGCGAAAAATCAGGTTGCCTCGATAATTCAAAACGGTAAAAAAACTTTGGAGGTAGAAAAAGCAAAAACAGTGGAAGAAGCGAGGAAAGAAATAGTGAATCTGGCGATGCTGGCCGCGGAGAAAATACTTAGCAATAAACAAGATTTAAATAATTTATCATGACTGTGATTTCAAACAACGATATAGCTCGAGCCATTTATCTTGTCTCTAAAGACAAGAGTCGCGCTGAACAGTCGGTTATCTCCGGAAAAATAGTTAAGTTTTTATTTAAAAAACGAATGCTGTCCAAAGCTTCGGACATACTCTCGCGATTAAACGTAATAATAAATAAAGAAGAAGGCAGGGTAGTGGCGAAAGTATCAAGCGCGAAAAAACTGGATCATCAGTCTAAAACGTACCTTGAACACATCCTCAAAAAACGTTATGCTGCGAAAGAAATTTTTTTGGATGAAAATTTGGATGAAAAGTTATTGGGTGGATTAAAGATAAGAGTGAACGATGAAGTTATAGATTTATCGGTTAGAAATAAAATCAAAAAATTACAAGAATACTTAACCAAGTCCGCATGAACAGCAACCACATTGTAGAAAATTTAAAAAAAGAAATAGAAAATTTTTCCCTTCAGTTGAAGGTTGAAAAAGTGGGCCAAGTGCTGGAAGTTTTTGACGGCATCGCGAAAGTTTCCGGTCTTTCCGACATCAAATCTTCTGAAATGGTGGTTTTTCAAAATGGCGTCGTCGGAGTGGCTCTGAATTTGGAAGAGGATACGGTGGGGGTGATTATTCTTGGGGATTTTTCCAAAATAAAAGAAGGCGATGAAGTGAAAACGACCGGCAGGATTCTGGAAGTGCCTGTTTCCAATAGTATTTTAGGCAGGGTGGTGAACGCCGTGGGTGTTCCCGTGGACGGGAAAGGAACAATTAAGACGGATAAAACTTATCCGATTGAAAAAGTGGCTCCCGGGGTGGTTACCCGCCAAAGCGTCAGCGAACCGGTAGCTACCGGTATAAAGGTAATTGACGCCATTATTCCGGTCGGCCGCGGCCAACGCGAACTAATTATCGGAGACAGGCAGACGGGCAAGACCGCTATCGCCATCGATACTATTCTGAATCAGAAGGGCCAGAATCTGATTTGCGTTTATGTTTCCATTGGCCAGAAAGATTCCAAGCTTCGCAAAATTGAGGCCCGACTGGAAGAAGGCGGAGCCATGAATTACACCGTGATTGTTTCTGCCAGCGCTTCGGAGCCGGCAGCTATGTCTTACGTCGCGCCCTATACGGGAGTATCTATTGCTGAATATTTTATGGATCAAGGGAAAGACGTTTTGGTTATTTATGACGATCTTTCTAAACATGCTGTAGCCTATCGCGAAATTTCTTTGCTTCTACGCCGTCCGCCCGGCCGAGAAGCATATCCAGGGGATGTTTTTTATCTGCATTCTCGTTTATTAGAAAGAGCTTGTCGGCGAAATGCTAAATATGGCGGAGGATCAATTACTGCGTTTCCGATTGTTGAAACTCAAGCTGGGGATGTTTCTGCTTATATTCCAACGAACGTTATTTCCATCACTGATGGGCAAATTTTCTTAGAGACCGATCTTTTTTATAAAGGTATTCGTCCGGCGGTGAATGTCGGTCTTTCTGTGTCTCGTGTTGGTTCCAGCGCTCAAATTAAAGCGATGAAAAAAGTCGCTGGAACACTCAAGCTCGACCTCGCGCAATTCCGCGAACTTGAGGCATTTGCTCAATTTGGCTCTGATTTAGATGAATCGACTAAGCGTCAGCTGGAACGAGGTAAAAGAGCTGTGGAAGTGTTGAAACAACTTCAGTATGCTCCAATAAAAATTGAAAATCAGATTGTCACTCTTTATGCCTTGACGAAAGGTTTTATGGATGATGTTTCTTTGGAAAAAATAAAAGAGTTTGAAGCTGGACTGATAGAATACAGTGAACGTAATGCAAAAGTTTTTTATAAAGAAATTGCGGAAAGCAAAATGTGGACGGAAAAAGGCGAAGAGCAATTAAAAAAAGCAATTACCGATTTTAAAAGCAGTTTTCAAAAAGCTAAAAGCTAATTTTATGGCTGGAACCCCGAACGAAAGCATAGCTTCGTACGGGGCAAGCAAAAGAAATGATATATGTCAAACAGTAAAGCGATAAAAAATAGAATAAAATCGGTAAAAAGTACAAAGAAGATCACCAAGGCGATGGAATTGGTGGCAGCTTCGAAGATGAAACGGGCGGTGGCTTCCACACTTGCTTCGCGTTTATATGCGGAATATTCGTGGGAGATTTTGACCTCTATCGCTCAAAATGCAGAAGAGCTCGAACATCCGCTTTTTAGTGAAAGAAACGAAAAGAATAAAACTGGGAAAATTCTACTCATCTTAATTACTTCCAATCGAGGACTATGCGGCGCCTACAATGCGCAGGTTATAAAGAAGACTATTTTGTTGCTTAAGAGTCAAAATAAAAACATAGATGTAATTTCGGTCGGCCGGAAGGGAGATGTGGCTATGCGTCGGATGGGTGTCAATGTGCTTGCTTCTTTTTCGGAACTTTCCGATAAAATTTCTTTGGCTGAAGTTGTTCCAATTTCAAAACTAGCCATAGATGAATATAGTGCTTCTCACTACGACAGAGTTTTAGTCGCCTATACCGACTTTGTTTCTGCTCTTACTCAAAAAGCAAATATAAAACAAATATTGCCAGTCTCGAGAACAGATTTGAAAGAGATGATAGAAAACTTGGTAGTCGGAGTACCAAGTGGTACTCCGACTACCAAATCGCAGGAGAGGCGAAAAATAGATTATTTATTTGAGGGCGATAGGACAAAACTAATTGATGCATTGGCTGAAAAATTGACCCGCATGCAGATATATCAGATGCTTTTAGAATCAAAT
>ERZ1292629.1373-Hain-H43-01um-R1-1373-length-23930-cov-8_pt1 | contig 18717 bp, 24 predicted proteins | sample MGYA00564399_ERZ1292629 | MGnify/ENA primary metagenome ERZ1292629 (study PRJEB36523, sample SAMEA6512636) | groundwater metagenome | collected 2019-01-08 | study: AquaDiva: Metagenomics assemblies of 32 groundwater samples | reverse complement strand
TGTTTTTAAAACTTCTTATTAATCTTTATTTTGTTAAGAAGAAGTGTTAAAAAATCCTGTTGGATTTTTTAAAGTTAATCCAGCTCGCCCTTCGGGCTCGCTTTTCTTTAGTAAGACTTCGTGTAATTACTAATCTAAACTCGAAATCTGCGCCTGCTCGATTTCTCACACAAAATATATTATTAATAATGTCTAAACGCCAATTCGAATTTGGTTTATAGAAAATTATTTTAATTGTTCTTGTTGTTATAATTTTCTATCTGGGAAATTGCAGTAGCAATTACCCATAATTATTAGTATTTGATTTATAAAATTTATGCGAAGCACTAATTAGAAAACTAAACTAAATCTTACCCACCCATCATCTTTCTCATTGCTGGATGCATATCCATCGCGTGCTGTTGTGCAATGTTTTGATAGAACTGATAGATAATCATAATTCCAAGAAGCAAGGCTGTTCCGCCAGTTATTGTCCCCATTATATCCGATACTCCTGCTAATAATCCGACTGCTATTCCGCCCATTATTGTTAAAGGCATAACGTATCGGTCTAATATTGCTTCTAATACTCTCTGGTCTTTTCTAAATCCCGGAATCTGCAATCCAGAATTAATAATCTTCTTTGCCTGGCTTGAAGAATCCATTCCAGCAGTTTTTACCCAGAATACTGAAAAGATTGCTGAAAAAATTACAAAGACAATAATATGTACGACTGCTTGTCCAGCATATATCCATCTAAATCCGCCAGTTATTGCCATTTCAACCACATTAGACGCACCGAGCCAAAAACTCAATCCAGAAACTGCTACTCCATTTGAAAAGTGTCCTAAGAATGTTGCGTGTCCAAGCCAGTTCTCAAATAATCCGCCCATTAATTGAAGGTTAGCAACAAAAGCGCCTGTCAAGATAACCGGAATATTAGATGCATAAAAAAATGCAAGAGGCCATTTGATATTATATCCTCTCATTCTATCATAGGAAAGTGGAATTTCAATTTTAAGAGATTGTGCCCAAACAACTGCTAAAAATATAATCGCAGTAGCAAGAATTTTTGCAAGTTCGCTCAATCCACCAGTTACATCACTCAGAACAAAGAAATTATTGAATAATGCAAGAACTGCTCCGATAGGCTGCACTCCTGCTGCTATTCCGCCAGGACCAATAAATCCAAACAAACCAGTTACTAATCTCCAGCCAACTCCTGCTGCGATAAATAATGAAACTCCGCTTCCAAATCCCCATTTGTGGCAGACTTCATCCATAAACATAATCAATAATCCGCCAACCATTAATTGAATTATAACTATTGCTTCAAATCCAGGGTTAGCAGGAGTTCCACCCATTAAAGTATAAACAACTGCTTCAAAAATTATAAAACCAAAAACTAAAAGTTTTTGAACTCCCTGAAAGAACTTCTTGCCTTCTGGCTTTGATGTATCAATATGAACTATTCCGCTTCCAACAAGCAATTGAAGAATAATCGATGCCATAACAATTGGACCGATACCAAGAGATATGATGGAGCCGAAATCAGTTCCCAACAGGATAGCAATATATTCAAACCGCGCAAGCGCGTTTGCCTTTAATCCCCAAAGGGATATGTTCGCAAGTATAAAAAAAGCAGATAAAATTATAATCGTCCATTTCAGCTTTACATTAAAACTCAGCTTTTTCTCAACAGGAGCCCTTACTTCAGGAAGATTATGCAGTATGTCTTTGAATGAAACCATTTTTTATTAATATTAATAATAAAAGTTAGAGATAAAGTGTATTTATAAGCTTTATCTGGATGTTTACGGAAGGTTGATTTAACACGAAAGTAAATTTGCTTAACTCCATAAACTTTTTATCTTTATGGGTTTGGGATTAAAACCTAAGATTCCAAAATCCTGTTTTGGTTTGGAGTTTCTTCTCTTTTCAACTTTTTTCAATTTATCTTCGTGAGTTTTTATATTATGGCAATTTGCACAGAGGTACTGAAGATTACTAATTTTGCTTTTTCCACCCTTATACACTTCTTTTTTATGGTCTAAATGTTTAGCCCTCATATCTAAAGGTTTATGGCATCTTGCGCACTTATTATTCTGTCTTGCTAAGACCTCATTTTTTTGACTAGTAGAAACGGGTTGTCTTTTATTTTTTTTCTTTGGAGTAGCACCAAATATACTAGTTTCTTTTTTAAATTGGGCCCGAGTCAATCCCGGATAAAAATCAGTAGCCATACTTGTTCTAAGAAAGAGTATTATTTAAATCTATTTTATAACTAATTGCAAACATTTTCAGTCCTATACTTTGTTATAGTTCTTGTTTTTGTCATGTCCCGATATTTTATAGTATCTTTGCATTCTTGTATTTGAGGACTATCAACAAAATCATATACGCAACCCATTCGGTCTGTTGGAAGATATGTAAATGACCAAGATGCTTGATTGGAATCTAAAGCGGAAACCCACAGATTCTCTATTCTTACGGAAGTTCTTTGTTGCGAATCATAATTATACACTTGAAGATTTAAATTAAAATAAGTACCTTGTCTTTCTTGGTTAGTAATCTTTACGCCACAAGTTTGTTGATACTTAACACATTTATAACTCTGACAAGAGCCTTGTCCGTAAGATATGCAGTTACCCCAAAAATTCTTTTCTATACAGACCTGCGCGTAACTTTCACATTCTTGTTGAATACAATTAGAGCTAACATCTATGTATTCTGTTTTGTATAGGGGAGTTATATAATTGCAATCTTGAGCTGTATAGGGAACCGTGTCAGTATACTCTTCTTGTTCTTCATAAGGAACTTGCACATCCTTGCAGGTTTGAAAGACAGAATGCCCGGTTATAGCTTGAAAGCCGAATAAGGATGAAAATACTAAAATTAAAAGCACAGATATTAAAATAAGAGTTAAACGCAGGGATTTATCCATAGGAAAAGGACGTATAGAATATATTTAAAGGTTTCTTATTATTTGTTTCACCAGTAGGTAGCCTTCTTATTTCTTCTTATTCTTGCTCCAGTATAACTTTCTAAAACGAAAACAATATAAACCCTAAAAATATAAAATACTATCCGTTAGGGAAAGAGTTCTGGTGATATTAGAAAACTAAAATGGCAAACGATACAATAATACCCTTTAGAAACCAAAGTGGGATCTCTGCATATAATGCTTTTGATGCCCTTGCTCAGGTAAATCCTGAAATGGCTGCTATGGCTTGGGCTCATAAAGATGGACTGCTTCAGCCAGAAATGATGCCCTATTATGCAAGATTCCGTGAATTAGATGTAGCAGATCGAAGAAATCTTCTTGATTTTGCCGTAGAAAAAATAAGAATTGGCGCAGATGTAGAAATGAATTACGATAATAACAAAACAGTACTCGGAGTTACTCATATGAGAGAAGATGGAGCAACAAGAAGAACAGAAATAACAGATAAAGGAAAAACAGTTAGGGCTTTAATTCATGAAAATGGAGCAACAGAAAGAACAGATTTAGAATGTCGTGCCGCCGTAGATGTAAGCAGAATGAAATATGAAGCGGATGTTAGAATTATGCAAGATCATATGGATGGTATGAAATATCTTTCTGATAATGAACTAAGGGCGAAACATATTGAAGCTAGTGCACTGCAAAAAGCTATGCAAATACATGCTTTAGTTGAAACAATAAAATCAAATGACAGAAGAATGGAAATAATACAAAAAGCAGAGTTCGAATATCTTGCGGAAGTTAGAAAAGCCGAGCTTCTTAGAGATACAGCGCGTGGAAAAAGAGATGGAGAAATAGTTTCTAATTATCTTGCAGTTCAAGCTCATATGTACCAGCTCTATCTTCAACACGAATTAGCTTTAGCAATTGAAAAGAAGGAAGGAATAAGAGAAGTTTATTCTGCACTAGCAATAATAACTACAAAAGCTCTAGAAGATATGGCGCGTGCTGGAATAAACGGGATAGTTATTGAGGCAGATACTGCTGCGGGCCAATTTAAATATAAGATTACTCGAGAAAATGACAAAAAATAATGATTTTTCAGGTTTACCTCCTCTTCCCCCATTGGAAGATGTTTTGAAAGCCGTAAGAAGCCAAGATACTCCCAAATCTGATAATGGTATTGATTATAAAAAAAAATATGAAGCTCTTAAAAAAACTGTAGATGCTCTCCAAAAGAAACTTGAAGAGCCAGAAAGACAAATAGAAGCATTACCTAGTTCTAAACAAGAAAATCGTACTTGTCCTATTCTCCAAAAAAATACTGGTTCAGGAGAAATATCTGTCATTTCTAATTCTGGATTAAAAAAAGTAGCATGCCCAAGTTTATATGACCGTAATAATTTATTAAATCAAATTAGGGGTATAGAGGGAGAACCTTTCTGTGATTTTACAAATAAACCTTGCCCCTATTCAATATAAAATGACAAATCAAAATCAACAACCATTACTTCCACTTCCACCTCTCGAAGATGTTTTGAAAGCCGTAAGAAGTCATGATTCTACTTCTGAGGATAAAACAGATTATAAAACGGGTTATGAATATTTAAAAAAAGAAGTAAAAGAATTAAGAGGAGTTATTAAACAATTAGAAGGTATAATTAAAACTCAACCAAACATAGAAAAAAATATTCAAACTTGTGAATGCCCAATTTTAGAAAGACATTCTGGAAGAGGAAGGATACAAGTGTTAACTAATTCGGGGAGTAAACATAACAAGGTAGTATGCGAACATGTTTATCTTTGGGAATCAATGGATGGTAAATTTTATCATTGCATTCTTACAGGTCAGAATTGCAGTTATGTTTACTCAAATAGCACAGGAGATTAAAATTCAAACCCTACTTCTTCTTATCCTTCCCGCATCCTTTTCTCGAAAACAATTTCAAGAATAAATCATCAACTTTATCTTGAACTTCAGCATTATTCTTTTTTGTGTTAACACAGCTTCTTCTAACTATATCTTCAACCTGTTCAACAGATGTTAGCATATTTTTCTTAGCTCTTTTTTCAATCATCTTCATAACTTCGTTATCTAAATGAATAGTCATAGAATTTTTGTAAACATAAACAACTTTTCCATCAGATTTCTGTTTTTTCTTCAGTTTTTTCTGTCCCTGCAATTTTATTTCATAAAACGCTCTTTCTACATCCTTCAATGGCCATCCCTTATCCAGAAGAGGTAATCTTATCTGATAATCCTCAAACCCGCGCGCTCGAGCCTCTGTAATGAATTTTATTAGTTCAGAATTCGAATATGCTTCAGTGTTTTCTGTTTCCATGTAATCCTCTTTTATTAGATTTGTTAACCTTTCAGGATATTTAAGTATTATCTTTTTAGTAATTCCACAAACTTCGTTTCATAAGTCAGGAAATGTTGAGCAACTCAGGTTATTAATTCCCTTCGCGTTATTTTGAGAAGTCCAGCCTAAAAATTAAATGCCAGCCGAATTGTTATTGAGATTATTGGAATTTATTTCTTTTTGCAATACGGACAGCCATTATATTCTGCGCTGTAAGTTTTTTTGCAGAATCTGCAGCGAACATTTTGTGAGAACTTAGCACTCGAATCATCTTCAGTTTTTACACGAGCTATAGGAATAGGAGCACTTTCAGTTTTAGCATCATTTTCTCCAGCCAATAAATTTTCTTTTCCAGTAGCCAACACAATAATATTTACCACAATCATAAAGACCCCAAAAGCAATAAATCCATAACCTATCATTTTACCTTGAGAATCCGCCAGAGAAGCTTCGCCAATCATAAATCCAATTATTGGAAAGCCAGCCATTAGAATTCCTAAAATAAGCCCGATTATAGGTCCTGGTTTTACCATCTTTTTATTATTTACATGAGCATTTGAACTTTTTAAAGATTGTTTATTTAATTTCGAACCCAAATTTGATTTTGAATCAGGTTCTTTGCTTTTTGTTGAACTTATCCAAATAATACAAGCTACAGAAACTATCCAACAAAGTAAGGGCGATTCAGTAAAATAATAGACTCCAAGATTTCCCAAAACTGCAACTGCAAATGCGAGATTATTCTTTTTTCTTATAGCTAAAGAAAAAGCTATAATGAGAAGAATGATTGTTAATACTTTTATAGTTAAATCAATTACTCCCGCAGTTGTTTGAAGGTCTAGCATCTTTTTATATTTTAATTAGCCTTTCAGGATATAAATAGCTTATCTTTTTAGTAATGCCTTATTCGTTAACTTTTTATACCTCAAAAAGCTCTTTTATTCATCTAGGGAGGTGTTAGCCCCTGGAAGCTCAATTCTAGAAAATTAACATGATGAACCTATTTAATTTCGGAAGCAAGAAAACTCTAACTCTTAGTCAAGAAATAGTCTTAGCCTTAAGTAAATATTTGGAAGAAGAAGGATTTTCAGGTCGTACTACCGAGGAAGCTTATGGGGAAATAGCCAAACATAGTTCTTTAAGTTATTCTAGAGAAGTTGAGAGATTAACAAGAAAAAGTCATAACTCCTCTTTTTATGAAAAACTCTCTCAAAAATCTGGAGATTTTGCAGTTTACGACTATTTGAAATCTCGATCTCATCAGGCCAACAGAGATAATGTGGAACAAGCAATAATTATGATGGAACTGGAGGTGCAAGATTCTATTTTGGATGCGGGTTGTGGAACCGGCCTCGAAGCAGTATTTCTAGCAGGTTTATTAAAAAAAGGCAAGGTTACAGGAATAGATTCTTCTTCAGGCCTTGCCGAAAGGGCTAAAGAAAGGGCAATTAGGAGAAATGTTCAAAATACAGAATTTAAGCAAGGAAAATTAGAAGCAATACCTTATTCAGATAATACTTTTAATGGTGTAATTTGTGTAAATACTCTTTATGAAGGATTTAGTCAAATGTATTTTGAGGAAATGAATAAATGCCTGGGGATTAGAATAGGTCAGATGGATAGAGTTTTAAAACAAGGCGGTAAATTATTTTTAACAATTCCAAATCAGGGAAGAAATCGAGAAATACAGGGAAATATCGACTTTCAAAAAACCATCCTGAGAACTAATTTTGAAGCAGGAGGATATTCTAATTTTAAATTTAATAATATTACTCGAGTAAATAAGGAAGGCAGGGAGTTCAATCATTCCTATATTTGCTTGACAAAAGGATAAAATGGCAAACAATTATGAAGATGATCCGGTAAAAGAAAAAGCGAGAAAAGAAATTTACATTTTTTCTGATTCTAAACTTCCAAAAGATAGGGCGAATGGTACTGCTATTTATATGGGCTCTGACAATCCTCGAGAAAGTTTATGGTTAGATAAATTAGGAATTCCAAGACAAGGTAGAGTAATACTTGAAGGAGACCCCACAAAAGTTGAAGCTGTAAGATTAGCTAATCCGGGAATAAAAGTTCTTCCCATAACTACCCATGAATTTTTTGCCAGTAAAGAAGCTCAAACATATGCTCCCTGGTGGTATTGCGGGCTGGATTATGAATGCCAATTAGGTGATCCGGTTCTTAAAGACATTCAGGTATTGGGCGATAAAGGGCTACTCCGGGACGGGGGAATACTATATACTAATGTTGTTGGTCACCGGGAGCAAATTGAAAAACAAAAAATTTATATGGAAAATTTGATAAGATACGGAGACTCCGAGCAAGACCAAATATTTCAAAAAGTGTTTGGAGAAGGCTTTGATTTTTATAAAGAAACAGAAAAAGTTCTCACAGGTCTCAGTGAAGAGGATAAAGAGCGGATATTGGGGAGAAAACTTGATCCAAGTAAACCAATATTACCGGGGGAATTGGCAAGAGCAACTAGCTTATTGGAGAGAGAATTTCTTAATTTATTACCTGAACCCAAATTGGAGAAACTGAGGGCATATGCAATTTCAAGAATGATACAAAACTATCTTTATGAAATTCCCTTGCCTGTGAAATTCAGAGATTTTTGCTGTCCGGGTACAAAGAGAATATTTAAAAACTTTGGATTTTCCCCTGCGAATTGTGCCGAAGATGATTACAGTGAGCTTAATTTTTTACAATTTCCTATCCGAGACGTATTTGAGCAATTAATGAAAAATATGGGGGCATTAAAAGATATGGGCGGGGAAATGAGGCGGCTCAAGCCATCTGATCCAACTTCGAGGGCTATAACTCTTGAAGAGGAGATAGAAAGAAACTCGAAGGGTTATTTCAGCTTGGGAGATTTAGAGATTGTTCCTTTAATTATGGAGAATTTTAGCTCTAAAGGATATATGGCTGTAAATGTAAAACCATTTTTTTATCGCAGCAATAAGAATACACCCATGATGCTGGACATTATGCAAGTTCGAAGAATGGATCCTTCTATAAAAGAAGCATTAGAGTTTATAGCTCAGAATGATTGGTGCATAGGCTATTCTCCAGATAGACCTTATTTAAGATTATTAACGACTCAAAAGATTAGGGCTTCGAGTATTGATGAAGGTAAACAATTGTTGAAGAAAGAATCAGATAGGCTTTGTCGTGATTTAACTAAACGCGTAGGATTTCTTTTGGAGAATCAACACAATGTTAAAAATTCAATGCCCGAACGAAAATATCTTGGAAATTCCGCACTCCCACTTTTAACTTTATCCGCAGCAAGAAAATGTATTCTTGAAGGAATGAACGATGAACAAATCGATGAAAGATATCATGTTCCTAACTGGGGAAGAGTTTCAGCAGTTCGGGCTAATGTAACAATGGGAAGAATAAAAAAGAAAGAACCAAGAATTGTTAAAAAATCCGAACCAGAAATAGAGCCTCAAATAGGTTGCAAGCATCTTATCTCGCGAGATAGTTATAGAAATCTTTCAAAGCCCCTGCAGATGAGATTGGATTATTTTATAGAAGAAGCAATTGATATTCTTAGGACAGATAAGCAAAATCGAGTTAGACAAGCCTTCAGTGAAAGCAAGCTTGGAGATATGATTGATAATTCAATAGAACCAATAAGGTTTTACGCTTTTTTTGATGATGTTCAATTAGCATTATCTAGTGGAGAAAAAATAACTCCAGAGTTCTTAAGAGAAACTTATGTCTCTGTTAGGGATGCAGCAAGATTAACAGAAGTTGTTGGATATAAAATTCCAAGACAAAAACCAGAGTCAGAAAAAATAAAATCAAAAAAGAAAACCCCTTCAGAGCAAATTAAGGCAGAAATCAGGGAATTAATAGTTTCAGGCATTCCAAGAGATGAAATTTGGGAAACTTATAAGAATCATTTTGATTCCCGTTTGCAATTTGGATCAGTAACTGCTTGGGCTTCGCCCAATTTAGCCAAAAAAAGAAATTTATAGAAAGAAGTTGCAGTAGTTAATTAATTTTTAATATTTTTACTTCCCAACCTTCGGATTCACATAAACCTTGCTCACCGCAAAGCTCTTGTAAATTCCTTCTAAGATATCTGTTCCAGCATATCCTGCAAGCAAACTCAACCGATAATCAAAACTAAAAATAATTCCAGTAAAAATCCCCAATACAACTGCAATAAAAACAGTTATACAATAGTAGCCCCAAAGAATCTTTCGCCTCAAAGATAAAGCTTTCATAAGGCCAACGAGTCCGCGTGTTAATCCGCCAATGCCGCCTAATACTGCCGAAAGTAATAAAGTTTCCATATTCCTCTTTTATATCTTCCTAATGAATTTAGTGTTTTTATATCTTATCTTTGTAAAAAGAGAATGCCTAAAAATGCAAGGCATTTTGGGGCTCAGAAAATCGTTAATTTTCTGTGAGATAAAAATTATCAAATTTTTATATCTTATCTCTTGGACTACTACCCTCTACATTTGGATTTAGGATTGTAGAGGGTAAGAACTATAAGTCAAAACATTTAAATAGTAGTATATACAAAGTATATACATGGAACAAGAACAATTAATCAGAAAGGTTACTGAAATAGGGAATGGGGCGCATATTTTCGCGCCGAAAGAATGGCTTAATGAAGAAGTTTTAATCGTAAGAATAGAGAAAAAAGGATTAAAAGAAGAGATATTAGAAATCCTTTCTCCTTATTTAAGCAAGATAACTGCAGTGTTTATTTATGGCTCTAATGCTCGAGGAGAAGCCTTTGAAACCTCTGATAAGGATGTTTTAATTATATCCAAGGAGAAATTTAAGATAGAGAATAAGAGAAACTTCGAGTTCCTAGTTTTATCTGAAGATTCCATAGAATCTGCAATAAAAATTAACCCCATTTTAATGTATTCTATATTCAAGGAAGCCAAGGCGATAATAAATGAAAACTATCTGGATAAATATAGAAATAAAAAAATAAGCCTGAAGGATTTTTATTCGTTTATAGAATCTACTAAAGAAACCTCTATAGAATCTAGTGAAAGAATACTGGAATTAGATAAAAAAACAGGAGATACTGCCTCAAATAGTGTAATTTATTCAATTATCTTGAGATTAAGAGGTATTTTCATAATTAAATGTCTTTTGAAAAATAGAAATTATTCGAATTCTTTATTTAAGGAGTGGATTAGCAAGAACATTAAATTAGATTATGAAAAAGTTTATGAAGTTTATAGGGCGGTAAGAGATAATAAAACCATGAAAGATAGTATTCCCCTATCCACTGGTGAAGAGCTGATAAACTTTTTAAAAGAAGAAATAAACAAATTATCTAAAAAGTAGAACAATCAAATGACTAATCGAAAAAAGAGGCTTAAGAAAGGAGTTGAATCTATTCAAAAGAGGATAGAGGAACACGAAGAAAAAAAGAAGCTTGCAGAAGAGGAGAACAATGAAGAGCTTGTGAAATATTATGAAAAGGAAATTAGAGCCAAGGAAAAAACCAAAGAAGAAAAACAAGCAATTCTCGATAAGCAATAGTTTTAGAGTTTAGAATGTAGTAGTTAGAAGATAGAAGTCAGTGGGGGCGATTAGTCGTCTTCGGCTTCAATCTTCCCAAGTATCTTTTTTCCCAGTTCCTCGCGTTCAACTCGCAATCGTGCTAGCTTATTCTTTACTTAGTCTGGCTCGTCCAATCGCTCGGCTTCTCACAGTTCTTCATTCTCGTCTTTTTCTTCATCTAAGTCTTCAATATCTTTAATATCTTCAAAACTTTCTTCAAAGTCAGTCATGTTTTGTTAGAAGTAGTGGGCGTTTTTAGGGGTTTTGCCTGCAGGAAATAGTCTTTAAGAAAAAAAAAGCTAACTCAAAGATATATTCTTAATTATACTCTTAAAAAAGCAATTATCTTTTTAAACTCAAAATAATAGTTATTAAAATGGAAAAAGATGAGCCAAGATTATTTCCAGTACAAGTAGTTACTAAAAGAACTTATCAGGGGAACGATACTTTTTCTTTTTTATATCACCTACAAGAGTCCGAAAGATTCCCTTTAATTGTGAGTCCTGAAGGAGATATTCTTATTTCTCCAAATGAAAGAGCAGATACTCTAAAAGAAGGAGAGGTTCCGCTGACAAGAGAAGCTGCTAGAGAAATTGCTAGGCAATCAAAAGGAATTGCATTTAATGACTCTGGGCAAGCAGGTTTTGAGTATTCTGATTTTGTTACAGCTTTAAAATTAGTTTCCATCCATAGAAACCTTTCACAAAGAAATAATAATTCAGGACTTTTAAAGAGAGTTGAAGCAGGAACAGCTTTCACTCAATTAGAATCTAACTTGCCTTCTTTTAAACACGTTGAGATAATGAAAGATGAAGGTATTTTTGGTTATGTAGAAAAACCCCACGATTGTAATGTAGGTGGTTTGCCTATGGGTACCTTAAGATTTTCTCCAAATTTTGGTTTACACGATCTTGATTTTAATGAAGCTAAATTATCTACAGAACTTTATCTTTTTGACCTTGCTAAAAAAGATATACCTGTCTTTCTTGAAGCTCTTACTCCTTATTTAACTAAAAACGCAATGCGCCTTTCTGCCGATTCTAAAACTGCAGAGGGTAGAGAAATTAAAGACCCAACAACATTTAATCTTTCTTATAGCACTCCATGGGTTGCTTTAGATGGAAAATATCATACAAGCCCGTATTTATCTGGATTAAGAGCTTATTGTATCGGTTCTGAGGGTTCTCCGCATTATTCTCTCGGAGAAGGATTAAAATCCTTGCCCGAAATGTTACCTCGTTTTTTAGATGTTTGCAAGAATGTAAATGCCGCAGCAAAAAAAGTAAAAGCTGCAAGAAGCGAAAAAGATAAAGCAAAGGTTCAAAGAATGATGGATTTAATTGGTGTACTCGAATAAGTTAGTGGGTTCTGTTAGTTTTTTGTAATTATGTTAGGGGGGTGGGGACGGAAGAAGTAGGGGGGGTTGCTATTTTTTACGAGAGATACTTATTGCAAAAAGTAGAAGTGTTAAAATCATATTAATAAAAAATAAGAATATTACCTTAGACTCTATGGTTAATGCAGAATAATAAGTGGGTATATCAATTTTAAACCCTGTAAATCCTAGTATAGCTATTACTGCACTTATAGAAGAAATAATCATTACATTCTCTTTTAGAAATTTTTTTATTTTGTTCATTTTAAAATTTTAGCTATAGTCGCCCCAATTATCCCAACTATTCCCATTATTACAATAAAACCATAAATACCGATTTCTTGTCCCGCAGTTTTAGCTAATTCGGGTAGAATTATTGCGCCAAAAACAAATAGAATAAATAACCCCACTATCGCCTCAATTACAATTTCAACTTCTTTCATAGGAAATTAACAATTTTTAACTTTATATAGTTTTATTTTATTGAGAAAGATATTCAAAAGTTAGGCCAGTTCTGCTATTTCCCAAGCTCGGTTGTCATAGCAACTTATCAGGATCTCGCTATCGTAAACAATATCGGGAGAATTTATATCAATCTGATCTCCTAAGTTAGTTTCAACCCTATATTGCAGAGGCAGATAGGTAGTTTTAGTGAAGGTTTCATTAATTTGATCTGAGCTTATTTCAATAGTCCAATACCCATACCCACAGGCATAAAATATGGAGGTTTGATTCTGTGGTAAAATAGTTTCATTAGAAGTTTTATTTCGATAAATTATCATTTTTGCTCTCCCATTATCTAAATTATCAAAAGGATGGTTTATACAATCAATTTTTTTTGAATTATTTAGGGTCTTTTCATCCAAAAAATTAATAATATATTTCTGATTTTTTGGTAAATCATCAGGGAAATAAACTTTCCAAGTATTATTCATAGTTGGAGATTTTATTCTTATTTTTATGTTTGTTAATTCAATAGGACCATTTACTAGAGTAATTTCGAAGATTCCCAAGCTATTATAAGTTTCAGGCATTATAATATTTATACCAGGTTTAGCAATTATGTTATCGTAATAATCATTTAAAACAAAGCCTAAAAATAACAAAAATAACCAAAACAAGCTACTAATTAACCATTTTAACCAAGTTCTTTCCCCCTCTGTTTTTTTTATTTTAGATAATAGTTTCATTTCTTCCTCAACCTTATCTCGCCTTTCTTAACATTCTCAACAAATTCTCGAGTTTGTTTTATTATGAATTCGGATTCTAACTTCTGATACACATTCACATTCCAAACATCCCCGTATTTAGAATTGGTATAAGATTTTGACCATAGACCCGTTATAAAAAATAATCGGGTAAGGAATAATCCCTGAAAATAACCTAATTTTGTTTTTTCTAATCGATTTATTATTTCCATCGCTTCACCATATAATTCTCTAGATTTTTTATCTTGGAAATCATGAGTTGCAGGATATTTTCCGATTATTAATCCTAAAACCGCTTTTAAAGAAAGCTCCATGGAATCTATGCAGTTTTTTACTACTAAATTCCATTTTTCTTTTGTAAATAGGTCTTCAGCGATTTTAAGAAATTCTACAGAATCTTCTATTAAATGTTTACAATCCGATTTACTTGGTTCAATTACCTGAATTCCTTTTTTCATTCCTTCACCCCCTCTTTCACCTTCTCTTTCAAAACATCCAAAACCTCCACCATCGCCCCCGTATCCATCCTGCAATACTTCTCCAAATCTGCTCTCACTTTGCTTTTTTCTCCTTTTTTCCACATTCGCATGCATTCAAAAATTCTCCACATTCTTCGCAAGAAAGCTTTAATTTTCCTTTTTTGCATTCAGGGCAAATTTGATTTTCTTTTGCCTGTTTTTCTGTAAAAAATTCTCCACAACTTTCACAGACTAACCAAATTTTTGGACGAGTTATCATAGTTCCTCATTACCTCTTATACTCTCTTTCAACTTCTCCAAAACAACTATCATCGCCCCCGTATCCATTCCGCAATACTTCTCCAAATCCTCCCGCACCTTCGCAACCTCTTCCGGCGTCGCCCTTTTCCCATCTTTATCTCCATGAATAATCCAAAGATATTTTAGCGAAGCTTGCCCGCCATTTGCGATATCCATGCCGCTGTAAGACTTGCCTGTTAATGCAGGGAGGACGTATTTGATACTGCAAGAGCCTTGCTGCTTGCAGTCATAATAGCTGAAATCTTTGAAGGGCTGGAGAAGGTCAACCATGCGATTTATTCTAATTGCAATATCTTTTCTCTTGCTTCTAAAAACTTCTCCAAGCTCTTCCATTCTTCCCTGTTCAAAACTCTGATTGTAAACAATTATGCTTCCCTTTCTTCCCAGAACTTTTAATAATTCATCCAGAAACTTTTCTCTCGGGTCGCTTGAACCTCTTGCAATAAAAGAATAATGCTCTTTTGTTCCATCTTTCTCTATTTTATCAAGCGAAAACTGAAAAGGAATCTGCTGATAGGGTGAAAGATTATCATAAATAGGAATTGCTGTCTGATAGGTTTCAAAATCAAGAAAATATGTTGGAAACTTTAATTTTTTAATAAATTTCTTCAGCTCTTTCTTATCTATATGCGGTTTTTTAGTTATCGCGCACAGCTTTTGTATAATTTGCTTATCTCCTAACTTATATTCATTAGGAATATCTTTCATCAAGACAATTCCTTTCTCAAAAAGCTCTAACGCTTTTTTATTTCCATAATATAAATCAAAAACAGAATTTTCAGGAATATCTTTCCAGCACTCACTATGAATAGGACATTCATAAGGCCTACTGCAATAATCCCCAATCTTGCTCTTTGGCTCTTCTCCATCTATAATTTCAAGCATTTCTTTTATTCTTGCAGGAACTCTAACAATTTCTTCTTTAACTTGTTCAGTTATATCCTCCTGAACAAATAACTCCCCAACTTTTATTTCTCCATGCCTCACATATTCTGAATTAAGATGCATAAGAATACATTTAGTAATTTTCAAACCAGCTTTTTCATAAACATATTTTTGAAACGCAACATCTTGTATATGTTCATCTTTAACTTTAGTAGAAGATTTTACTTCAATAAGATTCCATTCATCTTTTTTATCTTTATTTGGCTCTAAAACATCTGCTCTTGAATAAAGTCTATCTATTGAAAACGCAGCTTCAAACAAGGGTTTTCCTTCATTCAATAGTTCTTGTGTTTCTTCGAGATTTCCTTTAAAATCATCAGTTTGAATATCTATTCCTTCAGAAAACATCTTTTTCGCGTAATCTCCAACAATATGCCCCTCATCAAACCTAACCTGCGCGCTTTCCTCAATTGCAGGCAATCTTTGCTTATCATTAACCGCAATCCACAGCAGTCTTGGACACTGCAAGCCATTCATATATTTAGATTTTGTAAGAAGTTTTTGATAAACAGCTTTTGTTTTGAGAAGTTTGCCGGGTAACATAAAGATATGCTGTGAAGGAAGATTAAAAATGTATCCTCTCCGCCTCGCTTCGCTCGGCTTTTTTATGTAAGGCTTCGCTTATTTTCAAATTAATTATTAATAATACCTCAACCCAAACCGAATTGTTCAACTTAACTTTTGCTTACGAATTTATAGAATTATTAAAATTTGATTTAATGATGCGAAGCACAAATTAAAAGAACGATTATATCTTCCCCACAACCCTTAAAATTTCTTGCTAATCTCGATTATTCTTAAATAATCGCTTAGGGCAGGAGTTAAAACCGCCTTGTTTATATTGGAAATTGAGCGATAGTAATATTTTAGCTCTGTATTTGTTAATTTTTCATGGTTGAATATTTTTTCCATAATGCGAATTTTTGCTGGCGAGAAGAGGACCTGCAAACTCTTATTTAAATCCAAATTCAATCTTAATTTTGACTGCTTTTCAATAATCTCTTGTTCATTACCCCCCTGATTTAATCTGCTTTCCTTGAATGAATCATAATAATTCTTAAATTCAGCTTCAGAAAACTTCGAATTTATTTTCTTTTCTAACATTATTAATTTAAGATTGTTTTCTATCTTTTCTTTATCATAAATCTTTTTAGATATAATAATTGCCTTGTCCAACTCCTTTTTCTCTTCCTTGCTTAGTTTTGTTATAATCTTTTTATAATTAAATTCTTCACCTAGAAAAAGAGGCAAACTAAGACTGATTCGGGGATTATTTTCTTTTAATATTTCAATAATTATTTCTTCATTGGAATTATAATCCGGAAATTCCAGTAGAAATCCTCTTTTTTCAAGAGATTTGATAAGTTTAGCGCTTAGCATATTCTTTCTCCAAATGTTTAAATTTATAATCAAATTCTGCAATCAAGGAAGTTTCCGCGATTGAATAATATCTTTTTTTCAAGAAGTCCATATCTAACTTTTGATGCTTCATTATAGCAATTATATCTTCTATATCTCTTTTCTCTGCGCGGGATATTTTAGTAATAATTAAATCGTACCAATTTAAGATATAAAGTTTAATTTTTCCCATTTCTTTTATTTTTTCAGATTTTTCTTTCCAATCTTCAGGAAAAGGAATTCCCATTATAAATCCTTCATAAAAAATATCTATTCGGGTGTCACCCAATCTCCAAATATTGCAAACATTATCTGAACTTTCTTCTTTTAATCCTGCTAAATTGAATAACTTTCTGATTTTCTCTTGTTTTTCTGTTGTTAGAAAATCAATATCTTTTGTAGCCTCTTTAATTCCTTTCAAAACCATCGCAGTTCCACCTATTGCAAATAGTTCTAAAGGTTGGTTTAAATCAGCAATAAGATTAAGAAAACCATCCAAGTCAGGAGATTTAGTTAAGTGCGGATTTTTGTAATTATCTTCATACATTTTAATACACCTTTTCATACTAATCTGTATGAATATATAAAGCTTTCTATTTCGAATTTTCTTTCAGCTTATAATAACTAACCAACCACCAAACGCCTACTGCTCCCAAACAAGTCTAACGAACAAAGTTTAGTGCATTATTAAAATCGTTTAGAATAAGTGAAACCTAACTAAATCAAGAACTATTATTTCTTCTCAACGCCAGTTGTTTTATGGCTCTTTTTTCCGCCTTCCATGGCTTTTGGAACAAAAGCTTCTTTTTGTTCAACAGGATGAACTGTAACTTTTCCGCCTGCTTTTTCTATTTTTTCTATTGCAGATTTTGAAGCTTTTAATGCTTTGATATTAACTTTAATCTTGATTTCTCCGTCTCCAAGTATCTTGAATTCTTTCATGTCAAGGATGCCTTCCTTATTATTTCCGTATTTTTTCTTCAATGTTTCAATATCTCTTTCTATTTCTCCAACATTTACAACATTATTAATTCTTTTTTCAGTTCTTCTGCTTGTAATTCCTTGTTTACCGAAATATTCTCCTGTTCCGTAAATATGATTCATCATCAGTTTTTTATGGCCTGCCATTTTTCCTGTTCCAGCCATACCCTTTCCACCTTTATTTCCAGAAGATATATGTTTCTTTCTTGAACCCCATCCATAAGAACCCATTCCGTGTCCTCGCATTCTTTTTGACTTTCGTTTTTTCTTTAGTTGTGTCATTTTTTATAACATCCTTCCTAATAAATCATTTATTTTTTCTTCGCCAGTTTTTTTATCTTTATTATATCCTAAAACTCCTTTTGGGAAGTGTAACTTAGTATTAATTCCGCCTCGAGCAGGATGTAATCCAAAGAATGGAACAATTCCGCAATCTTCAAGTGATTTTCCAGCCATAACTTCCTTAGCAATCTTTGTTGCTTCTGCTTCAGTTAGTTTAGCTTTAACATTTCCAATCTTTTTTCCTCTGTTCTTCAAAAGAAGAACAAGCATTTTTTCATCAAGCTTTCCGTATGCAATAATATTCTTAACAATTTTAATCATTCCAAGTGTTTCTGGCTTTTCATTAAGAAGAACACAGGTATATTTTCTTTTCATTCTAAGTCTTCGCATAGTTTCTTCTACATGTGCTTTTTCTATTTTTATCAATCCAGAAATTCTTACTGCTACTATCATTTTATATTTGTATTTACGAATTTATTTGTTTTCATTAAAGCATCAATGCATGCAGATGCAAGATTTATTGTGGATCTTGTTTGTCCGAATGTCTTGCTATAAACATCTTTGATTCCAGCGAGTTTTAAAATCTTCTTACATTCATCGCCAATTACTAATCCAGTTCCCTGTGGAGCAGGATATAATCTAACAACCACGCTTCCGCATTTTCCTTCAACGATAAATGGAACAGAGTGTTTTTCTTCGCATAAGCAGTCAAAACTTCCGCATCCTCTTGTAACTTTTACTAAATTCAATTTTGCTTTTCTTAATGCTTTTTCTCTTGCGGGCAAAGTTTCTTTTGCTCTTCCGATTCCAACTCCAACATGTCCTTCTTTATCTCCAACAATAACTGCAGAGCTGAATGTAGGAACATTTCCTTCCATAGTTTTTCTTTGAGTCTGCTTCCATGCTCTTCTTT
>ERZ1292629.1950-Hain-H43-01um-R1-1950-length-18724-cov-6_pt1 | contig 18724 bp, 18 predicted proteins | sample MGYA00564399_ERZ1292629 | MGnify/ENA primary metagenome ERZ1292629 (study PRJEB36523, sample SAMEA6512636) | groundwater metagenome | collected 2019-01-08 | study: AquaDiva: Metagenomics assemblies of 32 groundwater samples | reverse complement strand
ACTTATCAAAAAGAAGAGTGGCAGAATATCTGGACACGTCGAGGATTTCTGACTTGGCTCGTGGACACCGGTCGCAAGATATACAATTGGTTCTTCCGTCGATATCTTAGAAAGTTTATTTCCAAAGACACACGACTCCTCGAGGTCGGCTGTGGTACGGCCACTCTTACTCTTTCTTTAGCAAAAGAGATGAAAGAACTAGTCGGAGTAGACATTACCGAATCTGCAATTGAGCTTTCCAAGAAACATGCTCTAAAAATGGGAGTCGGAAATAGCAGATTTGAAGTTGGTAATTGCCTCAATCTGCCTTATGAAAATGAGTTTGACGTAGTGTGGAGCCAAGGTTTGATGGAACATTTCGAACACCCTGAAGCAGTAGCCAAAGAACACTACAAGGCCACTAAACCGGGTGGTGTTGCTCTAATCAGTGTCCCCTATCGATACTCGTATCATGCCTTTTGGTATATTTTAACAAGACCAAAGACACTACGACCACTCTGGCCTTGGACTAAACAACTTTTTTTAGACAAGAAGCGTCTGCTTGCCATCGGTCGAACTTTGACACCCAAAGCGCACATCCGTTTCCTACAACCCCTCCCGCTCGGCATCATTATCCTAGAACTACCCAAGTGACAACCACTTGGCGGTTCAACCGCCAAGTGGGATAGGTGCCCTTGTGGTATACTTTTGTTAAATGGACTTCGTCATCACTCCGACATATAACGAGCGCAACAATATTCGCGCGCTTGTTGATAAAATTTTTACTCTCTACCCTACTCTCCATGTCTTGGTTGTAGACGACAACTCGCCAGACGGGACGGCACAAGTCGTTAAGGAGCTTCGGCAGAAATATCCAAACCTTCATTTGAAACAGAGGACTCTCAAACTCGGCTTGGCGAGCGCTTACCTCGAGTCATTCAAGGATGTTTTACGAGAATACCCTCTCGTTCGAACCATCATCACTATGGATGCCGACCTCTCGCATGACCCGAGCTTGGTCGGCACCATGCTAAAAGAAATGGAGACTTATGACTTGGTCCTCGGCTCACGCTATGTAAAAGGGGGTGGAGTGAGAAATTGGGCACTTTGGCGAAGAATTCTTTCTCGCCTCGGCAATCTTTATGCGCGCCTTGTAACCATGAGCTCTGTCCACGACTTGACTACAGGCTTTCACTCTTACCGCGCAGAGCTTCTAAAACGCTATGATCTGGATGCCGTGAAAGCTGTGGGGTTCGGGTTTCTTATAGAAATGAAAATAATTGCCGAACGCCTGGGCGCGAGAATTAAGGAGATCCCCATCATCTTCCCAGGGAGAACAGACGGACAATCGAAACTTTCCAACCATATCATTTATGAAGGACTGATAATGCCTTGGCGTTTCTCGCCACTATTTTCGATCTTCCGATCAAAGAGACAAAAGAGGAATGGGTAAAATCACAAATCTCCCGTCATCATATAAAGCTTTACTTAAAGAGAGATTTCCAAAGTCATCATTGATACGATCGATGAGAAGATATTTAACACTAAATTGCGCCAGTTGAGCACCCTGATTTTCCTTAATATTATTAAAACGCCTTAATAATGTTTGGAAATACTCTTCCCCGCGAATTTCAATAGCATCCTTATGTTGGATCCGTGGCGCCTCTTTAGCTGCTCCGCGACCAGCATAGATGCCAAAATCATTCTTAAGATCGTCTATGGTCGTAGAACCCAAACTTCTCGATAAGAGATACCGGTCTTCCAATTCTTGGTTAGAAATGCTGTGGAGCACTGTGCCGTGAGCAAACAATGGGTAATGTCGAGTCATGACTGGTATATATTCCGCGATTGAATCGTTGGTCCAGATTACAGCTTCTTCTTTTGCATTTTGCTGGAGCCATTTGAGCGGACCTGCTAGAGACTGAAGACTGGCAATATCTTCACCGCGATTATTAAATTTGAAAAAAGAAAGTCCACGAGGAACATTTCTTACTACTCCACTCGCTAGGATCAGCAGAAAGAGACCGACTAAGGCATATTTGGTTTTATGGGTTTTGAGTTCTGATGATGTAAACCATTGATACAAGAGTGCTCCGAGGATAAGAGGCATCCACAAGATGATGAAGCGTCCAATATGCACAGCGAGGGTCATTTCCACCCCAGTTACAACATTGAGAAAGGCCGACGCTAGGAGACTCAATCCTATGGAGAACCAGAATACTTTCGTCTCCGATTTATTCTCCGGCTTTCTAGATAAGAACCACAGGAAGCTAAGAGCGATGAGACCAACCACTACCCACCGGCCGTAGAAAAAGGCTTCTATAGAAGGAATGTGGGTGTAGACCAAACCGATACGACTAAGGGTTTCGAAATAATTTGGCTCCCCTATCTGCATAATAGTCGTGATACCAAATGGGATAAGGAGTAGCGCCGAATATAATGCCACCACAAGAAGTGCCTTCAATTCTTGGTAGCGTTTAGTAAATAAATACCAGAAGAAGATAAGGCCAAGACTCAAGAGAACGATATAAGCTAGAAAGGTGTAAGCATAGAAGGTCGAAGCCGCCGCGAGGGCCAGAAAATATTTCCTCCATCCATCTCGAGGCTCGTCTAAAAACTTGATCAGCGCGATTAAAAAGGCTATGAAGAGTGGGTAGATGAGCTGCATTATGGTTGGTCGTAGCATCAGTGAATATACGGAGATATATGATGCCACTGACCAGAATGCCGCCCATCGCTTAGGCAAATATAAAAGTTGGAGAAGGTGAAAGATAAGAATAAGTAGAACGAAACTCCATATGAAGAAATTAATCATAATGGCGATGTTGAACGGCACACCTAGAAGTATTGGTATCGCCGAGACAATATCGGGCAAGAAAAAAGCCGGAGCAAAAGTTTCTCGGTATTCATAAACATACGGATTGCCGACCAAAGGATAGCCGTCTGTCACTTCATGGATACGCGCATAGTAATATAAGCTATCAGTAACTCCTCTAGGTGTGACCCCTTGCCAGTTTTGCCATCCACCAACTTCGAATATGACAAAAATTACGGGGATAAGTGTCGCCAACAAGGCTACTAGTAAGAAAGATTTCTTCATTATTGTTTATTATAAATGGCATCGGGAGTAAATACCAAGTGTTTGTATACAAAAAAATTATAGATGGTCATCACAATAACTATGAGCATTTGGGCTACAAGGTATTGAATGTGTAAAAGATCTACTTCTATGTACATAAAAAGGGTATTAACACCAAGATTGAAAATTTGGAAACCGAAATAGAAAGTTGCTTGTTGCCGAATTTTTGACCTATTACGATCGTTGAAAGTGAAGAATTTCTGCAGAGTGAAGCTAACAAAAATCGCCACAGTGAAAGCAATAATACTTGAAGATAAGTAATATATACCAAATACATGGACCAATAAAAACAGTAAGCCAACATTGGTTAATACTGCCATACCACCAGAGAAGAGGAACCGCACGAGGCGATGACTGACCAGATAGAGACTGAAGTCGAGTAATTTACTCACAATTGGGTTATGATATCATAATAATACAGTGGTCAAAGAATATTTAGAAAAGTCCATAGCAGTGAAGAACGCGGCTCTGACTGACCAAAACTTCCTGGAAAATGCGGAGAAGGCTGGGCAGCAAATTTACGATTCGCTTGTGGCGGGTTCGCGGATTTATATTGCCGGTGTTGGCGGAGCGGCGGCAGAATCCCAGCACTTCTCCGCCGAACTCTTAGGTAAATACAAATCAATGAGAAAAGCTTTCCCGGCAGTGGCCTTGACTACCGATACTTCAATGCTTACGGCCTGGGCCAATGACACTAGTTTTGATTTCATTTTCTCTCGACAACTTGAAGGTTTAGGGCAAAAAGGAGACATCTTCGTAGCTTTATCCGCGGGTGGGAATTCAGCCAGTATTTTAGAAGCTTTAAAAACAGCTAATTCTCTTGGGATGATTTCTATTTGTCTCCTTGGAAAAGGGGGTGGCAAAGCTAAAGACATGTGCACTATTCCCGTCGTCGTCCCTTCAGATGTCACTGCTCACATCCAAGAAGTTCATCTCACCCTAATTCACTATTTCTGCGAATTCTTTGAATGATGCTGGTCGTTGATTCATGCGGAGTACGCGGAATTATAACCACCGTCCCTCCGTTTTTTTCTACCGTAGATGTTTCAAGCATTGCCTCTATTTTAAAATTTCCCGGACCTGTATGTATATCCGGCTTCACTATTTCTAAAAAATTGCGCGGGTCTGGTTCATTATAAATAGTGACAAAATCAACACAGGCAAGCGCAGCGACCATCTTTGCGCGGTTATTCTCCGATATAATCGGGCGTATATCAGATTTATATCGCTTTATTGAGGAATCAGAATTCACCCCAACTATTAAAATGTCGCCCAACGCCTTGCTCGCCTCTAACATGCGGACGTGACCAATATGCAAAAGATCAAAAGCGCCATTTTTGGTAACAATCTTTTTGCCTTGTTTTTTTAGTTCCACAACTATATCTCCAAGCTCGGCTAGAGATAAAACTTTTTGCTTGGTATTCATTTAGATATCGATGCTGTAGCCAGCGGCGCTTGCGTCATTATAAAACATCTTGACTGTATCAAGCGAGTAGGCATCTAGGTCCTTTCCGACCAACGACAATTTTTTTAAAATGTCGTTGGTCGCCGTGATGATGTGACAACCGACAGAGTCAGCTTGAAATACATTGAGCAACTCGCGCGGGCTTGCCCAGATTAGTTCCGCCTTCGGCTTCGCCTTCATGATACGAACCGCCTCGGCCATCATCGGCACTGGGTCGCGACCGGTATCGGCAATCCGACCAGCGAATACCGAGATGATAGCGGGTATTTCCGATGCAAGCTTGCCCGTGATGGACTCAACTTGATTAAGCGTCATTACTGCCGTCACGTTAAGCTGAACTCCGGTGCGTGACAGACGTTCAATGAGCGGACCGGAAAACTCTCCCTTAGTATTGGTTATCGGAATCTTGACGTTCACATTTTTACCCCAAGTGGCAATTTCGCGAGCTTGCTTTTCCATCTCGTCAAAGTCGTCGGCAAATACCTCAAACGAGATGGGCCTATCGCCGATGACACTTAGAGCCTCTAGCGCGAATGTTTTGTAATCCGTTACGCCTGCTTTGCGCATCAGCGTTGGATTAGTGGTAAAACCCTTTATCATAGGGTTCACAGCCATTTCCTTGATGCCGGCGAGGTCAGCGCCGTCCGCGAATAATTTGATTTTTAGTTTGTTGATGTCGTTCATTTAATTGCTTTGATTAAATCTTTTTTCTTGGGGGGAATAGTGCCGTGTATTTTGGTAGAGAGTGCTCCCCAGATATTGGCTATTTTCAGAGATTCTTTGGGTTGATTTCTGTCTCCCAGACTAAAAGCCGCTAAGAAAGCATCCCCAGCCCCGCACGGATCTACTGCTCTTACCTTGTACGACTGACTCTTTATATATTGGTCACCAAACATTGCTATGGCACCTTGACTTCCTAACTTCACAACGACATTGTTAAGTTTTAATTTTTTCTTAATTGCTTGAAGGCTTTTCTCCGGTTTTTTGAAATCAAACTTCGGATAAACAGCTTTAGCTTCTTTCTCGTTTAGAAGCATGCCATCCACGCCAGTGTAGAGACCATGATTACTTTTCCTATGCGATATCTGAACATCTACATACATTGGTTTCTTAAATTTCTTACTTATTTTTTTCAAATGACTAATCAAGCTCTTAGTTAGGAGCCCGTGCTGTGGATCCATTACCACAATCACATCTGTGTTTCTGACATGGTGCTCGATTGATTTGATAATTTTTTTCTCTAAATCTGAACTAATACCATGATTATCCACTTTATTTACTTGAAGTAATGCCTTGCTCCCTGCATACCACCTCCTCTTTACTGTGGTCTTGCGAGTTTTATCTACAAAGAAGAATTTCTTCAACTTTGGATGCACAAAAGAATCGTAATATTTTGCATCTTTGTCAGCCCCTATCACAGAGAAAAAAGTGAGATTTCCTCCAAGCTCCAAAATGTTCGATGCCACTAAGCCGTTTCCACCGAACGAGACTACAGATTTTACTTCTTCAACTTCCGGCACATCTGCGTAAAGCGTTTGCCCCACAACGTTGCAATAGATATAAATATCCAATATAGTATCGCCTACGAGCAAAACTCTTTTATCCTTAAATAACCTTATATTATCCAATTTCATTCATAGTATGATACACTCTTTCTTGTGAAATATAAATCCTTACTTCTCGACGTGGATGGGACTCTTGTACCTGTCGGGCCCAATACTATACCATCCGAAAAAGTGATTGAATCTCTAAAGCAGGCGAAAAAAACTGTGCGTGTTTCGCTTGTCTCGGGACGTTGTTTGGACTGGCTGACTGAAATTTTCAAGGTACTCGACTTGACAGACCCTTGTATCATTAATGGCGGCTCACAAATTATTGACCCAAAAACAAAAAAAATTCTTTGGGAACGACCTATTAACAAAGAGGATGTTGGGAAAGTTTTAAGAATAGTTGAAAGAGATAAAATTCCTTTTGTAGTGAGTGATAACGGAGTAGAGTATGCCAATCCCTCTCAAGATGAGTTCGGGAATCCCTTAGCGATCAAGCTCTCGTATTTTGATTCCAAGGAGAAATCTGATCGATGTTTAGAAATTTTAAGGACCATATCTGGTATTTCAGCCCATAAAACTTTTTCCTGGGATAAAGATAGAAAATACAGAATGGACATATATATCACTCATAAAGAAGCGACTAAGCATCAGGCCGCTCAAGAATTAGCTAGAATTTTAGGGATCGATACTAGTGAAATGATCGGGGTCGGTGATGCCCGAAATGATGTCCCGCTACTCAATGCCTGCGGTCTGAAAATCGCTATGGGAAACGCTGACCACAAACTCAAGATTGGAGCACATTATATTGCGCCCACGGTAGACGAGGATGGGGTTGCCCATGTAGTGGAGAAATTTATCCTTTCTTGACCAACTTTATTTTATCTACTTCCTGAAGCGCTTCCTCTACGGCGATAATAACATCTTCAACGCGCGTTGATTGCGCTATGCGCTCTGCTTCTTTAACATCGTGGTTTCGCGGATTTATAAAAGACGCAATAGGCTTCGGCTTGCCAGGCGGAAAGACCATTTTGTGTATCTTTCCTTGCGGCGGCTGATCCCACGGATTGACTGGGCCGACAAGGTCAACTGTTGAGATACCCATGGCTTCAGCGATATATAGAGGACCCGTATTGACACTGATGAAGACGTCAAGCTTCGATATGCGAGCCTTCAGGTCGTCTATCGATATACACGTTGAATCGATCATTCTGGATTTATCTTCAATGGCCGATATCATTTTGGAGGATTCGAGTATATCATTCTTCCCACCAAAAACTACTATGTGAGCTCTATGGTTTTTTATTAGGTGATTTGCCACTGCAGCAAATTTCTTCGGGTCCCATCGCTTTTCCTTATTACCGACTCCGGCTGATATGCCTACTAGATACTTATACGTATGTTGTATTTGAGAAATCATTTCTGTTGCTTTCTTTTCGCCCGCTTCGGAAAATCCGAGATGTTTCTGCGTATCGGTGGATATGATACCGAGTGGTTCGAGGGCTTTCAATCTTTCTTGAGGAGCATACCCATCTATATGATGCGGGTAGGTCTTAATAAACCTCTTGAGCATTCTATACGGCCGTGTCACGTCGTGAGCCACTCCTCCCACGACAGTCGGAGCTATTACTAAGGGAATCCCAGCAAGATAAAACAGAGATGTATATTGAAACGATGGTCCTGTTACTATCGCAACATCGGCATGACAATTTTTAATACGCGCTAGAGTTCCTTTCTCTTCTAGGTCAAGATATTCATCGACCAAACCACTGTCGAAGAGAAGTGGTCGATGTAATTTTGAGTTCCCTGCCACAATAATATGCGTTTTTGGTAAATATTTCCTAATAGCAAAAAGAACCGGCGTACCGCAGACTACATCACCTAATTTTCCCGTCGGCACAGCTATTATGCGCGAAGGGTTGGAAGGTATTTTGTCTGCCCTGCCGTAGAAAATTGCTCTAACAAAACATCGAGTCAGAAGTGAAATTCTCTTTAGTCTTTTAATCATTAGAAATCGATTTTATATCAATAAGGGCGGAGAGTCTAGCAGACTCTCCGCCCTATACTACTGTCAGGTAGTCTCCGGTTCGCTACTCTTCCATCGCTTGCCGATGTCCATTTCCAAACGCTTACGCAAGTACTCCTTTGGATTGATATCCCTCCAACCCCAGTGTTGCAGTTCTTCGATTCGTTCCGGGGGAACCGTCGTGTTTTGCATGACCGAGCGCCTCCAGTTGAAATCATCAGTATCGAAATCCGGCTGGAGATGACCGTCCCGCAGAGCAATGTCGTAGAGCTGACTCCCGGGAAACGGAATGGGAATAAAGAGGGAACAGTACGGCGCCCCCACATCGACCAAACGTCTACCAAGTTCAATCGACGAGATGATCTCTTCTTCGGTTTCGTCAGGGAAGCCGATCATCATGTTCAGAGGACAGGTGATTCCGAGCCGCGTCGCAATTTTCACCAGCTCGATGACATCGAGTGTGGAGTGATTGAGCTTGCTCGTCGCATACTTGTCGAGAATGCGCTGCGACGCAGATTCAACCGGGAAGACGATCTGTCTGAACCCGGCATCGGCGAGAAGCTCCAGGTACTCCTCGTCGATAACAAGTCGACCACCTTCGCCCTTGAGAAAGTGCACCAGATTGACGCCGTTGACGTCAGCGATTTGGAGCCCTATGCCCCGAACTCGGTTGAAGATCTCCTTTACCCGCGCTTTCTTAGCGAGAGGTGAGTCGTCTTCCAAATATATCTTCAAGACACCGAGTTCCTTGAGCCGTCTCAACTCTTCCATCACACGGTCGACTGATTTGAGGCGAAGCGTTCCTATTCCACCGTTTTCCTCCTCGCGCTCTCGTTCGATAGAGATGTGACAAAAGGCACACCGGAAGGGACAGCCGCGCGAAGTCATGAATGACGCCGAGCGCTCGTTATCCTTAAAGGTGCTTCGTCCGCCCGAGACGACGTGGTCATAATGCTCAAAAGGAAGCTTGTGCCACGCCGGAAAGGGTAGGTCGTCTAGATTCGTGAGTGTATCCCCAGATTCTGGGTGATGTCTGACAACCTTACCATTCTTCATGGTGATCGTGCCAGAAACTTCAGCGAGAATTCTCCCTTGCTCGAAGGCTTGAACAAGCTTGACGACAATGCTCTCACCTTCGGTGGCGCAGACAACATCAACGTCTCTTGCAAGAAACCGCTCTGGAAGAGCACGGGCGCTGACCCCGCCCGCCATAACCAAGATGTCCTTTGAAACACTCTTGGCCGCTTTTGCGACTTCAAGCGCCATCTTGGTCTGGGGGGTAAAGTTGGAGTTAATGCCGACAACATTGTAGCCGCCGCGAGCAATAACTTCGCTGATTCGGTTCACTGTCATGCCAATACGGACTAGACCATTCGGCTGCATCACCTCGTTGTAGAAAGTGTCCTCAAGTCTGTCACTTGTTGTGCCGACAGACGCGTCAAGCACATCAACTTCGATCCCATCCCTTTCCAGCGCTCCAGCCAGATAGAGCGGCCCAAGCGATCCGTCAGGTCGAGGCATCTCGTTCGGCATGAGTTGAGGAGGCGGGTACACGAGAAGAACTTTGGGTTCCATCAGTTATCTCTCCTATTAAGAAACTTGCGTTAAACTTTGAGCATTCTTTTATTATTCTTATCTATTTTTATCAATTTGTCAAATTTTTTATGAATCCAGCGATAGCGATACCGCGCTTCTCCCAAGTATAATTCTGCACATCGTTATGCGCTTTTTTGGCAATAGCTTGTGAATGATAGGTATCACCCAATATCCTTTCGATACCGCTAGCCAGAGCCTCCCCATTCTCTGCTTCAACAAGCACGGCGTTTCCGTCATTCAATATTTCGGAAATTGAAGGCAGTCGAGACGCTACAATCGGTACGCCTGATGCCATATATTCAAAAAGCTTCATTGGTGATTGAGAATATTCACTTTTCGGATGGGGTAAAAGTAATACGTTCGCGGCTCGTAGAATTTTAGGAAGGTCTTTTTGTTCCACTCTACCCAAAAGTTCTACATTCGGAGGCCAGTTTTCCTTAGTAAATTCCGGAGAGACAAACCCCACAAGAAGAAACTTAACTTTAGGCAAGATACGCGCCGCCAAGATGACATATTCTATCCCTTTCAACTTACTGATAGTTCCGGCATAAACGCAAATATTTTCATCAGAGAGAATGCCTAAACTTTTCCTAGCTTCTTCTCTACTCGTCGTATCGGCAAATCTTTTTAACGAGACGGCGTCGTGAGCAATAAGTATCTTTTTCTTGTATGGCGAGTAATGCTCTCGCATATAGTTACTTATGACAATAATACCTATAGATAAGATACTCATAATGTAGTCACGATATCGTTCACTTTTACTAATGGGCTTTCTGTGTATTTCATAAAAAAATGGGACATTCAAAATACGAGCCGTAATAGCTAAAGGAATAAAATAACTTGATCGAAAATATAGAAAATCCACCTCTCTTTTCATTTTCTTTTTAAGCAAAAACAATATGGCTGGTATATTAAATAGAGTAAATGCCGTAATACCTGACTTTCGGATACCGAAATTGCGAAGAAATAATAATTTAGGCATTCCCGGAAGGTCGTGATTAGTCTTTACAGCATCAAAGTCTATCTTTCCGTGATATTTTGGCAAAACCATATATATAGATAACCCAGAGCTAATAGCAGCTACAGTATTTAGAATCTGCGTGACGTGGGCCCTGGTACTTCGCACATCCATATTGTGGAAATAATATCCCGTCATGAGAATAAAGCTAAAGGATATAAACGCTCAAAACCGGAGATAACCTGCTCAAATGATGTATTTTCAGAATTATGCAATTTCCCCTGCGTAAGTTCTATCAAATAATACAGGAATAACAGCCCGCGATAATTATCATCTAAAAATTCTCCGCCGATTTTTTTAAAATATGTAGGAAAATATTCTTTACACAATTTTGGTAAGTCAGCCCGATTAAAACGATGGAACAAACCAAACAGGTCAAACCCTGGAATATCCGAACTTCCGACATAGTCATAATCAATAATACATAATCCATTCTCGGATAATAAAATATTGTCTAAGGTTAAATCTCCGTGCTGGATGACCCGAGGCAATCTGATGTTAGTGGGTGGCAATTGCGCTAGATACCCCAGGAGCTTATGTTGGTCCGACTCGTTGAATCCTGATTTAGTTACCGTTTCTTTCGCCAACTGCTCTATACCCCTTGTAGAACCATCACCCCGTTTTGCCAAATACTCTTGAAAACCGAAATAGTCCGCCATTACGACTTTTAATTTCTTCTTATCTAGTTTTACTCTCTCGCCGGGACAGGCGGTTTCAATACTAAAAATATTTTCTCCATCGTCATATAAATAAATTGCCTGCGCAAATATACGGACATATGGACTTCCGGCAACCAGCGTATTCAGTATTTTCAAATTATTGAAGTTCCGCAAAATTGCTTGTTTGGCTTCGTAATTTCTGACTGTTTTCAAGCATAAAAACGGCAAAGAGGCGCGATTTTTAAAAACGAGAAAAATTACTTTATCGTTCAGCCCCGAACCGGAAGTGACGGTGCTAAACTTTAAATAACTCAAAGGGAAATCTTTTTCAGACACATATCCTGCCAAATGCTCTTTTATTACCTTTTCAAAAATCTTAATCATTTCTGGGCAAAAATATTAAAACTGAAAAAAAATTTCCTATAAATCCAAACCACGAAAGAAGAATGGGCGACTACTTTGGCGATTTTCCTAATCAGAGTATTCTCCGGCATCATAGATATTAATGTATATTTCAATAGTCTAAGATTATTGTAGGGCATAATTATCCGAGGCAGGTTATAGCCAGGATATACCAAGTAAAAACTTGGGCTGGCAAAACCACCCTCATTTAGCAATTTCCTATAACCGGAAATATTATATGTATAAGTGTCATACCTGTGACCCGTTCTGAACAGGGTGTATTTATTGGCCAGCCATCGTGGCAAGAAACTCGTGAACCGAAGACCGCTATGATCAATCCCACGCAGGTATGCCAAGGCGAAACGGTTTTCAATTCCTACATACAAAAATCCTCCTTTTTTTAGAAGTCCTTTGCATATTTTCAAACAAGCGATTTGCGCCTCGCGCGGGTCGTCGTACAAATCTGTTCTACCAACCCACTCTAAGAGTCCATTTATTACAATTAGGTCAAAACTTTCTTCTTCAAACGGCGGATTAAAAATGTCCGCAACAACAGTTTCAATATTGTTCAACCCTTTTGCCTCCGCCAGTTTTCTTAAAAATTTCATTCTGACAACGGAGGTATCACAGGCGACAACCTTTTTTACCACTCTGGCTAGAGGAATGGTGATTCTGCCCAATCCTGCCCCAGCATCGAGGACAACCGAGTTGTGGTCAAGGGGAACAAAAAATCGCCAATCAGCCCGATTTTCTTCTGTCGTGAAATCCAACTTATCTTTGAACTTATCAGCGAAGACGGCCCACCCTTCTGAATCAATAATGTCTAGAGCTTTCTCGAGCTCGGCTTCAGGTATTTTTCCCCAATATCGGTTTTCGGTAAACTGTTTTATTTCCTTTTTCATTGGTTGGTTTCTCTAAAACAATAATGATCGTTTTGAGCAGGATGCCATAGTGTATCCCGTAAGCAGCTAGCATTTTCTTTATTAAACGTCTGACGGGCGAGTGACTTTGAGTATTATACACGATTGAGAGACCGGCCTTCTTAGCCATTTTTTTCATAGAAAAATAACTAATAAAATGCAAATTCCAGTCTTCAAGCCGGTTTGATTTGAAGCGAGGCAGCCAGCTCACAAACCAGAGTCCCGTATGAGTCTCCTTCGGCGCATATTTGTTTGGAAAAGAAAGATAGAACTTCCCTCCCGATTTGAGCGTCCGCCCTATTTCTTTAATCACCTCCTCTGGATATGACATGTGCTCAAGCACACTTGTAGAGTAAGCGTAATCAAAAGTGTTTTCTGGAAACGGGAACTTTCTGCCATCGTAGAGATACAGATTGGAGTTTCCGGACATCTTTACTAATTCTTCTTCTGTTTCAAGCCCATAAACCAGAGCGCCTGCCTTAATAAATTCTCCAGCCATAATAGCGTTGCCAAAACCGACATCCAACACTTTCTTGCCACGTGGATTTCCAACCGCGGAGAGAAAGTCATTGAAGAATGCTTTGGCTGATTTGTCTTTGTTGAGCCAATCTTTGACAAACTTTCTCTGGTCACGAAAATTTCCGTGGGAGAGGTATTTTCTGGTATATGTCCAAGTATCGGCTTCAAATTGAGACATCTTTTTGAGAATGAAAATGTGTTCGGATGACGCTCCGAGATATTCCAGAAATTTTCTCAATAAATCTAGGCCGAAACCGTATCCTGAAAATAGCGGCCCTTTGGCGTAAGCAACAATTGAATAGTCAGCCTCCGTAAATTTGCGCTCCCAAGATTTTCTCCCAAATGCAACAAATTCCTTCCAATGGTTCGGGAAATTACCATGTATTGACGGGAACAAAAACTTGCGCCACTTGGCGGTTGAACCGCCAAGTGGCGCATTGATGTTATTTTCAAGTTGAATTTGAGCACCTTGGAAAAAAGGTTTACCCTCAAGCTTCCCCGCAATTCGGTCAATAGCAAGAAGAATTAAATTAGGATAATAAAAAAGCAAGTAAAATATTTTAATCCAACGACTTGGAACAATATGAACGGCATAGCCGTCGTCGGTCAGCATCGGCTGTGTCGTGGCTAAAAATTTATATGGATCACGCACATGTTCAAGCACATTTGAAGAGAAAATAAAATCAAAACTGTTGTGTTTAAATACGCCTTCAATAGCATCGGCATCGAGAGTTTTATATTCAACACCAGAAACTTTCAATGATTTCTTTATTCTCTTGAAATTTAAATCTGAAGAAACGAGTTTGTCTAAGTGAGGAGCCAGAAGCGTGGTTTGGAAACCGTCACCAGCGCCAATTTCAAGTCCAGAAATAAATTTACCTCTAGGTAGGAGCTTAAATACAACTTCAATCTCCCTCTTGCGTAGATCGTGAAGATATCGTGTCCAGTCTGTTTTACCGAGCATAGTTTGGAAGGATTAGATTCTCTATAACTCTGACATTTTTTTCTATGGAAAATCTTTCGACCACCTCTTTCGCCTTATTTGCCAGCCGCTCTCGAAGCCCATCATCATAGAGAAGCCTATTGTAGGCCTCGGCCAACTCTAAAGAATTTCTGGGAGTGACCAGTAGAGCGCTTATCTCATTTTCAAGCGCCTCATTGGTTCCGCTGACTTTGGTAGCCACAATTGGACATCCTGCATCCATAGCTTCCAAGAGCGCGATCGAAAGTCCCTCCCACAATGACGGCAAGGTGAATATATCGCTTATAGCTAAGATATCTTCAATCGGCGCTATACCCATCAATTGTATCTCTTCAATTAAATTCAATTTTTTAATTTGAGCCAAGAGCTCTTCCTTTAATACACCTTTGCCGAAAATTAAAACTTTGAAGCCCCTCACTCCTTTATTTTTTAACTCATAAACAGCATCGACTAGATACTTCTGGCCCTTTTGCGGAGTAAGACTTCCAGCTGTTGTAATATAAATCTGCTCTTGTGGCAGGTTATATTTGCCAAGAATCCTCTCCCGCTCTCGCTTTATTCCTCCTAATTTGAGAGGTATGGCGTTAAAGTTCAAAACAAACTTTGATTTAGGTAGATTCTCCTGCTTTGAGGTGAAATCTAATACTTCATTTGAACTCACTAGAATCTTCTTAGTAAATCGAGCAAGGATCCTATCGGCCGCGATCTGCCACTTTTTCTTATGTTCATAGATATTGACCTCGTTGGATAAAATTACGGGAACTCTAGCCAAAATGGCCGCTGTCCTTCCGAGCAAATTAGTGTCAAATAGACTGGTAATAATGGCGTCAATCTTCTCGCGCCGGAGATATGAATATAATTTATATAAACTGACAAAATCGAATAGACCTGAAAAATTGAATTCCATGAATTTGGTATCTTGAGGTAATCTTTCCAGGAGATGTGTTTTAGAATTCGGTAAAAGCGTCACAATATATGACTCAAAACGGGCTTTATTCATATACCTCACTTGTTCAATTAGCATATTCTCCGCTCCCCCCATGCCGAGATTATTGATGGCAAAAACTACTTTTTTTCTTTCTCGTGCCCCTTGTTTCATGCCGGGTGATTCTAGCAAACAAAGAGGCCCAACGCTATCTGCGTTGGGCCTCGAGAAAGGTCTTTCGAACCCCCTCTTCAAGAGAAACTGTCGGTTCAAATCCCAGCAGTTCTTTCATCTTGCGGTTTGCGCCAGAGTAGCGCATTTGTTCGTTTGACCGATGCGGAGTGGCGCCGAATTCAATGAACCCGCTCCTACCTGTCACCTTGGCAATCAAGCGTTCGACCTCCAGAAGAGTAAGCTCTTCCCCTCGGCAGATGTTCACGATCTCGCCCTTGCAGGCGGAGATGTTGTCCGCCGCGGCCAGAAGTGCCCGCGCCGCGTCGTCGACATGTAAGAACTCTCTTGTCTGGTCGCCAGGAGACATCAGGAAAACTTCACCGGTGGCGAGAGTTTTCCCGACCTTGTGCATGAACGACTCATTGATCTGATTCTCACCGTAAACAACGGGGAATCGCATTACTGTTGCTGGCATAATGCTCTTACCGTACGTTGCCACAAGAAGTGAGGCGGCCGCTTTTGATGCTCCATAAGGAGACGCTGGTCGTAGTGGCCCGTCTTCTCTAAAGGGCACGGGAGCATCGCCGTATTCCTCAAAAGACCCTGCGGTAACAAACGCCTTGATGCCAATCTCGGAGGCCACGGAGAGAAGATTAAGAGTGCCCTTCACATTCGTACCCATGAGTTCGCGATGCAATCGCGCGTCACGGGCTCGGCGCAAGTCCGCTGCCAAGTGAAAGATCCACTGCGGAGCGACTCTGTACACCACACGGCTGACGTCCTCGATGTCCCGAATGTCTCCCTGATGATATTCAAGATTAGGGTACTCGTTGCGGGAGCGGGAAAAGATGTGGATTTCAACACCAGCCCTTTCGAGAAGCTCCTGGATAAGACGCCGACCCAAAAACCCACCACCTCCCGTAATCAAGATTCTCATGAGCTCTCCTCGATTAGGATGACCAATTTGTCTGCGGGCAATTATACATTAAAAGTACACCGAATCAATAGGGGTTTATCTGGTAGACACTTCACGAAAGATTTCCGCTAATTTCCGAGAAAAAATTTCCATTGTAAATTGGCTCCTCACCTTATTTCTACCAGCTTCACCCATAATTTTGGCCTTTTGGGGATTATTCCATAACGACATAATGGCCTCCTTGAGTTCCGCTACATTCTCCGGCGCGACAATGATACCATCCTCATCTCCCTTAAAATAGCCTTTCAATGTGGCTCTATCCGTCGTAATAACGGCTTTAGCGCAAGACATTGACTCTAAAAGAGAATACTGACCCGAACAATCAGAGCCGGCCATTTTCCCTTCCGGGATAGTCGTAATCACCACGAACTCGGATTTCTTAAGAAATGGTGGCGTCTCGGTTCGTTTCAAATAAAGCACCTTCACATTCGGCGGCAACTCTCCAACATTTTCTAAATTTCTTGGTAGCGCGGCAATTATAAGTTTAACTGGTAAACCTTTCACCGCTTCAATCAAAGTTTTGTAATCCCGTCCAACATCACGGCCAGTACTGAAGATAAAGCGTTCCGATATTTCTGAAACTCTCGTATCCTTATCGTAGAAGTTATAATCAATACCATAAGGCACGTAGTAATTCTTCTCGGTCGGGAAACCAATACTTCTTAAAAAGTCTTGTTGAGCTAAAGAAGGCGACATAATGGCATCTGCTGAAAAAATTGCCTTTTTGACGACCCAGCCTTTAAAACCACTGCTATTTCGTTTTAATAAATTTGTCAAATAAGTATTGTAAATTATCCATTTTGGTTTTTTAAGACGGAGAATATACTTAACAATAAATAAAGTGAGAATACCAGAACCGGAAAAAATCACATCACATGAATGGAGTCGGAATAGTACCGGCAATTGTGTCAAATTAAAAGAAATTTTCCGCAAAAATTCGGTCAATCTATTTTCCAGGAAAGTTGCCTCAATGTTGTAGTCAGCCATGCGGTTGAAACCGACAAGGTGTATATCTGAAGCCTTATCATTTTTGTATTCTTCATAGAGCTTTCGCCTTTGGCCAGCGAATAGATAAAGTACCCGAAGATTCATTTGGTAAATTTTGTCATAGTAGTGACTCTTTACTATGACTAATGACATATTTAACTTTTCTTTTTGATAATTCTTTTCCAATCAGTTCAACTATGGCTGGACTTCTAAATTCCCCAGCTGAACAACATATGGCAACACAGATGTGCTCGTCTGGAAAAAGAAGACTATAAAGTGCAATTACTTCTGATATATTAATTACTATAGTTTCAGCTCCTTTTTGATTTTTCATAAACTCTATTATTTTTTTATTTCTCTCGTCTTTGTCTTGGCAGTCTCTTATTTCTTTTTCTCTCCAAGGATTTTTGAAATATGAGACATCGAATTTGAAGTTAGCAGGAGGATATCCATATTTGTGTCCCCATGACATTAGAGTTATCATATTTGTTGAACTAGTGTATCAAATCCTTAAAAAATTTCCATCTTTATTTTTTTCATCAATAATTGGAGGCTGTGATTCTCAACTCTAAAATTCTTAAGATCTGGATTTCGAACTTCGAGCTTCATACCACAAGCAACTGCCTCGATGATTGTCTTATCCATGCTGCCAGCGGGAGTGAAGTTGGCATAAATCTCGTGTGATTGATAAAGTCTCAATGCTTCTTCTTGTGTCACTGGACCAATGTATCGGATTTTAGGGATCAAAGATTTCAAAACTAATTCTCCATATTCTTTATCCTCCACCAATATTGACCCGGCAATAGTGACTACAAAATCCTTGTTTTTAACCCAGTCAATGAATTCTAGAACTTTTTTTACCGGTGAAATGCGCCCTAGGAAGAGGACAGAATTTTTCTCACGAATAACACTTTGGTCTGGCTTGAAGAAATCTGTATTAATTCCTACCGGCATTAATTTTGTCTTCTTAAATCTGGCTGTATAGGAAGAGGGTGAGGTGCAGAAAACTTTGTTTGAAAGTAGTATCGCCAGACGAGTCCATAAATTTCCCTTCGCATGATTCCTCCATAAAAATACTTTCTTACCCCATAATTTCCAAAATTTCCAGCCAAGAATCACATATTCCTGATTCATGTGCACAAAAACCGCGTCGTAATTATTCCTCTCATTCCAAATCCGTTTGTAAAATTTGTACGCGTATCCTATTTTTTTGAAAATTGATTGAAAATTGAAAATTGAAAATTGAAAATTATCTTGCTCTTTACCTAGCGATAATACCTTCACATTTTCTGGAAGATTATATTCACCTTTTTCTAGACAGATAACCACGAGGGATTCGAAATTTTTGGCTAATTCCAAGAGCCATGTGTGGAAAAAACCCAAAATAGGGTCATTTTTATCGACTTTTTG
>ERZ1292629.1948-Hain-H43-01um-R1-1948-length-18728-cov-8_pt1 | contig 18728 bp, 18 predicted proteins | sample MGYA00564399_ERZ1292629 | MGnify/ENA primary metagenome ERZ1292629 (study PRJEB36523, sample SAMEA6512636) | groundwater metagenome | collected 2019-01-08 | study: AquaDiva: Metagenomics assemblies of 32 groundwater samples | reverse complement strand
GAGCTTCGCCGCGCGCACGAGCGGGAAGTCCCGGGTCTCGATCTCCTGCGCGGTGCGGGCGCGCACGGTGCCCCCGTCCACGGTGAGGTTGTCGCTGTCGGCCCCGGCGAGGTTCGCCGGGACGACGAGGTAGCCCGCGGGCTGCCCGCCCCGGTAGCGCCAGTCGGTGCCGCCCGGGGAGACCCAGCGCCAGCCGTAGGGGGTGGGAGCGACGCCGGCGAGGACGAGGACGACAGCAAGCAGCAGGTCACGCAGCACGGCAGTCCTCCTCGCGGCAGCGCGGAGCGATCGGGGGCAGGCAGGAGTAGCGGGGGCGGGGCTGGGCCCGGGCGCCTATGGGCGGTGACGTGGTCGTGGACCAATAGGTCCCACCGGGAATCGACGTGCCGGTCAGTTCGCAGATCGCGTTTCCGCTGTCTACGTCGAAACGAAAGTATCGCTTCATGCTCCATCGGCGCACGCGCCTCTGGTCTCCGCCGCTGGCGAGCGTTCCGACCTCGGCTGCGGTCAACGCCGCGGCCCAAGACGAGAGATGCGCAATTGAGCCGTGAAAGCCAGAGCCGCTGACCGCCCGTGTGTAGCCGATGTATCGGCTCGCGTGCGTCTGCGTGCCACCAGCCGTTGCCGTGTTGGTTCCCGTCCCGTTCAAGTAGACTGTAAGGGATCCGTTAGCCTCGTAGACGACCGCGACATGGAACCAAACGCCGGTGGCCGGAATGGTTCCCGCGCTCTGGGCCCAGCCCGTGCTGTTCACCCGCCCGTAGGCGTAGACCGTGTTGGTGCCCCCGATCTCACGGATGCCCATGGCGAAATGCGTCCCGACACCCGGGATCCCGAACGAGATGATCGTGCCGTAACTGTTGCTCACCGGGTTCGTATCCACTCTGACCCATGCGGCGAATGTCCCCGCTCCGGCAGCCATGGGGGAGAGACCGTGCCCGTCGCCTGACGGGGCATCGGTTGCCCAGCCAGAGTCGAAGTCTGCCCCGTTGCCGTTGTTCTGCACCCCGGCTTGCACGCCGCCGGCGAGGACGAAGAGGACCAGCAGCGGGGGGAGACAGCCGCGAGCTACTGCCACAGGCGCACCCCCACAAGGCAGGCGTCCGACGCGAAGTTGTCCAGGTAAGCTTGGGCAGCTCGGCGCTCCACCTCCAGGAGCATGTCCGACCCGGCAACCGCCTCGTCGATCTCCGCGTTCGTGAGCGAGAAGGTCGTGGTAGACATGATCCCCTGCGTGGCGTTCGCGGCGGTGGTCGCGTAGGTCACGGTGTCGAGCGACGTGCCGTAGGCCGTCGTGTCCATGTCGTCCGTGCCCTCGACGAAGCACGCGAACTGCACGCCCCACACGACGCTGTTCGTCCCTGCCCCCGCGCCGAACCAGGTCAGTTCCACGTTCAGGGGAGCGGTGCTGTCGTAGACCGGCGGCATGGAGAACCAGAAATGCGTCCCCTCCATCTGGGACGCGTCGAACAGCAGCGACCACACGCCGCTGTTCGCCGTGGTGTTCGACGGGGCTGCCGTGGTCGTGCTGAGCGGAGCCACGCCCTCGCCGGCGGTGAAGGCGACCACGAACCCACCTGGGGCCACGTCCGCCCACGCGAGGCCGCTGCTCGTGGTCGAGTCCGAGGAGAGCACCTGCCCGTCGGTGCCCGGGGCGAGGTTGACCAGCTTGCCCGAGGACATACCCACGGGGATCTGCCCGTGGGCGAAGGTACCGACCGCCGCGAGGGTCGCCGTTCCCTTGATCTCGACGTTGCGCGGGAACTGCACGTCAGCCGTCGTCCCGGAGAAGAGTGCGGAAATGGTGCCCGAGCCGGGGAGGGTGATCTCCAGGTCGTCCCCAGCCTCGACAACCACTTCATCCACACCGCGGATCGCAGCGCCTTGGATGACCAGGTCCGCGTTCGTCGTCAGGCCGGCTACCGTGATCGCGTCGTCCGTGATCGCCCCTGCGTTGGTGACCTCCTGCAGGGTTTGGTCGTCCGTCGGCGCGGTGTAGCTCCCTCCGGTCGTGATTCCGAGCCTGTCGAGGACCGCCACGACGATCGACTCGATCCCGCCCGTGCTGTTGCCGGCCTGGACGGCCCAGGGGTAGGCCATGAAGAACAGGAGGGCCCAGGGAAGGGCCCAGTGCTTCAGCCTGCTCATCACTTCACCTTGACCCAGAGGTCCACGGCGCCCGAGGAGGGGTCTCTCGCAAGAATCTTGACGAGCTTGAACCCCTGGGTGTCGAAGGTCGTCGGCTCCGACGTGTACTTGCTGCTGTGCGTGTAGACTCCCTGGGCCGTGAGGGTGCGAGTCACGGCAGGCCCAGGGGTCGCCGTGGTGCCGTCCCAGTTGTAAGGAACCATGGTCACCACGACCGTCGAGCTCGCGACGCTCGCTACGCTCCAGCAGACCACGTCCATGTGGCCCGTGGTCCAGATCGAGGTCACGGCGGCGACCGTGCCCCCGCCGGTGGCCCCGGAGTGGGTGTCGGTGGTCACGGGGCCGAGGATCGTGAACGCCTCCCCCCCGCTCAGGCCGGATCGGTAGGCCGTGGTGTCGTCCGTGAGGTCCGGGTAGCCCTGGTAGACCCCCGAGCCGCCCACGGGGAGCCGCCCGCCCTTGTCGGCCCAGGCGACCCCGGCCCACACCGCGAACATGATCGTCGCGCCGATGACGAAGCCGGTCCGAAGCGGCTGACGCACGGTCACCTCCACCCGATCTCCAGCAGGCCAACCTCGACGCCGAGTCCAGAATAGTCGGTGTCGTGGTAGAAGAACAAGTCGAACATGAGCGGGTAGCCGGGCTTCCAGTCGGACCCCATGTCCTCGGACGAGAAGGTGAGGTCGGAGAAGTCCGCCTCGTTGCCCGTGACCAGCCTGGACTTCGTCGCCGCCAGGTAGCCGCCCCCGACGGGGTTCACGACCTTCAGGGTCACGTACCAGTTCGACCCCCCGTAGGTCGTCACCCGGGTCCGCACCATCAGGGCCTTCGCCCCCCACTTGCGGAAGTTGTAGGGGACCTTGATCACGGCCCGGATGTAGTCCGTGCTGATCGTGGACGCCGAGCCGCTGGGAGGGTTGGCCGCGAGCTGCAGCACCGGGGTCCAGATCGCCGTGTTGGGCACGGAGACGGCCGCGGGGACGACCGTCACGCCGGGAAGCTCGGTCGCCGAGGCGAGGTTCCAGATCCCCTGGACGTCTCCCCAGGCCAGGGAGGCGTACTGGCTCGACCCGCCCACTCCGGTGGAGTAGCAGATGTAGGCGGCGAGGACGGTGACGGGGTGGAGGTTGTCCGTGGCCCCGGTGTAGTTCGTGACCGAGACCGAGACGTTGGCGGTGCCGCTGGCGGTGTCGGTCCCGCCCCCGGGGTCGGTGGGCCCCGTGGTGGTGTTGTAGTCCGCGCCGTCGTCCGTGAAGTTCGAGGGAGTGGTCCCGGCGTTGGTGCACGCGGGACCCGTGGTGCTCCCTGCCGCCGGGAGGTAGTAGGTGTCCGTGTGCTTGTGGGACCTCATGTCGTGGGCATGGCCCCCGATGGGGTGGACGTGCCCGCTGTCCGACCCTGAGGAGCCGTGCCCGTGGGTCTTGAGGTCCTCGGACCCGTACTTGACGCCCAGGGTCCTCGCCGTCAGGCCGGACCCGGTCCCCTTGCCCATGGGAGACCGGCCCTTGAGGTCGGGGAGGTTGAACGTGGTGAGCCCGTCGCCGACCCCGAAGTCCGTGCCGATCTCCGCGAAGAGGGTGGCGTAGGTCGTCCTGCTGACCGGGTCCCCGTTGCACTCCAGGAACCCTGCCGGGGCGGACGCCTTGGCCCGCCAGATGATGTCCCCGACGAGGGACCCGTTCCCCGCGCCCACGGAGACCTGCCCGAGGGCCATGGGGAAGGCGGAGATCGGGACGGGCCGGACGGCCTTGTCGGCCGCGAGGACGTTGGCAATGTCCTCGTCCTGGCGGCGGAGAGCCGCCGAGATGAGCTCGAGGGTCTCCTGGAGCTGGGCCCGGCCCGCGTCGTCGGAGAGGTCCGAGGTGGGGTTCAGGCGCAGCACGCTCACGAGAGGATCTCCGTCCCGTCGTGCTCGAGCCCCACGAGCTCGAGGTCGGCGTCAGGCTCCAAGATCTCGAACTCGAGCTCGAAGTGCCTCCTCCACTCCGTGCCCACGGGGATCTGGACGGCTCCCCCGTCGGCGTCGGTGAGGGCGATCCAGTCGGAGGAGGGGTAGTCGCTGTTCGAGCCCGGCCACTCCGTGTCGTCGAGGTTGCTCCTCGAGGTGGCCCACGTCTTCGCCGTCCCGGAGAGGTCCTCGTAGACCCGGACCGCGAGCCGGCGCTGGCTCGCGGTCGGGATCGTCTGGATCCAGAGGTAGCCCGTGCGCTTCTTGTTGGCCGTCCTTCGGCCCCCGAACGCCTTGGTCTTGAGCTTCGAGGGGATCGGCCCGATCCAGAGCGTGTCGGCGCTCGTGAGGGCGCGGGAGAAGGACGGGCTGACCGCGATCACGGCCTCGGAGCTCGACGTGACCAGGCAGGACTCGTCCAGCCCAGGGCAGTACACGTAGGCCCCCGCGAGGCCCGGGGACGGAGTGGGGAGGCCGCCGCTCGTGACCACGACGGAGGCGGTCCCGCCCAGGACTGACGGGTGGGAGTAGGTCTCGTCGCAGCCGTCCGCGAGGCCGGTGTCGGCGAGCCAGACGTGGCCGTTCTCGTCCCCGTAGAGGACCTCCAGGGTCCCGTTCTCCCAGGGGACGAGGCGCGAGTCGGAGATCCCCTGGAGGTACTCCCCCGTGCTCCAGGCCCCGGACTCGAGCTCGAGCTGGAAGTAGTGCTTGGGGTAGGTGTCCCCCGTGTAGCAGACGAACCAGCGGATCGCCCGGAGCTTGGGGTGGTAGGCGCAGTGGAACCGCTCCGAGAGGGACCAGTCAACGCTGTCCAGCTCGTCCCGCAGGGGCTGGCTGACGAGGCTCGGGGACACGCCCTTCCAGGCCGAGATCCCCCGCGTGGAGAGGGCGAACACGGTCCCGTCCAGCTCGATCACGACGCGCTGGTTCAGGGCCCCGAGGGTCGAGGAGACCGGGATGTAGACCGGGTCTTCGAGGGGCCCCTCGTCCCAGGTGAGCCGGACCATGGAGTACTTGGAGAAGAACAAGACCGAGGAGCCGTAGCCCACGCCGGCGGTGATCTCCGAGGCCCGCTCGCCGTTGGGGGCGTCGAGCCACTTGAGGGGGGTGAAGCCCTCGGGGTAGCCGGGGTTGCTGACCCAGACCACGTCGGCCCGCGAGAAGATCAGGTACTCGACGCCGGCCTCGGTCGTCCCGGCGTAGTCGTCCACGAGGACGATCGTGTTCGTCCCGTCGAAGTAGTCGATCTCGTACTCGCGCGTGTCTCCGTCCTTGCGGATGAACCAGGGCGCGTCCGGGTCCACCGTGCTCGAGCCCAGGGCCGACTGCGCCCAGTTGTGCGAGGCCCCGACGACGTTCTTGCTGTTGGCGGTGAACGTCGCCGTGCCGTCCGAGTGGGTGACCTGCGAGTAGAGCCAGATCCGGTCGCGATGACTGAGGACGTTCTTCGCTACGGGGGGCGGCGCGTGGCCGAGGTCGGCCCAGGGGAGGTAGGAGACCTCCAGGGAGGGGTCAGCAATGGAGACAGCGATCGTGGAGGCGTCCACGTCCCCCTCGGCGGCCTTGTAGAAGGTGGCGTTGTCCCCGACCGTGGTCATCTCCACGACCACGCGGTCCACCTTGGAGTCGGAGGAGTGCAGGATATTCGTGGCCCCCGAGATGTCGATCGCGAAGGCGAGCGTGCCGTTGGTGGAGGTCACCTCGACCTCACGCTCCTCGGAGGGGTTCGAGACGAAGCCCGTCTTGCTCTCCATGTAGCGGTAGCGCACGTAGTGGACCCCGACCGTGCTGTCCCCGGCGGACTCGCTCGGGGCCGGCGTCCAGGAGTCGAGGACCCTGCTCGGGCCTGCGATCCCGGCGAGGTCGAGGGTCGCGCTCCTCCCGTCCCACCTCCGCAGCTTGTCCCACCCGTTGCACAGGTAGCCCATGTGCCGGTACTCGGCCGGCTGGGCTCGGTGCGACGAGGAGAGGGACGAGGAGAGGGTCGTCACTACGGGTGGCTCTCCGCGAAGAGAACATTGTTGACGTAGAGATTCTTCACCGTAGCGGTAGAGGTCTTGGTCAACCCAACTGTGATATACAGGGGTTGGGTCGCCGCCGGAACGTCAGAGGAAAGCGCCTGAGAATCCAGTAGCTGCCCGGTCTCGGAATTGAACAGGGCGGTGTTCCAGGTGGTGCCACCATCAGGGGTATAGATCTCGACCCGATAGAACACGTCAGCTGCAGGGGCCACGCCAGCGCTCGTGTAGGTGGCAGTGGCTCCGCTCCCGTCAGTGACCCACCTGAACAGACCAGAGTTTTCGTCCTCGTCGTAGCGCAATGCTACGCAGTAGGTCTGATCGCTGGGCGTGGCACAGAACCCCGCCTGAAACTGGAAGTCCGTTAGGTCCGTCAAGAACCGGAAGGTAGCGCTCATGGAGGGGCTGGCTGCTCCCCCAGCCACGGGCTGACTGCCACTGCTATAGTAAGCCGAGGCAGTGGTGCCGGTGCCAGACACAAGGGACATTGCCTGTCCTTGGGCGGAGTAGTCACCAGCTTCGGCAATCGTGTTGTCCGCGTCTACCCCACTGGCTCCGGCCAAGGCGCCCCAGTTCCTTCCGGCAGTGATGTTTCCGGCGCACGATCCACCCGTTCGAACCCTAGAGGACGTGAACGCCCTCTGTGGAGTCATGTTGATTGGCGGCCCATAGCCGGGGTCGGCCCACACCAGCACGCTCCCCCTGACCATGGTCGTAATGTTCGCAATGCCTTGCAAGGCGGAGTCCCACTGCTGAATGCCAGACCCAATGATTAGTCCCAAGTTCGACCTGGCATCAGTGACGTTGGTAGCGTTCGTTCCCCCGCCCTCAATCGGAACGACCTTGTAGGTGGGCGGAACACCGGCCCCGTTGCTTACGAGAGGAAGGTTCGTCGCCCCCGGGGGAATGTTGACCACGTCCTCTCCTGCGGACGTAGAGAGAAGGCTTCCGTTGGTGTTGGTGTTGACCGCAGCCAGGCTCGTGAGCATGGCGTCCAATGCCCCCTCCGCGCCCCAGGTAACGCCACCAGGAGACCCGGAATCAGCCTTCAGAACGTCTCCGTCTGTTCCCTTCCCCACGTTGATCAGGTTCTGCCCGGTGAACGCGAGGAGCTGCCCCTTCTCCTGGCTCGTGACGTTCGCGACGCTCGCGAGCTGGGCGTCGTAGGCTTGCACGTTCGTCCCGATCGCGAGGCCGAGGGCCGTGCGGGCGTTGGCGGCGGTCGCGGACCCCGTCCCCCCGCCGGCCACGGGGAGCACCTTGTAGGTGGGCGGGGTGGCCGCGCCGTTGGCGACCAGGGGGTAGTCCACCGTCCCTGGGGGAATGTTGACCACGTCTTCTCCCGAGGACGTAGAGAGCAGGCTCCCGTTGGTGTTGGTGTTGACCGCGGCCAGGCTCGTCAGCATGGCGTCCACGGGCTGGAACGAGGTCGAGTCCGACCCGTCCAGGCTGTCCACGTTGAGGTTCGTGACCTTCGTGGTCGAGGCCACCGTGAAGGGCGCCGTGCCGGTGGTCGCGTCCGACTCGAACGTGAGCGAGCGGATCTCGTAGCCCCCGGCGTCCCAGTTGGCCGTGAGGGCCGTCGTCCCGTCGGCGTTGATCCGGCTGTTGATCGAGGCTGCGGACTGGAAGACGTTGCGCCTCAGGGCCCCGTCCCAGGCCACCGCGGTGTGGGGGACGCGGGAGAGGGCGACCGCCGTGGTCGGGGTGCCGTACCACGCACTGCCGGCGATCGGCGCGCCGAACGGGGTCCCGGCCCCGCGCTCTTCGTAGAGGTTGTCCGTGAGGAGCAGGGTGTTCGCCGAGGCGTGCAGGGAGGGGCGGACCTCGGTCACGGTCCACACCCCACCGGGCCCGGAGGAGTTGGTGATCCGGGCGCCCATGTGGTCGCTCGTCGTGATCCCCACCACGGAGGACAGGGAGACGGTGTAGGTCTCGTTCCCGTTGTCCGTGACGGTGAGGATCGTGGTCGTGGCCGAGCCCGCCAGGAGGGGGCTCGTGACGAGGAGGGCCAGGCCGAGAAGGACCGGAGCCCAGGCGAACTTCCTACTCACCGAAGCCTCCGTCCCCGAGCGGGGCGTCACCGAAGCCCACCGCGCCCGGGTCGTACTCCGTCACGTCCAAGAAGCCCTGGGCGTTCGTGCCCTCGACCACGACGTAGGCGTTCTCCGGGCCGGGCAGGTCGAGGCCGAGGATCGTGAGCACCGGGCTCGCGAACTGGTCCAGGCTCGTGTGCCGCATGCCTCGGCGCCGCTTCCAGGAGCCGGGCTTGGAGTGGTCCGAGCCGTGGTCGATCTGGAAGAGGTCGTCGGGGAGGTTCGGGGCCGCGACGTTGCGGTTCACCCCCGACCACTTGCGCGTCCCCTCGAGTGGGGAGCGCATCAGGGAACGTCCGTCAGCGTTCCGATCCAGGTGAAGGACCGTGGCGGGTCGTTCTTCGTCGCCTGCGGGACGCGCACGTCGAGCGGGCCCGAGAGGTTGGCCTTGTTCGCCGAGAGGCCCTTGTAGCGGTTGAGGCGGTCCTCGTACTCGCGCGTGAGGACGGCGTAGTTGATCGGGGAGCCCTCGCCCTGGGTGATCGCGGCCTCGAGGAGGATCGCCTTGTGGAGGAGGTCGCGCCACTCGTTGGACCAGTCCACCTCGTCCGCGTCGTCCGCGGCGTCGGCGTAGGTCGGCGGGCCCTTGCGGTAGGAGAGCCCGATCTTCACGTAGTCGGACCCCGGGTGAGGCCAGATCTCCAGGCGGTTCTCGCGCAGGCAGGCGAAGCGGGGGTAGGAGCCCGTCTGGGTCGGGTTCATGCTGCGCTGGAGGTCGAACTCGTCCGGGGAGAGGATCACGAGCTGGTCCCCGATCCCGAGCACCTGAGCGCGCTGGATCTGCTTGGCGTTGTCCGGGAGGGTGTACTTCGTCTGGACCGCGGTCCAGGCGGCCGCGGCGTCCGTGGCCTCGATCCACTCGTCGCCGTCGCGGAAAGTGCCGGCGGTGTCCGGAGCGTTGTCGATCGACTCGAGGACGAAGTAGGAGGAGGAGTCGCCCTCGACGTAGAACTCCCACTCGTCGGTCACGTACTTGTCGAGGAACACCTCCCCGCCGCCCAGGGTCACGGAGGTGGATCCCTGGGTGACAGCGAGGTTGCTCCCGGACTCCGCCGGGACCACCGTGACCTTGCGCTCATGGAGGATCTGGTCCCAGCCAAGCTCGGAGTAGAGCCGAGCAATGGCTGCGTTGATCCAGAGCATGAATTCGCGGTCGGCGGTGTCCCCGGCGGAGTCGGGGCTGGCGATCTCCGCGCAGAAGCTACGAAGGCTCCCGATCGTGATCGCCACCGGTCCTCCTCCTAGGCCACCGTGTTGAGCGCAGCAGCGGAGAGCGTCGCGGGCCCGGAGGCGGGCTTGGCGGCCGTCAGGGTCGCGGGACCACTCGCGGGCTTGGCGGCCGTGAGGGTGGCCGGGGGAGAGGACGACACGGCGGCACCGACCCCCACCGAAGTGGAGACGTAGTTGGTGTCGCTGGACGGGGTGCCGCCGGTTCCGCCCTGCAGGGCGTCCGTGCCGCCCACGAAGGTGGCGCCGACACCCGTGAGGACGGTCGCGTACCCCATGCTGACCTCGCCGGCGGGGGTGGCCGGCAGGGCGGCAATGGCCGCTGCCTCGCTGGCGTACCCCGTGGTGAAGTTGGCAGCAGCCGCGGTGGAGGTGATCGTCCCCCCGGCCGCGATGCTGAAGAGGTAGAGCCCCCACTTGTCCTGCGGGATCGTGCCCACGGCGAGCGCGGTGCCGGCGGTGACGGCGGCCTTGGCCTCCGTCACGCCGTCCACCGAGAACTCGAACTGCGTGGTGGCGACCGCCAGGTCCGTGGATCCCCTGGAGAGCGTGGTAGACGTGAGGAGGCTGTCTCCGTAGTGGGCCGCGATCAGCTCGTTCACCCTGGCCTTGAGGTCCGTGATGACCGTGACCAGGGTCGCGTGGTCGTCGTGGAGCTCCTCGATCAGGGTCTCCATGGCGTCGTGCGACGTCTTCAGGGTCGCATGGTCGTCATGGAGCTCTTCGATCAGGGTCTCCACGGCGTCCGCCGCGGTCTTCGAGGTCGCGTGGTCGGTACGCAGCTCGTTGACCAGGGTGACGATCGTGTTCAGGAAGTCCTTGAGGGGGCGGTTGCCCCCGAGGAGCTTGAAGTAGGGCATGCTTCACCTCCTACGGCAGGAGCTTGCGGATGATGTCCGCGGTGAAGGTGACCGAGTCGACGGCGGCGGGGCTGTCCACCGCGATCAGGCAGGTGACGTCGGCCAGGTACGTCGTGTCCGCCGAGACGGCGGTCCTGACCTTGCCGAGGTCGGTGTCCCCCGAGACCCGCAGGTAGTCCCCGGCGTCGATCGTGTCGCCGTCGTTGCTGGAGATCACCTCGCACCGGCCAGCCACCTGCAGCCAGAAGAGGTCGCCCTGGGTGAGGTCCACCTGGTCGGGGTGGGCGACACCCACGATCCGGTGAGCCGAGGTCGTGCCGATCGTGACCCCGGTCTTCACCGTGTACAGGGCGGAGGAGACGACCTGGAAGACCTTGCTCCCCGGGGCGGCGTTGCCGGCCGCCTCGTTGAGCTGGTAGAGGCGCCAGACCTTGCCGTTCTCGGTCTCGGCCTCGGAGCCGAGCTGGCCCTGGATCGTGGCGTAGCTGAGCGCCCCGGAACCCAGGCGCTCGCCGATCTTGAACGTCGCGAAGTTGTTGCACATGGGTTCCTCCTAGCTCGCCACGCCGGAGATGTCGGCGAACTTGATGAAGTGCCGAGGGGACTCGAACTTCAGGTTGCCGAGCAGGTGCATGAAGATGTTGTCCGCACGGTAGGTGTCGTTGAAGGTGACCTTGCTCGTGAAGAGCGACTTCTGGCCGGAGGGGCCGAGCACCTTGAGCTGCATGCGGCTCGTGGTGAACCCGTAGCCGCGGACGGTGACCGCGTCCTCGGCGTCGGTAGCGGGGACGGAGGCGTCCCACATCACCGCGCACCCGTCGAGCTCGACGTGGTTGCCGAAGCCGAGCTGCGTGAGGCCCAGGCTCGAGCCACGGGCTACGTGGATCCGCTCCTTGTCGTCCAGCAGGTTCAGCAGCTTCTCGTAGTCGTCCTGGGTGAGGAGGACCAGGTCGGGCCTGTCCTCCTCGCCGGTGCCGAAGGTCGCGCGCAGGAGGGCGGTGCGGATGTACTCGTCCGCGAAGTCCTTCCAGAGCCTCTGGCCGGTGCCGTCGTTGTGGTTCGTGGACATGATCGTCGGGGTCCAGACCCGGGTCTGGGTCGAGTCGAGGCCGGCGATCGCCGTCGGGAGGTTCGCGTAGGAGTCGTCGTGGGTCGTGGCCCGGTAGGCGGCGGCGTTGGCGTCCGTCTGCGCGCCGATCCCCATGAACGACTCGATCCCGTGGAAGGTCTCGTCCGCCACGTTGGCGGCGAGGTTTCCGTCCTTGAAGAGCTCGCCGGCGAGCCCGCGGGTGATCCCGCGCCGGATCGTCTCCTCGCGCGACGCGAAGACCTTGACCATGGCCTCCTCGCCGCCCTGCTCGAGCTTCTCACGCAGGGTGACCGTGTCCTGCGCGTAGTAGCCTCTCCACGGGAGGTAGGCGTTCTCCTTGGTGTTGAGGCGCTCGACCGTGACCGGCTTCGCGTCCGGGAAGCCGTGGAGCTGGTGGTCGCGGATCCGCGCGATCCAGCGGAACTGGCCGCCCGAGCAGCCGAACTCGATCCGGCCCTTCTTCTGCAGGATGCTGAGGAGGGGAATGTGCTTGGTGGTCTCCTCGGAGACCATCTTGCTCCACTCCTCGAGCGTGGTCATGGCCACGCGCTCGCTGGAACCGACACCGCCCGCCATGGGTTATTCCTCTTCCTGGAGCTTCTTCATGTACTCCAGCATGTTCGTTCCCGGGGTGTACTTCGGCCTGGGGTTCGGGCCACCTCGGCCCTTGGTTCCCCTGGTCTGCTTCTTTCTTGCCGCCGCCTTGTTCGCGGCCTCCTGCCGCTGAACAGCCTGCACGTCTCGCGACTTCGAGGTCAGCTCCCTCGCCTGCTTCTCGTACTTGGCCTGAGCAGCAGCGGCCTCGAAGGCCAGCTTCTGATCCTGGAAGGAGCCTGCCCTGCTGCGCGAGTCCGCGTAGAAAAGCGCGCTCATCCGCTCGACGTCCGTCTGCTCCATGCCCTTCGCGTGTGCCTCAAACAGGGCCTTTGCCTCGGCGTTGTGGCGCTCCTGGAGGAGAGGGCCCACCACCTGGTACACGTCCTCCAGCACGAGCTGGCGGAGCTGCTCTCGGTAGCGCGCCTTGGGGTCCAGGGCGAACTTCGTCTCGGCGTCGGCGTAGTTCTGGGCGAACTTGACCGCCCGCGCTCGCTCCCTCGGGTCGAGAGCCTTCCACCGCTCCTCGCCGTCCGGCGCCGTGTTCCCGAAGAGCGCGATCCTGAGCGCCTCCTGGGACACGTCGTCCTGGGTCCGTTGCGGCTGCGCGGGCACCGGGGCCTGCTGCTTGGCCAAGATGTCAAGGAGCAAGTTCTGGGCTTGCTGGCTCTGCTGGACGAGGGACTCGAGGCGCTTCAGCCTCTCGTCGTTGGGGTCGGCCGGAGCGGGCTTCTCCTCGGGCTCGGCGGGCTTCTCCGCTTCCGGAGTCGCCTCCTCGTCCTCGGGGGCCTCGTCCGCCTCCTCGTCCGCGGTCGCGTCGTCGGCTTCGTCGGTCGGCGCGCCCTCGGGATCCGCGGGGCCGGCCTCGCCGTCGTCCAAGACCTCCGCCTCGGGCTCCTCGTCCTCGTCTTCCGACTCGGACGCCATGGCTCGGGCGATCACTGAGTGAATATCAAACGGCTCCGACGCCTGCAAGCTCTCGCCTGCGTCTTCCTTGCTCACGACTTCTCCCCGTCAGGGACGAACCCCTTGGCCTTGGCGCGGTTGTACGCCTCACGGGCGAAGCTGCTCGTGGGCTCTGGTGGCTTACTTCTCACCTCGGACGGATCGCGGATCGTCCAGCCCTCGCGGAGGCGCTGGTCGAGGAGGCGCTTCACGGCGCGCGGCCCGTCGGTGTAGGCTTGCGGGTCGCCAGGGAAGCGGGCGAGGTCGTCACGGTAGTCGTGGCAGTCGCCTCGCAGGCCGTGGCGGATCTTGATCTTGGGGAGCCGGTCCCGCCGGCAGCCGAACTTCTCGTCGGCCCAGCTCTTCGTGTGGAACTCGCCGCACTCCTCGCAGCGGTTCACTCCTCGCCTCCTTCCTGCGGCTCTTCGTTCGGCATGGGCGGCGGAGGAGGGGTGAAGCGCACGCGCTGGTCGAGGGGAATGTCGAACGCCTTGTCGCGGATCCCGAGGATCCGGTTCGCGCCCTCGTAGTCGCCCATGGAGATCATGGTGGGCAGCGTGGTCTGGACGAGGTTGTCGGCGTTCGCCTGCTCCTTCTCCTTGTTGATCTTCTGGCCGGAGCCCACGGCGAGCTCGTAGGAGTGCTCGCGCATCAGGCGCTCGGGGGTCATGCCCGAGGTGTCCTCCCAGACGCGGCGGACGTCCACGCGGTCCACGGAGACGGCCATGGGGAGACCGTCCTCCTGCGCGACGCCCGACTCGAAGACGAGGCGCGCGACCTCCACGAGGCGCGGGTCCTGCGCCGACTGGAGGTCCATGGCAAGGCGCTGGGCGGCCTGGAAGGCCGACTGCGGGTCGGCGAAGTAGGTGGCGGCTCCAGGGCTGAGCTGCTCGAGGGTGACGAGGGGTCCGATCGGGTCCTGTGCGCGCTCCTCCTCGGGCCTGGTGTCTCGGACGGGGACGACGCCCATGCCGGGGAGCTCGACGCGCACGAAGAACATGCCGACGTCCTCGGGGGTCACGTAGGCGGAGACGTCGGCGGCGTCGAGGGTGAGCCTCGCGATGATCGCCTCCTTGCGGCCGGCGTCCGTGCCCAGCTCCTCGGCGCGCGAGATCATGTCCGAGAGCCTGCTCGTGGCGGCCGACGCGCGAAGCTGGCTCGCCGTGGCGCTGCGCTCCTTGGCGTTCTCCTCCATGGCCCCGTGGACGACGTCGGTGACGCCGGTGGCCGCCTCGATCTGCTGGATGATGAACCCTCGCTCGCCTGCGAGCTCGGTGGCCCCGACGCCGAAGTTGGGGATCATCAGCGCGTCCGAGAGGCGCATGTTGTTGGGGAGCTCGACGGAGAGGTAGTCGGCGGCGGTGCCGGTGCGGAGCGTCTTCTGGTTGAACTGCGTGATCCGCGAGTCGCCGAGGATCAGCAGGCGCTCGCGGTTCTTGAGCCCCGTGATCTTGAGGCTCGTGAGCATGTTGGCGGCCTTCTGCAGGGAGAGGACCTGGCTCGAAGGCGACTCGGGCCACTCGCGATCGATCGGCTCCACGAAGTCCACGTAGGAGATCGGCCACTCGCGGTCGAGGTAGAAGGGCACGTCCCACTTCCCCTCGGAGAGTGGGACGTGATGCTCGAGCACGATCTCGAGCCGGCAGTAGTCGTCCTGGTCGTTGTGCCTCCCGCGCTCCTCCTTGCCGAGGGCCCGGAAGCCCTTGCCCATCTTGGAGAGCACGACCCAGTACTCGATCTGGTCGGAGGAGCGGGGCATGCGGCGCTTCTCGTCGTCGGCCGAGGAGTCGGTGCCCTGGACGGCGACGCGCTTGGTGAGGTCGCGGAGACGCCAGCCTTCCCCGATCCGCTCCTCGGTCTCCCAGAAGGGCTCGCGCTTGCGGACGGCGATCCAGCGCGCGTCCTCGATCGTGTCGAAGTCGGGGTCGAAGACGAGGTCCGTGCTCGGGAGGTAGAAGCTGGTGACGATCCCTCGAATGGGGTCGTAGCCGTGGGAGAGGACCGCCCGACCGCGCACGAGGCCGTCGTCGATCGCCTTGCGCATGTGCTTGACGAGCTTGCTCTCGCGGACGGTGTAGTTCGTGTAGGCTTCGAGCACCTTGGCGAGGCCGATCAGCACGCCGTCGGGGGTCTTGGGGGTGATCGTGCGCACGGGCTTGCTCTGGTAGAGCCGGGGTCCGAGGGAGTTCCTCAGCCGGGCCACGAGGGGCAGCGAGATCGCGACGGAGCCCGAGAAGTCCATGAAGCGGTCGCGTGTCTCGGGGTCGTCGTAGAGCTGGGAGTGGTTGTCGTTGAGGTACTCGACCACCTGCTTGGCGGTGGCCATGTACTGCTTCTTTGCGTCCATGCCAGCGCGGATGAGCCGCGTCCAGACGTCCGCGAGGATCTTGTCGCGCGGCTTCGCGCCGGCGCTCGTGACCACGTCCGTCCCTGGCTTCTTGCGCTTCTTGGCTCGTGGCACTACGCCCTCCTCGGGCCGAGGTCGAGGTACTTGACGTTCCCGCCCGCTTCCCTCTGGAGCTCGAGGAAGAGCCGGTAGGCTCGGGACGGCTCGAACTCGGGGGCCGTCTGGTTCATGAGCTCGGGGTCGGGGAGGTCGCAGACCACGAGGGCGAGGCCGGCGGCCATGATCCGGTCGTCGTGGTTCCGGCCCGTGGCGCGGAACATGCCCTCGCGGTCCGGGTTGTCGGACCCGGCCTTGGGGATCCAGACGAAGGTCTCCATTTCCCGGTAGAACTCGGGGTCCGGGTTCGTGAGCAGCTTCTCGCGCGTGGCCCTGCGGAGCTTGGCAATGAGGGGCTTGCGGGTCTTGCGGTTCGTGTTGAAGCCGGGGTCTGCGCCGGGCCGAGCGGGCTTGTCGGGGTCCGTGTGGTAGCAGAGGTTCGGGTAGCTCTGCCTGTGGAGCTGGACCACCACGCTGGGGAGGTGGTTGTTCTCGACCACGAGGTGCGCGTGGTTGTAGAAGACCCCGAGCATGTAGAGCTGATCCGAGAAGGCGTCCCACTCGAAGTGTCCGGCGAGGACGGCGACGACCTCGATCGTGTCGCGCACCATGACGACGGCGACGCAGGGGTCCGAGCCCTGCTTCTCTCCTCCGGGGTCAGCCCCGACGACGTACTCGACTCCGGGGCGGGGGTCCTTCCAGATCGAGAGCGGGCCGTTCTTCCCGGGCACCAGGGCAGGAACGTGGATGGTGGTCTCCTCGAGGAAGGCGGTGAGGCGGGGCGGCTGAGCGTGCTCGCGGTACCAGGAGACGGTCTCCGCCTCGAACATGCTGTTGGCCGTCGTGGTGAAGGCTTCCTCGACGGTGGCGGGGTAGTAGCACTGGAACTCCTCGAGGTTCCCTCCGCACTTGTTCACGATTGCCCAGCGGCGCCAGACGAGCTGCTCGTCCGTGAGGTCCACCCTGTGCCGGTAGAGCTCCTCCCCTGGAGCGACCTCGACGCGGGAGAGCATCTCGCGCAGGGCCGCCTCGTCCTTCTGGGGGACGAAGGCTTCGCCCGGGTCCTGCTTCCCCTTGAGGACGAGGTCCGCCCGGTACTCCTCCCAGGTCTTGGAGTAGCCCTTCTCGAGGAACCAGGGGAGGAAGATGAGCTGGTAGTCGGACCCAGAGAGGGGGTCCATGGCGTCCATGCAGAGGGGGTAGTAGAAGGGGTCCTTCCCCTTGGCCGTGGACTCGTGGACCTCGATCGTCCAGCGGTTGTCGGCCCGCGCGTTCACGATCGCGTTCACGGCCCGCTTGGCGTTGATCCCCTTGTCCGAGAAGTTGGCCGACTCGGAGAAGTGGATCGCCGAGGGCGACCCGCCCTTGCCGAGCGCGTCCCCCGTCTTGATCGTACCGATCCGCATCGAGGACTCGGACTCCCAGAGCATGTGCCCGCCCTGGTCCGAGACGAGCGTGGGCTCGGGCCACTCCCCCCTGGCCCGGAGCTGACGAAGGCACGTCCGGGAGCGGGAGAAGACCTCTGCCGCCCCCTCGTCGTCATGCGCGACCACGGCGACCCGGTACCCGGCCTTGAGCTCGCAGAGGGCGAAGAACAGGAGCTGCCAGAAGGTCGAGCTCCCGAGCTGCCGGGACTTCGGCAGGGCCACCTTGACGGGGGTCCCGTGGTGCCAGCACCAGGCCACGTACTGCGCCAGGAGCACCTGGATCGTGTTCATCCTGTAGGGGACGACCGTCCCCTCCTTGGTCCTGATCGCCAGGTACCTCTCGCACCACTCGAAGACCTTGGCAGCGAACTCGAGCTCAGGGCTGGGGTCCAGGACCGACTTCTTCCTCCTCCACGTCGGGTGCGAAGCGGTACTTCTCCTGCTGAGCAGGGCCTCGTGCGGCCCGTAGCCGCTGTTCCGCCTTCGGGGCGAGCTTCGTGAGGGCCGTGAGGATCTCGATCGCCTGCTTGTGGTTTCCCTCGGTAGCGACGAGTCGGTCGACTTCTCGTTCGAGGTACCCAAGGATCTTCTCCGTCAGCTCCTGTGCCTCGCCGTCCGGGGTCCGACTCCCCCGCTTACTGTTCCGCGTCGTCCCCCGTCCGGCCACTCGCCCTCCTGATCCCCTCCTGCAGCACCACCTCCCCGTTCCGCCCCTGGACCACGGTCCGCCTCCCGCCACGAGGCTTCACGAACAGCCGGTCCCGCGCCCCGAGCCCCCGAGAGAACTCCAGGGTCGCCTGCTTCTCCCAGCACCACGCCTCGTCCAGCGCGTCAGGACACTTCTTCGCCCCTGCCACTAGCAGCCGCACGCGATCCCGCAGCTTCACCACCCGGGCCCTCTCGTGGTCGAGCTCCACCTGGAGCCCGGCCCCGGCCTCCTTCAGCCGCGCCACCTCCCCCCGCATCGCCCTCACTTCCGCGAACACCGACTCCAGCTTGTCCAGTGCGGTCATGCCGGAAGACTACCCCTTGCCGACCTACCTGTAAACGGCGTTGTCACCCCCAGCCGACTTGGCTACCCTGCAGGCCAGCGCTACTCGGCGAGTAGCAATCCGCTACCTGGAGGGGAGCAGTGGCAATCTTCTGCCGAGCACACGCCTGCGTGGCCTCACCAGCCAGGCCAGGAGCCCCCTTCTGCGAATCCTGCTGGGCCGCCCTCCCCCACGCCATGAGGCAGGCAGTCGCAGACAACTGGGAAGACCCGGAAGCACGAGACCGAGCCCTCGACTCCGCACGCCGCACCCTGGCCCTCCTCCGGTCCCAACGCTGCAGGCACAGGCAGACGTAAATTTTTGGGAGTGATAGGGATACACACGCGACCCGCCCCCGCTGGGGGCCCCCCCTGCAGGGCACTGCACCCTGCCCTCGCACCAGGCGGCGGGGCGCGTAGCTCGCCAAGGCTGGGCTGCCAGGCAGCGGTGGGGGGCCGGTACCGAGACGGTCGTCTCGTTACCGGGCGAGGCGAGGAAGGGCGCCTAGGTCGGGAGCACCCACTACCCCTGGGGGTGTAAACGGCGTTGTCACCCCATGGGCGGTATCGCTCGCCTGGCTGCTGGGTAGCTCGCCCCGCCAGGCTGGCCTCGAGGGTCGCGCGCGCGACCGACATCATCTCTCCTCTTGCCCGTTTCTCCCTCTCGCTCGCGCCGCTTCCGCCTCGCATGTTGTTGCCTGCGCTCGTGTTGCGTCAATCTAGGTTTGGGGGTTGACTTGCCATGCGGTAGGGGTTATCTTGACCAGCACAAGGAGGACACGCATGACGACGATGACCGAGATGCGGATGCGCGACGAGCAGCAGAACTGGTTCGAGGGCCAGCTCTGCCAGCGCTGCGCCGGCGCCGGCGGGTGCTAGGTGGCCCTGCGCAAGACCCGCAC
>ERZ1292629.1946-Hain-H43-01um-R1-1946-length-18757-cov-70_pt1 | contig 18757 bp, 27 predicted proteins | sample MGYA00564399_ERZ1292629 | MGnify/ENA primary metagenome ERZ1292629 (study PRJEB36523, sample SAMEA6512636) | groundwater metagenome | collected 2019-01-08 | study: AquaDiva: Metagenomics assemblies of 32 groundwater samples | reverse complement strand
TATCGCGTCAGCGCTATTATTCCTATCGCTTTCAATAAAATAAAAATATACTCCGGCAATGACCAGAGATAAAACAAACACAATCGAAATCACCATGATAACCAATTCTTTGGCCGAACCTTTCATACTCTGTATTATAGCACCTCACTTCGCTCGGTGTCTTCGATACCAAAGGGCAAAAATTATGAGGTCACTTTACCTTATTTTTCCAAAAATCCTTAACCTTTCCCGTTTGTTGGTCAAACACACCACGATTTGGATTAAAAATATCAAATGTTGGATCATTCTTTTTTACATAGTCGTTTACTAATTTAAAATCTTCCGGAAAACGATCTAGAAAAGACTTCGGGTTTTCGAAAAATCCTCCACAAATTTCAGCCCAATATTCTATTGTGGCTATATACATTCCATTTTGCGTACCGTCAATAAAAGTTTCATGGTACTTATCATTGTCTCTCTTGAAAGGGTTGCCACTTGTCATCCGTTCATACACACGAAGAAGTAAATCCTGCCTATCAGCAATATTTAAATCCATATCATTTTCCCAATCATTGGCATGTCCAAATTCATGGGCAATAATCCGTTCAGAAAATGGAGCAATCTTTTCTCTAGATCCTGTCTTTTTTCTATTTCTATAAATAGACATAACTGGGCTTTTACCGAATAATGCCCTTGAGATGAGTGAAGATGAATCCAGTTCGCCACCTTTTGTGTGTTTATCATTAATCTCTAATAATTTATCCGTAAATTCAATCGCGCTAACTTCTCCATTTATCCAATTCTTTGGGTATAATAAATGTTCTTCGGTAAAAGAATATTTTGTGTGATTAATCCAACCATGTTCAATAAAACCAATTATTCTAGGGCTACTTCTCGGCTTGGTCCTTTCAAGAAATGCTAATCTATCTCCACTTTCGATAAGAAAGACCGCTTTTTCTCCAAAAACACTTCTTATTTTCTCCATTTTTACATCTTTTTCTTTCAACTCAACGGCACTCAGAGTTTGTACAACATTTTCCATCCATTCAAGATCATGTTCATCATATTCTTTCTTCAACTCGATTCCCACAAAGATGGCACCAGTAAGTAAACCGAGTTTTCCCCAATTCTTGAAGCATCTCAGCCCTTTTTGTAAAAAAGTCTCACGAATTTCAATCTGTTTTTCTTGCGCAGAAGACTCTGATAAATTCTTCTCCACCATCTCAAAACCTTTATCGTCAATGGGGGTCTCTTGTTTATATGATTGTTCCATACTCTTATGCAAATATCATAACATAAAAGACCAAACCGTACCTATCAAAGTATAAAATAATTAGTGTTAAAAATACTATTTCCCCTCCTCTCTTTTCATGGGGAATCCCAAATATTCCAGAAAAGCCAGCGTGGTATTCTTGTCACGCGAGGTTGTGACAACGGTAATAGCCATGCCAAAAACATCTTTCAAATCTTCATCGGAGGTCTCGGCAAAAATCGTATGCTCCTTCACGCCCATGGTTAGATTACCCATATTATCAACAGCCGTGCGCGCAAGCCCGCGGAAATCTTTTGTTCGAGGTAAGGCGATATTGATGAGACGGTCGAGGAATTCATACATCCGTTTTCCGCGAAGAGTTATCTGGTACCCGACAGGGTCGCCGACGCGAGTCTTGAATGTGGCAATAGCTTTTTTCGTAGCTCGGAGAGCCGGCTTTTGGCCGGTAATTCTGGCCAAGCGGTCGGCAATAAGCTCTATTTTCTTCTTATCTTTTGTTGAGCCAAAACCATTCGAAACAACCACTTTCGTCAGTCGTGGCGCCTGCATGGCATTCTTCAAACCCAGTTTTTCCTTCAAAGCCTTGAATGTGTCTTTATTCAGTTCGTAAATTGTTTTATGAATCATAGTATTTAATTGAAAATTGAAAAATCAAAATGAAAAATGACATTGTAAAATGTAAAATCCTCCCGCGATTTCATTTTCAATTTTGAATTGTCATTTTTCATTTTGATTTTTAATATTTACATTATTTTTTTAACCTTACAAGCATATATAGGCATCGCTCTTTCGACTACTTGCCCTTTTCCCCCTTGCTTCTTGGCTCTTTCATGTTTCTTCGTCATATTCACGCCTTCAACCAAAACTTTGTCATCGGACGGAAAAGCCCTAACGACTTTACCCGTCTTCCCCTTATCATCGCCTGCCAATATTTTAACCGTATCTCCTTTTTTTATATGCATAGTAGTTATCTTAAAAATCAAATCTTAAATCTCAAAACTAGACGATTTCGGCCGCTTTTGACGCAATGGTCTTGAATCCAGCCTCTTGCACTTCTCTGGGAATCGGTCCGAAGATACGGCCGGCTAACGGTTCTTTCTTGCCCTTTTCTAATATTACAACGGCGTTTTCATCGAAGCGAATATAAGAACCGTCTTTTCTTCGAGTTGGCTTGACTTGGCGTACGACTACCGCTTGGAGAACATCTTTCTTCTTGACCGCCTTGCGAGGTTCAGCTTTCTGTACGGATAATATGACCATATCCCCAAGCTCCGCGTATCGTTTTCTTGTCGCTCCGAGCACTTTGAAAATGCGTCCGATTTTGGCTCCGGAATTATCAGCGATATTTACGATTGTTCGTGGTTGTATCATTTTATGACCTTGAATGCCTTCCTCTTTGAAATAGGCCTGCACGCTTCGACCGTTGCCTTGTCGCCTATCTTCTTCGTATTGCCCAAATTTTCGGCCATTATCTTCGTCTTCCTATTCATATATTTATGATACTTCGGGTGCTTCACATATCTAGAAACTAGAACAACAACGGTATCTTTCATCTTATCGGAAATAACAACGCCATTGAATGTTTGGCGATTGACTTTCTTTTCTGTTATTGTCGCGGTTGTTGGCATGTGATTTGTGATATTACTTGAAATATGTTGATTTGTCTAGCTTTTTATGGCATTGATTGCTGTCATAATCCTCGCCACATCTTTCCTAACCGCTCTACCCTCCTTCACATTCTTGGTCTTTGCGCCCGCTCCGCCGAAGCGAAACACGCGTAATATTTCTCGTCTTTCGCCAAGCATTTTGGCGAGATCAGCTCTTGTCTTATTTGTTATATCCTTCATTTTGATTGCTTTCATAATATTTGTCTATGATCAAACTCTGCTTATCACCTTCGTCTTTACCGGCAACTTTGTCCCGGCTTTACGAAGCGCTTCCTCGGCAATCTTCGCGTCCACCCCGTCAATTTCGAAAACAACTCTACCTGGTTTGACTTCAGCAACAAATCCGACAATATCACCCTTGCCTTTTCCCATCTTCACTTCAGCCGGTTTCTGCGTATACGGATGGTCGGGAAAAACGCGAATCCAAACTTTGCCTGTCTTGCCGGCGCTATGCATTGCCGCTTTGCGAGCGGCTTCAATCTGATTGGAAGTAACGCGGCCGTATTCGAGCGCCTTCAAACCGAATGAACCGAAAGCAATACTAATACCGCGAGTATCGGCATGAGAAGCTTCCTTCAGGGGATGTTGCCTCATAGTGAACCATTTTCGATGTTTTACTTTTTTGGGAATTAGCATGATAGTAATTTAAGCTATTGGGCCGTCTGGTCCTTCTTGAACACCTCTCCTTTGTAAATCCATACTTTAATGCCGATATCTCCATATGTCATATGAGCCTTCTCACGGGCAAAGTCTATATCCGCGCGCAATGTTTGAAGAGGTACCCGACCTCGTTTCGCTTCTTCCGACCTCGCGATTTCCGCTCCGCCGAGGCGGCCACCGAGGAAGATGCGAACGCCTTTCACATCTTTCATGGCTATGATTTTTTCTATTGTCTGCCTCATAACACGGCGATATGGCAAACGCTTTTCCAATGATTCGGCGACCATCATCGCGACAATCGCCGCGTTTGATTCTGGATTGCGTATTTCTTCTATATCAAGCTTGAATTCTTGCCCGCCCAAATCAATTTTATTTTTTCGAAGCAGGGTCAAGATTTTCTCGCGAATTTTCGCTATACCATCGCCACTCTTCCCTATGATCATTCCAGGTCGGGAAGATTTTACGATTACGCGTACGAATTTTCTTGTCCTCTCAATATCAACGCCTCCGACAAAATATGGTCGAAGTTCTTTCTGCAAAAATTCACGAATCATTAAATCTGTTTTCAAAGCTGTTCTATATCCTTTATCCACGCCAAACCAACGACTTTTCCAATCTCTTATGATTCCTAGCCTATGAGAATATGGGTGTACGGTGTGAGACATAGTATTTTATTTGGATTCTTTTTTACTTGCGCTTTTGCGTGCTTGTGCGCTTTCATCTTTCGGCGCGAGCACAATACTCACATGACTTGTCCTCTTTTTGATCGGATGCGCCGATCCTCTGGAAACCGGCATACTGCGCTTCAAAATAAATCCTTGGTCCACGCGAATTTCTTTTATAAAAAGATTGGCGCTATCTGTATTAAAATTATTCTTGGCATTGGCGATGGCGGAATCAATGAGACCACCAAGCGGATGTTTCGCTTTCTTCGCCGCGTGTTCCAAAATAAGTTTGGCTTGGATGACATTCTTGCCTCTTATCATATCAGCGACTATGCGAATCTTCCGAGGTGAAATTCTATAATTCTTGAGTGAAGCGGTTATCATGGCAGTATATTATTTCTTTGTGGCGGCTGTTGCCGCGGCTTCCTTAGCGGACTTGGCGGCTGTTACCTCGGCTTCTTTGGCTTTCATCTCTATCTCCTTCTGCATCTTGCCTCCATGGCGCACAAATTTGCGCGTGTGCGAAAATTCACCGAGGCGGTGTCCTACCATATCCTCGGTTACCAATACATCTATATGCGCTTTACCATTGTGCACGCCGAATGTAAAACCCACCATTTCCGGTGAAATTTGGCTTCTTCGCGCCCATGTTTTAATGGTCCCGGTCGTCGCGGGCTTTTTTCCGGAGATTTTCTTCAGGAGTCTCTCCTCGACATATGGGCCTTTTTTGAGTGATCGTGACATGAATTGGTTTACAGTAATAAAAGAAGCTCTGCCGAGCTCATAAGCATACTAACAGAGCCATATTTTGAAGTCAAGGAAAAATTATGACACATAAGTCAATCTTTATCGTTAAATTTGTTATTCATACCGCAATGCCTCAATCGGACTTTTCTTCGACGCTTGACTCGCCGGGTATCCTCCGAAAATGAGACCTATTAGAGCTGAAACACCCAAACCTAGTACCGTTCCACTCCAAGGAAAGACAAAAGTCCAATTCACGCCGAGACCCTGTGATAATCCGATAGCCGTAATGAAAGCCAGGGAAGCGCCGAGAATAATTCCAACGATTCCACCGATCGCCGTAAGCAGAACCGCTTCGAGGAGAAACTGCGAAAGAATGTCTCTATCTGTCGCGCCAAGGGCTTTGCGCAGACCAATTTCACGCGTGCGTTCGGTTACCGAAACCAACATAATGTTCATGATTCCAACACCGCCCACAAAAAGCGCGATTGATGCCACTGCCACGAGGAACCATGTCAGCGCCGATGTGATAGTCGTCAGACGATTTGCCAAGTCCTGCTGAGTTTGCACGGTGAAATCATCTTTTGTCGGATCGGTAATATTGTGAGATTCGCGGAGAGTTAATTTGACATCTTCAGCCGTCGACGGCACTGCCGCGTCGTTTTCGGCTTGAATAATAATACGACTATAATATTTTATACCGAGCAAATAATCTTGCGCCGTGGTATAGGGCAAAAGCGTCATACTGTCAAAATTGAAAAGTGAACCTCCGCCAGTCGCGGGTAAAGTCCCAACAATGCGAAAGTTTCTGCCTCTAATTTTCATCTTTTGACCGATTGGATTATCGTTTTCAAATAAATATTTAACTACATCAGAACCGATAACTACGACATCACTTCTCGAAGTAATATCGTCATCTGTAAAAAATTCACCCCGATCCGGCTTCAAGTCGAAAATATCCGCGAGAAGTTCTGTTCCGCCAAAAATAGTAACTTGATAGGCATTCGACTTATACGAGGCGGTTCCACCGCTGAATACTATCGGCATTATTGTTTTCAATCCTGGAACATTGGCCTTTTTTGACAATGCCACGACATCTTTTGGTTTGAGCGAATCACTGAAAATAAAACCCATATCCGACGGTCCCGTCGGTTCCCTCCCGGGAATAACAGCGATCGTATTCGTCCCCAACCCTTGCACCTGTCCCAGAATGAGCGCCTGCGCGCCAGAACCGAGAGAGATAACCAGCATGATCGCGGTAATACCTATGACAATTCCGAGAATGGTCAGGGATGACCTTGACCTATTAGTCGCAAGTCCAGTCAATGATGTTTTTATGATGTGTTTCCAGGTCATTATTTAATATTACTCCGTGCCCTGAGCCGACACATTCCCTCCGTGAGCCATTAATCGCTCCGCTCCCCCGCCAGCTGGCGGGTCGCCTCCGAGAAGTGTCTGCTCAGGGCACGGCTGACGAAGTTCTATAGTTTTACATTTTAATTTGTCGTTTTTCATTTATTTCATAAATTCATCATTCACTGTCAGTCTCTTCGCGATCTTTGTATCGCTCTCTATCTCCCCATCCAGAAGTTGAATAATACGCTCCGAATGTTCCGCGGTTGATGTTTCGTGAGTAATGAGAATAATTGTTTTGCCATGCTCCTCATTCAAATGTTGAATGATAGCCATTACCTTTTTACCGGATTTAGAATCTAGGTTACCAGTCGGTTCATCGGCAAAAATTATTTCCGGGTTAGTGACAAGCGCCCGGGCGATCGCCACGCGTTGCTTCTCTCCGCCGGAAAGTTCTGATGGCTGGTGAAGCATACGATGGCTGAGTCCAACCGATTCGACGGCTTCGCGCGCTTTGGCGTCCCATTCGTTTTCCGGAATACTAGAATAATAGAGAGGCAGTTTTACATTTTCAAGAACAGAGGTACGCGGTAAGAGATTGAACATTTGAAAAACAAAGCCAACTTCGCGATTGCGTAAATCCGCCAATTGATTGCGAGAATACGACGAAACATTCTTGCCATTGAACGCGTAATGTCCTGAAGTAGGTTCATCGAGAAGTCCTAGTACATGCAACAATGTTGATTTACCGCTGCCGGACGGTCCCATAATCGCCAGAAATTCGCCTTTACGCACATTAAATGAAACACCCGAAAGCGCCACGGTATCGGTTTTGCCGTCATGATACGATTTTTTCAGATTCTTGACTTCTATGATGTTCGTCATTTCACATAAGTCACCACCTTGTCCCCCGCTTTTATTCCTGACTTTATCTCTAAGGTTCCATCGGAACCCTTGAGCCCTGTCACAACCGGCACGGTGGTAAATGTATTGCCATTTGAATCAAGCAAACGCACGCTTTTTTTACCAGCGTCATCAATAACCGCGCGTGTTGGAATTGTTAATACTCCGTCAACTTTATGAGTTAAAATATCGGTATTGGCAGTCATGCCGGAACGGATGCGAGCATCTGTTTCCACGAATTGTAAAGTAACTTTATAAGTCGGCACGCCTTCGAGCACAGTTTCGGCGGGGTCAATCATGGTAACAGTCGCGGAAAAAATAGTATTTGAACCGTAGGCATCGAGGGTTACACCAGCTCTATTCTTCAAAGCGATTTTCGCAATATCAGCTTCGGGCACATACGCTTCGATTTTAAACGCACCATCACTCTGCACCGCGAAAGAAGATTGGCCAGCGGAAACGAATTCACCGAGATTGGGGTCCGCGCGCGTGATAATTCCATCAATCGGAGAAATGACGGAATTCTTGGCAAGTTGCGCTTGCGCCTGCGCAACTTTCGCGCTTTGCGTGGCAATATTTTCCGGCGATGAACCGGCCTTTTGCAAACTGAATTCATTCAAGGCTTGATTGTATGAAGAAAACACGCTTTTCAAAGCAGTATCGGCAGTAGTCACGGAAGTTATAGCTTGAGTCAAGGTGGCAAGTGCCGTATTCATATTCGTAACATATGTATCAATAACTGATTGCGTAAGTCCAGAATTCCCGGGGTTTAAATCATTCACAATGGAAGAGAGATTATTTAAAAAACTTTTTATAACATTCAAATATCCTTCACTTTTACTTATAAGTCTATTTACATCACTCACTCCAGAAACAGCATTGTCGGTATCGCTTTTCCATTTTGCCAGAATGTCAGAAACTAGCACGCGATTATTATTGATAGCCGTTTGAAAGTTCGTTGACTGCACGCGAATACTTATAGTTGGATTCGCGCTTTGCGGATTCGTGAAGAATGTATCCGCGTAATTCACGACTGCGCTTTGTGCTTTCACATAGCCGTCACGCACCGCGTTCACCGCGTCTTTCTTCGCATTACCAAGCGTTGTCGAAGCCGTATCCATAGTCGCTTGGTCTGCCGCGAACTCTTCCGGTCGGAGTCCTCTCGAAACCTCGGCAAGTTGAGCCTGCGCGCTTGCCAAGGCCGCCGCGTCATCGGCGCTATTCAGCGATGCTATGAGGTCATCTCTTTTCACATAGTCGCCGACTTTAACGGTAATCCTCGCGACCACCCCGCCCTTTTCAAATGAAAGGTCGGCTTTGCCAAGTGGCGAGACTTTGCCCGTAACGCTAACTTTCTCAATAACATCTCCAATAGTAGCCACAGCAAATTCTATCTTTGTTCCCGAACCGCCGCGCGTGAATATATAAACAAGTACAATAATTACCACAACGGTAATCGCAACAATCCATCTGTTCTTGAATAACTTTAAAAGACGAGAAAGATTTCGTCGCATGGGGCTATTATAACATGAAAAAACTTGAAGAAAAAAAGCCCGCGTATTATGAGTACGGAGCTGTTGTAGGAGCGTTCTTCTTGTCCTTCGTGTGTTACCTTGTCGGACTTAGTAGCTTGCGTTGAGACGAGCCCAATTCTTCACCTCTTTCGGGTGGATTGCTTCGGAGCCCTGTTTGCAAAGTGGACATTCTTCTATTGGTGGTGTCCACATCGGCATAGGATAATCGATGAGCGCGACAATCTTTTTGCCGCCCACTTCCTTGAGTCCCGACCGATTCACGAGAGTAACGACAAAGGGCAGAATAACTCCGCCAGAGCTGGCAATAGTCATTGTCATAAGACCAACACTGTCGCCTGTCGTGAGTACATCCTCACAAGGAAGAATACGTTCCAATGGACGAATCGCTGTCCTTTTGAAAACCATAATGATTTGACCTGTATGATTAACCTCGAGCTTTTCAGTATAAGCGCGGAGGCATGTGTATCCCCGCTCACAACCAATATTACGCGAGATTTCATGAGCGAAGGTGATAGCACCCATCGCGGGTCCAACTACACGGTCAACACTTTCGAGTTCAAGACCTTGTTTGACAAGCAATTCGACAAGGTTGAAACAAGCTTCACCGAGAAGGAGCGTGTCTTCCATAACAAGCTCACTGTCGAAAAAGCCGTTACTGTGCTTTCCGGAAGTAAGAAGCGTGTGGGGCCGTTTTGGATTTCCATCATGAAGCCAAAACGCGCCTTTTTCCCGATATTTGTTGAGCCAATAATCTTGGACTTCTTGCATGAAATTATCCTTTCAAGATTCAGTTTTGTGCATCCTGTACGCTTTAGGCGGTACATTTGACCTGTCAAACCTTGGTCCTGCCAAGTGCTCGACTCTGAACCCACCCTACAGCAAAGTTGATTTTTAGTAAAGCTCGGTGGATTTTAATTTTTCCAGTTCGAGTATTTATTTCATGCGACGAACAACTATCATTTCCAAGAAATTATGTCCGTACATGTCCGAGAGGATATAATTTTTTTGGAAATGAAGGAGTGAGGAGATTGCAATGTTCGAACTAGACATTGAAACACGAAATACGCAGGACTGGAAAAATTAAAATCCACCGAGCTCTATTCAACAAAAGTGATTGCCTTCCCTTTTTTCCCCGCCCTGCCCGTTCTTCCAATCCTATGAATATAGTCATCGTAAGTCGCCGGCAAATCGTAATTGATAACATGAGAAATATCAGAAACATCAATACCGCGCGCGGCGACATCGGTGGCGACGAGTACTTTGATATGATTCAACTTGAACATATCGAGCGCTTTCTGGCGCCCACTCTGTTTTTTATTGCCATGAATAGACTCGGATTTGAAACCGCGCGCCACAAGAGTTTCTTTTAGGCGTTCAACCCCATGCTTGGTCTTTCCGAAAATAAGGACTTTAGTAAAATCACCTTGAACCAAAAGGTCATGCAAAACATCTATTTTGTTGCGCGCGCCGACGCGGACAATATCTTGTTCAACGCCTTTCGCCGTATCGCCGGTCTTCACGGAAATAGTAACCGGCTCATGTAAGAATTCTTTTACCAAAACTTCTATTTCGCGCGACATTGTGGCTGAAAAAAATAGTGTCTGCCTAACTTTCGGCAAAAGCGCCATCATATAGCGCATATCATGAATGAATCCCATATCGAGCATGCGGTCGGCTTCGTCTAGAACAACAGTATTGAATTCCGACAATTCGATAGCTTTGCGTTCAACTAAATCTTTGAGACGGCCAGGCGTGCCGATAATAAAATTGTTTGTTTTGCGCAACATGCCGAGTTGGCGTCCTAGAGAGGCTCCACCAACGCAGCAAACCGAAAATATTGATAGGAGTTGCGCGAAACCGCGAAGTTCATCGTCTATTTGCGTAGCCAGTTCGCGAGTTGGCACCATTATGAGGACTTTTTCCGTTCGTTTTTTCAAAACTTTATCTATGAGCGGAATAAGAAAAGCGGCTGTTTTGCCGGTTCCGGTATTCGCGGTGCCAGCTAAGTCTTTCCCCTGCAAAATATGCGGTATGGCTCTATCTTGAATAGGCGTTGGCGTCACATATTTCCTTTTCGTAATATTATTTTTTATTCTTTCATCAACGGCAAAATCCTTGAATAAATGTTCCGGCTTGAAATCCGGCATTTCCTCGGTGATTACCGCTTTATTGACAAACTTAGAAATGTCCATGAATGCCCCGCCGAATTTTCCGCCTCGGAAATTCCTGCCACCGCGATTACCTCCACGACTTCCACCGCCGAAACCACCTCTGCTACCGCCACGCCCGCCATGACTAAATCCACGACTTCTCGAAGATCCTGAGCTTTGCGAAGGACCACCGCCGCGAAATCCGCCGCTTTTCACGCCCCCGTGGAAACCTCCTGAACGAGCGCCATGAAATGGTTTATTTCCACCACGAAAAGCAGACCCGCCAGAATGGCGGTTCGGTGAATGTGATGTAGATTGGCCTCCGTGACTAGTATTTTTACCGGGCATGTTGATGTTTAATACACTATCATTTCGGATAGGGTTTGTCAAAAAATATTTCATCACAAGAATTTTTACTTGAATAGTTGCGCGAAATATTTTTTCTGTTAAACTTATAGCAATGAACTCATTGTCTTATTGAATAGGTGTGTGGCGATGAGAAATACAACTAAATAATATTCCGTGTTTATGTTTTTCTATTAGGTTTCTCAAATAACTGTCATTTTCTCGCTAATTTTTGTGGGAAGTGGCCGAATAATTCCTAGAACAAGGAATAAGGCACGCCTGAAAAGTGAAAGGACTGAGTAAGGTGGTATATAAGGCAATTAAAACAACAGAGGTATTGTTCACCGAGTGGGTGCAGATAAACTGAATCACCCCATATTCACAAAATATACAAAAAATAATCCTGCAGACTGTTTTCTGTATAGAATATGTTAGGCAAGTGGTGTCGGTTGGACGCCAGCCTATGAGATTCCGAGTAGGCTCGGGAAATCATCAAAAATGAAAGCTGAAACAACCCCTTATTGTGCGAGTGAACCCGACTCTCGCCTTCCCACAAAAGTTAGTGAAAAATATAATAAATATGAAAATCAATTCAACTATCATTGACTCATTCCTTGACTGGACCAAACTTAAAGTCAAAATAGAATCAGCTAACAAAAATGCCTATCCACGCAGAAGAGAAATCTGGTGGGTTAATCTCGGACAAAATATCGGAGTCGAAACAAATGGAAAAAATAATCAATTTGAAAGACCTGTTCTTGTAATAAAAGTGTTTAATATGGAATCATTGTTAATTGCACCCATAACAAGTAAAGTAAAAAATAATAAATATGTTATTGAATATATAAATCAAGATGGTTTAATAAATGGTATAAGTATTTCACAATTGAGAACTATAAGTATGAAAAGGTTAGATAGAAAGGTTTCTGAAATCTCTCAAATAGATTTCGATAAAGTAATCAATACAATTATTAACAACATATTAATAAAAGAAACCCCTTTCGGGGTTTCTTCAAAGTCCTATATTGAAGGACATAATTTAACGGAAACCTCTCATGGGATTTCCTCGGAGTCCCCCACCGGGGAACATAATGCATTAAGTTTACCTCTAACTGATTAAAAAAGTCAAGGGAAAATACATTACTCAATGTACCTATCATTTAGGCCTTTGCTCATAGCAAGTGTTTATAGCGGAAATCCATTTATTATTATCTGTGTTAGACCAAAGATACTTGTACTTGACCTGACATTGGTCATGCCATTTTTGTATTATCGCGTCTTCTGCACGAACATTATCTAACCATGCCTGTCCACAATTGCTAAATCTATACCAACACTGGTGAAATGAACCGTATTCAAGACGATAGCTAAATACTGAAAGCGTACTGGCAAAAAGAAAAGTTACTAACAATGTTACGATCGTTATAACGAGGATTTTAATAGAATGATTACTGATATACTTTCTCGTTAGCAGATTCAGTGTTATTGGTAACCAAATAGCAAACAGAATAACTGCTGGAATCAAATCTAATCCCATACCCCATGGACCACTTGTGGAATCTAACACAGTGAAATAAATCGTCGAGATAATTACTAAAAAAGTTCCCAAGATATATAATAATGTTTTTGTCATCCTGATGATTATATCATGTCGTATATAGCAAAATCAAATCCACCCGTTGATTATACCGCCAACGCCCCAGCCGTAATACTTTCATTCGGTTCAAGAAGTGAGAAACCACACGAAACTATTTATAAGCCCCAATAACGAGAATAAAAATAAAATCGACTAAGTTTTTCGTATTCTTTACAATAAAATCAAACATGAGAAATATTACAGCACTGTTTTCTTCTTCCTTACCTGCCTCCTCGAAACAATGAAAACATTGGAATACTTCTTTGGCGTTCTCGTCTTTTGACCCTTACCAGCCGGTTTGCCCCAACGCGTTTTCAAACGTCGCAGACCCCTACCAGAGCGTTGTTCACCGCCGCCGTATGGATGGTCAACTGGATTCTGCGCGGAACCGCGGACAGTTGGGCGGATACCCATCCAACGAGTGCGACCGGCCTTGCCGATATTCACGAGACGATTTTCTTCATTGGAGACGGCACCGATAGAAGCCCAAGCGTCTTCATGCACCTTGCGGACTTCCGTCGAAGGCATTTTGATATGCGTATAGCTGGCATCGTTAGCGACAACTTGCGCGAAAGAACCGGCGGAACGAACTAGCTTTGACCCGCTTCCCGGTTTAATTTCAATATTATAAATAAATGTGCCAACTGGAATCTTCTTCAAAGGTAAACGATTACCGGTCGCGATGGGAGCATTTTCGGAGACCGTAAATGAATTGCCGACCTTCATTGTTTTTGGCAAAAGCACATATCTTTTCTCACCATCTTTATAGGCAACAAGACCAATATAGCCGGTGCGGAATGGATCGTATTCAACTGTCTTCACTGTCGCGATAATGTCTTTTTTATTGTAGAGAAAATCGATATCACGATAAAGTTTTTTATGACCACCGCCTTTGTGACGCACGGTAATGCGACCATGTTTATTCCTACCCATATCGCGTTGATAGCCAGAAGTCAGTGGCTTATAAGGCTCACTGGCGGTCAAGTATTGCTTGAATGGCAAAACTGTCATATGTCTTCGTGATTTACTTGTTGGTCTGAATGATTTCATTTTTTTGTTTGTCATTCCCGCGAAAGCGGGAATCTATGCGATTTTTAATATTTAAACAAAATCGATTTTCTCTCCTTTTTTAACCGTCACTATCGCTTTCTTCATTCCCGGAATAGTCCCTCTTTTGCCACGAACGAAAATATTCTTCATTGGGACTTTGATAACCGCGATTTTTACGGGATTTACTTTGTACAATTCCTTCACGGCTCTCGCGATAGTCTGTTTATTGGCGTTCCTATCAACTTGAAATGTATACACACCCATTTGGCTCAAAATACCAGTCTTCTCTGTAATGTGCGGGCGAATGATAATACCCGCAACGCTAGAATATATTCCAGACGGAATAGCTTTGATTTGTTTTATTGCCGGCAAAGCCACAGCTTTTGTGACTATTTCTTTTGAAGGCTTGACGCTTTTCATTGATTTCTTCGGGTCGGCTTTTACCACCTTCGCCTGCGTGAAGTCTTTGTCGTATTTTTTATCTGTTCTTTTTCCGAATAAAGGCATGGTATTAAATTTAAAAATAAAATCTTAAAAATCAAAATTATTTTATAGTCTTGGCGGTGAGCATTTTAAATGCCATTTCCGGATTGCTGATAATCAGATATGTATGATTCAAAATCGAAACGGGATTTATGTTGCGGAAGTCTTCCACGGAAATATTGCCGAAATTGCGGAAACTCTTCGCAACTGCCTCAGTCTTCTCAGAAAGAGCGATAACCGCGGCATTCTTGCCTTTTGTCGCTAACCTTTCATAACCCTTTATTTTTGAGAACGCCACGAGAATATTCCTGGCGTCTTTTGACTTCGGAGCTTTCATTTTCATATCATCAACAAAGAGAATTTCACCCTCTTTCCATTTCCTTGAAAGAATAGTGAGTAATGCTTTCACTTTTGCCTTCTTGTTTATCTTACGGTCAAAATTCTTATCATTGCGCGGTCCGTGAGTAACGCCTCCGCCAACCCAGATCGGCGAACGGCTGGAACCGTGGCGCGCGCGCCCCGTTCCCTTCTGTTGCCAAGGCTTTTTGCCACCTCCGCGGACTTCGCCGCGAGTTTTCGTATGCGCGATATTTATTCTTGAATTGGAATTCATGAGGCGGACAATCTCATGCACCAGATCTGCATTCCAGGGCAAATCAAAAATCCCTTCCGGAATATTCATCTTCCCCGCTGATTTGCCCTCCTGATTGTAAACCGTTGATTCCATGAGAATTGAAAGAAAAACGCCCTTTCGAGCTGTACGAACATGGTATCAGAGAGTTGAATCTAGGTCAAGGAAAACGCCAGAATCACTTGTAATTATTGTTTCAATGATTTAATCATTATGGTACATTACGAACACAACGAACACGTTCGTAATTCTTAGCTTCATTAAAAGAATGATTACCACCACAGTAATACTTTGGATATACCCCATTACCCGTACCAGGCGGACATGGGGTAGAAGACCAATAAACTTCTTGGCTGATTTCTTCCATCCCATTCTTTAATGCCTCAACTAATTCATCCTTAGTAGGAAGTCTCCAACCTTTTCCTTGAGATTTACACCAATCATCCGCCTGTTTCCAAGTCATATTTTTCTCTGCTTCTGCACCCCATTCTATTTTGGGTGTCTCAATACTCTCTACATTATCTTGTGGTATTTTTTCTGCCATTCTTTTATGATTAAATTCTAGTAATACCTCTATTATACATAATAAATGACCTAAATGTATTAGACGGGTACACCACCAACTACCCTATCAAACCACCCTTCCTCTTCTTTGGTAAATAATTCTTCTTACTGACAACCTTCTTGCCAACTCTACTTTCAATATCAACCCTAGTCTTTCCCGCAACTTCCCCACCTTCTTTTGCATCGTTATGCATTTTAGGAAAAGTTTCAGAATCCCGCTCTTTGGTCAATCTAGTCGTCGTAGCTTCACCTAGCATGGTCAAAATAAGTTCAAGATCTTCCATATGGTCGCGGAGATTGTCTTCTCGAGATAGTGATTTGTGCTCCTTATATTCATGAGCAGTCAAGTCAAAAGTACCTTTGTAAATCTCATCAGTCAAAATTGCAAATTCCATACCAGTTTTCAGTCCGTGACTTTTCCATTCATCGGTAAGAGTGTTGCGAACATTTATTCCGCGTAATCTCTTATCAATCCAATCCCTTGGGTAACCTTTTTTCTCATAAATAGCTTTTGCGCGATTCACAGCGAGTTCAGGATCACGGATCTCATCAATCCTTTCCTTTCCGACATGTGCAAGCCAACGCTTGAATGGTTCAGCTTTCGGAGATGGAATAGACTGAATAATACGGAAAATACCCTCAATGTCAGCCATGTTTTCTAATCTTTTCTTGCCATCTTTTGAAATTGTAGCAAGTGGGGTACAGATTGTACCCCACTTGGATGAAAGTTCCGCATCTCGATCCCTCATCTTTTTTATATACTGCTTAACATCATTTGAATCTGTTAGAGCATATACAGTATCGGCTAATGAGAAATACCACCTTTCGTTGTGCCATGTTCTTCTAATTTTATGCGATTTAAATAATGTGATTGATTTTGAATTGTCTAATTTATTATTCATATCCGTTAATTATGGTTAATAATATCTTCAGCTTATCGAAAAAGCGAAGTGAGGAATTATTTGCAAATCTCTTACCTAAATAACTGACTTAAAATAGTGTTGAAAATAAAATAATAGTTCAATGAGAAAATATTCACCTTTTGATAGTAAAAGTCTAGCAAAAAATATAAAGTTGTCAAGGAATTGTACATAGGTCCGACCTATGTAACAATGGAAGCATGGAGAAAATCCAATTAAAACCAAAACAACAATTAATCGGCGCTTTCGTCCTCGTCGGGCTTATTATCATTCTCGGCGCTTGGTATGAACAGAATCAAATTAATAATCTGTCTTCCAATATAAGTACCCTATCTGCAAAACTAGCTTCTCTGGAAATCAAATTATCTTCGACGACCGCTGAACTCAATGCAAACATAGCGCAAACCCACAATTCCCTCTCCGACGCGCTCAAGCAAAACTCCGCGACTATCGAGCAACAGCTCGGAAATTATCAGCAACAAGTAAGCACTGTTTCCGGTACCGTGAGCAACCTCCAGAAATTGAGCAAAACCGACCCGCAATTATTGCAAAAATATTCAAAAGTCTTTTTCTTGAATGAATACTATGCCCCAGCGCGACTCACGGAAATACCTAGTGAATATGAATATAGTGATACCAAACAATTAAAATTCCAAACCGATATATGGCCGCATTTGAAACAAATGTTGGACGACGCCAAAAAAGACAATAACAATATTTATGTTTTCTCAGCATACCGCTCATTCAACGAACAAAGTGCCTTGAAAGGCCAATATAAAGTTACCTATGGTTCTGGTACCGCCAACTCATTTTCCGCCGACCAGGGATATTCGGAACATCAGCTGGGTACGGCCGTTGACTTTATTACAACCGGTCTCGATGGCACGCTCGACGGTTTCGATAACACCAAAGCCTATGAATGGTTGCTCGCCAATGCCTATCGCTATGGCTTCATCATTTCATATCCGAAAGACAATACATTCTATGTCTTCGAACCATGGCATTGGCGCTTCGTGGGGGTATTATTGGCAACGGATTTACACAATCAAAATAAGAACTTTTATAATCTTGACCAAAGAAAAATCGACGAATATTTGGTGAATTTCTTCGACTAGTTACATGGGCCTGACCTATGTATTGAATATATCCAGCTACAAATCAGCCACTTCGTCGCTGGGACATAAAGTGGCTATTTTGTTTAAATCAAATACAAATACTTTTATGACAAATGCTGTGAAACAAGTTTGGTCATTTCGAACATATTGACCACCTCTTTGCCCCCAAATACTTTCTTGAGAGCTTCATCGGCAATAATATTGCGCTTGTTCTTCGGGTCTTGAAGATTCTTGCCCTTGATATAAACCCAGAGTTTCTTCACGACTTCTGAACGAGGCAAAGGACCAGCGCCCACGACTGCGGCTAGATCTGCACTCACTGTGAGTGGCTTCATAAACGCGGAATTTGGTTTTGTTGGCATATTTAATTATTAATTTAATAACATTAGAAGTATAGCATGTACATATATTACTTGGAATGGCTAGACCTTGAGACAAAACTATCCCACCACCTCAACCAGCGTACCCCTCTTTCCCGGAATAGCGCCCGAAACATAGAGAATATTTTCTTCCGGGTCTATATAAACAACCTTTAGATTCGTGACTGTGATACGATCACTACCCATTCTCCCCGCCATGCGCATGCCGACTGGTACGCGATTGCGAAGACCGCCACCGATAGAACCCGGCTCGCGTTCGCTGTGCTTCTGGCCATGAGTTCGGGGTCCGCCGTGAAATCCATGGCGCTTGACGACACCTTGAAAGCCCTTACCTTTCGAAATGGCGCTCACTGTCACGGTATCACCAAGCTTGAATTGGGAAAGTTCTACTTTATCGCCAATTTTCAAAGTTGGCGAGTCCATTCGAAATTCTTTGACTGAAGCAAAACTGCCAAGGTCTTTGAAATGGCCTTTTTGTGGTTTTGCGATGCGATTTTGATTGCGAGAACCTTCACCGATTTGGACTGCTTCATAGCCATCATTCTCTTTTGTGCGAACTTGAACCACGATGTTATTTCGTGTGGCGATTAGCGTTACGGGAATTGCCACGCCTTTTTTATCGTATATCTGCGACATATTCAGCTTTCTCCCTAAAATGAATTTCATCGCATTTTTGTTTTACATCATCTTCACATCAATATTTA
>ERZ1292629.1945-Hain-H43-01um-R1-1945-length-18761-cov-16_pt1 | contig 18761 bp, 22 predicted proteins | sample MGYA00564399_ERZ1292629 | MGnify/ENA primary metagenome ERZ1292629 (study PRJEB36523, sample SAMEA6512636) | groundwater metagenome | collected 2019-01-08 | study: AquaDiva: Metagenomics assemblies of 32 groundwater samples | reverse complement strand
AAAAACTTGCTACTTCGGGCGTAATCCGTTAGGATGCGCGGCACATGGCCAATACGAGTTCCGCAAAGAAAGCAATGCGCGCCGCAGAGAAACGGCGTGTTTTCAATGCGCGCCGCAAGAAGGCGATGAAAGATGCGGTCAAAGATATGAGCAAGCTCGTGCTTGGCAAGAGCGCCAAAGAGGCGACCGCCATGCTCCCCAAGGTCTATAAGGCGATAGACAAGGCTGCCAAAGAGGGAACCATCAAGAAGAACACCGCGGCGCGCATGAAGTCGCGCGCAGCCAAGGCTCTCCGCTCACTCGCGGCCTAACGTCTGAGTTAGGCACCTGTAGACGGCCTAAGCTTTTCCCCTTTTGCCGCGTTGCAGCTTCGCCCCGCAGGGCGCATTATTGCGATATGGTTTTCCACGAATCGCTCAATCCCGAGCGGAAGTTTTCTTTTGCAATCCCTCTCGTTTTCATAGCGATACTGGGCGGTACGACCGGGGTTGTCAGCTTGGCCACCGTACTTTCCCCTGAAGCTTCGTACGCCGTAAGTGCGCGCTCGCAGCTCGCGCAGGCTCCCGCGCCGGTAAACGACCCAGCATCCACCGACCCCAACGACGGTATCTGCGGGAGGGAGTACACGAAATGCAAGAGCAATCCAAAAATGACAGAGAATCGGTGTGATCTCCTCTGGAAGGCGTGTATTGAGAACAAATGTCAAAAAATAGACACAAAGACAATAGACCAGTGCCCCAAGGATTCAGATTGTATCTCGTCTTGTACAGACCTGGTTGAGGCAAACGGAGCACTCAAGCAGTGTTGCTCGGTCATAAAGCACGGCAATACGTGTCGGGTCGCGACTGAAGGTGCTCCGGAAAATAGCTGCAATCCGGAAAAGACAAAGTTACCCAATGGCGGAAGCGGTACGGGCGAGAATATTACGCCTGCGGACCTTGAAGATACACAGCGTGGTATTGATATGACCAAGTCCCGTATTGCCGCCATGGAAGAGGAATATCGGAAAGCGACTCAGGGCTTGACTAGCTGGACGCCAGTAAAGGAAGATCAATTGAACGGATTGTCATCAAATCTTCAGATGCAAGAGAATGAACTTGCACGGCAGCAGGATGCCTACGACCAGATTTTGAAATCCGGCGGTAGCCCAACCAAGCTGACTGAAACCGACGACGGAGTGGGGGCATACAACGTACCGCTGGATAAGTCGCTCGGTGATAACCCAGTCAGACTCACACCTGAGCAGCAGACAGCAGCGGATTACGCAAAACTGGCAGACGCTTTTGGTCCCCAGGATACGTTCGGGCCCGCGGCAACTCCAGAGGAACTTAGAAAAGCAGAGCTGGAGAATACAATTCGTTCCGATCAGGCCGCATGGGATGCGGCAAACAGACAAGCCGCACTTGAAGAAACAATTCGCTCCGACCAGGCGGCATGGGCTGGGGCAAACAATCAAGCCGCACTTGAGGAAACAATTCGCTCCGACCAGGCGGCATGGGCTGAGGCAAACAATCAAGCCGCGCTCGACAGGGATGCGAGAATACAAGAACTCAAAAATGCCGAGGCAGGCGCAAATGCAGGTACCAATGATTTTAGTCCGGCACAACGAAAAGAGCTGGATGAGCTTACGGGAAGAAATGCACCGGCAGATCCGACAATGGATTGGTACAACTCACTTTCGGATAAGGATAAGAAAGCACTCCACGATAATTATGGAGAGGACATACGAGCGGCGCACGCTGACAAGTTAGCGACGGACGCAGGGGCGCAAGGAGGAGGATCTGCGCCGAAACCTGAAGAAAAAGCTGTTAATGTGCCGCTTCCGAAACCGAGACCGGAACAGGCCCCGGACCCGAAGAATGACCCTCTCGCGAAGTCGGAACAGTCGAAAGGGGCACCCGACCCAAGCAAGCCTTACTACGTTCAGCGTGGCGATCAGTGGTGCGACCAGTTCGGAAGTTGTAAGGATGCAAAGAAGTTCACACCAGCTCCCGGGCAGGGCGGACCGCCAGCGGCCAAAACGCCGACGGGCGGGGGCGGCGCACCCGACGGCAACGGCGATAAGACCAACAACCAAGGCGGTTCGGGTTCCGGGCTCGGCTCCGCACTCAGCTCAATGCTCCAAGGACTCATGAAAGCACTCGGGGCGCCGCAGCCTCCACCAGCCGCTCCCTCTCAGCCATGTTCCACCGACCCCAACATATACGCCCAACAACAGCAGCAGTATCAACAGCAGCTGCAGCAGTACAACTACCAAATGCAACAGCAGCAGTACCAGCAGCAGGTGAATCAGTTCTATGCCGAGCGCAACGGGACCACTCCGCCGCCCGTTCAACCGCTGCCGCCTCAACCAAGCGCGTGTACCCCCTCGACCGGGAGCCAGTGTAGAGAGCAACCACAACAACCGGCGGCCTCTTCCTGTACCGGCGGCTGGAGACCCGTCTACAACGGTTCATGTATCACTAATTGGAACTGCCCAAATACCGGAGATGCTCCGACCGCGACTCTTTCATGTGAACCCGACCTCGCCGATGTCGGCCAGACACTCGCCCTCACCTACAACTGCTCCTCGGGCATCGCCTCCAGCAGCGCATTCAAGGTGACCACCCAACCCGGCGGCTCGGCCACCACCACCGTCAAAGCCCCGCCCCAGGGCACCAACACCGCCACTTACACCCTCGCCTGTACCGACAACGGCAAAACGACCGGCGCACAGTGCTCGGTCAAGGTGAACCGCCCCAACATCTTCCTCGTCACCAACCCCCGCACCGTAGCTCCGGGAGAAATCTCACTCATCTCCTGGCTCACGACCGGCATGGACTCCTGCATCATCTCAAGCCCCGACCAACCCGACTTCACCCTGCGCAACTCCTCCAACACCAGTGTGACGGGTGCGGCTACGACTTCGCCGATTACGAGCTCGGCGATGTTCCAATTGGACTGTATAACAAAGGGAGGTATAGACAGGCAGGCGACGACTACGGTAAGTGTTGAGGAATAGCGTTCCTGTTACGGAAAAGAGGAGAAATGTGATACATTTTCCGCAACGCTCCCGTCGTTCAATGGATAGGATATATCCTTGCGGAGGATACGATGTTGGTTCGATTCCAACCGGGAGCAATGAGTGAGTGGAACGAATGAATTGCTCCCGGTTTGGGAAGGGGTCGGGAAACGGTAGTTTCCCGTATCGGAGAGCAGTCCGTTTTGCGGACGCTGAGAACCGAGGGTTCTCAGAGAGGAGCATCGCTCCGACGCCGGGTGCACTAGTTTTTTCCACATTTTGGCGATTCTGTGCATTGCGCCTTAGGCATATGGGGCGCATGATTGCGACATGGCAACACCTCATGGGCGGCTTTTGAATCGTGGAGCTACAATCCTCTCCGCGCTTGTTTTCGTCGCGCTTCTTGCGGGGGTAGCGACCACGGTGCAGTATTTTTCTCCCTATGCGAATGTAGAGTCACAAACCGCCGAAGCGGCAGCCCCCGCGGCAGCTGCGCCGGCGAAGAAGCCGGGGGCGACACTCAAGGGGGCAAGTCGTTGTAATGCACCCATTGAAGTGAAAAAAGATAAGAACGCGAAAGGGCCTCTCGACGGCGAAAAGGGTGTTGAATCAGTCTGCGTGAAAGGATGTCAGTATAAAATCTATCCGGGAACTCCCACCACCATAGACGCAATTGATACTTGTAAGGATATAACAGATGCCGCAAGCAAGAAGAAGTGTGAGACCGAGAAGCAGTGCGTGGTCTCGCAGTGCGGGGCGGCGGCAGGATCTTGCCAAGCCGTCGGCGGGGGGTCAGAGAAGAAAAAGGATGAAATACTCGGGAAGGCGGCCCTTGTTCCTGAGTACTTTAAGAATGACCCGGCGATCCAAAAACTTCTGGAAGACGCGAAGACCGACCCCACCGGGGTACAGGCTCGTCTTTCGAAGCTCGACCCGTATATGCAAGCTGCTTTTAGCGAGGCCAAGGATGATGAACAAACAAAGATGCAGAATAAACAGGCCGATAACTATGCCGCTATCCAAGCATTGGGACAAAATGATCCGGAAGCCAAGAGGCTTGCAGAGGAAAACAAGAGGCTTGCAGAGCAAAACGCAAACCTGAGCAAAATCGATACGCGGAAACTTGCCGAAGAACAGACGCCGGTAGTGCCGCCCAAGACGCCGGAAGATAAGGCGCCGACGTATCAGGGGCCATGTCAGTACGGACAAATGGATTCAAAAACTGGCGCCTGTCCGCCAAAGCCCGGATGTACAGGTCCGAATTGTAGCCGGGATGGAAGCGGTACATTCGACCCCAACGCGGGAAAGAATACGGGCGGTAACTCAAATCCCATGAGCGCCTTCGGTTCCATGCTCCAAGGACTCATGAAAGCACTCGGTGCGCCGCAGCCCCCTCCGTCGGCTCCCGCACAAGCCTGCGCCACCGACCGGGACGCATACGCCCAACAACAAGCTCAATACCAACAGCAATTGCAGCAGTACAACTACCAGCTCCAGCAGTACCAGTACCAACAGCAGATGAATCAGTACTACGCACAGCAGAACGGCGGCATCGCACCGCCGACCCAACCGCCTCCCGCGCAACCGACCCCCTGCACGCCCTTGACCGGCAACCAATGCCAGAGCCAACCTCAACAGCCACCACCGTCGGCCTGCTCCGCGGGCGCATGGCGCGCCACCTACAGCGGCGCCTGTATCACCGGTTGGCAGTGTATCTCGACCGAAGGTCCCAAGGCGGAGCTCGTCTGTGAACCCGACCTCGCCGATGTCGGCCAGACACTCGCCCTCACCTACAACTGCTCCTCGGGCATCGCCTCCAGCAGCGCATTCAAGGTGACCACCCAACCCGGCGGCTCGGCCACCACCACCGTCAAAGCCCCGCCCCAGGGCACCAACACCGCCACTTACACCCTCGCCTGTACCGACAACGGCAAAACGACCGGCGCACAGTGCTCGGTCAAGGTGAACCGCCCCAACATCTTCCTCGTCACCAACCCCCGCACCGTAGCTCCGGGAGAAATCTCACTCATCTCCTGGCTCACGACCGGCATGGACTCCTGCATCATCTCAAGCCCCGACCAACCCGACTTCACCCTGCGCAACTCCTCCAACACCAGTGTGACGGGTGCGGCTACGACTTCGCCGATTACGAGCTCGGCGATGTTCCAATTGGACTGTATAACAAAGGGAGGTATAGACAGGCAGGCGACGACTACGGTGGAGGTTGGCGATTAACCGCTACAGACCAAAAAATTCGAGGATTTTGTGTGCGACGGGTTCCTTCATAGGAACTTCCTCCGCATATTCGGTCAGGAAGCTGCGTACCGCGTGCGGATCAATATTTTCAAGCGGAATAATAAGATTCGGAGCCATGAGTTTGGTTGTGTCGATGAGGAGCAGTGGGCGGTCGAGCCCCTCTTCCTCCACCCAGAAGGAGACAATCTCTTCGTAGCGATGCATCGTGTCGCCGATACGCACGCCGCGGTCCGATATCTCGAAGCGTACAAGGTCGGGCGGGACGTTGGCGAGCATGCCGAGGATGCCGGCGGCGATGAGAATAAGAATCGCAAAAAGGATGTTGTGGAAGAGGATGCTTGTGAGTGCTGCCGAAACGGCGACGACACCGAGCGCCCAATACCAATCGCTGCTGCGCGGTATGTGCTCGTGCTCGTACGCGTTCCATCGCAAAACGGTTCGTTGTGGGGGCATTGCGGTTATTGTATCGCGTTTTGCAACACCTATTTGAGGCAAGACGGAAGAAGGTGAGTATAAGGGTCACCCTCGACTAAGGAGTGGTATACTGGACGAGTGGCCGAGTCACATAAAAGAAATCCAAATACGGTATGCCTCGTTTGCAAGAAACCCATCTACAGGAGGCCAATTGAAATGCAGAAAAACGGAGGACGATTATTTTGCGGCCTCGCCTGTTACGGGATTTCTAATCGAAAGGAAAGGCCGTGTGTGATGTGTGGAAAGTTAATTCTTGCCAGTGCAAACAAGAAAACGTGCAGCAGAACATGTGCGAATAAGAACCGGGCTGGGATTAAATATAAGATTGGCAGTCCAAGGGACAAGGTAAAAGACCAGAGAAGCATAAAATTACGCCTCATCTCAAAACGGGGAAAGAAGTGTGAGCGATGCGGTTTCGCTAAACTCGAGATTTTGCATATACATCACAAGGACAGGAACAGAACGCACAATGAAATGGACAATCTCGAACTAATTTGCCCTAATTGCCACGCGGAAGAACACTACTTAGAAAATAGCTGGCTCAGTGGTACTGTAAGCGATTGAAGAGGGAGGGGTCGGATAGCGGTTCATTCCAGCGCACTTGAAATGCGCCAGGTCGCAAGGCCTCGTGAGTTCGAATCTCACCCCCTCCGCCAAAGTTGTGTGATAGATGCATACCAAAAACGACGGTGCATATCCGGTTTTTGCATTTCACAAAAATATTGTAATGTTGCGCGAATGGACCTCACACCGCTTACGCAGGCCGAATACGATGCGCATATTGCGGATAATTCGCTCCGTATCGCCTTTGTCGGCATGTCGAACGTGGGCAAGAGCTATCGCTCCAAGGTGCTCCGCGACCAGTTCGGGTTCGACTGGTATCAGGTGGACAAAGAAATAATAAAATCTCTCGGTTTTTCAGGGATGGAAGAAATTGCCGAATGGCTCGGGCTTCCCGACAGTCCCACGTATGGGGTGCGCGAGCGTGAGTATCTCGACTCGGAAGCGAAGCACACGAAAGTGGATTTTATTGATACCGACCGGAATCTCGTATTTGATACGACAGGGAGCGTCATCTACCTTGAGAAGCCGACGACGCAGTGGCTGCAAGAAAATTGCCTCATCGTAAATCTCGAAGCGGGCGAGAAGTATATTGATACAATGATACAAAAGTTTTTTGAGCAGCCGAAGCCGGTGGTTTGGAACGGCATGTACGTTCAAAAACGGGGTGAGACGCAGAAAGAAACACTCGAACGGTGTTTTCCCGCACTCCTGCGTGACCGCCTCAAGAAATATCGGGGCATGGCGCATGTAAACGTGCCCGTCGCTGACCTGTACGACAAGAGCGGTCGCGAGACGATAGCTATCATACGTTCGCGCTTGCCTGCATGACGATATGAAAATGATAAGCACGCGGGATGCAGCGAAGGTGGGATGGTCGTACAAAGATGTACTACTCGCGGGCCTGGCTCCCGACGGGGGCTTATATGTTCCGTCCGAATATCCGCAACTTTCCCGCGCGGAACTCGAGACACTCAAAAGTGCTCCGTATCTGGATATCGCTTATGCCGTCAAGAAGAAATTAATCGGGGGTGATATTCCCGATGAAGAGTTGCGCCGCATGGTAGAGCAGGCGTATTCGGAGAGCTCTTTTGGTGCCGCAGAGGGAGGAAATATCGTCCCGTTGGTGAAAGTGGAAGAGGATTTTTATGTGCAGCAGCTTTCTCTCGGTCCGACCGCAGCATTCAAAGATATGGCCATGCAGCAGCTCGGCCAAGAAATGGATTATGAACTCAAAAGGCGTGGTGAGCACCTGACCATTCTCGGCGCGACTTCGGGCGACACGGGCTCTGCCGCCGAGGCCGCCTTCAAGGGGCTCGGTACCGTGACGCTTTTTATGCTCAGTCCCGAAGCGGGCATGAGCGCATTCCAGAAGGCGCAGATGGGCATGCTCTCGGGCGGCAATATTTTCAATATAAGTGTGCGCGGACGTTTTGACGACTGTCAGGACTTGGTGAAGGAGCTGAAAGGGGAGGAGGAGTTCTCGAAACTCGGCGCGGTCAATTCGATAAACTGGGGAAGAATTTCATCGCAAGTACCGTACTTTGTTTCGGGATATCTACAGGCCGCGGCGCGTGTCGGCGACCCTGTGGATTTCGTCGTGCCGAGCGGTAATTTCGGCGACATGCTCTCGGGCTATATCGCCAAGCAGATGGGTGTACCTATCCGCCGCCTCATCGTCGCAACCAACGAGAATACCGTTCTCGATAAGCTCTTCAGGACAGGTGTATACGAGCTCGCGTCGGCCCAGGTAACGTCGAGCCCGTCCATGGATATTTCAAAAGCGTCGAATTATGAACGGCTGGCGTTTGATGTGCTCAGGAGGGACGCTGCGGCACTCACAAAGTACATGAAAGAATTCGAATCGAAGAAGTGCGTTGACTTGAAAGATTATGGTGCGAGCGCGGATGATTTTGCCGCACTCGGATTCTCAAGCGATAGCTCGACACACGCCAATCGCCTGCAGGCGATACGGGATGTATACAAGAAATGTAAGTACGTCATTGACCCGCACACGGCAGACGCGGTTTCGGTAGGTTTCCGCGAGAAAAAACAGGACTCTGTGCCGATGGTATGTATGGGGACGGCATTGCCGGTGAAGTTCGAAGACACGATACAAGAAGCGCTCGGATTTATCCCGGAACGGTCCGCGAGATTCAAAGACCTCGAAAAAGCGCTGCCGGAAAATGCCTTCCACGTCATTGATATAGATGCGGAGCAACTGCGGCAATACATCCGCGCAAATGCCTGAAAACGACTCTGCTATCATGTTCGAATGAAGCAAGAGACTGCGCTTAAGGTTTTGCAGACAGGGGTGAATGTTTTTCTCACGGGCGAGCCGGGTAGCGGCAAGACGCATACGGTGAATGCGTATGTGCAGTGGTTGCGCGAGCGCGGCATCGAGCCCGCTATTACGGCCTCGACGGGAATCGCCGCGACGCACATTCACGGCATGACCATCCACTCCTGGAGCGGCATCGGCATCAGGCAGGATTTGAGCCTCTACGACATCGACAAAATAGCGCAAAATGAGCGCGTCGTGCGTCGTGTACGCGATGCGAAAATACTCATCATCGATGAAGTCTCAATGCTCTCGTCCAAGACGCTCGCAATGGCCGAAGCGGTGTGCCGGGAAATCCGGCAAAGGCAGGTGCCGTTCGGCGGGCTCCAGGTCGTGCTCGTCGGAGATTTCTTCCAACTACCGCCCGTAGTGCGACGCGACGAGAATCAGGAAACCGAGCCGCAGATATCTTTTGAAACGGGGGAAATCGAGGAGCCGTCGCACTTCGCGTTTTCCTCGCGGGTGTGGAAAGAGCTCAATCCGCTTGTTTGCTACCTGTCCGAACAGCACCGGCAGGAAGACGCGGCATTTCTCGACATCCTCTCCGGCATCCGTCGCGGCGCATTTTCGCCGGCTCACCGCACACTTCTTGATTCACGGCGCACTGCGTCGGGACGCGATGGCACGACACAGCTGTATTCGCACAATGCCGATGTGGACCGCATCAACGATGTGGAGATAGGAAAGATTTCGGGAGATATGCGCACCTTTGCCATGACATCGCAGGGCAAAGACACGCTCGTAATGAGTTTGAAACGCGGCTGCCTCTCGCCGGAGACGCTTGCGCTCAAGATTGGTGCGCGCGTGATGTTCACCAAGAACGATACCGAGCACAAATATGTGAACGGCACGCTCGGTACCGTTACGGGTTTCGTAAAAGAAGGCGGGTACCCCGTTGTTAAAATAAACTCAGGGCGAAGTGTTATCGCCGAACCTGAAGAATGGCACATCGAAGACGGCGGGCGGGTACTCGCGAAGGTCACGCAGATACCCCTGCGGCTTGCGTGGGCGATTACGGTGCACAAAAGTCAGGGGATGTCGCTCGATGCGGCGCATATGGACCTGTCACAGGCGTTTGAGTACGGTCAAGGCTATGTGGCGCTCTCGCGGGTGCGGACGCTTGCAGGGCTTTCTCTATCGGGCCTCAATGAGCGCGCACTTGAAGTGCATCCGGAAGTCGCTGCGCGCGACCGCGATTTCAAACTTCAGTCGGCCGCAGCGCGGAAGGCATTCGAGGCCATGGAGGAGAAAGAGCATGCGGCGCTCGCGCGCAATTTCGTACATGCGAGCGGCGGGCGAGATGCGGGAAACGCTCCGGTTGCGCGCCGGGAGGCAGTGCCGAACGTCGCCGCAAAGAAATACTCGGTCGAAGAGATGCGTAAGAAATATCCCAATGCGTATCGCCCGTGGAGCAAAGAGGAGGACGCAAAACTCGCCGCGTTGTTCAAGGCGGGAGGCAAGACAAAGGTAATAGCGGAAGCGTTGGGGCGGCAAGCCGGTTCTATCCGTGCGCGTCTCGAAAAGCTCGGTCTCCAGTCGACTAAATAATAATTTGTTCTAAAATCAGCTTATGGATACTTCGCTCAAATATCTCACTCTGAATACCGGTGCCAAGATGCCGCTTATGGGCCTCGGGACCTGGAAGTCAGGCCCCAATGAGGCGGGAGATGCGGTTGAGTACGCCCTCACCGAAGCCGGATACCGCCATATTGATTGCGCTGCCGCCTATGGCAACGAGAAAGAAATAGGGGAGGCGCTCGGGCGGGTTTTTAAGAGTGGGAAGGTGCAGCGGAAAGACGTGTTCATCACAAGCAAACTTTGGAACACGGCGCATGCACGCGATGCGGTGCGTCCCGCGTGCGAAGCGACGCTCAAGGACCTGGGGCTCGACTACCTCGACCTCTATCTCGTGCACTGGGGTATGTCGACGTCCGATTCGCACTGGGCTGTTGATGAGAACGGCGTTCTTGCACTTGACCCGGTCCCGTACCGCGAGACGTGGGAAGCGATGGAAGAATTGGTGGAGGCGGGGCTCGTAAAGGCGATAGGCGTCGCCAATCTTTCCGTCGCGCAACTCATCGACCTGCTTTCGTATGCGAAGATACGTCCCGCGATGAATCAAGTAGAACTGCATCCGTATTTGCAGCAGTCGCGCCTTGTTGAGTTCTGCCAGTACCGCGAGATTGCGGTGACCGCCTATTCACCGCTCGGCCGGCCGGGTGCCGCCGAGATGGCCGGCAAGCTCGTAGACGACGAAACAATCGTGAAAATCGCTCACGCTCACAAGAAAACTCCCGCACAGATACTGCTGCGGTGGGGTATACAGCGGAATACGGTCGTCATCCCCAAGAGCACTCACCGCGAACGCATACAGGAGAACATCGACATCTTTGATTTCGAGCTTTCCGCGAAAGAGATGGAGGCAATTGCGGCGCTTGAGCGGGGAGAGCGGCTCGTGGATCCGTACGAATGGGGGAAAATCCCTTATTTCGGCTAGTAGCCAACTCATGAGCATGTACACAGGTATCGTAGAGACGGGCTCGAAGCGTGCGGCAGCGCTTGGGTATCCGACGATAAATATTCCGCTCACGGATACGGATGTGTCGGGCATTTATGCGGCGTTGGTCAAAGTGGGTGAGGAAGAGTACGAGGCGGTCGCCTTTGCCGACCAGAGGCGCAAACTCTTGGAAGCGCACATCTTGGACTTTTCCAAAGATCTCTACGGATGGAATGTGAAAATTCACCTGTTGAAAAAGGTGCGCGAGAACAAGAAGTTTACGGACGATACGGACTTGAAAGAGGCGATTATGGAGGATGTTGCGGCCGTGCGAGCATACTTCAAAAAGTAGTGCCTGCCCCGTTAGAGCACGTTTGAAAACCTACACCGCGGGGCGGGCTCCTCCACGGTCGCTATCTGCATCTGCTGATGCAGCGCTCAGTCTCGCCGCCGTCGCGGCTGCGAAGACCGCGGAGAAGCCCGCCCCTTGCTCCGGTTAAACACTTTCAAACATGCTCGGGAGGCTTCTAAGAAGCTCTCTAATGGGGTAGAATACCCTTCATCATGACACCGCGCCGCTCCATCGTACTTTTTGGCCCCGCACTCGTGTTCATCGCTGCAGCACTCTGGGCGACGGATGCTCCCTTCCGTACGCATCTCACACAGGGGCTCAGCTCCAATTTCATCGTCCTCGGCGAGCACGTTATCTCTGCCCTTATTGCGATTCCCATCCTACTTTTCAATTGGGGAAATCTCAAGAACATCTCCGCCCGCGAATGGTTCGCGATTCTTTTCATCGGTGTCTGTGGCTCCGCGCTTGCGGCGGTGGCCTTTACCGAATCCTTCCACTACGTCAATCCGTCGGTTTCCATCGTGCTCCAAAAAATCCAGCCCCTCATCGCCATCGCGCTCGCGTGGTGGATGCTCGGCGAACGCATGCACAAGAATTTCTGGATGTGGGCCGTCGTTGCACTCGGCGCCGCGTACCTCGTGAGCTTCCCGAATCTCGTACCGCAACTCTATGCGGGAGAAGTTTTTAACCCCAACCTCATCGGTTCGCTCTTGGCGCTCACCGCCGCGGCGCTTTGGGGTGCTTCGACCGTGTTCGGCAAATATGTCTTGCGCACGGCGGCATTCCAGACGCTCACGTCGCTGCGCTTCATCGTCGGACTCATTTTCCTCATCGTTCTCAACGCAGCACAGGGGACATTCCCGGCTCCGGGCGTTATTACGGGCACCGATATTCTCTTCCTCTTCATCGTCGCGCTTACGTCGGGCGTTTTCTCGCTCTTCCTCTACTACTACGGTCTCCAATTTACCAAAGCCTCTATCGCAACGATTGCCGAGCTCGGCTTTCCGCTCGCCGCAGTCTTTGTCAATGCGTATTTCATTCCCGGCAATCAGGCAGCAGGCACCTACTTCGGCCTGTACATAGGCCAATGGCTCGGCACTATCCTGCTGCTCGTGGCAATGCTCATGCTCTCAAGGGTGAATAGAGAAGTCCTCACCGAAGAAACCCGCTCATAAAAAACCCGGCCGCGTTTCCGCGGCCGGCAGCCTACTCCCCTGGCGGGCAAAGAGGTTCAATGAGTTTAGCGACCAGCATTTCGTTCAGACGTTGATATTCCTTACTCGTTGGAGGTAGAACTATTCGAGTAATCCAGCCTATTTGCCTATCTGATGTACTGCGTGTGAAGTGAAAGCAGTGGTTGTATCCTCCGCTGTTTTTTATAGCCTCATACGTGCGCAATAATTCCCCTCCACGCGGCTTGACCACTACGTGAAGGTTACCGTTGGGGAAGATCACGAAGGAACCAATGGGCACCCCCTGCTCGATTTTTCGACGTACTTCCGCAATGTACATCCGGTCGGCGTCGTTTAAGGGGCTTAATTGTTCCAGGTAACTGCCAAAGAGCACGAGAATAACGAACGGAACCAAGACAATAAGTGGGGCGGCTCCCATCTTGAGCGCAAGTAGGAACCTACTCATTCGACTTTCTTGCTGATCCACGTAAACCTCCTTTGTAGGGTTATCGACACTTGCATTCGCCGGGTAAGCGGCAGAGACGATATGTGTTGTAGACCGATGGATCCATCTCAACACCATTGGTCCGCAGGCGTTGGATTTTCCGTTGGCCGGCCTCTTTCAATTCGATGTATAGCCCAACCCAGGCTCCAAGTACTACCCCAATGACACTCGTTATCGCAGATTCGTGCAACGTGATACCAAGTACGTCATTCTTAAAGACGGCGCCAATGATAAATGCTGCGAACGTGGCCCCAAAACCAATCGTTCCGACGACGCCAACACCCCAGTGGTCAGTGCGACGGCCTTCCCACACGGTCGTGAACATCAAGATGACGCCTGGAAGCAGCGTAGAAACGAAGGCGCTCGTAACTGGAAACGTCGCGATGATATACGTGCCGATACTGTTTAGCATCGTTCTTCTCCTGTGAATGTTCGCGTGAACCGGCGGATGCCGGTCCAACGTGGGGGATACTGTGCAACGAAAAGGGGAGCTGGGCTATAAAATACGACAGTAATTATCCGAAGTCCTGGAATGTGTTGATATTTAGGTGCATTATGGTAGTCTAATGTTGTCCGAAAAGACGACAATATGCAAAATATTACGGAAATCTTGGAGACGATAGGTCTCAATCTCAAGGAGGCGGGGCTCTATATGGCCGCTTTAAACTTGGGGGATGCGCCGATGACGAAACTCGCTAAGCAGGCGGGAATCAAACGCTCGACCGCTTATCAGATATTCAAGGGGCTTGAGAAGCGAGGCATCATGGGTTCGTTCAAAATGCGCGGTGGTATGCACTTCGCCGCAATGAGCCCCGAGATTTTGTATTCTCTGCGTAAAAAAGAATTAGCCGACCTAGCCGCCGCGTTGCCGCAACTGAAAGCGCTTGAAACAAAAAAAGGCGCCCGGCCGAAGCTGTCTTACTTCGAAGGACAAGAGGGATATCGCCTTGCGATAGAAGATTCACTCAAGAAGCCGGGGAATCTTTTGCGGCACATTGGTTCGCTTACAGACACACATAAAATGCTCGGAGAAAAATATGACCTTGATTACTACATTCCCACCCGCGTGAAGCAACGCATCTCCATCAAGTGTCTCTATTCGCAGGACACGAAGAAAAATATTACCGAGCGCGAGCACGGAAAAGAATTTCGCGAGATGCGTTTCATGCCGCAGCAGTTTGAGTTCGAAGGAAGTAGCCTTATTTATGACAACAAAATTATTATCGTCTCGGGCGCGGAGGAGATGATGACGGTCGTTATCGAAAGCGAGAGTATTGCGGAGGCGGAGAAACAAAAGTTCGACCTGTTGTGGGAACTCATCGGAGGGAGTACAAAGACGGCATGACGCGCATCATGGTCTTCGGCACTTTCGATATGGTCCATGAGGGCCATGTGGATTTTTTCCGCCAAGCCCGCGCTCTTGCTCCCGACCCCTACCTTATCGTTTCCGTCGCGCGGGAGCATGTAGTCACACGCATCAAAGGCGCCAAGCCGCGACGGTCTGAAAAGGAGCGACATGCGCTTCTCTCGCGCAATACGCTCGTCGACGAAGTCATTCTCGGACAGGAGGACGGATACATCGAACACATCGCGGATGCGAAGCCTGATATCATCGCGCTCGGATATGATCAATCGGGGGAATTCGTCGACCGGCTTGAGCGCGACTTGACGGATGCGGGTGTGAAGGCGAAGGTGGTGAGGTTGCAGGCATTCCGGCCGGAAACATATAAAACATCCAAACTCATATGACCCGGTAGTGTCAATGTGCCTTCGGCTTAAACAACCTATGAAAACAAACAACAAACGTATCCAAAGTGCCACGGTCGAGCGCTCATGTACCACGCCGCGGCAGAACGGCATGCCGTCTGCCGCAAAGGCACATTCTACTAACCGGGTATGAAGTATCTCGGTATTGATTATGGAGCGAAACGCGTCGGGGTGGCTGTATCCGATGCGGCAGGCACCATCGCGTTTCCGCGGGCGACCCTGCAGAATGACGCGCGACTCTTCTCGCAGCTTGAGGAACTCGTCAAGAACGAAAAAATCACCTGTATCGTCGTGGGCGATACACGCTCGCACGGGGGAAAAGATAACCCCGTCACAGCTGAAGCGGAGGCGTTTGTTGTAGCGCTAGAAAAGGCTCTCGCCACGACGGTCGAGCGCGTATGGGAAATGTGGAGCTCGATAGAAGCCTCACGCTATGCGCCGGAAGGGAAGGAGCACAACGATGCCTCCGCCGCCGCCATCATTCTGCAACGATTTTTAGATACACGAGGGACCAAGTAGAATACTGCTATGCCAGAAATCCAATACGAAGATTTTGCCAAACTCGATATCCGCATCGGCACCGTCATGGCGGCCGAACTCGTGCCCGAAACGGACAAGCTCATCAAGTGTACGGTTGACTTCGGCGAAGAACTCGGTCAGCGCACTATCGTTTCAGGGATTGCACAATGGAAAAAGCCCGAAGAACTAGTCGGGCGGCAATTTCCGTACATCGTAAACCTCGCCCCCCGCGTACTTCGCGGCGTCGAGAGTCAGGGGATGCTGCTCGCCGCATCGGATGAGGACGGCGTTGCGCTCATCAGTGCGGAACGCATGGTGCCGAAAGGAACAAAGTTGAAGTAAATCCGCTCGCCGTGTCCGCGGGCGATGTATAATTCAGTGATGCAGCTCTTCAAGAGTAGCTCTTACGTTGGGAGCGGAGCACAGAAACTCTCGCGATCGCTCGCAAGGTGGTTTCCCACGCCCGCAATGCTGTATCCGCCCGCCGCCGGCATCGACATCTCCGACGGGTCAATCAAATGGCTTCTGCTCCAGCCGTATAAAAGCCGCTACCGCATCGCCTCGTACGGTGAAATGGTCATCGAACCGGGCATTGTGGTCAACGGAACCGTCCATGATGTGGACGGACTTGCGCATGCGCTAAGCGAGGTCAAGAAACGGCTCGGCGGAGTCGCATGCGCTCACGCAGCGCTTCCGGAGGAAGCCGCTTACGTGTTCGAAATGCACGTGCCGGACGGCACCGCACACGACCAGGTCATCAGCATGATTGAATTTGGCTTTGAAGGCCGGGTCCCCATTGCTCCCGGAGCGGCTGTGTATGATTTTGACGTTATACAGAGACACGATGAGAGTGAGGGGGCGGACATCGGAGTTGCAGTGTTCTCCCGTGAACTTGCGGAAGCGTATGTCGCCGCCTTTGACGCGGCGGGCATGCAACTGCTCTCGCTTGAGGTGGAAGCGCGTTCTATCGCGCGCACCATATCTTCTACGGCTTCCGACGAGCCGGTGACGCTTCTCGTGGATTTCGGCCGCGCGCGTACGGGTTTCGCGGTATTGAAATTGGGCATTCCCATCTTCACTTCTACGGTCGAGGTCGGCGGTGAGGGTATAACGAAAACCGTGGCAGAGCAGCTCTCGCTTTCTCCGGAAGAGACGCAGAAGTTCAAGAATGAGCAAGGGCTTTTCCCGGACGCGGATGCGAAGCCGGAGGGTATGGAGGCTCTCATCGGGACCGCATCGGCTCTGGCGGATGAAGTCGCACGACACTATCACTATTGGGACACCAGACGCAACGAAAAAGGTGAGCGTATGACGCCGGTCGGGCGCGTGGTCCTGGTTGGCGGCAGCGCGAATCTCAAGGGGCTTCCCGATTACCTCGCAGGCCGTGTGCAGGCGCCGACCTCCGTTGCGGATGTCTGGCGGCGCGTTTGTAATTTCGACGAGTACATTCCGCCCGTCAATTCGCGCGACTCTCTGCAATACGCGACGGCCGCGGGTCTCGCGTTGCGCTCATTTTCCGTATGAGTAACGTTCTCCCGAAAGAGGCGAAGAAAGCGGCGTGGAGGATGTACCGCGCACGCTTCGTCATCGCGGGATCTCTGGTGGCGCTCGCTGCGGCGGGCTTAAGCGCACTCGCGCTTCTTCCGAGCTATCTTGCGCTTCATGCCGCAGAGCCGGTGAGCGCGCCCTCGAATACGGCGAAAAGTGCAGGCAGTGAGACAGACCGTGCCGCACTCACATCTGTCCGGGCAATGGTGGAGACACTCTCACCGCTCATCGCCACCACGACCCCGGCTGCGGCCATCACACAGGCTCTCTCCGCCCGACCGTCCGCTATTTCGATCGACCACATCACGTATTCCGCGGACAGCCCCGGCATGCTCATCCTGGCGGGTACCGCTGCGACCAGAGAAGCCTTAGGCGGGTACCGGCAGGCACTATCCGCAAATTCCCTGTGGAAGACAGTCTTCGTCCCTGTCGGTGACCTCACGGGTGAGCCGGGGGCCCGTTTCTCGATGTCCCTTTCGGGCGACTTTTAATGCGTATGCGTTACCGTACATCAACAGCGATACTCGTACTTGGCCTCGCATTTCTTGCATGGGGTATCGTAGGCTATTTCGCGTGGACGATAAATAGCGACGAGAACAAACGCGCGGCGGACGCGAGAGATGCACAACTGACGGCTGTCAAGAACGCCCAGTCTGTGAGGACCCACGCACTTGTGGTTGACGCGGCTCCCGATAACGCGAAGCTCAAAGAGCTGCTCAATGTAGATGTCGTTTCGGCGTCCTACATGATAGAAGGTGTGGGAAGGGCAGCCGGTGTGAAGATGCGGCTCTCTGATGCTCAGCCTGAAGGAGAGGTAGGAACCGATATTCTTCCGCTGCGGGCAGTCGGTTTCGTCGTCACAGCCGACGGGAAATTCCCCGAGCTTCTACATGCCGTCCGTTTATTTGAATCTTTGCCGATACCGTCCAGCGTGACCCGGCTTGATATCGAACGCGCTCCGAAGTCTCCGGGTACCCCATCCGGCCTGTGGCACCTCAATGTGCACATACGGGTCATTACAACCGCACAGATCTGATTATGAAATTCTTTAGCACGTGGTGGAGAAACGTCAGGGAGGTATTCGGTGACAGGAGTGATCCACATCGCGTTCATCTGCTCGCAGACTGGTACTGGAAAGGGATGCTTCTCGTCGCGTTTGTTATCGTGGCGTCGGTGTTTACGTACGGCCTTTTTAATCTCACGCGCATTCTAAGCGGCCTTAGTGTGGCGCTCGATACATCCGCACCGCCTCCGCCTGCGCTCAATCACGCGCAGCTCGATGCCACGGTCGCCGCGTTCGATGCCCGCAAAGCGGCATTCGAGGCTCTGAAAGCAAACCGCTCCGCCACCGTAAAAGATCCGAGTATTTAATCCAGTTAGAATTCGCTTCGGTGCGCGCTGAGGGATTCGGTCACAGGTTTTTGCCTGTTGGCGAAACCCGCGACCCCGCCTCGCGCCGACGCGCTCCGGCCTTCGAATCCCTGCTCCCAACGCAAAAGTGCCCGCAAGGGGCACTTTGTGCATTGGGTGCGCGCTGAGGGATTCGAACCCCCGACCCTCTCAGTGTAAATGAGATGCTCTAACCAACTGAGCTAAGCGCGCTTCCGTATCCTGCAGGTGCCCTCGGTAGGAATCGAACCTACATCAAGACCTTAGAAGAGTCCTGCACTATCCATTATGCTACGAGGGCAGTCTTCGGATACTTGGACAGAGTAGCTGTGCGGAGGCATGTGGTCAACGGACTGCGCGAGATACGTGCACAAAAAGT
>ERZ1292629.1942-Hain-H43-01um-R1-1942-length-18778-cov-7_pt1 | contig 18778 bp, 27 predicted proteins | sample MGYA00564399_ERZ1292629 | MGnify/ENA primary metagenome ERZ1292629 (study PRJEB36523, sample SAMEA6512636) | groundwater metagenome | collected 2019-01-08 | study: AquaDiva: Metagenomics assemblies of 32 groundwater samples | reverse complement strand
AAATAATAACTTAAATAAATAATAACTTAAATAAATAATAACTTAAATAAATAATTTATTTTAATTTTATTATATATTATATTATAATTTTTATTTATTATATATTATATTATATTCTATACTATATAAAAATTAATAAATAAAATAAAAATTCAAAAAACTCAAAAACCCTTTATAAACATTTCCATAAGAAATCATGGGGTGAGAGACTTTCTTTATATTATATTTTTTAAAACAAATATTTATTTTACCCCTTTTTTTATCAAAATTATCTATTTTTAATTCAATTTATATACTTCTAAATCTACTTAATTCCACAGAAAACTTTATAAAGAATTTTCTTCTAAATTTTATATGCAAAATGAAAAAAATCCGTTTAGTGCTATTTTAGGCAAGATGGTAGTTACAAAAGAAGGTAAAAGACTGGGATTTGTTAAAGATATTTCCTTTGAAATTCGTTCAGGAGAATTAATTAATCTTATTTTAAAAGATCCAACAAATTATACAAAAAACCTCAATTTAGAAAGATCGTCCTCAAACGAATCCCTGATACCTTATTCCTCAATTATTGCTATTGGAGATTTTGTTATTATTTCTGAAGAAGATTTAATTTAAATTATTTATTTGTAACAAATCTCTTTAAGTTATTTAAATTATTTATTTGTAACAAATCTCTTTAAGTTATTTAAATTATTTATTTATAATAAAATTTATTTAAACCAATTTTTAGATATAATCAAAGCAACCCACTAAATTTATCAAAAAACTAATTCAATGTCCAACACCCTTAACATTTTATCCTTTAAACCGAACACCACAAAATCTTTTTCAAAAACAAAAAACACCCAAATATTTAAAAATGTAATTTTTATTTAATAATAAGATGAGATTAATTGGCTTTAATTTTACTAAGATTAGTATAAAAAAATTATCTAATGAATTAAAGGACTTGAAAATAAATACTAATATAAATATAAATAGTATTGAAAAAGCAAGTACAGATATGATTAAAATAAAAGAAGATATTCTCGGTTTAAAATTTGAATATGAGCTGGATTACAACCCAAATATTGCTAAAATAGAAATCGAAGGAAATGCTCTTTTGGCAATTGATCCTAAAACCTCTAAAGAAATCCTTAAAACATGGGAAGATAAAAAATTACCTGATGAATTTAGAGTTTCAATTCTAAATATAATTTATAAAAAATCAAATATTAAAGCAATAGAATTAGAAGAAGAGATGAATCTTCCAATACATGTTCCAATGCCAGTCCTCTCAAAACCAAAAGAAGAGAAAGAATAAAGCAATTTCCCATTCCTTATTTTTAAAAAAATTCCTAAAAAACCACCTAAAAAATTTAAAAAGACTTATTCTTTATTTTAATTATGCAAATATCTTATAAAAAAAAAGAGAAAATTTATGAACAAATTTTAGCCCTTTTATTCTCCAAATCTCCAAAAGCCTTATTTACAAATCAAATAGCATCTGAAATAGCAAGAGATGAAGAATTTATTAAAAACCTTTTATTAGAATTAAAAAAGAAAAATCTCGTAATACAAATCAACAAGAACCCTAATGGAATTGATTATAAAAGAAGATCTAGGTGGAAGTTAACTGAGATAGTCTACAAAGCATATAAACAACACCAAGAAATAAATTAGTATATTTTAGTATCTTAAAATTTTTATACTCTAATAGGTTTAGTTTCAAATGGATGAAAATATAAAAGAGGCTTTTTTTAAAGTTAAGGAAGACATTTTTCTAATTAAACAAGAATTAAATAATTTAAAAAAAGATTTAAACGAAACCAGAAATTATATTTCAAATCTTTGTGAGATTCTAAAGAAACTATCCAAAAAAACAGAAAAAATAACAATTGTTAACAAAGATAATTCTAAAAAACATACCCTTACTAATCTAACACATAATCTTGTTAGTTCATCATATATCGGTGATGTTCCAACATACCAACAAGAAATAAATGATTTAAAACCTAATAATTTAACAACTTCCACTAGAAATGAAGGGGTTCCAACAGACAAACAGACAAACCAACAAACAAACCAACAGACAGATAAAAGTTCGCACAATAAAGATATTAAAATCGAAGACCCAATTAATAAAGCCTCTGAAATATTAAATTCATTAGATAATATAAAAAAAGAATTAAGACTTAAATTTAAAAGATTAACAGAACAAGAATTTTTGGTTTTCTCCATATTATATCAATTAGAAGAAGAAATGGAACATGTTAGCTACAAATTAATCTCTGAAAAGCTTAATTTAACTGAAAGTTCAATTAGGGACTATGTAGGAAGACTCATTAAAAAAGGCATTCCTATAGATAAAATTAAGATAAATAACAAGCAAATCAATCTCAAAATCTCACAAAATTTAAGAAAAATAGCTCCCCTATCTACTATTTTACAACTTAGAGATTTATAATTATATTTATTCGTTATAACGATTAAATATAACCCTTCCTTTTTGTTTCTTACACAATTTTGAATGCACCTTTTTTCCTCTTTTTATATTTTTCTAACTAATTTTTTCAGTTTTTTGATATTTTTTTCCCTTATCAACCCTCACTTTTGACTTTTTTAATAACATCTCTTTTGTTTTTTCATTAATAAATACCCTCTTTTTACCATTTATTTCAGTTATTTCTTCTATCAAACCCACACTTTTCTGTTTTATTCTATTTATTTGACCCCTCATAGTTGATCTCTCTTTTCCTAACATTGCTGCTAAATCATCATAACTTAATTTCAAATCACTATTTAATAATATCCACACTATAGCCCTTTCAGTTATAGAAAATTGCTCTAGATTTGGTGTTTCAACACCTGTTTCAACACCTGTTTCAACAACATAAACACCTGTTTGTTTATTAAACACTCTCTTAGGTGTTTTAAACACACCCCTTGTTTTTAACTGATTCATTATAGAAATCATATTTTTTATATTTTCTACATCTTCTTGAATAGACGATAAAACTTCCTTTAAATCATTTACTTCATTTTGTATTATTTTTTTTTCAGAATCTAGATGTTTAATCCAACCACTTATTCCATGAATATCTTTTTTTACAAACTCAAACCCCCTTTTTGTTTCTTCTTCAATACGGCTCACTTCCTTATTTTTAGAAAACCACCAAAACATTAATTATTTTTAGAAAATATAGTTTAAAAATCTTTCCATTTTCCGAAGACGAAAAAATTCTTTTTTTTCAATAAAAACTAAAATTATTCATCATCGTTTTTTATTAAAAATTTTGCTGTTTATTCAAAATTAAAAATAAAAACAGGCTGTTTAAACAATCATAAACAGATACAAACAAATAAAAATATATGAATTTAATGAAGGTTTGCCCCATTCAAATATATTTTTATAAAAATTATTAAATAAATAGAATGAACTAAGATAACCTAAGTGAACAAAAGCCATAATAACAAAAATAATTAATTCAAAAAATACCCGAAAAACTTTTTTTATCTTAATTTAATCATACACAAATAATTTCATATCTTTTTATTTATAAATTATTATTTAGTATTAAGTCAAGTTCATAACTCAACATAAAGAATAGTGAAAATAAAAATGCCTGCTCCTTCGTCGCAGATTTTCTATTAATAAGTAATATGAATCCGACGAGCAAAGCGAGGAACATTTTTCTAATAATCAATTGTTAATTCTTTTTCTGTGTAAATAATGTTAATTTTCAAGATGGACTTAACATTTAGATACGACCATATTTTAAAATTTCATTTAATATTAAATCCTTAAAAACCTTCGAATTCTTTGGAAAGTTTGTTAAGATTTTTATAATTGTCAGAAAACAATTAAGAAGAATATAAACGTTTGTTTTTCAATTCTCGTGAAATTGGTTTCAACCAAATAATTTTTCAAATTTCACCATTAGCCCAATCTTTTTTTATCCATATCAATTAATTTCACATAATGTTCTTTGATAAATTTTCAGTTATTAATAACAGTAACATCCCCTGCAGTAGGTTTTTTTGTCTTTAGAAGGGGTTTCTCATCATCAAAATTTATTTTTATGACACGAATACTTTTTGAAATATATTCAAAAGAAATCGCCCCACTATTGCAGATTCCAACAAAGATAAAAAATACCTCTTTCAGTGACAGATTGTATAATCAATCCCTTCAACCAAGAAAATTTTAAACGAAATTATTAATAAATCATCTTATCTATTAACTATTCTATCAAATAAAATATGAACTAAGTTAACCTTTGTTTACAAAACTCCCCCAACAATTAATTTTGAAAAATTTTGTAGGATAATTATCTAATTTTTCATAAAAAACCTTTTTTTGTGGTAAAGATTCGCACAATATACATTGTGCGAACCACAAAATTTGTTAGATTTTCATCCCCGAATCACTTCCTTTATTCTCTCAATTATTTCTTGTTTTTTCTCTGGAGAAAGAAGTTGATTTAATTGTGGGTAAAATACTTCATTCTCAAAATCAACATGTCTGACCAAAATAATCCTCAACCCTGATAAATTTGGCATCATTCCTCGATTTAAACCCACCTCAATATTATTTATTAGCTCAATAATACTTCCATGTTCATACATCAAATCAAAAATATCTGATACTTCCTTATCCTTTATTTTATCAAGTATACTAAAAATTGCCTTCTCTTCAACAAAAAAATGTTTTTCTAAATTCCACTTAAATCGGCTAAACTTTTCTTTGGCTAGAACCAAATCATTATCTGCAATACTTTCAAATTCTCTAATAATATTGATTATTCTTTTATGTTCTTCCAACATCAAATTCTCTATATTTTCTTACATATTCTTATATCATTTCTATCTTTTTAATAATTTATGAATTAAAAAATATATAAAAAAATATTTAAAGGGGTTCGCACAATAATTTATATGAGTTATAAAAAGAGAGGAAAGATTCAATGAATTCTAAAATTTTTCTTGAAAAACTTAAAGTAGAATTAAAAATCTCTAAAAATTCAGAATACACTCTAAGGAATTATCTTTCAGCAAATGAAAAATTATTAATATATTCTAAAAAAGAACCAAAAAAAATTACAGAAGATGATTTAAAACTCTATATAGCTAATAATTTAAGCAAAAGTTCTGCAATATCAATAATACTTTTTCTTTCTGCAATAAAATATGCATATTCAAATATCTTAAAATCTGATCCATCAATAGGGATTAAACGCCCAAAAAGAGAAAAGAAAATACCCGTAGTATTAGCAAAAGAAGAAATCAAAAAATTACTGGAGAGTTTAGATACAAAAAAATCAAAGTTAATGGTGTCTTTAATGTATGCTTGCGGATTAAGAGTTTCTGAATTAATTAACCTGCAAATAAATAATTTTAATTTTGAAGAATCAATTGGGCATATAAGGCAAGCGAAAGGAAAAAAAGATAGAATCTTTAACATCCCTTCTTTTTTAGTTAATGATTTAAAAAAACAAGTAGTGCAACAAAAAGAAAAAGGAGAAAATGAATATTTATTTACTGGTCCAAAAAGAAAATTGTCGTCGAGAAATCTGCAAAAAATTGTAAGTAAAGCTAGTAAAAGGGCGGGAATTGAAAAGGGAGTTCATTGTCACACATTAAGGCACAGTTACGCTACACATTTATTAGAAAACGGAGTAGATATAAGAAAAATTCAGGAACTTTTAGGACACGCAGATTTAAGCACAACACAAATTTATACCCACATATCTACAGAAGAATTAAAAAAAATAAAATCGCCTTTAGATACGTTAATGAATTAAAAAATAAAAAATGACTTCCGAAATAGAAATTTTAAAAAAGGAAAATGAAACACTTAGGCAGGAACTTGAAAAATTTAAATTTCAAAAAGATAACAAAAAGAAAGGTATGCTAAAAAAAGCAATAAAAGGAGAGTTGATGTCAAGACCCCCCTTTGGATACAAAATTGTAAATAATAAAATGGTGCCTGCTGAAAATTGGAAAGAAATTGAGGAAATCTTTGAAGAATTTTTAAATAATAAAGTGAGTCTTAGGAAATTATCTAAAAAACATAGTCTTTCGGTTAACGGATTAAAAAAAATACTTAAGAATTTTACTTATATCGGAAAAATAAAATTTGATAAACAAATAATTCAAGGAAAACACCAGCCAATTATTTCATCAACCTTATTTAATCACATTCAAAATAAAATTGCTCAGTTAGGTATTAAGTAGTATATGTGTAGCCACATGACATATGCCCCCCCCAAAATAAAAATTTGCTCGCAACTTTGTTGCTCAAATTAATTTAACTCCGAAATTGATTTCATCAAATTTCTCCGTCGAGAATTGAAGTAAGCCGATAAAATTTTTACCGTACTATTTTTATTCCCAAAAATTTTTCCTTATCGCAAGATTGGAAAAATTTCATCAATATCGAGCGAAGCGAGCCAAATTACATATAAATGAATGGTGACAAATGTCTGGTGTGAGCACAGTATTAAGTAGTATAATTATATTTTTATACTTTCTATATTCTCTCTCCTTTTTTAGTTTATGCTGCAGATATTATCACTAGTGATTTATATTCAAAATCCTTTGGAGAATTAGTTAACAATCACAATTATGTTCCTATGTTTTAAATTTATCTGTAAGATGTTTGCCTATTTTTTCTAGCTTTACTATCTCCGGGCTTGTAAGCTTCTTTTCTCCTCACATCTGCAATAAGCATGTTTCTATCATATTCTAAATAAGTTTTTTCAAGTTTTTTGGATAATAAAGAATTTACATTGGAATTTTGCTTTTTTGAAAATTCTAAAATTGCTTTTGCTAGTGCTAATCTCGCAGCCTCGATTTGACTTTTTTCTCCACCACCCCTAACATTTATTATGATATCAAAATTAACTTTACCCAGAATTTTTTCAGCAATTTTAATCGGTTCTTCTATTTTCAGTTTATTAAAAAATTGAAGATTTTTGTAATTTATTTCATTTATTTTTATAATTCCCTTTCCCGGAGTTAAAACTGCTCTTGCTATTGCAGTTTTTCTTTTTCCCGAAGTTATTATTTTATTTTCCATTTTTATAAATCTTTTATTTTTGTAATTTTTCCGTGTTTTTCTTTTCCCCCAGTAATTTTTTTACTTGCTTCATATTCTTTTGGAATTTTATCATAACATTTTATTTTTTTCCAAGCATCTCGGCCCCTTCCATCTCGATAATTAGGCAACATCCCCCTTATAGTTCTCTTAACAATTTTTTCACTACTTTTATGATGTTTAGGCCCTGTTTGTCCATAACCAACTCTACCCCTCTTTTCTAAAAAACTTTTTTGAATATTTTTTTTATTTCCAGTTATTAAAACCTCCCCGCAATTAACAATTACAATTTCTTCACCTTTTAGAGATTCTTTAGCAGCATAACTAGCAAGCCTTCCCAATACCGCATTTTTTCCATCAATTATTTTCATATTTGAATTTTTCCTGAATTTAAATGTTAGAAAATTTTAATTTTCACCATTTTAAAGATATTCCCTTCCCTTTTCTTCTAATCTATTCATCAGAAAACATGTAGCTAATATATATGGCGCTCTTTTTTCTCCAAAAGTTTCTACAATCTCTCTTCCAATTTCTTTTCTTGCTGCAGCTCTCCAATCTATAGCTGGAGGTTCATATACTCCCGCAAACATTCCAATATTTTTAGGATTACTTTCTAAATTACCCGCTACAGACATTATTTTTCTAATCTCTTCGGCTATTTTTATTTTATCTTGACGAATTCCACTACCCTTATAAGTTTTATATTTTTTCATTTTAAAATTTTAACCCCCTTGCATTTAGGATTTTTTTTAATTTCATCGACTATTAAAATAACTTCGCTTTTAGACTTTAACAATTTTTCTTTAGCTTTTTCAGAAAAACCAATCGCAGCAATTTTTATTTTTTTATTTATTTCTCCCTGACTTAAAACTTTTCCAGGAATAACAACTATTTCACCCTCTTTAACTTCTTTATCAATTTCATTAAGATTCATATTTCTCCAATTTTTTCTCGAACCAGCAACAATTCCAGCAACTTCCAACCAGCATTTATTTTTTTTAGCAAGTCTTATAGTTTCAATTAACTCCAGATTGGTTTTTCTTTGCTCTTGTTTTGAAATTTTTGTTTTGCTTTTCATTTTGAATTTTTCCTATTTTCCAAAAAAGGTAAAAAATTTTATTTTTTGTGCCGGCATTTTCTGAAAATTTTAATTTTTAATTACACTCCCACATAATATTTTAATTCTTTTAAGACTATTCTCCTTAATGTAATGTCTAATAAATCTAGTTTATCTTTTTCAAATGGTTTTTTATTTTTTAATTGATATCTTAATGCAAATGTTGCTGTGGGTATATTTCCACTATCTATTACATATTCTTCTATCAGAGTTTTTTCAACTCTTATAACTTCATACAACCCCTTAATTGTTCTATCTCTTACCAAATCATCTTGTTTGTATAACTTTTGAAATCTTGGAAGGAACCATTGAAAAAAATCAACATCCCAATGCCTATTTCCTAGTTCAGTTCTAATAGTCTCTGCATTATCTAATCTCAGTAATTCTAATGTTTCATCTAAACTATTTTCAGGAAAACCAATTTGTTTTAATCTTTTTCTATAATTTTCTGTATCTGTCATTTTTAGTATTTAAACGAGAAATATTTTTTCCCGCTAACGCGATTTACTCGCAGGTAAAAAATCAACTCAAAAATGGTTTAAAAATCTGTCGGTATTTAATTTTAAAAGTGTTAATTAAATTATAATTCAAACAAACTTATTCTATACTTTAATTGTACAGCATGTTCATTAAATAATTCGTTTCTTATTTCTTCAATTATTTCCTTATTCCTATCCAAATATTCAATTCTTTCTTCTTCGCCCAATCTTCTGGTTTTTTCAAAAACTGCTTTTTCAAGCGCAGAATCAACCTTTCTCGGAAGTTACCCAAGATTTTCTTTTAATGCTGTTAAACACTCATTTCTTTTCTGTAGATGAGAAGATATAATTTTTTTTCTAAATCTATCAAAATATTCCAAAATTCTTTTAAACATAATTAAATAAAGTTTTTTTTATTTTATAAATTTTATTATACTAATCATGCGGGCGAAAGGGTTCGAACCTTCGTAGGCACTAAGCCAACAGCTCTTGAGGCTGTCCCGTTTGACCGCTCCGGCACGCCCGCATATAATTTCTAAAAATAAGTAACTTATAAAATTTTGCTTAGTATATTGGGTGTGACGGAGAATCTCCGGCCGAGCGATTTCGTGGTAGAGAGAAAATAAAAAAGAAATAACTCGTGCGAAGTCGCGAGCAACGCCCGCGCAATATTCAGAAAAATAATTAACTTATAAAATTATTGTATTTATTAATCCATGTTCATAACCTTAAATTTGCACTCGTTTCACTCGTGATTTATTTTAAATAAGTAGTTGGAGAAACAACAAATTATCGGTTATTTATCGATGACGTTTTTACATTTACTAATTTTATCAATCCAAGCGTGAGCGAGCATTTTTTCTTTTTGAGAATGTTAAGCATCAAGACTGATTTTACACTTAATTAAAAACTAAAAAATTATTTTATTTTTTTTGAAATTTCTGTCAAATCTTTTTTCAATTCATCTATAGAATTTTTAAACATATTATTCGCACTCATTTGTCCAAAAGATTCTATTGTTATTATTAATCCTTTACCTATATTTGTTTCAGATGTCTTGCCTCTTTCCTTGCACACTCCCTCGCAAATATCACAAACTTCTTGTTTTTTATTATCAATTACAATAATCTTATCCCCCTTTTCTTTTATCTCAACTTCCGGACAAAATTTTTTTATTTCTTCCTTAAATTCCTTGTCCATTACAATTTCAGAAACATTTCTATAAAACATTAAACCAGGAGAAAATTTAGAATGTTCTTTTCCCTTGCCCAATCTCACTTCTGCAACAAGTTCTAATTCTTTTCCTTTGTCTAATATAACTATCGGAATATTTTTATAAGCAACTTTTATTTTTCCAGAAATATTCCCAGAAGTAACTATCCCCTCTTTTTTTGCTAATTTTAATTTTAATGTAGATTTTTCATCAATACCATCTTCCATAATTAAAGGAATTAATCCCATTCGATGAGCAATTGTCTCATCGTATAATGGAGAATCATTTTTATAAATTTCAACTTCATCTATTGCTAATATTGGAATTTCATTAACATATCTTCTAATTGAATTTATTAAAGTATCTTCTATATCTGCATTGAATGTCATCTGATTTTCTTTTTTTTCAATAATTTCCATTTTTTTAATCTTAATAATGTTATTTAAATCTTCAACTCACAAGAGTTGAATGAGTTAAAAAACTCTAATGAGTTTTTTAAATCTTCGTTTATGATAATTTAATTTTAAACTCTCCTGCCTCTCCTGCCTCCCTTTTTCTTTGGCCCTCCTCTCGGACTTCTAGTAGTATCCAATATGTTAAGTATTTTAAAACCCGCTCTCGAAAAACTTTTAATTATTGAATGAGCTCCTGGACCTGGAGCAGGATTTCCTGTTTTTGCTCTTATTCTAACAAATAATGATTTGATTCCATATTCTTTCAGAGTATCTTCAACTCTTTTCGCAATAAACATCGCAATTGTAGGATTTGCTTTAAGCCTGTCTTGTTTAGTAACCATTCCTCCAGTTATTTTTGCCAATGTTCTTCCAGACATATCTGTGATGTGAACAAAAGTATTATTAAAAGAAGTATAAATATTTACAACAGCCTCGTATTCTTTTGCTTTTTTATTTTCTAATTTTTCTTCTTCAATCATTTTGAACACTTCCTGTGTTTATCTTCAAAACTTCTTGTTTTGAATGAATTGGAAAATAAGAAATTTTCCAAGAAAGGTAAAAAATCAAAGATTTTTTTCATTTTTTTCCTCCAACTTTTTTTCTTTTATTGTTATTTTATTTTCCAATTCTACGGGAATAATATATGACGGGCTGTTAATTGCCCGGCCATCTACTAAAACCTTTTTGTGAGTTATCATTTGTCTTGCAGTTTTTATTGTAGGAGCAAATTTTTTATTAAAAATAACTGTTTGCAATCTTCTTTTTAAATAATCCTCTTTTTTTAATGATAAAACATTTCCGATAGAGGTAACATTTAATCCAATTTTGCTGAGCTGATTAAATAATTTTTGCTGCTCTGGTTTATCTGCAGAAATTAATCTTTTTGCCCTTTCTCTAATCGATCTGACATTTGCTTCAGCTTTCCAAATCTCTTTTTTATTTTTTAATCCAAATCTCTTTTTTAATTCAGCTTCTTCTTCTATTCTTAATTTGTCAAAAGGTCTTTTTGGCCTTGAATAAAGTTTATGTTTTCGTTTCATATTATTTTATTTATTTGTCTTTTCTTCTTTTTTTATTTTAGATTTAATTCCAGCACCTTTCTTTCGATTTTTTCTAAAGTGACTTCTTGTTCTTTGTCCTCTTAATGGCAAGCCAGCAGCATGCCTTAAACCTCTGTAACTTTTTATTTTCTTTAATCTTTTAATATCAAAATCTTTTCTTAATTCAAGGTCACTTCCAATAAAATGCTTATCTTCTCCGGTGTCAAAATCTTTTTGTCTATTTAAAAGAAATTTTGGAAATGTAGGATTTTTAATTAAATTTGATATCTTGTTTATTTCTTCTTCACTAAGAGAACCAATTTTTCTATTTTTATCAATTTTTAATTTTTGGCAAACAGCATTTGATAAACTCCAAGAAACACCCTTTATATTCGTCAAACCAGGATAAATTTTCATTCCTCCTTCTATATCGGTGGATAAAATTCTAATTATCTTTTCATTTGAATATTTTTGATTCGCTTGCATGTGAAAATTTCTTTTTTCTTCTTGTTTTGCTTCCATTGTAAATCTTACTAAATTTAAGTGATTAAAAATCTTTTGTTTTTAATCAATGCACAAAAAGATTGTATCTTTGTAACACAGTCAGTTCTTCTATGATTCTTTTCTCCACTGCCCTTTCTGGATCTGGCAAATTTTGAATTCTTTTTTTCATTTCCCCGAAGGATTCAAAAGTTTTTTCTTTTCTTTGCTTAAGTATTTCAGTCATATGTTTTTTACCCAATCCGGGCAAAAGTTCAATTTGGTGAATTCTTTTATTTATCGCCTCGGATTTATTGAAAAAATTAACAAATTCTTTCTCCCGCTCCTTAACGATTTTTTTTATGAATTCTTCTAATTGCTGTTTTGCCTGTTCAGTTAATTTTTCTCTATGCAATCTGCCAAGAATATAATACACTTTGTCTCTTTTACCCTCGCCAATATAAACTTTTTCACCAATTTCTAAAGAAACACCCCTTCGAGGAACAAGTTCAAGCAAAGTTAAATTTTTCTCTCCGATAACTTGTGCTATCGGCATCATTTTTCTTTCCAACGGATAACCATTTGGCAAATATTCCAGAACTATTGCATATTCTTCTTTTTCCATCTTTTTTATTTGTATTCTTTAATTGCATCAAGTATTTTTTTTGTTTCATCCTCATCCAATCCAATATCAGGAAAAATTTTATTTAATTCATCTTCATCTTCCGACATCAAATCAATTATTTTTGAAATATGATCTCTTTTAATTTTCATTGAATTTAAACCCTCTAATCTATTTCTTAATTCTTTGGCATCTTTTGAATTTATTTTTACAAATTTTCCAATAAATGTTTTTAATTCCGCATCTTTCAAATATTCCAATGCTTCAACCATGCTTATTGATTCCGCATTTTTTATCATCTTGAACACTTCCGGTTTTTGCCTTCAAAACTTCTTGTTTTGAATGGATTGGAAAATTTCTTATTTTCCAAGAGAGGTAAAAAATTTCTTATTTTTATCATTTTATTTATTTTATTAAACCTTTATTTTTTTTAAATGTATTGGCTCAATTAGAAATTCTTTTTCTTTAGTTTGATCTTTGATTTTTATTTTATAGGCTCTTCCAACTTTGCTTGCTACAATTCCGGTTCTTCCCTGCAGTCTTTCAGGGAAATTCACATCAATAGATTTTTCTCTTAAAACAGATACCTTATCCCCATCCTCAAATTTTTGAAAATAACGACTAAGTTGAATTCTTCCGCGAGTTCTAATTGATTTTTTATTTACCATTTTATTATTAATAAGTCAGAAATAATCTATTTAAAAAACTATCTGATGAAAAAATAAAAACTTTTCTAGGCAGTTTCTAATTTTTTTGAGAAATTGCAGTTATCATTCATATGGCACAAATCTCCCCTATTTTTTGCATCTTCCATATTTTTAACAATGGTATTAAACATTTTTTCTCCCCAAACTTTTTCTCCACATCTATGACAAACTGTTAAAACCAAATCATCTGGAATTTCTTTTCCGCAATACATACATTTTTGCATTTTTCCTCTTTTTTATTTTAATCTGATGCTGAAAATTAATTTAAGTTTTTAAACTTTTATATAAAACAGAACTATTCGTATCTCAAAGCATCAACAACATTTATTTTAGAAGCTCGCCATGCTGGGAAAACTCCGGAAATTGTTCCAATCAAAAATCCGAAGACAAGACAACCCAATACTAAATAAATCGGTGTAGCGACTTGCAATAAATTTGTATCGTAAATATTTTTTACAAAATATTCTATTGTTTTACTGAACCCAAAACCTAAAATTACTCCAATTATCGCACCAACTAATCCCAGCAAACCAGATTCAATCAGGAAAATATAAAGTATGTCTTTATTTTGTGCGCCAACCGCTTTCATAGTTCCAATTTCTTTTGTTCTCTCGACCACAGAAGTATACATCGTGTTTGCAATTCCAACACCACCAACAATTAAAGAAATCATCGCGATGCTTGCAAGAAACGCAGTAATTATTAAAAGAATATCTTGAAAACTTGAAAGCAGATCTTCTGGTGTTAAAATAGAAAACTTTTGTGTCTTTTCTGTTTCTCCTCGGAATTTTCTTAATTTTTCTTCTGCATTATTAGCAACATCAAGAATATTTTCTCCTTCATTAATTTGTATCATAACAAAATCAATTCTTTCAGGGATATCAAACAATTCTCTGAAATCCTCCAAACCCATTAAAATAAGACTATCATCCTGAGGGTTTCCGAGCGTCTCTAAAATTCCTTTTACTTTGAAATCTTTTCCATTAATTTTTATTTTATCTCCAGCATTTATTTTTTTATCAAAAATTTCTCCAGTTGAAAATAAATTCCCAATCACAATTTCTTCTCTATCTCCTTCTTTCAGCAATCTTCCTTGTTCTGCTTTGAAAGTGCTTATTTCTTCATAAACAGAAACATGATTCAACGGCAAACCCGCAATCATAACATATTTGATTTCTTTTCCATCTTGTATTTTAGCATTAGCAATAACGTAATATGAATAATCTTTAACTCCTCTAACTTTAGAAAGAATTTCAACATCTTTTTCAGTAAGAATTACCCCCCCAACACTTCCTGGATGCCCTAAAAACCCCGTCGATGGCTGAACAAAAAATTTATCTGCTCCCAAAATCCTAAATTGTTCTTTAACTGCTCCCTGCAATCCAAGCGAAAGAGAAATTAAAGTAAAAATTGTAGCAATAGAAATAAAAATTCCTAACATAGTCAACCAGCTTCTAAGTTTTCTTTGTCTTAAATTTTTAATCGCAAGTTTAAGATAGTCGGAAATCATTTATTCCTCAAAATTTCTTCTTTTAATTTCTTCGTCGAAATCACCATATACTGGATAATAAAATTTAGCCATCATTTGAACTCCATTAAATTGACCAACATTAAATGGATAAAAATCACAATTAGATATACTATTAATTATTTGATTAAATAACATTTTATCTGAAACCCCAGGCTTAAAAGCAACTGGACACTCTCCCTCAAAATAAAATTTATATACATCTGTAAAATATTTTTTTTTGATTTCTGGAATTTTTAATATTGATATATTCTCCGCACACTCGCACATTAATCTAAGAAGATTTCTTCTACATTCTCCTCTCCTCTCAATTTCCAGTTTTTCTTCATTGATTTCCATTTCTTCATTAATTTCCATTTATCTCCTCAAAGCATCGACGACATTTAATTTACTCGCTTGTAACGCAGGCAAAACACCAAAGACAATTCCCAAAAAAAACGAAAGTGCAACTGCGCCGATTAATAAATAATAATTTACAGAAATAATAAATAAATTTGTTCCTAACGAATTATTTACTATTGATGAAATTCCAATAGCGCCTCCTAATCCAATTAACGCCCCAACAATTCCGCCAACTAATCCCAGCAAACCAGATTCAATCAGGAAAATATAAAGTATGTCTTTATTTTGTGCGCCAACCGCTTTCATAGTTCCAATTTCTTTTGTTCTCTCGACCACAGAAGTATACATCGTGTTTGCAATTCCAACACCACCAACAATTAAAGAAATCATCGCGATGCCGACGACAATTGCATTAAGGATATTCAAAATAGTATTCACTGCAGATAAACTTTGCAAGGGCGTTTCAACACTGAATGTTTCCTCACCAATTTTTTCTTTTCTGTCTTTTCTCAACACATCTTTAATTCTTACAGCAACATCTTCAAGTTCATTTTTATCATGCACTTGAGCAACAATTAAATCCCACTCATCATTAATTTTTAAAACATCCTGCAAATCTTTTGAAGGAATCAAAGCAACAGAATTTATTTGAAAACTGCTTGATGGTTTTAGAATTCCAACAACTTTAAAATTTTTCCCCTCAATATTAATATCTTTTCCAACTCTTATTTCTTTGTCATATATTTTTGTCTTTGCAAAATTTGAACCAAGTAACACAGTTCCAGTTTCACCTTTTCTTATTAATCTTCCTTCTGAAACATCAAAATTAAATGCTTCATAAACTAAATTCATTCCTTCTTCATCTGACGGAATATCTGCGACATAAGCAAAATTAGAAACTTTATTATATTCTATATTTACCACTCGAATTAATCTTGGAATAACTAAATCAACTCCCCGGACATTTTCAATAATATTAATGTCGTTATCATTGAGTTTTTCAACAACTGTGCTTCCTGGAGGCCCAAAACCTGTTCCTTTATTTTGTATTGTTAATTTATCAACACTCAACGCGCCAAACTGTCCTGTTATTGCTTCTTTCAAACCCGCACCCAATGAAATCAATGCAACAACTGCAGCTATTCCAATAAAAATTCCAAGAATTGTCAGCCAGCTTCTCAATCCCCGATGTTTTAAATTTTTGAGAGCCAATTTGAAATAATCAAATATCATTAGGAGTTACCCCCCATTTTTTTCTGATTCTCTCTTTTTCATTTTTTGTCTTTTCCTAATCCCCCTGTAAACAAACCAAATTATAATTAATATAATTATAATTCCAATATAAATTCCAGTATTACTTTTTTTAATCAGTCCTAATTTCAACGCTTCCTCACGAGTATAAACTTTAACAGGAAGTTTAACATTTTCTACTTTGTCTTCGTTGTCAAAATCTTTATAGCTGATTTTTGCATTTAAGTTTGCATTTTTATCTTTGAAAATAACATCAAAACTAACTAATTCAGAATCTTCTGCATTGACATTTCCAACGAAAATTGTTTTGCTCGAAATCAACTCATAACCTTCAGGATTTATTTCAACCTGAACAGATTTTATATTTCCCAATCCTCTGTTAATTATTTCTAAAGACACTCTTCCTTTTGTTCCTAAAATATTATTTTGTGTTTCAACAGAAAAATCCAAATCTGTTTTTGCAGAAACCCTTAACCCGAAAGTTCCCTGTTTCTGTTTTTTCTCATCAGTATCCTTATTTGTATAGCTTACAATATAGGGGATATTATAACTTCCAGGAGTTATGTCATTGTTAGCTCTTATTGTGAAAGTTACAGAATCGTCATCATCTTCATCCAAATCATCTAAACTTTTTTCAGAACTTCCCACAACACTGAAAGGGAGAGAAACAATTTGTCCTGTAGAAGATACTGAACTTAAAACAATTGAAACACTCAAGTCTTCAATATCAAAGTTTTCATTATTTTCAACATTTACATCAACACCCCCCTGTTCTCCAGGATAAATTGTTACATATTCAGCGTCGATTAAAACTGCAGAAGCAAATGAAATCATGCTAATTACATAAAGTACTAAAATTACTATTGTGATTATTATTTTTGTTGGGGGGTTCATTTTACAATTTCACATATTCTTAAAATTTTTTCTATTAATTTAAAATATTCAAAATCTCCACATCTAGCTTTACCAAAAATATTTGTATCTTCTAATATTACTCTATCATAAGTATCAATCTCCATAACTTTTCGCGCATTTTCTCTAACTCTTTCCCATTTTTCTATAGTTCTTCCTAATACTTCTGGTCTTAAATCTTCTGAAACAAGAATATGATATAAATTAGCAACTTCCCTGCACATTTTATATCTCATTTCATCAACACTTAATTTTGTTTCTATGTTCGGCGTTGTAGTCATACTCTCCCCATCTGTTCTTGTAATTATTTCTTCTGTCATTTTATTTCATTGTAATTTATTATTTATAAATTTAACTATTGTTACTATTAATAAGTCAAAACATAAACTATTTGCAATTATCTTTTATATTTTTTCTTTTCCAGATTTTTCCAACTTTCTTTTCAATCCACTCAATATTTCCATCTCTTATAGAATATATTTTTTTTACATACTCTTTCGCTAATCCAGAATCATGGGTAATTATGATTATTGTTTTTCCCTGCTTGTTTAATTTTCCCAAAAACCGCAAAACCTTTTCTCCTGTTTTTGTATCCAAGTTTCCTGTCGGCTCGTCGGCAAGAATAACTTCAGGATTATTTGCAAGTGCGCGCGCAATAGCAACTCTTTGCTGTTGTCCTCCAGAAAGCTGATTAGGATAATGATTCATTCTGTCTTCAAGCTCAACAATTTTTAAAATTTCTTCTGCTTTTTTCCCCCTTTCATCTTCATCAATATTTTGAAACATCATAGGAAGCATTACATTTTCTTTTGCAGTTAAATTCGGAATTAAATTAAATTGCTGAAAAATAAATCCAATTTTTTTTCCTCGAATTTGAGCGAGCTCGCTTTCAGTTAAACGTTCAATATCTTCTCCATCTAAATAAATATCTCCTTTTGTAGAATAATCCAGACTTCCTGTCAAATTCATGCTCGTTGATTTTCCAGAACCACTCGGCCCGACAATTGCGACAAAATTTCCCTCCTCAATTTCAATATTAATGCAGTCCAGAGCCTTCACTATTTCTTCTCCCATTTTATAATGCTTTGCAACATTCTTGAGTTCAATTATATTCTTATTTGCCATGTTTCTCTCGGGAAATTCTTCTATTTAAATCTTGCTGATTTGTAAAATAAACCTTGAATTCTTAACTCAAAAGAAAAATTGCTCGAACAAGTTCTCGATATATTAAAAATAAGTAATGTAAAAACCCATCGATGTTTATGATAAATTGTAGTTTTACCTACTAATAATTTAATTAATTTGCGAGTGAAACGAGCAAGTATTTATTTCCTAATTCTTATATTTCAAAATTCATTTAAAAATACGAAGGATTTTTAAACCACCATAAAGAAATAATATTATGATAATTCCGGTTCGTTGTTTTTCATGCGGCAAGCCCCTCGGACACCTGTGGGAAGAATTCAAAAAAAAAGTAGCCGAAGGAGAAAACCCAAAAAAAGTCCTGGATGATTTGGGATTAGAAAGATATTGTTGCCGTTCAGCATTTCTAGG
>ERZ1292629.1941-Hain-H43-01um-R1-1941-length-18787-cov-6_pt1 | contig 18787 bp, 16 predicted proteins | sample MGYA00564399_ERZ1292629 | MGnify/ENA primary metagenome ERZ1292629 (study PRJEB36523, sample SAMEA6512636) | groundwater metagenome | collected 2019-01-08 | study: AquaDiva: Metagenomics assemblies of 32 groundwater samples | reverse complement strand
ACAATATTTTGCCTGGAGTGCCGTTGACGAGAACGGCAGTCAAATCGCCGCTGGGGCCAAGAAAGGGGCCGCTTCTTGCCAGTTTTCCGGCGCTATCTTTGATCAGTGTTAAATGCGTCGTGTCATAGCTTACCAACGCGGCAACAGCATAAGCATTGATGGCATGAGTTACCATGAAAGTTGCGGTAAAACTCGATCCGACATCAACAGTAATCGTATCACCACCGCTGATACCGACGACAGCAAGCTTGGGCGGTACATTTTTTTTGACGCATTGAAACAACACGAGTGAACTAATAATGAGTAAAATAGAAAATGTAATCTTCATGCGAATTTGCTTTCTTTGGCAAAAAATGCCTTGTCAAGTCCATCTATCCAGCCATCGGTATTAAAGTCCATATTGACTCTGAATAGTGGACTATCTTGATTCATCCCGACATGGCGCAGCAACAGTATCCAGTCCAATACATCAACTATATTGTCGTTATTGAGATCGAATATGTTTGTTCCTGTTGTTTTTCCATAAACTGCAATGCTGTCCACATGCGCCTCGCCCCAGGAGACGGTATAAAAAGATGATAACTCGATAAAGCTACCCTGCCGGTAGATATTGTCGATAGGTAAACGGTACAGGCTATTATATGGGCCAGCGAATGTGTATGAAATATCCATCGTCGTATCGAAGAAGTCGAGCTTCAAGGCAATTGGCGAAGTCATGAATTGCGTTCCGGAAGCAAGCAATTGGTTGATCGTCACGATGCCGCTCTTCTTCTCCTGCAAATAAATCCCCCGTTCAGTTGCCGACACATGAGCGACATAAATCCTAATCATATCCGGTTCGGAGATGATACCATCAATAGAGCTACTATTTAATGTTGGTGAAAAGCCAATATTCGAGCTTCCTCCGGTCTTGGCAAACCAAGTTTCGACAATCCGGTTGACCAATGGAAACTTATTCAGGCTGTGAATCCATCCTGCCTCTCTATCGGTTGATCTGAGCGCCAATACACCGTTTTCTACGATCGTAGCATTGGCGGCATTTGTTCCAATTTTCCATACCGATGAATTGAATGTATTAAAGCCGTCAAATATCTCAGGCTTAAATCCGGTCGTGTCTATGTCAATGTAACTTACTTCGCTTGAGTAACCGCTTTCATTTCCTGATGAGTCTGTGGCCGTGACTGCAAAAAAATATTCTACATTAGGCAACAAGCCGCTGACAACAGCAGAAGTATCAGGATGCTGAACATTTATCTTCGGGAGCAGATACTCTCCCGATCTCGTGCCACGATAAACCGTATAGTAAAGAACATCCGGTTCAATATTCTTTGACCATAAAGCTGTAACCGAGTCGTTTTGAAATGCCAGCAAAGTTAAAAAAGTCCAAATCATCTTGTTAGCATATAGAATGTCTCCCAAAAAAAGAAACCTCCAGCTGCAAGCCACAGAAGCAATTTCCAGTTTTCAGCTTTGAGCCAATCTTCCTTCCACAAAATATAGATAGGGAGAGTATAGAACGCAATCCATTTGACTGAATGATATTCGATCCACTTATGTCCTATCCAGCCGTCTCTCCAACCGTCCATTGTGGCATAGAAAAATAGAATGATATAAAGAACGATTCTATTGGTTTTCACTGTACGAGCAGATCAATCAGTCAATTTATCTATTTTGGCTTCGAGCTTATTCATGCCACTATCAACTTTGGATTCAATCGACTTCAGGCTGGTACGAATCATTTCCATATCTTTCTCATAAATTTCTTTCGAGACAAATTTTTCTGACACCTTTTGCAAAATACTCGACATAAAAGCACTGCGGCCAATGGCAGCGATCCAACCGGAGGCCGAGACAATCCCCATGATGATATATTCTAAAACTCTTTCATTCATAATTTCCCGCTCAATTTGTTGTTTGTTCATGTTGTCCATGTCCTTCCTCTTTCTGCAATACTGATAATACGCAATTGCTATGTCCAACATAACTTCCTGACGTATAATAAAGCTGGCCTTTCAATATCTTCTCTTCACAGAATCGACATCGCTTGGTTCTTCTCCGGCAAATAAACACTTTCAATTTGATCAGCCGCTCCGCAACAGCAATATCAGGAAGCCGACTTTTCATTAGCCTTTTTTATGTTTTTCTCCTGTTCAGCCATCTTTAGAATCCCAACGATGATGCCAAAGATGCTGAAGATCACCGCAATGCAAAGCAAGTTCTCAATCATTGCACGATTTGCCTACGCCTACCACCGCCTGCTCCAAACATCACATAAGGATCATCCTGAATTTGCGCGATTTCAGTTGAAGTTATAACGCGCTGCCAAACGCAGATGGTATAAACTTTCATCCTAGGAAAGTTTACACTGGCGCCACCACAATTACCTGCACCACCAACTTCGCCATTTGTGCCCTCTCCTACACGAGTAGTATAACCATGATTTCTGATATTTCCAGTTTGTGCTACAGAACACTTTTTTACTCCATTAACATATACTTTAATAGAGTCGCCATCATACGTTCCTATCACATTATACTTAGTATTTTGAGCAAACTGAAACGCGTTAGGAATATTGCAAGCCACACAAACATCTGAAGCATTTAAGATAAGAAACTGTGGCTCCATATTCTCAACTGGAGAATACCACTGTATATCTGATGTAGGAGGGCTACCAGTAAAAGTCGCAGCGAGTCCCAAGATAGCGCCACTACTATAAAACCAGTTTATCCTCCAATACCAAGTTAAGCTATTAATACCTGCACCTGGAAGGCCGGTATTTAGACTAATATAATCATTGCCAAATGCCAAGCCTGTATCAACATAATTTCCTTCAGTATCGCTTGCCCATAAAGTGCTGACATTCAAAGCACAAGCAGCATCTACCGGCGACATATCGTCAACAGTTGTTCCAGTGCCTTCATTTAAAAGCAAAGCTCTAATGCAATTTGTACTCCATCCCGCCTGTAAAGATGGAGACGCTGGCTTGACCTGCGCCCAAAGTAACGCGAACATCACGTAAAAATAAAACCACACGGTTAAAAGAGAGACAAGCAAAAATCGTTTCATCTGAGTCCTACTCCGTAAAACAATACACGCCGGATTATTGCTTGTGGCATGTTATTCGTGCATGTTGTTTTCTTGATATATCCGACAATTTCTCCCACTCCGGCTCCCAAACTGCCAAATGAAGTATATACGAATCGTTTCAAAACAACGCCTGCCCCCATATCAACGGTGTCAATCGTCGCAGCATTAAAGGCGGCTGATACAGAAGCATCTATTGCAATCTTTTTGACTCTAAGGCTGAATGCTACAGAATCTCCCGTAGTCAAAACTGTCGTAGCAAAAATAACAATCGAATCAAGAGTTGTAAATCTTTTTGATACTGCGAAGTCAAAAAATGCTGAATCATTGGTAGCGAATCTTTTGCTGGCCACACCGTAGGCTGTCGTATCCGTCGCACCTTTCAATGCACCGCCTAGAAAATCAAGCATATCAGCCTTTTTGATAAAATCATCAAATGTATGGGTTCCCGTCCAATCAACATTCGCTGTTTCGTCTATTTCAGATGCGCCAATGGCATTAGGCCGAATATCATCTGCCGTTAGACCACTGGTTTTAACATGCGTCGAGTCGATACTATTAGCTCCGATAGATGCTGCTCCAACTGCCTGTGTTGCGACATTTCCGACTGAATTGATCGTCAGAACGTGTCCGGCAGTACCGGCAGGCATTTTTAGATTGTTGAGCACCAGCGTATCAAGCGTATTGGCCTGGTTGATTCGATTGCCGCCTTTGGAGAAGAAATAATTCCAGCCACCGAATTGCCCGTATGCCTGTGTTGCAAACAGAATCGCAAAAAACAAAATATATTTTTTCATGGCTATTTCCATACTCTAACTTTTACTGTGCCAGAAGGTGTGTCATAAGTTCCAGCATCGTTATTTCGTAAGAAGACTCTGACTGTATTAGCTGACACGACATGCCCAAAAAGCTCCATATTGGCATGGGCTGTCGTAATGCCACTGTGACCAACAGTAACAACATCACCTACGGCTGCGCCGGTTGCAGTCACCGAAGTCGAATCCGTCGAACCAGTCGTAAGATTGGCGGGATTCCACGTTGCCGATCCAGTATAAGGTGCGACCTGCACTGAATCTCCAAGATCATCACGCATCCACAGACGGTTATCAGTCTTGTAAGTCAAAAGACCGTTGCTGGCAGCAGGCGTCGCCGGTACACCTCCACGTTCTACAAAGCCTACATAGGACGTTGTAGCAATATTGACTGGAGAGCGCATGATGATAAATTGATTGGTCTGGTGCAGAAATCCCGCTCTGCCGGTTGTGGCTTCAATTTGAAGCTGAACATATCTTGGCGTTCCGGCACTGTCACCATACACACGAAAGGTACGATTTTCTCCTGTGCCAGAATCCTTGAACAATGTTGCTCCGGCATCGGCAGTCGGATTGAGATTGAGTCCGGCATCGCCGTCAACGTTGACAGGGCCTGAGATATTTTGAATAAACAAAGTATCAGCCGATGTTCCTTTAACCGTGAATTCAGTCTCTTTATTTGTTTTGATAAAGAATTCACCGCCAGTATTGTTGTGGTCAATGCCGATCCACGCAGCCCGATAAACTCCTGTGCTCAACACATCGACTGAATCAATCGGATCAAAAGCGCCAGAATAGCCATTGTCTCCAAGCCATAAGGCATGTACGGTCGCTCCTGGCTCAACTACCACACCGCTGTCTGAATTGGTAGTGTTGATGCCGCTGAATGTATTATTGATCCATACGCTTGATCTGACTGTTCCACCGAGACTAACACGCCGTCTAACTGTCGTTCCAGCAACGCTACTTGAAACACCAAGAAAATTATTCATGAAGAGTCCTTGCCTTGAATCAGTCATAATCCGTAATGAAGTTGCCGGAAAAGCTCCGGTCTTGTGTACTTGTTGCTCGGCATCGACATTCATTAAGATCGTTCTACTATCCTGCCCACCGCTGCCAGAAATTAGCACTCCATAAGTCGTATCAGCGATAAATCCGGCATTCATAATCGTTGAATTAAACTGTGCATCCAGGTTAAGGCCGCCCAAGCCATTCTTTCTTGTTCTACCGCCAATCATGAGAAAATTGATGCCAAGACCTCCGCTTGCGCCTGAGATCGGTATGACTTTGATGCCGTACCCTCTGTTAATGTTGGCATCACAATCCCACATGATGGAAGAGTTATCAGGACATTCCCATCTGAATCCGTCTATTTTGTTATAGCCGGAATGAACGTTGTAGAGCGTATTATCGCCCATTGTAGTAGTATTTATCGTAAGTGCCAGCCGGACGCCAATGCCGTTATTCTTTGTAGCATCGCCTCTTACTGTCAAGTCGGAAAGATTGACACCGCGAGATGAGATACGAATGCCGCCGCCGTTGGCATTGTTGCTTGAGCGAATGTCACTGCCAATAATGGCGCTGGTGCGGGTGCCTCCGGTCATTGTCCAGCGCCGGGGCGGAACATTGCCGCGAATGGAAATGGGCTTGGCTATATTGATCGAATCGGTTGTCGAATACATGCCATCTGCCAAATTGAAATTTCTTCCAATTGGCACGGAAGACATCGAACTGTTGAATCCGGTCAAGCTGGCAGTCGTGGAATCACTTCTTGATCCGAACCACTCAGGATAGATAAAATCAATTGAACCTTCATCGAAAGTCACTGTGCCACCGCCTGCAAAGACTTTGCAACGTGGCGCAGTAAAATAGCCGCGAATCAGGAAGGTTGCACCGGAATTGACGCTGATCGTTGCGCCGCAACGCACAGTCATTGATGCTGTTCTTGGCAAAGTATCATTAGAAATATTGAAGAATCTGGGTGGTACAATCACGATGCCAGTATCTGCCGATGCCGCATCTATCGCGGCGGAGAGTGTGCCGAAGTTTGACGCTATATCACCAGTGTTAGCAATTACAGAGATAATACTATCCATTACCACAAAGCCAGTAAACAAAATCGAATCCGCACGTGAAGTGGCCGTTGGTGATCCGGCCAATTGGCGATGAGTTTTTCCAGTGTACGAACTCAATTGTGCAAATGATTGTCCTGCCCAAAGCACAATTAGAATAACAGCAAATTTATATGTCGTTTTCATCATAAATTATTGTCCTTATTCCTGTTGCTCCTTAGCAATTCCAGCCAAACGAATCTCAGGATATATTTTCCTTAACTCTCCAAAAGTCTTACGCATGACATTGCGAGATGCCTTTGTCACTTTGTTGGCATTGATACCGCCTTCGTGTGCCTTATACTCGCCATCGGTCAGCAGTCTGAGCTTGGTCGACAAATGAGTGCGAAAAGTTGGACTTCGCATAAGCTTGATCGGCACATAAACCATTAGCGAGCCAATCAGAAATTTTGGATTGGTCAATGACCACATGGCTGCGCCTGTTGCCGCTCCGGTCAAAATCCGGTCAATCAAAGCCGTGCGATGATAACCTGCGCGAATATTCTTATCAACGACATTCTTCACACCTTTGGCAAAAGCTGTCTGACTATTCAAGTTCCCGATATTTTTGACGCCGTTCTTGGCCGCTTGAGCTTCGATCAATCCCCGCAGGTTTCTTCGCATGTGCCCCAAATCCTTCTTCTGCAAAGCAGCTTTTAACTCGCCTGTCACTTTGAATATTTGCTCAGATTGCAGATCATCCAAGATTCTCTTGACCTGATTCATCTCAGTCAGATTCAAACCGCCTGCCAAATGCTTACCTGAAAGATTTTGAATCTGGCCTCTGACACTGGTAAAATAATCACTTTTCAAATCTGAAGTTAGATCATCCAAAGAATCCAGAATATCAGCAACAGATCGAGCCTGATATTTGGTTGGCACTTTAGCCAGTGCGTCATCTACAGCTTTTCTTGAGTCCTTAATGATATTATCCAGCTTGCCTGACACCTGTTCGGGTGTCCCAGTAATGCCCCATTCTGCCAAATGTTCACCAGGAGATTTTGTCAGTCTTGCTTTTTCTGCAATATTGGCCGCCTGTGATTTGGTAAAGCCCAAAGCCGATTGCATCATACGCCCGCCTGTTTCCCTGAGCAAACGATTGATACCAAGAACTTCATTCACCGGCCTGATCAACTTTCCTGTCAATTTGGCTCCCGCGCCTGCAAGTGCAAGCGGCTCAACCTTAGCGCCAATCTTCCCTGCAATCTCTCCGGCTTTGGCCAATTTCTGCGCTGCGCCGACTTTACCGGCAACCGTTGCTACCTTTGCTCCGACTTTTAAAGCAGCGCCTCCGCCTGACATAAGAGAAGACAGATCAGAGGCAAATCCTACAGGATCACGCTCGATTGTGTTTAAAGCTTTATCAGCGGAGCCATAACGCTGTTCATAGAAGTCCAACACATTATCAAAAGCTTTTTCTTGATCTTGTTCACCTGGAACCAATTTTGCCAATCCGCCCAATGCCACATTCCCAATGGACTTTGCTGTTTGCAATGGATTAGAGAAAGCGGCATAGATATTCTTGCCAAGTTCTACAGTAGAACCAGGGATATTCTTTGCGGTTTCTAAAGGTGAAAACTTGGCATTATAACCCTCGATCTCGTGCCCTTGTCCGGCAAGTGTTTCTAAGATAGATTCAGGAGCAACGTTTTGTGGGCGCTTTTCGAGAATCTCGCCGAGTTTTTCTTTTGTGATAAATTGTCCCATTATTTTTTCCTACTTTCTTGCACACGTTTTCTATTTTCGATAGCTCGGCGATTGGCTTCTTTGACAGAAATACCCCGTTCTTTAGCCAACTCTTCTATAGCCAATTGCCAGCCTTTTTCTCCTGGATCGCCTGTGCTTTCTGAAACGTAGAATGGGTTTTCTTCCTCAAATTTTTTCTCTTTGGTTCTTTCAATTTTAATCTTATTTTTTAATCTTTTGGCTTCGGCTTTCTCTAAAACTACGCCTTCAAATGTCGGCTCGAAAGTTTCAGGTTTGGTAAAAGGAATACCGCGCTGACTGATACTGCGTTCTCCTGGCTTCTTCTTAAAGCCTATCAACGCTTTTTTAAATTTGAATCCTTCCAAACTTATGTCTTTATATTCTTCCGGCTTAAAATACTCAGAACCTTCCGGTATACCTTTGCGAATATCGAGAGAATCTGGATATTTTTCTTTTACCGTTCCAGGTTTTGCAACTTCCGCTGTCTTTAGCACCGGTACTTCTATTTTACCTTCTCGAATATCATTTTCTTTCCCACGAGCAACTAAATTATCTTTAGCACGTTGGATAAGAACATCTTTTGACTCATTGTAGCCTCCGACTTCCAATTGTTTGGTTCCCGGAATAACAGCAATAGCACGATCATATCCTCCGCGTTGGTCTTTGATGATTTTAATATTGTTCCCAACTTCGGCAACAAGATCACGAGCCTCTTTCTCAGTTATTTCGACAGGATCATAAAATTTCTTTGGACGTGCCGCTACAGGCTGACCACCTTCTTCCATAATGGCAGCCGCGCCCGTAGTCGGTCGTCCTTCTATCGGCTCCTTGCCCGTTATGGGCAGCTTGGTCTCTGCGGTGATAGGAGCTTCTTCAATTTTTGGTGCTTTTTTGGACTTTTCTTTCTCAACTGAAACTTTGGTAAATTTACCGGCTTTCTCTAACTTGGCTGCCAATACTTCACGGCGTTTCTCTTCCTGCTCTTTTCTTCTTTCTTCGACTAAGCGTTCTTTTTCTTCCTGTTGTCTTTTTGCAAGCTCAAGTTTTCGTTCTTTTAAAGCTAATTGCTCGTCAGCAATTTTTTGCTTGCGCTCGAATGCGGATGGCTTGGGAGTTTCTGTAGGCACAGCTTTAGCCGTAGCCGCTTTGGGCTGGCCAAAGCTTTCAGCAAAAGCCTTTTCTATATCAAAAGTCGTCTCGCCTTCCGGCACTCTTCCCAAGCTTTGTGCGCCTTTTCTAATCTCTATGTCACGCCGATCTAAAGTTCTGAGTATAGGGTCTTTGGAGATCATCTCAGGTGTAGCGCCGGTATCTTCAAGCTCCGCTATTCTGTCCTGCTGCGCCTGCATGATCTCATTAGGTGTTTGTAATTTTCCGGCTGCTGCCACACGTTGAGTCTGTGCTTCCATTACTTTTTCTGGTGAAGGCACACGATAAGGCGATTCTGCCATTTTCTGTGCCGGAGGCTCACCAGATTTAGGTACACGAGTCGGAGGTATCTCTCCGACATATTCACCACGAGGGCCTGCTACGCTTGGTTTATAGACTGGCTCACCTTCGGGTGTAAATCCTGATGGCTGTTCTGCTGGCGTAACCGCAGGTATAGCGCCGCGTGTTTCTCTTGGCGATATTGGAACAGGTTCTTTTGGCGGTATAACTTCAACTTCTTCTGGTTTTAATTCTCTGACTTCTCCTGGTTTTAAATCTTTCTTTGATGTTATTGGCTTGGCTCCTTTAACCGCATGTTTGGCAGCAAGTCCGCCCATCGTCACATTGAGCAAAGCAGAAGCAGCCGCCTCAGTCTTAGCCGCAGGTGTCCTGGCTTCTTTAAAAGCTTTCCATTGCTCAGGAAGCTCTTTTCCGATCAAATAGGCAAATCCTGCCGAGCCTAATCTTTGCAACCATATTGGAGCTTTACCCAAAACAGCAAGTAGCGCCACGCTTTCAGGTTGAGTTATCTCTTGGGCAGCTTTTACAACCGGCCTACCGGCAGCAAAGAGATACTTATATGGGCCAGGAATGGATTCGACATCAACTTTTTCTATATCGCCACGAATTGGCCCTTTGCCAAGCAGTCGTTCTCTCTCATAAGCTGGCGGAGACAAACTCGGCGCTTTAGGTGCTGGCGATATAAAGCCTCGTGGTGCTTCCGGCCCAAACTGTCCTACAGCTTCAGAAATACCCCAACGACGAGACAATTCTTTTTCTGCCGCCAATTGTTTCGGCGTAAAACGACTGGGATTTTCTTTAAGCCTGCGCCTAAATTCAAACAAAGCTGCCTTCTGCTTTGAAGTTGGGCCAACGTTGGTAGTAGTTTTTTCTATGTCTCCGTTCATTCTTCTCCTGATAATGCTCTGAATACGGCGGCGTCATCAGCATTAGCTTCCATCTCTTCACGGAGTCTTTCTATTTCATCAGCTTGTGACTCTTCTAATGCAGTCGGCTCTGTTTCTGCTGGCGGAGCGACCGAAGCTCCAGGCGGTGCTTGAATTGGAGATGGCGATGTACCTTGATACAAATGCGGAAAATTCTCCTGCAAATATTTTGTCGTAGCTGGATCAGATGGTTTAGGCTGTGTTCCTGGTGATATGGCCGGAGGCGGTAATCCGGCAGGAGTCTCTTTGCCTTTAGGTGCTGCACCTCTTCCAACTACAGGAGGAAGAGATATAGTTGGTGCAGTTGTTGTTCCTGGTACACCTGACTGCATCATATCTTGCTTTTCTTTTACACGATCTGAAATCAATTGCATCAATTCGTGTTTTTTCCGCTCTGCGCCTTCAGCCGTATCAGCAAGATCAGGTATAAGGATTGTCGCTCTTTCTATGTCACCCTCATGCAAAGCGCCTTTTTCTCCCAAGAATCTTGCGATACCGGCTGCTAAACCTGATCGTTCAGCTAAAAATGTTGCAACTTGCGGATTACGTGCGAATTCTTCATATTTTCCCCTCGTTCTTCCTGCAAATGGGCCGGTAAATTCAGGAGGCAGCCCTTCACGCATTTGAAAAACTCTACCGATACTGCCAACCATCGGCTTTACATCCACTAAAAATTGCTCGGCCTCAGCTCTTCTGGTTCCCCATGATCTCGCTGCCGCCTTATTAGCGATCTCTAAAAGTCCGGCTTGAGTCGATCCTTTGGCTACTTGTGCCGCTCTTGCTCGCATCAATTCTGTTGCTGCTTTGCTTTGTATTATCTGTTGTCTTAATTTCAGATTTTCTAAAAACAACTTTTCTTTTTTACTGACATTCTCTCCGATCTGAGTTGGAATAACTAAATCTTCAATATTGCCTGACTTCATAAATGCCGAAAGTGAAGTCATGAATCTTGAACCTTCTTCTTCCTGAATATCACCGTTTTCAAGCAATTTAGTGACGGTTTGGAATGCTTCTTTAATGAGAGGCAAACTCTCTTTTTTGGTACTCGGCGCTCCAAATAAGGCTGGTGCAGGTTGTCTTTGTTCGACCGCTCCGGCTCCGCGAATTTGCTGCGGTCTTGCACCAACAAAACCTCCTCCTCGTGGTGCAGTTGGAAGCTCTTGTACTGCACTTGGCTCACCAAGAGCTAAAGCTCTGGTTCTTTCCCGTTCATCAGTAAGATAATTTCTTAAATTGGTTTTAATCTCTTCTGGTACTGGCAACTGATCGACAGAACTTAACCTATCATTGATAACTTGAAGCTGCTGCAATGCCTGCGTCTGTTCGGCAGTGCGTGGTTCCTGCATAGGCGGACGTGCTGCTGGCGGTAATTCTTGCGTAGGCAGAATCTCACTGACTGGCTTCTGTGTAATGGTCTCAGGATATAATTTCGGCGCAATTTGTCGATAAACAATATCTGCTCTTTCAGGAATTGTATAGCCTTCAGTAATACCTTTTCCAAGTGTGCTATAAGCCTCCATAGCCGATCTTGCTTCTTCGGCTTTTGCCAAACGTTCCTCACGTTGAGCAGCAAGATTAGCTTCTTGTTGTTTAAATGCAAGTTCCTGTTCAGCCTGTGCCTTTTGTTGCTTGGCTTGCATACCGGCAATAAAGCTCTGCGCCAGTGTGTTTAAGTCAGAACGAAAACCCTCTGAAGGATCGTATAATTGAGCCATAATTAACTTCCTACCGGCGTAGTTACACCAACGGATTCGATTTCTTTTCGGCGACCGGCGAATTTCTTGGCCAATTCCAAGTCTTTAGACATCTTTTGCACAGCTCCGACTAAAAGCATAACAAGCTTATTCATATCTAACATTCTGCCGTTAGAAATAGGCGGAGGAACTTCCTGAGCAATAAGTCCAAGTTGCTCGCCTTCTTCTCCTTCTTCCGCAGGTTCCTTAAATTTGAAATTCTTCAGATCGAGCGAATTGAGCAGTTGTGCGATCTTGTCATTATCCGCGCCTTTAATATCTTTTTTGAGATTTCTGTCTGAATATTTTTTACCGAGACCGTATCCAATTGGCCCTGCTGCTGCTCCGCCAATATCACTCAATACGTCAAAGACATTGCCTTTGCTGATCTGTGTTGGCTGCATTCCTCCCACACCTCCAATGGCTTCAAACACTCGTTGCTGCGCTTGAATATCCATACCGGCAAAAGCATTGGCCAAAGCCTGCTGTGCGCCAATATCGTATTGTGAAAGCGTGGCATCGCCAAAAGCTGTATCACTGGCTCCTGGTGTAGCTGCAAGTCTCTCTGCCGCCAAAGACTTTTGCAAGCTTGATTGTGCTCCGATATTGCGAGAAAGCTGCTGTTGTTGCAACTCACGCTGACCAGGAAGATAACCTCCACCCTCGATCAAGCGTTTGTATTGTTCCGAGGCATATTTTTGCTGTTCGGAAAGTTCCGATTTTCGTTTGCCGAATAGCCCTCCAAGAAGTTTTGCGCCTGCTACACCAATTCCAATAGCAGGCAAAAGAGGAATAGCCAAAGTACGATCATCTTGTTGCGGTATAAAATATTGTCCAATAAGCAAAAGCAGGACAATTTCAAGGCGTATTCTAATTGGTCTCATAGTCTCTAACGGTTAATTTTGCTGCGCCGAGCGAACACAATGCTGTCGATTTGTAGCGATGTGTCGGTTGTGGCGGATCGGGTTAATTTCCAAGCTGCCCGTGCCGTGTCCAGACTGATATTCTTGTCTACTTCGGTTATGTTGTCTTGTGACAGAAACAGCAGCGTTTCTTTCTCTCTCAAGGCGCTAATATCGTCGTCATTGATAACGGCTATTGTAATGGCACTCGGAGAGAGATAAGCCATACGCAAGCGCCGGTACTGTGCCGGATCGTGATTAAAGACCTGGCTCTCAAGCGTGACGGCTAAAGACTCCGTTGGAGTGCTGGAAACCAGTTCTACAATTGTGCTTGAAGTTGCGCCGTAGAGTTGACCATCCACGCCCTCGGCAAATCCAATGTAGGTGCTATCTGAATCATACTCCAAGATGATGCCGTATTTGAGCGAGTAAGCAAAAATTCTTTGTATGCCGCTATCGCTAAAAGCAATCCAGTATTCTCTCCGGTCACGATGTACACCTGCAAATGCGGCCTCCTTTTCGGCTACGGTAAGTCCGTTCCAAACGTCTTGAATGCGTTCAGCGGGAGATTCTTCGGCCAAACGGTTGCCATCAAAAATCTCGAACATCTTCTCCTGGCTTGAGAAGAACAGTAGATTTTCGATATTTCTGACTGTCCGCGCTGCAATGCACCCAGTTTTATAAAAGCTTTCATCAAGCTCTCCGGCATTGCTTCCCGACACCGTGCCGACGACAAATTTTTCTCGGCCAAAGATTACCAACTTGCCATTCTGTTCCGCTCCGGTGACAATTCTTGGAATTCCCAAATGCAGGACATCGACTCGTGAGATCGTTGGATAAACTTCAGGACTGACTTCACCGGATTGCCTGATTGGAGAGAAAAGACAGCGAAAAAGTTTCTGTGTGTCATCATAGATCGGCATGATGAATGTGCGCTTGCCAACCTGTGCCTCTCTTTCGGCATTGGCTCCAATCAACGAAACTTCATAGCCGTTGACAACAGTGGCCGGAAAGCCCTGTCCGGCTACCCAGTCTGATCCGGTTATTGTAACTGTCAGTGTAAAAGTATCGGTGCCTGCCACTCTTGCCCAACTGGAATTATTGACATCTACTTCTTTGACAAAGTAGAATGCGCCTGGATTCTGAAATGCGGTGACGGGACTGGTAGATTCTGTAGCAATATTCAGATATAACCTTATCTTCTGTATTCGTCTTGACCAGTTTCTTATCCCGCCAGGATTGGTTGTACTATATTCGCTAATTTTGAATATGGCACCGGCACTGAACTGAATCGAAAAGGCGACTGAAAATTGTTGTGTTGCTGCGGTAATGTCAGAAAACGTCGCTGTATCACCTGTAGTAAAATAAACATTGCTTTCTTCTCTGCCATCATAAAGACCGGACGTAAGCAAGACAAAATAATCCGTGCCGCTACCAGTATATGGAATCGGATCGGCGCTTGCTCCGGTGGTGCTCATGGCTGCAATATCGTTGGAAACAATACGCCAGGGCTGTGCATGATCAAAATGCCATCCGGTAAAGTCAAGATCGTCTCCTGCCGTGCCAAAATAATCCTGGTCAATATAACCAAGCCAAAGATCAGGGCCGCTTGTTATGAGATGAGAGCCGGTATGAATCGACACATTTTGACCGTGTAAAGCAAAACTTGGCAAGCTGTCTATAAGATAATATGGCGATACCGTAGTAGCTTGAAGAAACACCGGAAAACGCATGATTAGAATCGTATCGCCAGCCGTCGCTCCAGCGACAGTATTGAGCATAGTTGCCGTTCTTGTGGCCGCTGTCCAAGCCGTAATATAGGTGCGACCTCTTACTACCGCTGCGGGACTAATAACAACGGCATACCAATGCTCGTGATAATCGTTCGTTACTTCATCAAGTCCGGTTGCTGCATCGAGTACATAGGTTATAGCCGGTGCGCCACTGACCGAGGTTATTGTTGTTACCAAAGCTTCAGTAAGCTCAAGCCAGGAAATATAAGCACTTGATACCTTTGTTCCAGTAGTAGTTGACCATGCGCCTGCTCGTGTGATGTCCGGCCATACGTAAAATCTGTCTCTCCCTCCTTTGCTGCCGAAAATAACGATGACATCTGAGCCGTTGCCAGGAGTCGCACACTGAAAGATGAATGGATCGCCTTCAAGTGTGAAGCTCGATGGCAAGGCTGGAATATTGGTAAGAGTGCCTTCAACTCGAAGCTGTGCTGTGCCTGATCCTGGCAAAGCTGATCCTATGCCAGGCACAATGGCTTGGCAGTTTTTAAATTGTCTAAAACTGGTTTTATCCGCATCAGCAGCAGAAACATTCGTAACCAGACCTAAGCCAAACGATTTTATTGCGATTTCGTCAAAATTACTCATTTTATAAATTCAATGATCTTGATACTTCAAGATACTTTGCGCCATTCGAGATAAAATGGGCAATCGCTTCTTTATTAGCTGTGCCAACAATGGTTGCCGCAGTTCCCGATAAATTTGCTCCCAAAGTAATTGTACGCGGCAAAACACCATCATTGAGAATCATTAAAACAATCTCCGCATCTCTCACCGGAGTTCCGCTCACGTCTATCGTAATGGCGCGATCAGCCGTAAAACGAAAAGTCTGCCTTTCAATAATTGCAGATGCCGTAATCGAAATTGTATCACCAACCAGAGGATTGTTGCTGGCTGTCGTTACGACATTGGTATTCGTGTTTATTTCACCCTGTCTTGCCATTATGCACCCAAATCTCCTCGTGTTAATAAATGAGTTATTAGGGTTCCCAAAACATCCGCGATTTCATCTATACTAGTACTATTCGCATCAAACGACTTGTCTGGTGTAACATTTGTCACCGACCAGCCAGTTGATTGAGCTGCGCCCGTTCCTGCGTGAAATCTGATATTTGTTCCATCATGCAGCAAGTCTCCATTGACTTCAACTGCGCCACTTGCACTAATCTTGCCTGAGACATAGAATTTTGCGCTATCACTGGCCGTTGCTGCTCCAACTTGTACAGTATTAGCGCTGGCATCAACATAAAGCGCATTGACATCGGTATCGCTTTCTACTCTGAAATCAGCATCGTTGCCTTCTTCGTTTATAACCGTTGCGCCATCGTTTGAGACTGTGACTTGATCGTTGCCTGCGCTGTCCTCCAAAACTAAAAGAGAATTGGTCTGTGTTGCATTGCCTTGTATTCTAAGCTGAATAGCATCTGCCGAACCATCTATAACTACTGCGCCTGTTACTGTATCTCCGGTATTGAGCACATACTGATTATGATCATCATCCGTAAGACCCGACAAAGCACCGTGATCTATAGTGCCTCCTGTTCCTGTAGTTGAAGTGCCGGTTGTGGCTAAAGCACCTATACGATAATTACGTCCATCATCCGCACGAAGAACCAGATCGAGATTTTGGTTATCATTTCTGACAAATCCCAATTCTCCGATTGCTAAAAGCGGTGCTGCACCAGAGGCAAGTGATCCAATTTTTCTGACCATCTGAGCACCTTCCAGCACTTCGATACGACGAACAAGTGTGCTAATAATCCTCTCATAAGCAGCACTGGAATATTCTTTTGGAACTTTTTCAATAGCCATTACTGACTGTAAACAAGTTTGGTGAAAACTCTTGTCGTGTCAATCGACGTGTCTCCCTGCCGGATTATAAAGGCAATGCCAAATCCTGCTCCCAACGTGACGGCGTATCTTGAGGTGCTGGTAAAGTTGGCAAATGTCGTAGATGAACCCAGGACAAAAGTAGACTCATTTCGTGCCGGTCTTCCTGTGTAGGGATCAATGGGCTTGTAATAAAGTTTAAAACTGTCAGCGGTGCCGACAACATTGGTTCTGTCCAGCCACAAATCAAGATCGCCTGCCGCTCGAATGAAGCTTGGAGGCCGCCAAGCTGTAACACCGGCTTTGGTCGTATCGCTTTGCATCTTTTGTGCAAATGGGCTGGTTGGGAAGACATAAATAACAGTATCAATATCCAAGCCAACCAAGCGGGTACTGACACTGTCTCTGAGTACCCATTCCTGCGCGTTAGCCAGAAACGGCCAAAGCAAAAAGAGAACTAAATATTTTTTCATTGTTATTTCCTAATAATGAGAGAATGGAATTTCAGCCCCTCCAAGATTGAAAGATTGCATATTGCGAGCTATAGAACGTTCACCGGCTTCCTCTTTGTCTTTAGCCAGTTGTGTTTCGTATTCTTGAGTAAAATATTGCAACGCTTTGTCCATGCCAGGGTAACGAATGTTACCATCTGGATTCGTGAGCGGAGCTAACTCTCCTGCTATCATCTTTCCGGCGCAGAGCATAATAAGCCGATGATAGCGGATGTCCAGAATCGGAATCTCAGTGCGACTGGTAAAATTCAGGACTTCGTTGGTGCCGCTTGAATCTGTGCCGACATTGAGCGAGAGATAACGCAGATTGATGACATAGCCGCTGTCAGCCTTAACCTCAAAATTTACATAAGGTTGTCTTGTTCGGACAACTACTCCTGTGCGGGGCCTGCCGCTTGAAATTACCTGTTCTGCCATAAAATTATCGGTCTATTGATAAGTCGTACTTATTGTTAAATGACCCATTTTGAAAACGCCAAGAACTGCCTTCAAGCTCATCAAGTCTGAGACGTTCCAACTCAGAAAGTGACATCTGCATCATATCGGCCAGAGTTAAGGGCGTTGCTGTTGCAGTACGTCTCGTTCCTCGCGAGATCGAACTTCCTGTTGTATTCGTATATCCGTTTGGCATAGCTAGGCCACGAGATTATAATCATTCACGATGGTTATTATACTTCCCTCGGAATCATGTCCGCTTGGGTCGAGGCGCATGTTGGAGATTTCGTCCTGGAAATTATACCAATCGCTCGGAAGCGTAAAACCGCGCTCTCCTGAAGTAATTGTAACAGTCTTTTCAGCAATCGGCTTTTTGAGTTCCCGCTTGGCTTCAAGTGTAGCTTCACTGATCACCTGCATGACATAAGGATCATCAAGAATTTCCATCGGCTCTTCCGAGAAGCCATCCAAAGTATTGAAGAGCCTGCTTATTATTTGCCCGATGTTCAAGTGACCTCCTTATGCTGTTGCTTGTGGCCTTATTTGACTTCTGACTTCTTGACGAAACTTAGTCTTGATTTCTATGCCTCGACTCTGAAGATGATCCATAGCCCGACTCTCCCATATTCTGGCCTGCTCGCTGTTCTCATTTTGGTCAAATAGCATGGCAACTGTGTAAAGCACTACTGGCTCAAAAAATTTATCAGGAAAAGAAATATTTCCTGACGAATCGAAGGCGGTTGCTAAAGGTGTTTTGTGGTATGTAACGCTATGATTGGCAGCAGGCGCGAAGACTAATTCTCCGTTAGATGAATCCTTCCCGCGAAAAAAATAAAGAAACCTTGTATTTGAGGTACTGGACAAAAAACTGTCCTGCCCTGAAATAAGCCGTCTGTATCTCTTTGAACTGACTGGTACAGCAGGCTTACCGTTAATGGTAATATGATGGATATCCAAAGCCCCTGTCGGCGGATCAGCCACGCCATTGACGCTGCCAACAGTCTCGGTCACGATGTAATCTTCCAAAACCTCTTTTGGCAGGAGCGCTGCGATAAAATTGATCGAATCGAGCAAAGCTTGCTCAATCGTACTGCTACTCCAACTGCCAACCTCTCCAATCTCAAAACCAGTTCCGGATGCAATTTGAATTGGAAAAACATTATTAGTAAAAGTTAAAGTTCCTGTTGAATTTGTAAAATCTTCAACAAGCCTTTCAGCGCCCTCGGCATTACCATCTAAAATTCTTACTATACAGCCATTATAGTAGTCATCAAGCTGTGTTAAGTTTGTCGAGATTATAGTGGCACCAGTAGAAGCACCAACCGAAGTTGCTGTTGTCTTTTTGTACCGGAGATTACGTATCTCATTCAAATATCTCCGAACCCGCCTTTCTAAACTTTCTCTGTCGCCAGGCACTTGACTTTCTCCAAAAAATTACTTTTCTTCTGGCATCTTCGAGCCATTTGCAATATAGTCTTCAAACTGTGCTGCCA
>ERZ1292629.1939-Hain-H43-01um-R1-1939-length-18794-cov-10_pt1 | contig 18794 bp, 17 predicted proteins | sample MGYA00564399_ERZ1292629 | MGnify/ENA primary metagenome ERZ1292629 (study PRJEB36523, sample SAMEA6512636) | groundwater metagenome | collected 2019-01-08 | study: AquaDiva: Metagenomics assemblies of 32 groundwater samples | reverse complement strand
GATCATCAGCCAAAAGCTACTCCGGGGATAACAGGCTAGTACTGCCCGAGAGTCCTTATCGACGGCAGTGTTCGGCACCTCGATGTCGGCTCAACTTATCCCGGGGCTGGAGAAGGTCCCAAGGGTCCGGCTGTTCGCCGGTTAAAAAGTTACGTGAGCTGGGTTCAAACCGTCGTGAGACAGGTTGGTCCCTATCTACCGCAGGCGTCGAGTTTTGAGGGGATTTGTTCCTAGTAAAAATTTGCTACTTCGTAAAGTAATTTACGATGACAATTCGGCTAATAACGGTGAAACCTTTGTTGTGCGACAATTTTGCGGTCCAAAATTGTCGGGAAAAAATAGTAAAGGCAATACCGTGGGAAGTGCAGAAACTAATTTTTGCAATTTTAGTAACCAACTCGTAGAAGGAGAATAAAATGCGTCAAGTTACGCTGTTCGACTATTTCATTCTACTTAAAAGTGGGTCGAGAGGAGGAGATGATAAGACTTCCAAAACAAGCTGGAAAGAGATTTCCGCTGAAAACGATGAGAAAGTAATTGAAGAGGCAAGGAAGTTGCAGAGGAAGATTGTATATATTATCTGTAAAGATAAAGTAGGCGAGAATGCCTTTGTGAAGTTGGATTAACCATCAGGCGGGCATGTACAATGTGCCTCTACCCGCATATTTTTTTCAAGCAAAAGCTTGATTGCAAAAATTAGTTTCTGTACCCCGTAACGACTGATTCCGAGTCCCGCCAAGGCGGGACGAGGAAGAGATAGAAGGTTTAAAATTCTATAATACGCCGATATCCTAATTTCATTAAATGAAAAAGGATAAAGATATAGTCTACACTTATAGTGATATAAGAAAATGTGACGAGAGGACCGGAATGAACTGACCTCTGGTGTACCAGTTGTTCTGCCAAGAGCATTGCTGGGTAGCTAAGTCGGGAATAGATAAGCGCTGAAAGCATATAAGCGCGAAACTAACCCCAAGATTAGAACTCACAGATTTCCCGCAGATGACGGGATTGATAGGCTCCAGGTGTAAGTGCCGCAAGGCATTCAGCCGGGGAGTACTAATAAATCATTTTATCCTTCGACTGAGCTCGGGATGCCCTGAGCCTGCCGAAAGATTTCTTAGCCCCGTTAGAAATTTGCAACTAAAAATATTAATGCAAATTTCTAACGGGGTTAGCGTAAGTTAAAATAGATACAGATTTTATTTATCTTTTATTTAATTACCTGTAAAGTTTTATCCGGAAGCTAATTAAGCTTTCCGGTGGCAATTATACCGAGGTTGTCCCACCTGTTCCCATTCCGAACACAGAAGTGAAATACCTCAAGGCCGATGATAGTCCTTTTGGGCGAAAGTAGGTAGTTGCCACCAGAGCGCTTAATTGGCTTTTTTGTTTTAAATTTGCATTAAAAAAAAGAGCGAGGTAGAATAAATATAAATAATTATGGACGCTTATTTAAAAAAACAAAAAACAGCGTTTTTTAAGATTTTATTAGGGGCGATTGTTTTGTTTGTTTTTTTTGCTATTTTAAATTTATTTCAGGCGCAGATCAAAAATTATTTTTATTTTATATCTCAGCCAGTCGAAAAAATATTTTGGAGAGCCGGAGATAACGCGTCGTCTTTTCTAAAATCGGTTTTAAACGTTGGAAACCTAGAAAAAGAAAATCAAAACTTAAAAACAGAAAACCAAAAACTTCTGTCAGAAATTTCTTTTTTGCAAGACATTCAAAAAATGGGGCAGGCGGCAGAAGATATTTTAGCAAATTGCAGCCAAGATAATTTTAATTTAGCCATGGTTAATGTAATTGGATTAAATGTTGATTCAGATATTATTACAATAGACAAGGGATTAGCAAGCGGAATTTTAGAGGGCATGCCCGTTATAAACCAGCAAAAAACGCTTTTTGGCAAAATTTTTAAGTCGTATAATAATTTTTCCGAAGTAATGCTGATTTCCAATAAAAACAATGTTTTAGATGTTAAGATATTGCAAAATGACGCAGAAAAAAATTCTGTTTTTGGGGTGATAAAAGGGAAAGGGGCTTTGGGTATTTATTTAGATCTCGTGCCGGCTGAGGCAGAAATTAAAGAAGGGGATATTTTGATTACCTCAGCCTTAGATGGAGTATTTCCTAAAAACCTTTTAGTGGGCAAAATCATAAAAGGAGAAAAAGACGACCAAAAACCATTTCAGCGGGCAGAGGTTGAGCCATTTTTTAATATTAAAAAATTAGAAAATTTATTTGTTATTTTAGATTATAAAACAAAATAATATGTTGTTAAAATTATCAGTAATTGCTATATTGTTTTATTTTTTAGCGCTGATACAAAACAGCTTTTTTGTTCACTTCAATATTTTTGGAGCCGTTCCTAATTTTATTTTTATTCTTTTTTTCATACTTATTTTTTTCTCTTTTTCTGAAAAATCATATAGCAGAAAAAATTTATTTTATTCTTTTGTTGCCGGATTTTTTCTTGACGTTTTCTTTGGTTTTTATTTTGGGTCATCTTTTGCGTTGCTTTTAGCAATATCCTTTATTGCTAAAAAAATACTTAATTCCCTAAAGCAAAAAAAAGACAAATATCCCTTTATTCATTTCGCCCCGCTTTTTTTGGCATCATTAGTTTCCTATGAAGCGGTTTTGGCTGTTTTTTTTGGAAATATCAGCAGGATATTTTTAGTAAAGATAATATATAGTTTTCTTTTTGCCGCGCCGGGATTCTATTTTTATAAAAAATTAAGCAACAGATTTAATGATTAATAAATATAAGGTCAGGCATTTTTGGGGAGACATCGAACCACACGAAGTTTTTTTAGACAAACTCGCCAAAGCCAAACAAGAAGAATCGGGTTTTACCGAAAAAAGATTTGAAGTTCCGCTTAAAGCAAAAATATCCTATATTCTTTTAGGAATTTTTTTATTATGCGCCACAATTCTTTTTTCTAAAACACTTTACTTGCAAATAGTTAAGGGAGAATATTTTTACGCCATAGGAGAAAATAATAAAAGCCGCATTACCCTAATAATTCCGGAACGAGGCATTATTTACGATAAAAATTTTAAAAAAATTGTTTCAAACTCTCCTGCTTTTGATTTGATTTGCGACAAAAGGCAGCTTTCTTCGTCTGCATCCGAATCGCTGGAAGAAATTAAAAATATTGCCAACTCATCGGGCAGAGACTTTGAAGAATTAAAAAAAGAAATAGAAGAATCAAAAGAACCCGTAATTTTAGTTTCTGAAAATATTCAGCACGAAAAATTGCTTATTTTAGAATCTAATATAAACACTCTTCAAGGATGCATTATAGAAAAAAACACAGCAAGAGATTACGCTTCTAGCCCGGCTTTTTCTCATATATTAGGATATGTGGGGAAAATAAATAAAAACGAATTAAATAACTATAAAAATTATACAATAAACGATTATATCGGAAAAACAGGAATAGAGGCTTACTACGAAGAATTTTTAAGAGGAAAGCCCGGCATAGTTGAGGCCGTAAAAAACGCCGTTGGCGTAAAAAAGGGAGAAAAAATAATTTCAGAGCCAGAGTCAGGCAACAACTTGGTGCTTAACATAGATTTAAGTCTTCAAGAAAAAATTTATAGTTCGCTGGAAAAGGGCGCAAAAAATACAGGAACAAAAAAAGGGGCGGCTGTGGCTATAAATCCAAATACGGGGGCTGTTTTGGCGTTGGTTTCTTATCCTTCTTACGATAACAATCTTTTTTCTAAGGGAATTTCAAAACAAGATTTTGATAATATGCAAAATGATATTGCAAAGCCCCTTTTTAACAGGGTTATTTCCGCCCAATATCCTACGGGGTCTACAATAAAGCCATTTATAGCTTCGGGGGCCTTGCAAGAAAAAATAATTTCCCCGACAAAACAGATAAACGATAAAGGATTTATTGAAGTTCGTAGCCAGTATGATAAAGATGTATTTTGGAGATATGGCGGGGTTGAGCCACACGGTTGGGTAGATATGAGGCAAGCCATTGCTGTTTCTTCAAACATTTATTTTTATACTGTCGGCGGAGGATACGAAGACCAGCAGGGGCTGGGGCCGGCTAGAATTAAAAAATATCTTGAATATTTTGGCTGGGGAGAAAAAACCGGAATTGATTTGCCTGGAGAATTCCAGGGGTTTATTCCTACACCCGAGTGGAAAAAACAAAACATAAAAGAGCCATGGTGGGATGGAGACACATATAACCTTTCAATTGGCCAGTCATATTTGCAGGTTACTCCCTTGCAGGTGGCCTTAGGTTATTGCGCAATTGCAAACAACGGCGCGCTATATAAGCCCCAAATTGTTCAAAAAATTATTAATGCATCAGCGGGCTCAGAAGAAATTGTTAAAGAATTTAAACCGGAAATCATAAGAAATAATTTTATTGATTCTGGAAATCTGCAGATTATAAAAGAGGGAATGAGAGAGGGAGTTCTTTATGGCTCTTCTGTGTCTTTAAACAGTTTGCCAATAAAAACCGCTTCAAAAACAGGAACCGTTGAAACCGGAAAAGATGGATTTTATAATGCCTGGGTTTCGGTTTTTGCTCCTTATGAAAATCCGGAAATAGTTTTGGTTGTCACAATAGAAAACGTAGAGGGTTTAAGAGCCGCGGCATTGCCCGTTGCAAAAGAAGTTTTAGAATGGTATTTCACAAATAAATAAAAATAAATAAAAAACAAGCAATCATAATAGTTCGCGATCGCGAACCATTATGATTGTTAAAATATTTAATTTTTTTTATAAATATTTTATTTTTTGTAAAAAAAAGAGCGCCGCATTCGTTCAGTTGGCTTCCGGGGTTTCCGGGGCTTTTGAACGAAATGCGGCGCATGTGTAATAACTGACAGGTGGTTGATGTGCGCACATCAACCTTCGCGTTTGTCCCGAAGGACGGCGGTTTTCTGGTGCCAGGAACTTTGCCCGGAAACAGTAACACTGGGGGCTTAAACGCCCCTCTCGCCACGCTAAGTTGATAGCTACCAATGCCAGAAACCCTTCGGGTTTCTACACCCCAGTCTCCAAATGGAGACTATTTTTTTGGGGTGCCTCGCGAGCATAGCCGCTTATTAAGGAGGCGGACTCCCACCAACTCCCTGTCAGTTTTTGGATTGAAAAGTGCAATGGGTTCGCTTATCCTTAGCTTTCGCCCAGGACGGGGATTTGAACCCACAAATTAAGAGAGAGTCCCGTTTGGGATGTCTTGTTGGACATTCTCTCAGTCCTTGGTTTCTGTACCCCGTAGGAAACCAACGGCTTTCACATTAAAAAATCTTAATGTTTTAATGTTAGCATATTACAAAACCATTGTCAAGGGGTTGTGGGGATTTGTCAAGTTTGGTAGAATAAATTAAAAATTAAAAGTCAAAAATTAAAAGTAAAATATACAATAAAAAAATATATTTTTAACTTTTGACTTTAGACTTTTAACTTAATTAAATATGCCTACAATTGAAGAACTTCGCAAAACAAGAATTCAAAAATTAAAAAAGCTGGAAGCTTCGGGTATTTTGGCTTATCCGGCAAAAACAAAAAGAACTCACACAATTGCAGAAGCGCTGGAAAATTTTCCAAAATTAGCCAAAGGCAAAAAACAAATTGTTTTGGCTGGCAGAATAATGGCTCAACGAGGCCACGGGGGAGCGACCTTTTTAGATATTCAAGATGGCACCCAAAAAATTCAGGCCATTATCAAAGAAGATAAACTTGGACAGAAAGGATATCAATTCTTTTTAGATGTTTTTGATATTGGCGACTTTGTTGAAATAAAAGGAATTCTTTTTACAACAAAAAGAGGAGAAAAAACAATTGAAGCAGAAGACTACAAAATGTTGGCAAAGTCGCTTTTGCCTTTGCCTGAAAAATGGCACGGATTATGCGACACCGAAGAATGTTTGAGAAAAAGATATTTAGATATTATATTTAACCCAGAAGTCAAAGAAATGATTAAAAAAAGAACTGTATTTTGGGCTTCAATGAGAGAATTTCTAATTGAAAAAAGGTTTTTAGAAGTTGAAACTCCGGTTTTAGAAACAGTTACGGGCGGAGCCGATGCCAGGCCATTTATCACACACCACAATGCTTTGGATATAGATGTTTATTTAAGGATTTCAACCGGAGAATTATGGCAAAAACGGTTGATGGTTGCCGGATTTGAAAAAACATTTGAAATTGGCAGGCAATTCAGGAACGAGGGCATGGACGCAGAACACTTGCAAGATTATACCCAAATGGAATTTTACTGGGCTTATGCCGATTATGAACAGGGAATGAAATTAGTTGAAGAAATGTATAAATATGTTGCCAAAAAAACTTTTGGCGCATTAAAGTTTAAAATTCGCGGATTTGATGTTGATCTTTCAAAAAAATGGGAAAAATATGATTACCAGTCAACAATTGCAAAATATACCGGCGTAAATATAACAGAGGCCAGTTTGCAAGAAATAGAAAAAGCCCTGCAGAAACTAAAAATTAATTATGACAAAAAAGGGTTTAACATTACCCGCGCCATTGATAACTTATGGAAATATTGCCGTAAAAATATTTCAGGCCCAGGATTTTTAATAAATGTGCCTATTGTGATGGAGCCTTTGGCAAAGAAAATGGAAAATAACGAAAAATTAGTTCAAAGATTTCAGGTGATTTTAGCTGGCTCTGAAAACGGCAAGGGTTATTCAGAGCTTAACGACCCAATTGATCAGGCAGAGAGGTTTGCAGAACAGCAAAAATTGAGAGACAAGGGCGACGAAGAAGCGCAAATGTATGACAAGGATTTTGTCGAAGCCTTAGAATACGGAATGCCCCCAACCTGCGGCTTCGGCGTCTCCGAAAGGTTATTTTCCTTTTTAATGGACAAACCCAGCCGAGACTGCCAGATATTTCCATTGATGCGTCCTAAATAACTATTTACTATTATGCGACAAAAAGACCCGTGGACCAGTCCACGGGTCTATAAAAAATCATGGAAGGCGAACCAAAATTTAAAGAAGAAAAACAAGAATTTCAGAGAACCTCTGGTATAATGAGAGCCGCCGGCGTTTCTCGCGAAGTTGAAAAAGAAGTATTAGATGCTTCAAAAGAGAGTTTTGATAATCAGAAAAAATTTTCGCTTGAAAGTGAAAAGACTCCAGAAGAAATAGAAATAATAAATGGAATATTGGGAAAATTACAGGAATTTATAAAAAAATATGGCGGAGTGATGCCGCCGATAACCCCAGATCATATTCATGTATGCGAGTATGATACATTACCTGTCGAGCAAAGAGAACGTATAAAAAGTATCAGGGGCAGATATGATGAGGATTCTCAATTTGTTGCAGTTATTAGAAACAGTGAAAGTGAAAATAATTTAGTATTTGCCAGCAGGGTCGCCCACGAATTAATGCATTTTTGCGGTTTTCAATCCGTGACCGCTAACCCCGAAAAAGAAACATGGAGTTTTCGAGTTGGAGGATTGGTGGTCGCTAAGAAAAAAGATCAAAAAAGAGAAATGTATTTTGTTGATGTAGACGAAGCAATAACAGAAGAACTTATGAAAAGATTTGATGCCGAATGTTTTGATGCAATTCCAGCGCTTGCTAAAGACCTTGAAGATAGGGAAAAATGGATAAAAAAATCTGTTAAGGGCGATAAAATTTCTTATATAACCACAACTACCACAAAAGAAGAATCTAGTATGTATTATACTACCATTAGAGCGCAACCATATCAATATAAGGAAGAAAGAGAAAAATTATGGCAAATAATTAATGATATTTGTGAAAAAAAACCAGATGATTTTAAATCTGAAGAAGAAGTTTTCAATGTTTTTGCTAACACTTATTTTACCGGAAATTTATTACAAACTGTCCGCTTGATAGAAGATACATATGGCAAAGGATTTTTTAGAAAATTAGGAGAAGAAACAAAACAACCAAAAGAATAATTTCATTATGAAAAAAGCGTTGATTATTAATTTGGCAGATTTTGAGGGGAAAGAGGTGGAGATTTCGGGGTGGGTGGCGAATTTCCGGTCTTCTGGGAAGATCGGTTTTTGGTTAATAAGAGACGGGTCTGGGTTTTGCCAAGCGATCTTGGATACCAATAAACTGTCGGAAGAAAAATGGGAGGAATCGCAAAAAGCAACCTTAGAATCCTCGGTTAAAATTTTTGCAATTGTTTCCAAACACCCGAAAAAAGAAGAGTTTGAATTACATGTTAAAGATTTTTATTTTTACCAGATTGCAAAAGAATATCCCATTGCCAAAAAAGAGCACGGCCCGGATTTTTTATTAGACAACAGGCATTTATGGCTTAGGTCTTCAAGGCAGTGGGCAATTCAAAGAATCAGAAATACCTTGATTTTGGCAACTTATGAATTTTTCAATCAAAATAATTTTATAAAAATAGATTCTCCAATTTTAACTCCTTCGGCCTGCGAAGGAACGACAGAGCTTTTTGAAATTGATTATTTTAAAGAGCAAAAAGCTTATTTGTCGCAATCGGGCCAGCTTTATCTGGAGGCCGCAATTTTTGCCCACGGCCGTGTGTTTGATTTTGGGCCAGTTTTTCGCGCAGAAAAATCAAAAACACGCAGGCATTTAACAGAGTTTTGGATGATGGATGCCGAAATGGCATTTGTTGACATGGAAGAAAACATAAAAATTCAGGAAAGTTTGATAAGATATATGGTAAGCCAAGTTTTAGAAAAAAATAAGCAAGAACTGGCAATGCTGGAAAGGGATATAAAGCCATTGGAAAATATTTCAAAACCGTTTTATAAAATTACCCACAAAGAGGCAGTTAAAAAATTACAGAAACTTGGTTCTGATGTTAAAGAAACAGATGATATGGGAGCAGACGACGAAACAATCTTAACCAAACAATATGACAATCCGATTTTTGTAACCCATTATCCCAAAGAAGTTAAGGCATTTTATATGAAGCGCGATTCAGAAGATAATTCGCGCGTTTTGTGTTCGGATTTGTTGGCCCCAGAGGGCTTGGCGAAATTATCGGCGGCTCTCAAAGAGAAGATAATTTTGACGAATTATTAAAAAGGATTAAAGAATATAATTTACCACAACCTGCCTTTGAATGGTATTTAGATTTAAGAAAATACGGCTCTGTTGCGCACTCTGGATTCGGCTTCGGCCTTGAAAGAATTACTGCCTGGGTTTGCGGAGTTCAGCACATACGCGAAACCATTCCTTTCCCGCGCACCATAAACCGACTAAACCCTTAGCGAGCTTTCAATTTTTAATTATCAAGCAATCATAATAACTCGCGATCGCGAGTTATTATGATTGCTTGAATTATTTATAAAAAAATAGAGCGGCCGCACGGTCGCTCTTTATAATGCTATGGATAAAAAAATAACATGTAGTTAAAATATTTCTGGAAGTTTTTTTCCGCATTTATGACAATGAGTTATCGGAGTTGGACCTTTTTCCTTGTTTCCACGCACCATCCGATTAATGGTTTTTAACATCTTCGCCATGTGCGCATGACATTCATCGTTGCACTCTTCTTGTTCGACCTCGTCGGTAATACCAACCATTTCATCTAAATCCACTTCAAACATAGATCGCTCAAGGTCTGAACTTAAAGGTAGTTTGCAACCACAACGATTGCAAAATTTATAAGTTGTCTTCACAACAACACATTCGCACCGCGGACAAAGTAATGGTTCCATGTTTCAAACCCCTAGTTTAAAGTTGTTAATTTACCGATTTAATTTTATAACTTTTATGTTTATTTGTCAAGGGTTGTGAGGATTTGGCAAGTTTGGTAGAATAAAATAATGATTTCTAAAGAAAACAATTTTGCATATATTGACGGAGCCAATTTATATAATGGGGTAGATGAGTTGGGTTGGAAACTGGATTATAAAAAGTTTAGGAAATGGCTGAAAGATAAATATAATGTGATAAATGCATATTTATTTATTGGACTTGTTTCAAAAAATAAAAATTTATACACCTATTTGCAAGAATCGGGATTTATTTTAATTTACAAAGAAATAACCTATAATGGAACAGGAAAAGTAAAAGGTAATTGCGATGCCGCGTTAGTTTTAAAGGCGGCATGCGATTTTTACGAAAAGAATTATGAAAAAGCAGTGATTGTTTCAAGCGATGGCGATTATGCTGAATTAGTAGATTTCTTGAAGCAGAAAAATGCTTTACGAATAGTAATTTCCCCCAATAATAAATGTTCATATTTATTGCGCAAACAGAACATACCATTATTGTATTTAGATAACCAAAAAAATAAGTTAAAAATCACCGTAAAAGAAAAAACCCCCAATGAGGACAGAACCTCATAAGGGTTTTTTTCATGGTAATAAGTAATTATAGCAATTTAAAACTCCTTGTCAAGGGGAATAAAATATTATGTTGGATATAAATTTTATTCGGGAAAATCCGCAAAAAGTTAAAGAAGCGTGCGAGAAAAAAAATATTAAGTGCGATATTGACGCTGTTTTGGAGTTGGATAAAAAAAGAAGGGAGTTGATTGTGAAATCAGAAAATTTAAAAGCAGAGCAAAATAAAACAAGCAAGGCAGGCCCGCCTGCGCAGGCAGGGCACGATGAGGCGGCTGTAAATAAAGCAAAGGATTTGAAAGAAAAATTTAAGGCATTGGAGCCGGAATTGAAAAAAACAGAAACGGAATTAAATAATTTACTTTTGCAGTTGCCGAATATTCCTTTTGACAATGTACCGGTGGGAAAAGATGATTTTGGAAATGTTATTATGCGACAGGTTGGGAAACCGCCAAAGTTTAGTTTTGCGTCAAAAGATTATATGGAAATCGGAAAAAACTTGGACCTGATTGACACAGAAAGGGCCGGGAAAGTTTCTGGGTCGCGTTTTGGATATTTAAAAAATGAACTGCCCCTGCTTGAATTTGCTTTAATAAATTTAGCAATAGACACATTAAAAAAAGAAAAATTTATTCCCGTGATTCCGCCAGTAATGTTAAAAGACGAAATGGCTAGGGGAACAGGATATTTTGAGGCAACCGACGAAAAAGAAGCTTATTTTCTGCCGGAAGACAAACTTTATTTAGCCGGAACATCTGAACAACCATTAATAGCAATGCACGCCAACGAAATTTTAAATGAAAAAGATTTGCCGTTGCGCTATATTGCTTTTTCCACTTGTTTTCGCAGAGAAGCGGGCTCTTACGGCAAAGACACAAAGGGCATTTTAAGGGTTCACCAGTTTGATAAATTAGAAATGGTTGTTTTTTCAAAACCAGAAGATTCAAAAAAAGAACATCAACTTCTTTTGTCTATTGAAGAAAAATTAATGAAACAGCTTGCCTTGCCATATCAAGTTGTAAATATCTGCGCTGGGGACCTTGGCAGGCCAGCGGCGGCAAAATATGACATTGAAACTTGGATGCCGTCTGAAAATAAATACAGAGAAACGCACTCCACCTCAAATTGCACAGATTTTCAGGCTAGACGACTAAATATAAAATACAAAGACAAAACCGGCAAACAAAATTTTGTTTATACATTAAACGGCACCGCCATCGCAATGCCCCGAATTTTAATTGCTATATTGGAAAATTATCAGCAGAAAGACGGGTCAATTAAAGTGCCGAAAGTTTTGCAAAAGTATTGCGGATTTAAAATCATAAAATAGTGGAAATTACAATTAACGGCATAAAAACAAACTACCAAATATTCGGAGAGGGCCTGCCTGCGCAGGCAGGCAAGCCCTTTTTGATTTTGCATGGCTGGGGATCTAGTTCAGAAAGATGGCAAGCTGTGGGAGAGCATCTCTCCCAATTTGGACATATGGTGATAATTCCCGATTTACCAGGGTTTGGAGCGTCAGATGCCCCAAAAGTTCCGTGGAATCTTAATAAATATGTAAATTGGGCCGAACAATTTATAAAAGAACTTAATTTAAATGATTTTTATCTGCTTGGCCACTCTTTCGGAGGAGCTTTGGCCTTTAAAATAGCCGTAAAACACGTTCAAGATATTAAAAAATTGTTTTTAATATCGGCTGCTTGCGTTAGAAAGAAAACCCCGAAAAAAAATATTTTTACAAAAATATCCAAAGTTGTAAAAATTTTTTATTTTTTTCCCTACTATAATCTTTTTAGGAAAGCTGTTTATAAATTTATCATCAGAAAGTCAGATTATATTTATTTTGAGGGCATAATGAAAGAAACCTATTTAAATATAGTTTCAGAAGACCTGTCTTTGTATTTGTCTTTTATAAAAACGCCGACCGTTATTATTTGGGGCCAAGAAGACGAGGCCACGCCTCTTGAAAACGGATATTTTATTGCAAAACAGATAAAAAACTCCAAAATTATAGTTATACCGGACGCCGGCCATTCTCTGAATAAAGAACAGCCCTTAGTTCTGGCGGAAAAAATTATAAACAATTTATAATATGTTTATTTTTTTAAGCATTCTTTGGTTTTTTAGGACATCAAAACATATTCTTTTTTGGATTTATTTGTGGCAACTAAAAGAATACCATATTGGCCGTTTTTTAGACCATTTTGAAACACACAAGGGAAAAAAGCTAATATTTAATTTATTGTTGGCTGTAAAAATTATTTTAGCGGCTATTTTTTTATTTAATGGAAAAATCCTTCCTTATTCTTTATATATATTATTTTTACTCTATTTTGCAGAGTTTATTTTTTTATTAAAAGCGATTTTTGCAAACGCTGTTAAAACCCCAAAAACAACCTTTAAAACGTTGTTTTTAATGGCCGCCTCCATTGGCGTTACAATTTTATTTTTATTATTTATTGCCTTAAGAGTTAAAGATATTATTTTAGCGTCAACCCTGCTTTTAGTTTTTGATATTTTAACCCCAATAATCGTTTCTTTGGTTGTTTTATTATTACAGCCGTTTTTTGTTTTTCTTAGAAACAGAGTTTTAGCAAAAGCAAAGAAAAAAATACAAGGTTTTAAAAAATTAACAGTCATTGGAATTACGGGTTCTTACGGAAAAACATCAACAAAAGAGTTTTTAACCGCAATAATTTCTAAAAAATTTAAAACAATTAGCACAAAAAATCACCAAAACTCTGAAATAGGAATTGCCAAATTAATTCTAAGCAATGAGTTCGATAAATTCATCAGCGAAACCAGAGCACCAGAGCACATTGAAAATGTGCTCGGTGCTCGGCCGAGCACTAAAATTAATTTTAGTGCTCCGGTTTTTGTTGTTGAAATGGGCTCTTATAACAAAGGCGGGATAAAGCTATTGTGCGAGATGGTTAATCCTAAAATAGCCGTTGTTACAGGTGTGAACGAACAGCATTTGGCGCTCTTTGGTTCTTTAGAAAATCTGCTTTCAGCTGAAGGCGGCGGGGAGCTGGCTGTTTCTTTGCCGGAGAATGGTCTGCTGGTTTTAAATGGCGACAATAAATATTGTCTAGATCTTTATAAAAAAGCCAATTATCTGGTCGAAGAAAGAAAAAAGATTTATAGCCTGAACAAAGATAAAATAAACTCAGATATTTGGACAGAAGATATTATTGTAACCGAAGATTATGTTTCTTTTTTAACTGTTGATAAAAGCGGGGAGCTGGCAAATTTTAAAGTTAATATTTTGGGCAGGCATAATATTCAAAATCTTTTAGCCGCTATTTTAGTTGCAAAAGAAATGGGTATGAGCTTTGAAAAAATTACCGAGGCCTGCAACAACATACATCAGGAACAGACAGGAATAACTCTAAAAAAGGGGCAGAGAAATATTAATATTATAGATTCTTCTTATTCTTCAAACCCAGATGGAGTTTTAGCCGATTTAGACTATCTCTCTGTTTTTAAGGGTAAAAAAATTATTGTAATGCCATGTTTAATTGAGCTGGGAGAAAAATCCAAAGAAATACATAAAAAAATAGGCGAAAAAATAGGAAAAATATGCGACATTTGCATAATGACAACAAAAGACAAGTTTGACGACGTCAAAACAGGAGCCGTGGAGTCTGGCATGAAAGAAAAAAACATTGTATTATATGAAAATTCAAAAGATATTCATACAATGCTTATGCTTTTTTGCAGAGAGGGAGACGCAGTTTTATTGGAAGGCCGCGTCCCGGCAAATTTAATTAAAATGCTAATTTAATATGCGTTATTTTAAGCCAATTTCTATTTCTTTGTCGCCGAACGTCGAGTCAGATGATATAAAACTGGCTCTAAGTTTAATTATAAGGCCATGGTTATGGAAAAAAGGAAAAGCAACAAAAGAACTAGAAAATGAATTTAAGAAATATTTGGGTGTAAAATACGCCATATCTTTTAATTCGGGAAGAAGTTCTCTTTTTGCTATTTTAAAAGTCCTAAGCCTGCCTGCGCAGGCAGGCGAAGTTGAGGGGTTAAAAAATGGAGACGAAATTTTTTTGCAGGCGTTCACCTGCAACGCCGCCGTAAACCCTGTTTTATGGCAGGGGTTTTTGCCAATTTATGTTGATTGCGACAAAGATAATTTTAATATAGATATAAAAGATTTAAATAAAAAAATTGTTGAAAATCATAGCGCAAAGATATTAATGATTCAGCACACATTTGGAATGCCGGTAAATATGGAGGAAATTATTTATATTGTGCGACAAAATAATTTAATATTAATAGAAGATTGCGCTCATTCTTTGGGAGCTGAATGGAACAATCAAAAAGTTGGGACATTTGGCAATGTCGCTTTTTTCAGTTTTTCCCGCGATAAAGTTATTTCTTCTGTCTACGGAGGAATGGCTGTTACAAACGATGACTTGATTGCAGAAAAATTAGAGAAAATGCAGAAAGAATTCGGGCGTCCCTCATATTTCTGGATTTTTCAGCAGATATTGCATCCAATACTTTTAAATTATATTATTCTGCCGGTTTATAATTTTTTTGATTTCGGAAAAATATTTTTGGTTTTGTCTCAATGGTTTTATATTCTTTCAAAAGCAGTGCACTGGAAAGAGAAGAGGGGATTAAAGCCGGATTATTTTCCAAAATCCTTGCCAAACGTTTTAGCATTGCTTGCCCTGAATCAATTTAAAAAAATAGATAAATTTTATCAACACAGAGAAGAAATAAGCAAGTTTTATTTCGAAAATTTAAAAGAAAATTCTTTTTCTGTATCAAATGATTTATCACCGGAAAATTTATCTTCAAAAAATACAAAGCATAGTTTTTTGCGTTTTACCGTAAAACATTCAAAAGCCCACGAAATAATTTATGAGGCCTGGCACAAACAGAATATTTTGTTGGGCGATTGGTATACAACCCCCATTGCCCCCTTTGACACAAATTTAGACGAGATGAAATACGGGCTGGGAACCTGCCCTAATGCCGAAGAATTATCTAAAAAAACCCTAAACCTGCCAACCCACATAAATATTTCCCAAAAAGACGCGGAAAAAATCATAAACTTCCTTAAAAAATATTTTTAGCATTTTTAACAATACTACAATTATAACGGCCGTCATAAATGTGGTATAATAAAATAATTTCCCCGAGCGCCGAGGCTCGGGGAGGAAACCAGCTGAATTATGTTATACCGAGAGCATGGAAAACAGATATCGCACGAAATTAAGAAATACATTAAAAACCAAAAACGGAAATTAAACCAATTAAAATTATTGTAACCACCGTGGTCGGACGGGACGAAATTCCCCGCCGCTCCGTCGGCGGGGAATTGTTTAATGAGAATATCTTTTACGGATGAATTTCTTTGGGATGTTTATAATATTATAGAAGAAACAAAAAATGTTGCTGGTTTTGTATTCAGGCCTTATCCAACAATGAAAAATTCTTTACCGGGTCCCAAAAATCCAATTTTTAAAAAATATCAAAAAGAAAGAGGAAAAAAAGAATTTAGTAAATTAATATATTATCTTAAAAGAAAAGGTTATATAAAAATTAAAAATTTAGAAAATAAACAGGCCATAATTTTAACAAAAGGGGGTATTGGTAGGGCACTGAGGGCGAGTTTTAAATTAGGTAATAAAAATAAGAGAAAAGACGGAAAATGGGTAATGTTAATTTTTGACATTCCAGAAAATAACAGAAAAAGTAGAAGTCTTTTAAGGGGCGCATTGCGTAACTTAGGATATAAAATATTTCAACAAAGTGTTTGGATATCTCCTTACGATGTTTCAGAAAAAACAGAAATATTTATACAGCAATATTCGCTTGACAAGTATGTTAAAATATTTTTGATAGAAGAAATTTAGAAAAATTTAAAAATACTACAAATATGACGGCCGTTAAGTTTGTAGTACTTTATTTTATAATTAAACAATTTTTTTAAAAAAATAAATATATGAAAATAGCGATTTGTAGCAGTATTGCTTTTGCTAAAGATGTAATAGATATTAAAAAAAAATTAGAAAAAATGGGGCATAAAGTAATTGCCCCGCATAATATCCATTTATATGCAGAAAGAACCCTTGCTTTTGAAACAAGACGGGAGTCAACAGAAAATAAAATAAAAGATGACCTTATAAGAGATTATTTTAATTTAATAAACAACCAAGAGGCTATCTTGGCAATTAATAAAGACAAGCACGGCATTAAGAATTATATTGGAGGAAACACCTTTTTAGAAATGGGATTTGCCCATGTTTTAAATAAAAAGATTTTTTTGCTTAATAATGTGCCAGATATGCTGTATTCTGATGAAATTTTAGCTTTTGGAGTTAGCGTTATTAATAACGATTTAACTAAAATAAATTAAATTAAATGGAAATAAGAGAAATGAAAAACAAAGAGGAGTGGGAGGGTTTTCTTTTGCAATGTAAAGAAAAGACATTTTTGCAGTCTTGGAACTGGGGAGATTTTAATTTGGCAACGGGGGGAAAAATTTGGCGTTTTGGCATATATAATAAAAGAGAACAAACAGCAATAAACAAAGCGCAACCGCCCATTAAAGAACAATTGCTTGGAGTTGCTTTAGTTGTTAAAACAATCGCTAAAAGAGGAACTTTTTTGTTTATTCCGCACGGGCCGGTTATTATAGAAGGTCTAAAAGTAAACGAAATTAAAGAAAATTTAGAATTAATTTTAAACAATCTAAAAAGCATCTCTATAAAAGAAAACTCAGTGTTTATAAGAGTGGCCCCGATTTTAGAAAGAACAAAAGAAAATATAAATATTTTTACAGATTTAAATTTCAAAGAGGCGCCGATTCATATTCATCCAGAAATCACCTGGGAATTAGACATTACTTTGCCGGAGGAAAAACTTTTAATGAATATGAGAAAAACTACAAGATATTTGATTCGTCAGGCAGAAAAAAACCCAAATATTAAAATTATAAAAAGTTCAAATATAAATGATTTAGAACTTTTTAAACCGGTATATGCAGAAACTGCTAGACGTCATAATTTTACGGCCTTTGCAAATAATTATTTAGAGAAAGAATTAGAGGCGTTTTTACCGGATAATCAAACCATGATTTTTTTGGGAAAATATAAAAATAAAGTTGTGGCAGTTGCGATTTTTGTTTTGTGGCAGGATGTGTGTTTTTACCATCATTCTGGTTCTTTAAGCGAGTTTAATAAAATTCCCGTTTCTTATTTATTACAATGGGAAGCGATAAAAGAAGCAAAAAAAAGAGGGTATAAAATATATAATTTTTGGGGAATTGCGCCTGAAATTAAAAATGAATCCGATGCGCAGAAATCTAAGCACCCGTGGGCCGGCCTGTCGCTTTTTAAAATGGGTTTTGGAGGATATAAAAAAAAATATTTAAAAACCCAGGATTTTATTATTTCTAGAAAATATTGGTTTAATTATATAATAGAAACAGCAAGGAAAATAAAAAGGGGATTATAATTTTTTAATCGGCTTATTAAAAATGTCGTATAGAAAAAAACATATAAAAACAAAAATTTATAAATTAAAAAAGCCTAAAAAATCAATTTTTAAAAGGCCTGTCTTTTGGATAATATTTTTACTTGCAGTTATTATTTTTTTTACTTTGTATGTTTTTGTTTTTTCTTCAAATTTTCAAATAAAAGACATTATGGTTTCAGGGAATGAAAAAATATTGGTCGAGGACATACAAGATTTAGTTTTTGCCAAATTAGGCATTAAATTTATTAGTATGGAAAAATGGAGCCTTGAATCAAAAAGTATTTTTTTTATCGATCAGAAAAAAATAAAGAAAGAAATTTTAAATAATTTTCCCGTAATTGAAAGCATAGAAATAAACAAAAAAATACCGCATTCGTTAAATATAAAAGTGATAGAAAGAAAACCGCTTGGAGTTTTTTGCAACTCTTTTACCGCAGAAGAGTGTTTTTTAATAGATCAAAACGGAATAATTTTTGAACCGTCGTTAAAAGATTATAATAATATGACAATAGTGCGAAAATCGCTAGATTTAAAACAGGCGGTTGCCGGAGAAAAAATTATTGCAGAAAATATTATGAGCGCAATTTTAAAAATTAAAAATAATTTAGAAAACAACCTGCAAATAAACATAGAAGAGATTATTATTTCCAGTCCCCTGAAAATAGATATTACAACAAATGAAAAATGGAAAATTTATTTTAATTTAGAATCTGACATAGATATGCAAATTATAAGATTAAGCCTTCTTTTAAACAGTGAAATTCCAGAAGGCGACAGAAAGAATCTTCAATATGTAGACTTAAGATTCAAGGATAAAGCGTATTATAAATAAAACAAAAGTGTCGTGAAATAATAATTCGCAACGGGCCCAATAATTAAAAAACAAAAACTAAACCGCCTAAAGAGCGGTTTTAGTAACTGCTCACTGGACATAGTTAAGCTTGATTAAGCAGCTTTGAGTATTCCAG
>ERZ1292629.154-Hain-H43-01um-R1-154-length-70971-cov-64_pt1 | contig 18801 bp, 30 predicted proteins | sample MGYA00564399_ERZ1292629 | MGnify/ENA primary metagenome ERZ1292629 (study PRJEB36523, sample SAMEA6512636) | groundwater metagenome | collected 2019-01-08 | study: AquaDiva: Metagenomics assemblies of 32 groundwater samples | reverse complement strand
ACGACCGAGACGGCCAAGAAGAAGCCGAAGAAGATCGCCAAGCCCAAGATCGCCAAGCCCAAGATCGCCAAGACCAAACGCGGTCCTGAGATCGGCACCGAGCAGATCAAGACGATGCTCCAGGGCTACTCGGCCAGCGACATCGGCGCGCTCGATCCCGTCGAGCAGAAAGTCTTGAAGCTCCGCGCCGCCGGGAAGACGCTCCACGTTGTGGGAAAGGCGTGCAAGTTCACGGGTGAGAACGCGCGGCTCATCCAACGGCGCGCGCTCGCGAAGCTGTCCAAGGCCGAGAAGAACTGAGGATCAAGTGCCAAGCCCTCGCCCGAAAGACCCATTGGTCGAACTCGTGTCGCAGCCGCTTGTGCTGCACAAGTCGCTTGCCGGCCTTCTGGCCGGTGGATCGTCGGGCGAGGGTTGGCACCAAACGATGGCGAGCTGGACGTGTCCCGAGAAGATGCGCCAGCGCATCTTGGGCACCGTCAACATCTACAAAGAACAGCCGTTCGACTACGACGGGACAAGCCTATCGCCGCTCGCCTTCGGGAGCCTCTGGCACTACTTGCTCGAAGTGCAGGCGCACAAGAAGACTAAAGAGCAAGTGCTACACGCCTTGAACTCGATCCAAGACATTCCAGACCAGAGCCGCCAGAAGATGGAGACGCTCTTTTTGGCCTACGCCCAGCGCTACCCCAAGACGACGTGGAAGGCGCTCGGGGTCGAGTGCAAGATCCGCGTGCCGATCCCTGTGGGAAGAAAAGTCTGGCGCATCGATCCCAAGACGGGCAAGGGCCGCTTCACCGAAGTCTTCTACTCGGTACGCTACGACAAGGTGGTGATCGCGCCTGGCTCGCACAAGCTCGTGCAGGCCATCGAGCACAAGACAGCAAGCCGAATGAGCCCGAGCACGCTCTCCGAGTGGCGCATGAGCGGCCAGGTCATCGGCCAGAAATGGGCTTGGGACCGGCACCCGGCGAGCACGCGCTACGGCCCGATCTACCAAGTGGTCATGGACTTTGCAGTCAAGACCCAAGAGCCTGCGTTCATCCGCGAGCCGCTCGTGATCGGCAAGGCTCAAACGTTCGCGTTCACACAAAGCCTCATCGACTGGGTGCTCACCCGAGAGCACTTCGAGAAGGCCTACGGGCTGGACCGGCCCTGGCCGCGCACCTGGGCCTGCACGGATCGCTACTCGTCTTGCCCGTTCGTGGATTCCTGCCACTACGACAACTCAGCCGCGTTGTCCAAGAGAGTCGCGTGAGACACGAGCAGCCAAAGCGCTACACTCGACGCACGCTGGAGAAGCTGGCGCTCGCCAAGCTGCGAGCGGTGTACGTCGAGGTCTACTCGGCCGAGCCCCACCACACGATCCCCCAAGAGCGCCTGGTCGAGAGCATCTTGACGGCCCAACAAGAGAAGTCATGAGCATGATCTTCGTCGATGGCGAGCTAGTCAACGGGTGAAGGCGTGAGCAAGATCAAGCTCGTCAAGTATGGCAGCACCGAGTTCCCACCGCTGCCACCGAAACCCAAAGGCGGCTGGAAGTGCGTGCTCATCGACTTTCCTTGGAGCTTCAGTGACAAGGGCAGCCGGCTCGCACCGGACTGGAAAGATCGTTTCAGGTACGCCACCGTGCCCACGCTTGACTTGCACTATTGGGCTGTTGATGCCCTCCGTGCTGAATTGGCCGCGAACTGCCATGTGTGGTCTTGGTTCCCCGATTCGTTTGAGTCACAAGACTTGTGCTTGCTCGACGATCTCGGCGCGACGCCCAAGCAGATCATCACCTGGCGCAAGGTCGGCAAGACCGGGAAGCTGCGTGTAGGCGGCGGGCACTATGCCCGGCATGCCACCGAGCACTTGCACTTCGCCGTGCGCGGCCGGCTGCCAGTCAAGCTCCACAACATCCCTGACGTGTTCGATGCCGACCGGCAGACGCCGCACTCGCGCAAGCCTCACAAGCTCTACGAGATCGCCGAGGCATTGAGCCCTGGGCCAAGACTGGAGTGCTTCGCGACGGAGCGGTGGGAAAACTGGACGGGCTGGGGATTGTCGTACCCCAAGAGCTGAGCCATGCGCCATTCACTTGCCAAAGCAGGCACTCGGATCAACGGCATCGGCTCCCCGTGCCCCGTGTGCTGCAACAAGCTCTCTCTCGTGTGGAGTCCAAAGCGCCACGCGCTCTTCTGGGGCTGCGACAACTTTCCGACGTGCGACGGAGCGATGGACTTGTATGGCAACGGGGCGGCATCGCGGCTCATGGAGCAATACAGCGTGGCAGGTGCGCACCTGGCGCGTGAACAGGCAAGTGCTGCCGAGGTCGCACGCCACCAGGCTAAATACGGCCAGACCAAACTCGGGCGCAAAGCCGCCCTCTAGGAGCACCATGCAGGTCGAGAACACAGGCACCATGAACCAGGACAGCGAGAACTTGATCATGGTGCTGGGCGAGCCGAAGTCTGGGAAGACTTTGTGCGGCACGACCATCGTCAAGAACCCAGAGAAAGAGCTTCTCTATCTGGCAGCCGACACGCGCGGCTTGGTGACGCTCAAAACCAACGGGCTCTCTGTGCCGTTCGTGAAAATCTCGGCACGCAATCCCTACGGCGACATGATGGATGCGATCAACGCGCTCCATGCCATGAAGCCGCTGCCGTACAAGGCCATCGTGCTCGACGATATCTCCACCTACCAGTTGAAGATGAAGAACTGGATTCGCGCCACCAAGAAGACCGAGATCACGAGCAAGTCTGGCCTAGAAGACGGGCGCAAGATTTTCGGGCTGTTGATCGAGTACATGCAGAACACGATCATTCGCTTGATCGACCTGTCGTGTACGAGCGTGCTCTTGTGTTGGCCCAAGGACGGCGATCCCGAGAAAGGCAAGTCTTCTGGTGCCATGCTTCAAGGCCAGTCGGCCGAGTGGGTCGAAGGCCAATGCTCGTGCGTCGTTCTTCTGCGGCTCGTTCGCATGAGAGAGGGCGAGAAGTCCGTCTACAAGCGCGAGATTCGCACGAAGCCGTGGGGTGACTACCGCTTGGAGAACAGGCTAGGGCTACCAGACCCGTTTCAGATCGACATGACCGTGACCAACGACGGCCAGCGGCCCATCGTGCGCCAAGGACTCTTTGACCTATTGAACTTCAAATCGGCGCGGAAGGTCGCGTCGGTGCAAGCGATCAAAAAGGCTGTCTAGCAACGACAACAATGCGGCACTGTTGGTAGGAAGGCCCGGCCTTCCAACAGCAACCGAGGGCAAACCCAAACAGGAGCAACACATGGCACGCAGAAGTTTGTCCAACGCAAAGGGCTTCGACGGCATCCCCGCCGGTTGGTACAAGGGCACTATCGACAAGCTCTCCGTCGAAAAGGCCAGCGAAGCGGCGAAGAAGAACCCCGGCACGCCGATGTTCCACGAGATTTTTCGCGTGAGCGAGGGCGACCACGCCAACCACATGGTCCACAGCCGCTGGATGATCGATGAGGCGATCACTGGCTCGGCCAAGACCAAGAAATTCCTCACGGAGCTGAACGTGAACGCCCATGACTTCGACGACGACGAGGTCTGCGAGCAGCTCACTGGCGTAGAGTGCTGGATCCAGCTCGGGCTGAAGACGAACAGCGCCGAGCGCGCGGCGCAGTTAGGTGCCACCACTGAGAACGTCGTCATGGCACACAGCATCACCGACCCGAACGCCGACGTTGCCGAAGAGGGCGCACAGGAAGAGGCGAAGCCGGTCAAGGTCGCGGCCAAGAACGGCACGCAGGGCACGATCAAGCCTGCAAAGCAGGCGCCCAAGGGCCGTTCATCGGTGAGAGCATAGCGTCATGGCGAGCGAACATGTCTCACTCGTCGTCGAAAGCCGCGTGCGCGACGTGATCAAGAAAGAGAACATGCGCACGGCCGAGGACTACTTGGGTGGGCTGTCCAACATGGTCCACAAGTTGATCTTGGCCGCTACGAAGCGTGCCAAGGCCAACGGCCGGCAGACGGTGCGAGAGCAGGACGTCTGACGGAATTAGGCGATGACCGCCAAGAGCGCACGGGTCAGGAAGACCACGACCTATGATCCGTGCGCTCACGGTGCCTTGTGCTCGTTGTGCAGTCTCAATCACAAGACCCCCGTGCCCCCGAGCTTCCCGAAAGGCGCGGTCTTTGCCGTTGTAGGCGAGGCACCCGGCGGGAACGAGGTCAGGCTAGGCCGCGGCTTTGTCGGCGCGTCCGGCGTCTTGCTGGACCGGCTTTTGTGCGCCGCGAAGATCGAGAGATCGCAAATCTTGATCTCCAACGTAATTCTGTGCCGACCTGAGCACAACGATCTAGCTCGGCTGCGCGCTCGAATCCGCCAAGAGAACACGGCAGAGAAACGACTGGCCAAGACCGAGAAGCGCGAGCCATTGCTTACACTGGATCCCGTCCTATGCTGCGCCCCCCGCCTCTACGGAGAGATCGCCGCGCTGTGGCTCGACGCCCGAGCCAAGAAGCTCCGGCGACCAAGCATCGTGCCGACCGGCAACACGTCGCTCGAAGCGCTCACGGGAAAGTCCGGCGTGCTGAAACGCCAGGGCTCTATGATCAAGGCCACCCTTCCCTGGTTGAAGCGGCGCTTAGACTCGATCTCAAAGCTAGCTACTACTGCACGCCAATTCTCCATCCCGCTTTCATCGACCGAAATAACGGCCAGTGGGCAGGGCCAAGCATCGAGTTTCTTGAACGAGGAAATTCCCTTCTGAAAAGAAACCCAGCCTGGTCCGAGGCCGGATGTGTGTACTACCCAGCGATCTCTGATGTGCGAGCGATCATCCAGGAGGCTTACGAAGACGGCTGCCTGACTCTCGACATTGAGAACGTCGGCGAGCATCCGTTGGAGGCCGAGATTCGCATCGTCGGCATCGGCACCGAGCACCGCGCTGTGGTGGTGCCGTTTCTCATGGCAGACGGCACGCCCTACTGGCGACCAAGAGCCGAGCGCCAAGTCAGGAGCTTGATCAAGTCTGCACTCGAAGATCCCAAGCTGGCCAAGCGCGGCCACAACATGATCACGCATGATCTTTTGGTCCTGGGTCTGCGCGGCTTCGGGAACATGCAAGGCGAGCTTCGCGACACGCTCGTGGCCATGCACGTCGCGGACTCCGAGCTGCCCATGAGCCTTGCTTGGGGGACTGCGCGGCACACCGAGTGCCCCTACTACAAGGACATGGTGACTGACCCAGAAGCCAAGGGTGGCCTTGACTGGGGCAAGATCCCGCACTCGGTTCTTGCGACGTACAACGCACGCGACGTGCTCACCTGCGCGCGCATGGCGCCCAAGATCGACGCCGAGATCGCCTGGCCCGAGGGCCGCGCGCTGTACTTGGAGGAGATCCAAGTCAACCACCAGCTCCGCGAAATGTGCGTGACCGGCCTGCGCGTGGACCTACGAGCGCAGAAGAAAATGGCTAAGGCCCTGCACGAGACAGCCGTCAAGCGCGCTGTGGAAATGCAGCGCGTCTTAGGCGATACCAGCTTCAACCCTGGGAGTGTGCCGGCACTACGCCGCGCGCTTTTCGAGACATTGGGTTTCCCATACTTGAAAGGCAAGGCGTATTGGACCAAGGGTGGCCAGCCGTCAACTGGCAAGCAGACGTTGTTTGAACTCAGTCTACGCGCGAGCGATGAGCAAACCGAGTTCGTCCAGGCGCTGAGCACTTGGCGCAAGGCGACCAAGCTGGAGGGGACGTATGTAGGCCACTTGCAAGCAGACGGCTCGGTCAAAGGTGGCCCGGAGATTCTACGAGACGGCAAGGTCCACCCAACGTGGCGCATGCTCACGAAGACCGGGCGCTACGCCTGCACGCCAGCTGTCAACACGTTGCCGAAAAAGATCAAGAGCATCTACGTCGCAGATCCTGGCCACGTCTTCCTGGCCACGGACCTGAGCCAAGCTGAGCTGCGAACTATTGCCACGTTCATGCAAGTGCCACGATTGCTAGAAGCGTACAGCCTTGGGCTTGACGCGCACACGATCAACACAGTCACTGTGTTTCAAGTGCGGCCTCCCAAAGACTACAAGACCAAGACCCAAGATTGGCTTCGCGCGAACCTGCCCGGCTACGCAGGTCTGCCCATCGACGATGAATTCGACAGCGGCGCCCGCTGGATCACCAAAAGAGCAACTTTTGCCACGGCGTATCAGGCGACCGCAGAGACAGTCTGGCGAACGTTGCGCGCCGACACAGATCCTGAGACGGGCGAGTTGCTATTCCCGTCGATCACGCTTGGGCAGGTCATGGATTTTCGCGAGGCGTTCCGCCACGCAAACTCGGAGATCCCTGCGCACGCGCACAGGATGCTGCACGAGATCCAAGCCCAGGGCTTCTACCAATCGCCGCTCTCCGGCCGACGGATCTGGTTTTCGCGCGGCTGCACGCTGCAAGACGCTGCGAACAACCCGATCCAAGAAGCCATCGCGGCATACATGAACAAGAAGATCCTAGCGTTGAGCGCACGTCTAGCGCGTGAGTTCAAGGGCACCGTGCGGCTCGCGGCTCAAGTCCATGACTCGTTCGTGCTGCACGCGCCGATCACGCTGGTCGCCCGTGTGAGGAAGACGCTCGAAGACGTGCTCGCCGAGCCCGTGCCCTATGTCCAGAGCGGCGTCAAGAAGCTGTTTCACGTCCCGGCCGACCCGGTGCGCGTTGGCGTGAGGTTGTCGGAAGTCTGATTGACACTACGAAGGTGCGCCGCTTAGACTGACGACCTACGAGAAGAACCAGGGAACGTGTGCGGAAACAACGTCAGCTAAACGATGCGCACACGCCCCCGCCCCTCGTGGATCGGCCACGGGGGGAGCCTCTTGCGAGCGCGGCTCCAAAGCCTCCCTGCACCCCCCCGCGGGGACCGGGGCCGTGCTCGCAGGGTAGTTTCGCCAAGCGGCTCACCCGAGCTGTCGATCACATGGAACCTGTGCCAGCAACGGTTGGCAGGCACGGTGGCCGGCCGTGGTCGAAAATCGGGTGGCTCGCGTTCCAGCTTGGCACCGGCCGAAGTCACGTCCTGACGTGGCTGGAAGGCAAGAGCGAGCCGCGCCTGGGAGCGATCAAAATGCTGGGCAAGGTGTTGGGCGTGAGCCCGACGTGGCTCGCGTTCGGCGAGGGCGCGGCGCCAAGCTGGTGGTAGCATGGTAGGCCATGAACAACTGCCTGAGCACATACTTGGCGGCGCACCGTCCTGTAGCCCAGTATGAGGCTCGTGTGGCGCGCGCTTGCCGCGTCGCGAGCGCCGGGCGCGCCTCTATAGAGGACGTGCGCCAGGCGCTCTGTGGAAGTGCCGGTCGCGCCCCTCGGCACCGGGCGCGCCGAGGGCGAAAATCGAGCTCCAGCCAAGATCCAGGCTAGACCGAAAAACCTAGTAGTTTCGGGCAGTTGTCTAGGTAGTTGACAAAATTTTGCCTCTATGCGAATCTGTCGTTGCTCGCTGGTTGACCCCAACGGGCCGGACCGGATCGACCCGGACCGTTCGCTCCCCTCGGGGAGCACCGGAGAGTGCATGCCGAGCTACCGGCAGACAAGCAAAGGCAAGATCGAGCGCTGGGACCGCGGGCAGGTCAGCACCGGAGAGTGCTGTGTGTGCACGGCCGGCGGGCAGGTGGTCGAGGCCACGCACCTCCACTGCGATGATCGCGGAGAGGAGGCTGTCGCAATGTGCGACGAGTGCTCCGACCAGCGCTCGCCCGCGAGCACCGCAGCCTACACGTCGGCGTCGACGGCAGAAGCCCCAGGCAAGTAGCGCCCGCGCCGGCCCGGGAGGGGCGCCCCGTCGCAGGGGCACGGCGCCTGTAGCAGCCCACCTGGATCCCAAGTGGGACACTGGAGAGGGAGAACGCATGGAAATCGCGCATGTAGGAGGCGCAGTTGTTCTGCGCCACAACGGTAGGTCGTGGCGCAGTGCACAGTTCGGCCTGCGTGCAACAAGCGCGGACCGAATTGCCCGGCTTGGCGCTGTCGCCCAGGCAGCGACGGCGCTGGAACAGGGGGAGGCGCTCGGGTCGGCCGAGCGCTTTTTGGCGCTGGCCAGAGCAGACGGATGTGAAGAAGTGCTTTGGTCGGCCACGTCGGCCGACGCGCTCGCCTCGTGGGCGAGCGAGGCGCGTGGTTACCAGGGGGCGCTGGTGACAGCGCTCCGCGAGGCAATGCGCCACGACTAGCGCGGATGCACAACCGGCCCGGTAGCCATGTGGCTACCGAGCCTTTCGCTGGCCCCGTCCGTCGAGCGCGTGAGTCTCGGAGAGCTTCGCTCTCCGGTGGGCTCTCCTACCAGACTCACGCGCTCGACGGACGCAACTCCAGCTGCCTATCACCCCGCCCGTCACCGGAGAAATAAGACCATGGCTAACCAGACTGTGATCTCATCGAGTCACTTCAAATCAGCGCTCGCACTTGCTTGCAAGCAGACGGACCCGAAGAGCCACGTGCCGGCACTTGGAGACGTGCGACTGACGACACTCACGCCCCAAGAGCTACTCTTCTCGGCGAGCGATCTCGATTCGTGGGTTTGGGCTCGCGTGCCTTGCCTCGCCACGAGCGCGATCAACATTGCCGTGAGTGCCAAGGCACTCACTGCCGCTGTGAAAGGCACCCGAAAGAACGACGAGTTCATGTTGACCCAAACGCCGAACGGCTGCTTGCGCGTTGCGTGGGGCGCGACCGAGTGCCTCATACCCAAAAGCACGGAGCGCGGAGACTGGCTCAACGAGCCTAGCCTCGCCACCGAAACGACTTCGGTGCTTCAGAGCGCGGTCGTCGAGGGCATCGAGGCCGTGAGCTACGCGGCAAGCGCCGATCAAGCGCGCTACGCGTTGACCGTAGTCCACATGGAGGCGGCGGCGAGCAAGTACGAAGTGAGCTTCGTTGCGACCGACGGGTATCGGCTCGCAGTCTGCCAGCGCGACCTTGCAGGCAAACGGATGATCCCAGGCTTGGACGAGGAAGGCGTCAACATCCCGATCAAGGCAGCGCGTTTGATCGCGATTGGCTTGAACTGGGCACAGGACGACTCGGCGACGTGCCGATTCGGGCTCACGCTGACCGAGCCAAAAACGCCCGAGCCTGACGCCACGAAGAAAAAGCCCAAGGCGCCTCGGCCTGAAGCACTCACGTTCCGCACCGACGACGGTCGCTTCGTCTTGTGGACGAGGTTGATCGATGAGGCGTTCCCCCAGTACAGGCGCGTAGTCCCGTCCGACGACTCGGCCGAAATCGTAGCAAGCACCGAGCGTGAGCCCTGGCGCAAAGCGGTCGAGCAACTCGCCAGCATGCCCAACCAGGGCCATAGCGTCGTGCATCATTGGAGCGACACGCTCAAACTCTCGGCCGAGAGCCCAGACGGCCAGAAAAACAACGCGGAAGTACCGGCAATCACGACCAAGCAGCACGGACCGGTCACGAAGTACGACAAGACTATCGAGGCGGTACTGGCCTACAACGGCCGGTATCTCGCCGAGGCACTCGGTGCCATGGCCGGCCAGCAAGTTGAAGTCAGGGTGACGTACCGGGCGCCCTTGAAGCTCTGGTCACCCGACGATCCCAAGACGGTCGCTTGCATCATGCCACAGCTCAACTGAGGTCGCCATGGAGATCGAGATCGCTGAAGACGGCGCAATTCAGGCCGTGTACCGCGATGAAGACTCGTGGCTCCGAGCGCTGGGGCACGCGGAGATCAAGCGCGTCTCCAACGTCGAGTGGGAGCGCACGCCAGATTATTTTGGCTGGACAGTGCGCAGCGCGACAGCCCCTGAGCGCGCACTGCGTTGGGGCACCGGCCCTAGTGGCAACGCGATCTGCGTCGCACGCGAGGGCGCCCTTGCCATGTGGTTGACGCGCGAAGAGGCACTGGCGGCAGAGATCAAGCACGTCTGGGCCTTGATCTCCTGACGTGGTAGAACCCCTCGGGCCTGGGACGCCAAGGGGCGCTGTGGGAGAGACGTTCGATTGCACTGTGAAGGGCTGAGGCGTGGATCCGTCGCGGACTGCGGCGGTTCACGACGTAGACGCAGAGGGCAACGCACGTTGCGGTGCCCGTGAATGGTGGCGAGACAGAAACTGGCCGGTGCCGAACACACCGGTCACTTGCAAGCGCTGCTTGAAGCTGAAGCTTCAAGCAGGCTTACCGGAGAACACACATGACGGCTCAAGAGTCGTTGGTCCAACGTCTGAGAGCAAACTACCCGATGCTCGTCTTGGCGACGCCCGAAGAAGTCCGCGCCGAACTGGCAATCGTCGACGCCGCCCGTGAGACGAAGCGCAGGCTCTTCGCGTGGAGCGTCACGCGAGGCGTAGCCGAGACGAACCCTTCCACAGGCGAGCACAAGGACACAGCAGCGGGGGACGTGGACCCGCTGGCGGCGGCTCGTGGCATCACGACGCGTCCGCAGAATTCGATCATCGTCCTGACCGACTTCGAGCCCTATCTCAAGGACCCGATCATCCTGCGCACGCTGCGGGACGCAGTCCTGTGGTGCAAGCAGAACATGGTCACGGTGATCTTCCTGGGGCCGTCGTACAAGTTCCCGCCGGATCTGGAGCGCGAGGTCAGCTTTGTTGACTTGCCCCTCCCACAGGAAGCAGAGATCAAGACGCTGCTTGAAGCGACCGTGAGCGAAAATCGCCGGGTGCAAGGCTTCAAGGCGCCCGACGACGCGCAAGCGATCAAGGCCGTCGAAGCCGCGAAGGGCCTCACGACCACCGAGATCGAAAACGCCATGTTGCTCTCGGTGGTGCGGCACCGGGCGATCAACGCCAAGACCATCGCCGAGGAAAAGGCCCACGCGATCAAGCTCTCCGGCGCACTGGAGATCATGGAGCCACCCGAAGGTGGGCTCGATGCCGTAGGCGGCTTGGGCGGGATCAAGGCGTGGATCCAGACCAGGGGCCGGGCCTTCTCCCCACAGGCTCGGGCCTACGGCCTGCCGATGCCCAAGGGCCTTTTGACGCTCGGCATCCCTGGCACCGGCAAGAGTCTTGTGGGCAAGGCGGCTGCCGGCGCGTTGGAGTTGCCACTGCTTCGCTGTGACGTGGCGCGCGTTTTCGCTGGCATCGTCGGCGAATCTGAGCAGAACACCAAGCGTGTGATCGACACGATAGATGCCGTGGCACCTTGTGTGGTGCTCTTCGATGAGATCGAAAAGGCGTTCGCCGGATCCTCGGCGAAGCAGTCGCACGACAGCGGCGTCTCGTCTCGCGTCCTGGGCACGTTTCTCACCTGGCTCCAAGACCACACGAGCCCGGTTTTCATCATCGCAACGAGTAACGACGTGACGGCGCTGCCACCAGAGTTGACCCGCAAGGGCCGGTGGGACTCGATGATGTTCGTGGACCTGCCGACTCAGGAAGAGCGTGAGGAGATCCTGCGCATCCACCTGAAGAAGCGCGGCCGAAAGCCCGAGGCGTTTGACTGCCCTGCCCTGGCAGGACTGTCTGAAGGCTTCTCCGGCGCCGAGCTGGAGCAGGCTGTGATCGATGCGATGTTTGCAGGCTTCTCCGACAACGGCCGTGAGTTCGCAACCCGCGACGTGAGGAACGCGATTGGCACAAGCGTGCCTCTCTCCAAGACCATGGCCGAGTCGGTCGCCAGCCTGCGGGCGTGGGCCAAGACCCGGTGCGTTCCAGCGGCGGGACAAGTCGCAGCGTCCAAGACTGTGAAGCTCGGCCGCGCTGCCCAGGGCTGACGCCATGGCGACCTACAGCGTGCGGAGCAAGCGAGGCCCGGTCTACACCGTGACCAACGAAGTTGACTCACATGGCTATTGGTCGTGCGACTGCCCAGGCTGGACCTTCAAGCGCCTAGGGCAGCCTCGTTGCTGCAAGCACATCAAGGCCATGCGCGTAGGCGAGATTTACTTCCACGCCGCGTTTGACGTGATCGACGTGATCGACACCCGCCCGCCTGTGGAAGTGCCACGAAGCGCAAGCAAGCCTGCCACACAACCCGGCACGCGTTTGGGAAGGCGTGCGGCACTCGATCTGGAGGGTGCATGAGCCACGTTACGACGATCAAGTCAGAGTTCAAGGACGAGAAAGCCTTGGAGGCGGCGATCCGCGACGTGTTCGGCAGCGTCGAGCGCAACGTGGAAATGCAGGCGTACATGACGAGCCAGAACGCACAGGTAGCGCTCTGCGTCCGCAAAAAGACGGCCTACACGCTGGCCGATCTCGGCTGGCGGCGTGACGGCGAGGTCTTTGCCGTCGTGGCAGACGGCATGGACTTAGAGCGCCAAGAGATTGCGGCAAAGCTCCAAGCTCTGCGCCAGCGCTACAGCTACCACGTCACAGTCAACGCGGCCCGGACCCAGGGCTACACGGTGCGCGAAGAGAAGGCCGAAGCGGGAGCGATCAAGCTCACGCTGAATCGCTACTAGGAGGGCGCCATGCAAAAGCTCGAAGTGGTGATCGGCAAAGACGGCTCGGTGAAGATCAACGCCCTTGGATTCCAAGGTCGTTCATGCTTGGCGGCTACGGAAGCATTGGAGAAGGCGCTGGGCAAGGTCGAAGGCCGCACGAACAAGCCCGAGCAATTCCAGAGTGTCGCAGGCGTGACGATCAAGCTATGAGGCAACCCCAACGTAGGAGCACACATGGCACCGTCAGTCGTTCAAGAAGTCTGCGACGCACTCGCGCAACAGGGCTATCTGCTCGATCTCAACGTGAGTCGCTGGGCAGGTCAAACGCGGCTCACGGAAGAGGACCTAGGGCTGGACGGCTTGACGGACTCCAATCTGCACCGACTTGGCCGGATGCAATTAGTCCCGGCAGACGAGCTTGCGAAGATCATGCGCATCGAGCAACGAGCGCGGCAGGCCCTGGCGCATCGTAGCTTCAAATTCCCATTCGGGGGTGCTCGGTTCGTGCCGGAAAAGATGCTCGGGATCTTGCTCTCTGAGCTGGACAGGTGTCGCACCGAGTTCAACGCGGCCGTCGAGAGCTTCGTCCTTGATTACGGCACGATGCGGCGCAAGATGCACTCCACGTGGATGGAGAACGCGCGAAGGCTGCAACAGGAGCTTGGCAAGCCAGCCGAGTGGCTCAATGCGTTCGAGGGACGGCTTGAAGCAGCCTACCCGTCCAGTGAGGTCGTGAGGCGCTCGTTCGATATCCAGTGGCTCATGTACCAGATGGCGTTGCCCCAGGGCCTCAACGTGAGGCTGATCGACACCAAGAACGCCATGGAAGCGGCACGCCTGGCAGACGAGGCCCGGCGGAACATGGAAGCGCAAGTGCAGAGCTTCGTCGGCGAGGCAGCACAGGAACTGAGAAGTCGAGCAGCAAGCCTGTGCGCCCACGTCAGCGAGCAGATCGGCAAGAATGGCGACAAGCTCTCGGAGAAGAGCTTGAACCCGCTCCGCGAACTGATCGCCGAGTTTCAGGCGATGGACTTCACCGGAGACGCCGACTTCAAGGCGACGCTGGACCGGCTGCGAAGTGAGCTTTTGGGCGGCGCCAAGTCGGGCACTGCCGAGGCGCTCCGTGGCGACGCCAACTTCCGCGAGCAATTCAAGCAAGGCCTCGATGCCGTGGTCGCGAAAGTCGAAGGCGAGGCAACGCAAGTCACCGAAGAGGCCGTGTCTCGGTTCCTGAAGTTCGGCCGCATGGGCCGCGCGGCGGCACTCTGAGAACACGTCGAGGATCTGGGGTGGGAGCAGCTAGGCGAGCAGTGCCTCGCGGACTTGCCGCCAGAAATGCTCGGCTGACACTTGATCGCAGAACCTTTCACAGCGCGCCCTCGGTGGGACCGCTCACCGGCCACCCCCAGACCCGACCGGTGCCTGCCGAGGGCGTGCGTTTCTTTCCACAGGAGAAACAACCATGACCTATCGAGAGCAACGAACAGCAAAGGCAGAACGGCTTCGAGAATGGGCTTTCAAGCGCAAGACGGCGGCGGCAGTCGTGTTCAAGACCGACGAGCCGTTCACTTCGGATATCGCGTTCAACACCCAGCCTGGGCACATTCCATTCCGAGCCAAGCTCATCGCCCACGAGGACCGCGCGCACGAGAGTTTGAAGAAGGCGGCGAGCATGGACGCTCATGCGAACTCCATTGAACGCCAGGCTGCGGGCGCCATCTATTCGGACGACCACGACGCCCTCGAAGCTCTCCAAGCAAAGATCGCCAAGCTCGAAGCAAAACAAGCCCAGATGAAAGCGGTCAACGCGGCCATTCGGAAACACGCGAAGGCCGGAGCAGACGCTCAGACGGTGGCCCTGATGGCACTCGGGCTCCCCGAATCCATCGCCCGAGAGACGCTGAAACCGGACTTTGCCAGACGCATCGGCTTCCCTAGCTACGCGACGACGAACAACAACGCGAACATCCGGCGGCTGAAAGGCCGGATCACCCAGCTCGAACGCGAGGCGGTTCACGGAAAGCCCTGGCACTACTACCACGCGGCCAAGTACGTCGGGACCTGCATTGCCTGTGAGAAACCTGTCGAGGTCGGTGCGACCATCGTCTACCGAGACGGTGAGGCCAAACACTTTGCTTGCTGTCAGCCCTTGCAGACCGAGCCTGCCACTGAGGTTCCCAAATGAACGTGAACGAAGCACTGCGCATCCTGCGGGAGCTATCCAAGGCGCAAATTGCTCGGAAGGCGCACCACAAGTGGTGCCCTGACCCAGAGCACAGTCAGATGGCCAGCGTCTTCGAGATCCTAGATCACGAGATCACTTCCACAGGCGAGCTGCCGAAGCAGTGGCAGGCACCAGCACCCGACCCCAAGAAAGGCAAAAAGCCATGAAACTGAGCCAAGAACCGCGCATCAAGCGCCTGCAAGTGCTCCGCGAGGCGCATGAAGACATTGCCCACGAGCTTCGAGCTTCTGCCTCCCACGGCGGGCCTTTGGACGGCGCTTGGTCCTCGGCAGGCAGGTTTGGCTCGCTCGAAGACCAACGCCTCTACAGAGACACGATCCGCCAAGCGATCCAGGTCCACAAGATCGCCGCCACCAACCTCGCTGCGCAGATCAAGAAAGGCAAGAAGCCATGAACGCATGGACCGAAGTAGATGCAGTGATCGCGGCCCGCGGTGGCCGTAAGGCCGTGTTCAAGCAAGAAGTCACCATCTACGACGTGATCGCGCGCCTGGAAGACCTAGAAGGCACGCTCGTTTGCGCGCAGACGACCAAGCCCACGAAGCCAGCGCTACTCAACCTGATCTCCCAGGCACACGAGTGCCTGGCAGGCGACCCCGACGCGCGCGAGCCGTTGAACAGGCGGACGCTGAAAGACCTGATCGAGTCACTGTCGGCGCCAGGCGTCCGCCCGACCTGTGGGAGAGAGCCATGAGTGGCCTTTGTTCTGCCCACCAAGGTCCTTGTCCGTCGAGCTGCGCCCTCTATGACCCGACGAGCGCCGAAGGCACGTTGCCAGACTGGATCGTCGAGGAAGTGACGATCACCCACGACTGCAAGAAGTATGGCCAGCGCGTTCGCTACCGGCTGCACGTGAAGCTGAAAAACCTGTCAGAGAACGCCCGCGATCAAATCTGCTACTGGACCGTGCGCGACTTGCACGATCCCCGATACGACCTGAGCCAAGCGAAGTACATCGAGCCCGGAGCAGAGCGCTTCTTTGAACAGGAGAACAAGCCATGAGCGAACCCATTCCGCCGCCCGTGCCAGTGGGCAATCCCATAGATCAGCTCAGGTCGCACCTAGCTGGACAGGTGCTCTTCGCTGGGAACAAGCTCGATGAAGTGTTGAAGCCTTTTGGCTTTGGCTTCGTCGTCGGGCCGGAGTTCACTGGCGTGGTCGAGCGCGGTTCGTTCGGCAAGCGCAAGCACATAGTCGCGTCGCCAACGAAAGACTGGCTGCCAGATCGAGCGCTCTTCACGAACCGAGACGAAGCAGGCCGGTTCATGCGCCGGTTCGACTTCTACCGCGGCCAGTTTGAGGCTGCGATGGCAATCACCCAGGCGGTCGCGAGTCTGTGGCCGATTCAGAACTAGGAGCCACCATGAGCGTCGACTGCCCCGCGACTGCCGGACTTCTGGCCCTAGCCAAGAGCTTTGCCGGCAAGCACGACAACGCCATAGCACACGTGGCCAAGTGGCTTGCACCTATCGGCTGCGCCTTGCACCTGGACACGAGCACGAAGCCGCTACCCAAGTACGAGATCCTGAAGGTGAGCCAAGCCGGGTTGCTCGACTCATGTGTGATCTTCTCGGCCGACAGGCCCCTGGCGCTCTCGCCCTGGCAGCCCGACCCGCCCTGTGGAAGTAAACCGGAGATCGTGGAAGACCTGCTGCGCAAGTTCGAGTGGATTTCCATGACTGCGACTTTGGATGCCTGGGCGCTGGCGCTCGCTGAGGTCGTGGCGGCGCTCGAGGAGACGGGCGCGATCTCCGATGACCTAGGCCCCGAGCCGTTTGTAGCCAGCGCTTGATCTCTGACCTACTCGGCCAGGTGTTTCACGAGCGCTTGCAGCCCGACGTGGAGATCGTGAAGACCGCGGCGCACACCGTCTTGGTAACCACGGTCACGGAGGGTGCCCGTAGCGCCTTCGGCCAAGGCGCCATCTTCTTGGAGGGCCTGTTGCAACAGCATCCTAGCTGCAACGGACTTCGTGACCGACCGCGACTCAGCGAAGGCGAGAAGAGCGTCGAAGGTGGGTCGATCCAACTTCGCCGCCAGGTGCTTCAGGTTCTGAGACATGAACGGAGCATGTCATGAAACTCTCGAAACTGTGGATCCGCTGGAGACGATGGCGCACGGCGAAAGCCTGTGGACCGTGGGAGGTCTTCGGCGTTTCGGCCACGCCGGTCTACACGTTTGAGGGCGATGCGTCCTACCAGTGCAAGGTCACTGTGGAAGAAGTCAGGCCGCCGTCTTCGAGGAAGCCGAGAAAGCCGAGGAAGCCATGAGACGCGATCCGAGTGCCTTTCGGGCCTTTCGGCGCCTGTTTCTGCCTTGGGAACCATGGTTCCAAGGGGGGAAAGTGCCTTGGAGGGCCTGAAAGTCGGTCCCGGCCAGCCAAACAGCCCCGTAGGATGGTTATACGGGGTGCTACGAGGTGCCAGATAGGCCTCGAGTGCCCTTGGGGCGATCGCAGGGCCTGCGGGACGATCGAGCGACCCGCAAACGCCCGTAAAACCCAAGCTAGGGCCGGTTTGGAGCCTGTCAGATTCACTAGTGAACCATACTTGCTAGAAGTGCAACTCCCGGTAGTATGCTGGCCGCTCTCCAACCGGCGAGGCCTCGATGAAAGATCAAGTCGTCACTCCCACAGCACTCCCGTCGCCACAAGGCACTTCCACAGCGCTGGCGCACGCGAGCTTGCCGACGGTGCGCACGTCGCCCGCGAACGCTTACCTTGCTGGACTCGCGAAAGGCTCGCGCCCGACGCAAGCGAGCGCGCTCGCGAACCTGGCTCGCATGCTCTCCAACGGGAAGCTGAACGCGCTCGCGTGCCCATGGTGGGAGCTGAGGTTCGAACATGTGCAAGCGCTCCGAAGCGCTCTGGCCGAGCGCTTCCCAGCTCCCGCCACGTCCAACCGCCACCTGACGGCTCTCCGAGGGGTCCTGAAAGTGTGCTGGAGCATGCGTCTCATGTCCCAGGACGACTACGCCAGGGCATCGAGCGTGAAGCCGATCCCTTCCCACGGGCGACCGCTCGCAGGTCGGGCCTTGTCTCGTGACGAGCTACGCAGGCTCTTTCGCTCGTGCAGGCCGGACACGTTCGCCGGGTCACGGGATGCGGCCATGCTCGTGCTGCTCGCTGGGGCCGGGCTCCGGCGCGCCGAGGTCACAGCACTGGATCTCTCTGACTGGGACGCCGAGAAGAGCGTGATCACGGTGCGCCACGGCAAGGGCGACAAGCACCGTGAGGTCGATATTGCCCCGTGGGCCGCCCTCTACCTCACCACGTGGTTCTGCCATCGAGGGCGAGAGCCCGGAGCGCTCGTCTGCTCGCTCAAGGGTCGGCATAGGCTCACGCCACAGGGGATCGCTCACGTGCTGCGCACGCGCGGCGCCGCTGTGGAAGTGACGGGGTTCTCACTGCACGACTTTCGGCGCACCTACATTTCCGATTTGCTCGCCGCTGGCGCCGAGTTGCACAAGGTGGCCGAGCTAGTCGGGCACTCTCACATCGACACGACTGCGCGTTACGACCGGCGCGGTGCAGTTGCAAGGAAGCACGCAGCGATGCTGCTCAGGTCGCCTTTAGAGGACTAGGAGGACGCCGTGAAAAAGCACTGCATGCTGTTGCCGCCCAATGCCTGCGACGACGCCGTCTATTGGGTCGAGGCCTTCGACGGCGCGCCAAACGAGGCGTGGGCCAAGTGCGACTGCATCGACTGGATGTACTGGCTCGCGTTCATGGTCTCTGAGCACGGAGATCCGGTGCGGTCTGCGGTGCTACGAGCCGTTTGCGAGATCGCACGGACGACCCTCAAGCACGTCCCAGCCGGTGAGGATCGCCCTCGTCTCGCCATCGAAGCGGCGCTGCGAATCGCCAATGGTGATCTTTCTGAGTCGGCGGCGGCGGCGGCGGCGGCGGCGGCGAGGTCGGCGTCGGCGGCGGCGTTGGAGTCGGCGGCGTGGACGGCGAGGTCGGCGGCGGCGGCGGCGAGGTCGGCGTCGGTGTGGACGGCGTGGGCGGCGGCGTGGACGGCGAGGTCGGCGTCGGCGTCGGCGGCGTCGGCGTCGGAGTCGGCGGCGTCGGCGGCGTCGGAGTCAGCGTCGGCGTTGGAGTCGGCGGCGGCGTGGCCGGCGAGGTCGGCGTCGGCGGCGGCGTGGACGGCGAGGTCGGCGGCGTGGACGGCGAGGTCGGCGT
>ERZ1292629.1932-Hain-H43-01um-R1-1932-length-18851-cov-6_pt1 | contig 18851 bp, 18 predicted proteins | sample MGYA00564399_ERZ1292629 | MGnify/ENA primary metagenome ERZ1292629 (study PRJEB36523, sample SAMEA6512636) | groundwater metagenome | collected 2019-01-08 | study: AquaDiva: Metagenomics assemblies of 32 groundwater samples | reverse complement strand
GTGAATGTGATTACCGTCTACAGGCGCCTATCAACATCCGATAGGCCACATTCACGCGCTCCTCGCTCAGGCGAAATAAAATTTGGCGACGCGCTCACAACTACACTGCCTATTTTAGACCAGACGCAAAAATGTCGCCAAATTGCATTACATGGCAAGCATTTTCAAAAACTCCTTTTCCTCAATTGTTTCCACTCTCAATTTTTTGGCATCCTCCATTTTATTCTGCCCCGAGTCGTTCCCCGCCACCACATCGTCGGTTTTTGACGAAACAGTGTTTGAGAATTTCCCCGCCGACTACCCTTGCCTTATACTCTTGTCTTAATATTTGCGCATTTGCCAGCGATAGCAAGTAAATGCTAAAATCAAAAAATGAAGATACGAAGATCAAAAATAAGGCGTAGGGCGGGAGATATGCAAAAGAAGATACTCTTGCTTTTGCTAGGCGGTGTTGTTTTGGGACTATCTCGATCCCCCAAGACATATTTCAGTATCTTGAAAAAATTAAAAAAAGAGTGGGATGATATCAATCGGTCTTCCCTAAACAGAGCCATACGATCGCTTTACAAATCAAAACTTGTAGAAACAAAGAACAATAAAGATGGAACCATGACTCTTGTTTTATCAAAAAATGGCCGATTGATCGCCCTCTCATATAATTTGGAGACGATGAGACTAAAAAAACCACCTCGGTGGGACAAAAAATGGCGTGTTGTTATGTTTGATGTGCCAGAACGACTCAAAAAAGTGCGGGAATCGCTACGATATCATTTTAGAAATCTTGGTTTTCGTAAATTGCAAAAATCTGTGTTTGTACACCCATTCCCTTGTTTTGATGAGATTGAATATATAACAGAATTTTACAACGCACGGCAACACATTCGTTTTCTTGTAGTGGACCAGATAGACAATGACCTCGACTTAAAAAAACGTTTCGGGCTATTGTAATTTTCCAATTTTTAAACGACATAGACCCTTGCGGCAAAAACCGCAGGATATTAGATCTATATTAGCTCCCTGTCTACATGTACGCACAGGCAGGCGCACAAGCAGGCTCGGCTCGAAGGTGGAGAGATTACCGCCCACAGGTGCCTATCAACATCCGTCAATAGGCCTTTTGCGCCTTTCTCACTCTACGTCGCGAATAAAATATCAAATTCAATTACGGGGAGTCAAGCCCTTTCGAGCATTTGCTTGCTATCGCAAACAGATGCTCGATTATGATTTTGAATATTTGGTTTTAATTTTAGGTGTTTTTTAAGTATTTAATATTTTCAAAAACTCATTTTCTGTGATAGTTCTAACTCTCAATTTTTTGGCATCCTCTATTTTATTTTGCCCGGGTTCTTCCCCCGCCACCACATAGTCGGTTTTTGACGAAACGGAACTTGAAACTTTTCCACCAAGAGCTTTAATTTTTTCTTTGGCTTCGTCGCGGGACATTGATAATAGTGTGCCGGTCAGGACGAAGGTGAAACCACGTAGTTGGTAGCTGGTAGCTGGTAGCTGGTAGGGCTTCACAACACTCAAATGCTTAAGAAGTTTCTTTAGTATTTTTTTGTTGTGCGAATCGGCAAACCAACGAGTAACCGACTCTGCAACAACTGGCCCGATTCCTTCTATTTTTTCTAGTTCTTCTTTTTGCGCCTTTTGTAACTTGTAAATCGAAAATTGAAAATTCTCCGCAAGGAGACTGGCCGTTTCTTCGCCCACGTGCCTGATACCCAAGGCGTATAAAAACTTTCCAAGTGCAACTTTTTTGGATTTCTCAATTGCCAAAATCAGGTTCTCGGCTGACTTCTCGGCAAATCGTCGAAGGGGCTCAATGTCGCCTGGCGTCAATTCAAAAAAATCGGCGTAATCCGAAACGAGCCCTTCTTGCATTAATTGTTCAACAATCTTCTCACCCAAACCATCCATGTCCATTCCATTGCGACTGACAAAGTGTATTAACCGCTCTAATTCCTGGGCAAAACAATTTTTATTCGCGCAGTAAAACGCGGCGCTTTCATTGCCTTTCTCGCCGATAGTGCCTTTTGAAACTACGCTTCCGCAAACCGGACATTTAATCGGCATTTTAAAGGGTTTTTCCGCACCCCTCCGCAAATCTTTCAACACCAGAACCACTTCCGGAATAACATCCCCCGCCTTCCGCAAAATCACCGTGTCGCCGATTTTAATATCCAAACGTTTTATTTCGTCTTCGTTGTGGAGCGTGGCGCGAGATACGATGGAACCGGCAACCAACACCGGGCGCAAGTGCGCCACGGGAGTAAGCGCTCCGGTGCGTCCGACTTGCACCACAATGTCTTCCACCACCGTTGTTACTTCCTCTGCTTTGAATTTGTAAGCGATGCCGAAACGTGGAGCTTTGGCGGTGTAACCAAGCGCTTCGCAAAGTTCTCGTTCGTTTATTTTTACCACCACGCCGTCAATGCCGTATTCCTCGCGCTCTTTTTTGTGCGACCATTCTTCATAAAATTTTTCCACGTCTCCCAACGTTTTAGCGTATTTATAATCATTGTTGACCATAAACCCGAATTTTTTGAGAAGTTCCAACTCTTCTTTTTGTGTTTTAGCTGACTCTCCGCCGGAAAATTCCTCTATATCATAAGCAAAAGCCTGGACATTGCGCGAAGCAACCACTTTTGGGTCAAGTTGGCGCAATGTGCCGGCGGCCAAATTGCGCGTATTGGCGTAAAGGGGCAAATTTTCTTTTTTCCGCTTTTGGTTTATTTTCTCCAAATCGCTTTTCTTCATCCAAGCCTCGCCAATGACAGTCATGGAAACTTTCTTCGGAAGCAAAAGTGGTATGCTTTTCACGGTGCGCAGGTTATTTGTAACATCTTCTCCGGTTTCACCGTTTCCACGAGTTGCCCCCATGGAGAAAGTCCCGTCTTTGTATGTAAGCACGACCTTCAGCCCGTCAATTTTCAGTTCGGCAACATAGGTCGGTTTTTTATCAATGCCTTCTTTTTTTAAAAAACGTGTCGTTCTTTCTTCCCACTCTTTCAATTCGTTAAAATCAAAAACATTGTCAAACGACCACTGCCTAACCTCGTGACGAACTTTTACAAATTCCTTTATGGGCGTGCCGCCAACGCGCTGTGTCGGACTCGCGAGTGATTTAAACTTCGGAAATTTTTGCTCAAGTTCCGCAAGCTCTTTTAACAGGGAATCATAGGCTTCGTCTGAAATCTCCGGATTATCTTTTTCGTGGTAAAGCTTGGCGTGTCGGGAAACAGTCTCCGCAAGCCTCAAAATCCGTTCTTTGGCCTCTTTTTTTGAAATTACCTTAGATGACATTATACTAATTAGTATAGTAAAATCACCTTAAATTACAAGGTTTTTAATGAGAACTTGTGAATTTCCTGACCTACTACTCGCCACAAACAACCCTCTATCAACTAGTTTCTAGTACGTCGCCCGAATTGCGCGCTCGACAACCTGCGGATTAGTAAAATCGCAAACATTGTATCCGTAAGCTTGAATTTTGGTGGAGTTGGCATTTTTGGCTACTTCAACCTTTGAACATGCTTTGCCTGAAACTATGCTCATAAAAAACGTTGTGGTAGCCGAAGTGCCGGTTTCAATATATTGAATCGGACCAAAAAAAGAATTGTTAAAATTCGCACTTCTATCGGTCGTGATGTCTTGTCTAGTCGTACCATCGGAAAGAACACCGCAATAAACATTTGATGGTCGGGGGGTTGTTGAATAGAGATCGGTTGATGTCGGGAAAATACCGTTGCCTGTTCCGGATAGTCCTTTTATGTCCCAATATAGAGCGCATTCCATACCGGCGTCAGCGGCATAAAAACCAAATTGAGATTCCCGACCGGAAGAAGACAGAATGACTTCTTTAATGGCTATGTTCAAAATACCGAAACTTATGACAAGAACTATGCTTGAAACCAAAATCGCAAAAAGAGCCACGAAGCCCCGCTTGGCTTGCAACTTGTAACTTGTAACTTGTAACTTTTTTAATTTCATGTTTTATGCTTCGTGCTTTAAGTTTTAAGTTTTACGATTTCTCTACGGCCAATTAAGCAAGTTGTCGGTAATAGTGAAGGTTTTAACCCCGCTCACGGCGGAACTTACCCACGAAACGGTAGATGAGACGCTTATTTCCGTAGGGCTTGTTTTCTTTATATTTATAGCGCGGGTAAATGAGGTCGGGCTGGAACCAGTCGTCTCGTATGTGTAAATTCCGTTTGAGTCTATATTAAGCGGAGAACAACCGCCCGAACAAATTGAAACTGCCAAATTTTTGGCATCAATCACGCACCCTCCTTCCGCGTAACAAAACGTTTCCGGGGAAACAGACGACCCGAGGGGCCCTTCGTTCCAAACACTCCCGCCGCTCATGGCGGTATTCTCGCGAATATTTCTGACAAGTTCAATTCCTTCCTGCGCCAAATAAAAAGCTGTGACTTGCTCTTTGGCGTAACGCGCGGTGGATAATGCTTTTGACGCAATAGACATCGGAGCCAAAACAGAAGTTAGTAAAATAAAAATGGCAACAATGGTTTCTATGAGGGTAAACCCCGACACCAAATTTGCCGTCGCTTTTTTTTGTTTTGCCGCGAACGTTGAATTAAAAATGCCGTTATCTCCAAAAAGTCGCGCTTGGAGGAAGAGTTTTTTGAAAAAGCAAAACAACGACAAAATTGGTGTGGGGGTAAAACCGCGGGTAGCTGGCAGCTGGTAGCTGATAGCTGGTAGAAAATATCGAAAAACCCCACGAGATGGTTTCCGTTCCTGTTGTTTGTCGTTAGTTGTAGGTTGTAGGTTCATAAATTACGAATCTATGCGACGGCCAGAAACGCTAGTTTGTATTTGAAATTTGGACTGTATTTCGTTATTATATCGAGCTGTCCCTCCAACCACTATAACAACACGCGGTTGCTTACTGTCACCGGCTGCGGTCCCAACGACAAAAAAAGTAAGATAATCAATCGTAAGTGGCTGATAAATAACACTTGGACTGCTGTTGTATGGCGTAAGTGGGGAAAAAGACAACCCTGAGTTTGTTGACCTCATTATTTGACCATTGTTATTAAGAGCGTAAACAATCTGATCATTGGAATTACTGCTATCGCCGTTGTAAGCTTCAAAAGCAACGCTGGACGCGCCCGAAACACTCGCGCAATCAAGTGATTTGTCAATGGGCTGAGACGGGTCGTTGTAATTGCAATGATAGTTGAACCCGACGCGCAAATTGCGAGCCATATTTTCCACCGCGAAATTTAAGTTATCTATCACCGAACGCATTGTTTGGGCCTTTTTGTTGGCGTCATTTACGGAAATCAGCGCGGAAATAGAGACGGTCGCCACCAGCGTAAAAAGCGAAACCGCGACCATCATTTCAATCAGAGAATATCCTCGTTTGTCGTAGAGCGTAGAGCGTAGAGCGTAGAGCGTTTTTTTAATAACTTTTTCTGTTTTTGTTTTTAAGTATTTCATATTTTACGTTCTACGCTTCACGTTATACGTTCTACGCTTTGCTATTCCACCGAGATCTGTCCCGTTGACCACACCACCACTTTGTTTTCTGGCCCACGTGGCGACAAAAGATAAACCTCCAAATCCGCGATATTATCAATATTTGCGCCGTTATCACCGCGAAGACCGGTCATCTGAGCATCCGGACTAGGTCTGGTAAAAACAATATTGGCTTCCCTAAGTTCAATTCCCGGAGCCGATGTTTCCCCGTTCGCGATAATTTTATTTACAACATCGCCCGATTGAATAGATATTTTTTCCAAACACTCATCATTTGCGTCACCACCGCAAGGATTAATCCTGGGATTGTATTTTTTGTCTTGAGGATTGTAATCTTTAAACAAGATGAACTTAACCTTATCCTCTGGAGTGGCGGTGGAAAAATAAACGCCATACCCCTTAAACTGATCTCCTTGGGAAACACTTATGCCATAAACTTGCGCCTGTCTGATAACAAGCGCGACCTGGTGGGTCAAGTTGTCCAAAGATGCCTTTGTATTAAACTTGCCGTAATTGACAAAAATCATGCCGGAAAGAAAAGCAAATATCCCCATAACCATCAGCATTTCAATCAGAGAAAACCCGCGCCCGCCGCGAAACGCGAAACGCGAAACGCGTATCAAAAGTTTGAATTTTTGATTTATCCTGATGATTGTTTGCTTCATGATATGTGATGCGTGATACATGACCTGTGATTACAAAAACAAATCCTTGATTCCAAAAAAATCAAACTGAAAAAAGTAAACGAGAAAAGCGCTTATGGTGAGGAATGGCGCAAACGGTATCTCGCTCTTCATTGTAAACCTTTCGCGCTTTACCAACAACAGAAACACGCCGACTAGCCCTCCTATCCAAAACGAAAGCAAGAGCGCCGAGACGCCGTCGAAAAAACCGAGCAAGAGACCGATTCCCAAAGCAAGCTTGGCGTCTCCCAACCCCATGGCTCTCCCCCCGGAAAAAAACCAGATGGCCGCAAAAAATAAGGCCAGTATGGGTCCGGCAAGAAGATCATATATAAATAATTGTCCACCGTTGTTTAAAAAGACGGACTGGATCAGGGAAACAAAAACAAACATCCAAACAAGCCCGTTTGGAATTATTTTATGGCGGATGTCATAAACGGTAATGGCGATAAGCAGAGAAAAAACAAATAACAAATAACAAATAACAAATAAATTTTGAAAATCAAAGATTGAAGATTGAAAATTTGTTGAAAAACCGGAATAAATTAGAAACCATTGCTTATAAATAATTGCCGCAAAAACAACCCCTGTAATCAATTCTACCGCTGGGTATTGCCACGAGATAGCGGACCCGCAATAATTGCAGCGTCCGCGAGAAAAAAGGAAGCTAAAAATCGGAACGAGATCGCGGGAAGAAAGTTTTGTCCCGCAAGAAAGACAAGCAGACCGACCGCTCGTTCCGCGGCCAGTATTGTATCTGAATAGCGCCACATTCAAAAAACTCCCAATAATGGCGCCAAAGATAAAAATGAAAAGAAAAATAAAAAAAGTCATTGCCAAATTTTTGTATTCAATATTATTCTATCACAAAAACAAAAACTGCCCCGAGTTCGCCAAGGAGCAGTTCTTGTTTTTGTAGTACTTGATCGGCTGGCTAAAACATTTTGTTTGCAAAATGTTCGCCCGGCCTCGTCGCAAGCGACGAGGCTTAGGGCTTAATATCGTAACATTGTTCGGTACTGCCGGTCTGTCCGGATGGAGTCCCTGCCGTTGTGTCGCAACTTACGCTAGTACCGTTAAATTCAGTGCCCCCGCCGGTGCATACAGTTCCTCCGGAAGCATCTGTATCGTTGAGCAAAGCGGTATTAAGGGTATCTTCAAGCTTAACCCCAAGATGGTATGAGGCGCAAGTGCCCGCTGTCCCGCCCGTAACTTGCAATCCGGCGTAAAAATAATCGGCTTGAGTGAGCGGATCTTTCGGAAGTGTCTGAATGTAACCGCCTGACGTTAAAGAAGACAAGGCTGTCGGAAAAGCTCGATTTGAATCGTAATACATTTCAAGGGCAAGCTGAAGTTCCCTGGCGTCGGCTACTCTTTTTGTGTCACGACCTTTCTTTCTAACGCTTCCCAAAGACACAAGCACGATGGTGGAAAGCATGCCTATGATAGCGATAACGACAAGAAGCTCAATAAGCGTAAAACCTTTTTTGTTTGTTTTTATCATATTTTTTTAACTCAAATAATATATTTTAACTTTTTCTATTATAACATAACGGCGATTTATAAGTAATGGGGTGTGGATAACGGAAATAGGGGCTAGAAATTGGATTATTCCAATTCCCGACTTAAAACCCGGTGGAAGCAATATTGTAAATCGGAATAAGGATTGAGGAAAGCAACACGGCCACACCGACACCGAGCGCCACTATAAGTATCGGTTCAATAAGTCCGACAAGAGTATCAACGGCATTGTCAACCTCCCGTTTATAGAACTTGGCCACGGTACGCATAATAAAAGAGAGTTCTCCTGTTTCTTCGCCTATTTTTATCATCTGTATCATTATGTTCGGTATTTCTTCGTGTTTATGCAAAGAATCCGACACTGAAATTCCTCCCTTAACATCCCGCGAGGCCTGATTTAAAATTTTTTCAAAAATACTGTTCCCCACCACGGACGCGCTTATCTCAAGAGCTCTGACGGCGGAAATACCGGATGTAAGCATCGTGTCTATGTTGTCGGCGATACGCGAAAGATAAAGTTTGGTGTAAAGCTCTTTAACGAAGGGGACGGTTATTTTGAGTTTATCTATGTATTCTTTGCCCCCCTTTTTATACTGGGTTCTCCAGAAATACAGACCGAACAAAACCAGCGCGGCCAAAATAAACGGGCCGAAGGAAACCAAAAAATCACTCATGCCGATAACTATTTTGGTGTAAAGCGGGGTTTCCTGTCCCGAGTCTTTCAGTACGTCGGCTAATTTCGGGATAACCATAGTCATCATAAGTATCATAACGACAACAAAAGTTCCTATCACGAACGCGGGGTAAATGAGAGCGTTTTTTGTTTTTGAATTTAATTCATAAGACCTGTCCAGGTAATCGGCTAAATAATTGAATGTTTGTGAAAGCTTGCCTGACTCCTCCCCGGCTTTAACCATATTTACATAAAAATCGGAGAATACTTCCGGATGCTTGGTCATAGCCCCCGAAATGGAAACTCCGGACTGGATATCGTCGGTCAAAATGACAAGCTTCCCCCTAAGATAGGGGTTCTCGGCTTCGGTCGCGAGCATCTTAAATGTCTTTAGGGCTGAAACTTGGGCTTCAAATAGCGTGGCAACCTGTCTTGAAAGAATAACTATGTCCTTGAACGGTACTCCTCGAGAAAAATTAAAATTCTTTTTAAGAAACGATGTCCTTTCACCCGCTTCTTTGATTGAAACAATAACAAGGTCGCGCCGTTGAAGCGCCGCTATGGCCAGATCAACATTTATAGCGTCAATAGTGCCTTCTTTTTCTTCACCGTTATTTACTATCGCTTTGTAGGAAAACAACATGGTTGATTTTGTTAGCGAGCGTAGCGAGATTTACAAAATCGCCACCCAGCCCTTTCTTTGTTCATATATTATACGATAATCTTAACTTCATTACTATTTTATATATAACCCTCCTTGCAAAAATAACATGAGAAAGGGCTGGGTTAAGTAAATTATAGTCGCTTCTGCTCCTTAATTTACTTTAACATCCGCTCAAGGGCTTTTGGGTTGAACGAATGGACAAAAGCATTTTCGGGAGTAATTTCCCCTCTCTGTATAAGACTAAGCAACGAGCGGTTCATGTCCACCATCCCGGACTCTGTGCCTGTTTCTATTACAACATCTATTTCGTGTGTCCTTTTGTCCCGAATAAGATTGGAAACTGCGTTATTGTTTATGAGAAGTTCGTAGGCCGGAACAATTCCTCCGGAAACCCGTGGTATAAGCCTTTGGGAAAATATGCCAAGCAAACTGCTCGAGAGCTGCGTGCGAATCTGGTCCTGTTGATCCCCGGGGAACGAGTCTATGATGCGATCTATGGTTTGAGAGGCATTATTGGTGTGAAGGGTGGAAAACACCAAATGTCCGGTTTCGGCGGCGGTTACCGCGGTGGAAATAGTTTCCGGATTGCGCATTTCTCCTATCATTATCACATTGACATCCTGGCGAAAAGCGGACCTTAGGGCGGTCTGGAAATCTTTTGTATCTATCCCCACCTCCCGCTGGTCAATTATGGAGCGGTTTTGTTCAAATTGATATTCAACGGGATCTTCTATGGTAATTATGTGTTCGGCGCGTTCGTTGTTTATCAGGTTTATCAGAGACGAAAGCGTGGTTGATTTACCCTGCCCGACAGGTCCGACAACCAGGAAAAACCCCTGTTTTTTCCTGGTAAATTCTTCAAGAGACGGCGGCAGATTCAATTCCGACAAAGTCTTTACCTTTGGAATAAGCCGAAGGGCGATAGCGACAGACCCTTTGTGAAAATAAGCGTTACCCCGCAATCTAGCTTGATCTTTGTAGTCGTAAGCAAAATCAATTTCCTGGTTTTTAAAAAATCGCTCCGCTTGCTCTTTGCTCAAAAGCACCTCCAAAAAACCCTTGGAAGACTCTCTGGTGATGGCGTCTCTTTTTGTCAAATACAAGAGATCGTTTGAAACACGGATGGCAGGATGTCTGCCTTCAGAAATATGAATATCGGAGCCGTTTTCGTGAATTACGGACAAGATGAGCTCTTCCAATTCTTTTTTGTAGTCCATATAATTTCTGTTTTTAGCTTTTTACTGTCGAAAATATTTTTTTGACTTTGTTGACCACTTCGGTGGGAGTAGCGCTTGCTTTTACTATATATCCGCTTGCTCCTAACGAATTCCCTTTCTCAATGTCGGAGGGCTGACCGAGATTGGACAAAATTATTCTCACGGCAGAACCGCCCAATTTTTCACTATTTATCAACTTGAGAAGCTCGAACCCGTCCATTTTCGGCATGACTACATCAAGAAGCATCATGCTCGGGATAAGCCCGCCACGAAGTTTAATCAGAGCGTCTTCGCTCCCCGAAGACGGGATTACTTCAAACCCGCTTTCGGTAAATTTAAGCGAGTACATATCCAAGAGAAAATCATCGTCGTCTACTATTAAAATTTTCAGTTTTTTATCGGAAACCATAAATTTATTTTCCAAAAATCTTTTTTACGATAAGCGTTGTACGGCCAAAACCTCTCCTTGATATAAACGGTTTGCCCCAAAGTTTACTTTCCCATTATGACACATTCCGGGCACAAATACATAATACTTAGAGCCCGTTCCGTTAAAGCGTATTTACTTCCGCGAAAGGAACTTCGCCTCTTATACACTTGAGCAAAGCGTCTTCTTTCATGGTAAGCATCCCCTTTCCCCTGACAAGTTTGGATATTTCGAGCTCCGAGGCGTTTTTTAAAATAAGGTTTTCTATGTCTTTGTCCATAATGAGAACCTCGAAAACCGCTTGTCGGCCGCGAGTGCCGGAGGGACAATCCGAGGACGGTTCGGCTTCGTAGATATTGCCGCTTTTTTCTATTTCCCCAAAAATTTCCTTTTTATATTTTTCAGGCAAATCCGCGAACTGTTTTTCAAACATTATTTTTAAACTCCCCTCTATGGGCATCGGCTTTTTTGAAGAAGGGCATATTACTCTTACCAACCTTTGCGCGATAGAAGCAATGAGCGTAGGGGCAATTAGATACGGGTCTACCCCCATATCTATAAGACGAGGAATAACCCCGACGGCATTATTGGTGTGAATGGTGGAAAGCACCAAATGCCCGGTCAGAGCCGCTTGTATGGCAAGTTGGGCCGTTTCTTTATCGCGAATTTCACCGACCATTATCACATCAGGGTCTTGTCTTAAGATAGAACGAAGTCCGCTGGCGAAAGTGTAGTCTATTTCCGGCGCTATTTGCGACTGATTTACTCCGGAAATGCTGTATTCTATCGGATCTTCGAGCGAAACCACATTTTTCTTTTCGCGGTCTATTTCGTTTAGCATTGAATATAGCGTTGTTGTTTTGCCCGAACCGGTCGGACCGCTTATCAATATCACCCCGTAGGGACGTTTGCCTGCGGCTCTTATATTCTCTAAATTTTTTGGTGTAAGCCCAAGTGTTCCTATATTTTTTATTCCTCTTTCGGAATCAAGAATGCGCATCTCCACCTTTTCGCCGTAAAACGAAGGAAGGGTTGAAACGCGGATATCCGTCTTGTGTCCGTCCATTTTGACGCTAAACCTTCCGTCTTGAGGCTTCCGCTTCTCGTCCAATTTCATATTGGCCATAATTTTAATACGAGCCACAACGGCGCTGTAAACAGCAAGCGGGAGAAATAAGCTAGTGTGCAAAATCCCGTCAACGCGAAACCGCACTTTGACCTTGTCTCCCATGTTTTCTATGTGGATATCCGAAGCGTTTCCTTCGGTAGCATGCCTTATTATAACCGCCACAATTTTGGTAACCGGCGCGTCTTCAACTATTTTTTCCTGAAGATTTTTGCCTTTTTCGTTTTTTATTTTGTCAAAGTTTATATCAACATCATCGTCGATTTCCTCGAGAGCCTGCGACACCTCGCCGGAAAGCCCTTCGTAGTTATGGGCGATTTCGTTAAAATTGCTTTTGGAAATAAGAAAGATTTTAAACGGCAGATTTATTTTTGAAGAAATAAATTGCAGCGCGTCGCGGGCTTCGATGTTATCCGGATCAACAATACCAACTTCCAAAACACCGTCATTTATGGCTATCGGCACAAATTTATAGAACGCGGCTGATTCTTCCGGAATATGTTTCAGTATGTCAAAAGAAACTTTTTTTGGGTCAACAAAGCGGGCCGGCACCCGAAAATACTCGGCCTTGGCATTGAGAATATCTCCCTCGTCCACTCCTCTTTCTATTAAGATGTCGTCAAAATCAACGCCCTTTTCTTTGGCGTCAATTTCGATTTTTTCAATATCTTTATTTTTTATGACGCCCTGATCCGCTAATTTTTCTAAAAAACTCATAGAGTATTGGAAACTACCAATTTAATTTATCGTTAAGACTACCCCCCGTCTCGGTTGTGGTCGGGGAAGAAACCTTGATGTTGTTACCTATCGCCCTAAACGGATTGGGGCGACCTCGAGGTTCGGAAGGAAGAGAAACACTCATGTCCTTCAGGCTGGAAAATGCCCTATCGTTAAAAATACCAGAACTCAAATCCAAATTAATGTTCTTCAAGTCGGCCAACGCAACAAGAAAATCTCTGCCTGCCCGCCCCCCCGTTTCGTTTTGCGCGCCTTCAAATTTAAGCCCTGCCGGTTTCGCGTCACCCGAAAAGAAAAACTTATAGCCCAAAAAAGCAATGACAACAATCGCTACGGCGACAAGTATGTTTTTTAGTAGAGGATTCATCCCGTTTATTTAAGCCAGTAAGTTGTTACCGACAGGTTAAACTGGTAAGTATCGCTGTTCTTTGGATCAGGCGGCGCGTTAAAAAAGATTTTTCCAATATCCGTAATCCGCAAATTATCCTCAAGCTCTTTCAAAAATTGTTTGAACGTCTCATATGTACTGCTAACCGAAAAAGACAAAGCGACTTTGTCGTAGTTTACCAATGTGTCACCGATGTTACCGGACGGCAAAGAAGACAGCCCTCCGCCGTCCAAATTAAGTCCCGAAACCCGCACGTCGCGAAGAACCATGCCATATTTAAGGGCGATGCGGTCTATTTCCATTATCAGCCGAACATTATCAATATGGTCCGGAACAAGTTTATTTAAACGGAATACATCTTCGGTGGAAAAAGAATTTATGGTATTGACAAGATTGTTTCGTCTTTCCGTAAGCTGATTGGCGTTATTGATGGCGGAGTTGAGCTCGTTTCTCTTCCCTTGCAACGATTGAATATCCTTGTAGGTCGGGTCTATAAATCCGAAATACAGCCCAACGGACGCGGCTATCATAAAAAATGGCAATAATAATTGAAACATCCCGTTTAGAGGCAGGTCGCGGTCGGTCCGCTCCTGTTTAACTTATTTTTGTAAATTGTTTTGCTGTTTTCCATAATTTTACTTAAATCTTTACTTTACGCCGTGACCGCGGCCTCTAACGGGAACATAAAATTAATTACTGGGTAGGCATGATAGACGAACTGGCTTCGCGCGTTAGCATCTTCTTGTAACTGATCAGGTCCGGGTCAAAAGAAATAAGGGCTTCAAATGTAACATTTCCTTTTTCGTTCAAATTAAGATTCGAAAAAACCGCGTTCTTTATAAAACGTTTCTCGTTATTGAAGTTGTCGGCCTGAAGAGCAATCGAGCCATAACTTTTTGCTTCTCCGGAAACCTTGACCGATGCCCCCTTAACCTGATCAACTATGTACTCAAATTTGCTGAAACGGACACTCTCTAAGGTGATGTCCTCCAGGAGTTTAAATACCGGAGTGGCGACAATATGCTTGTTCAAAAGTTCGTTGGCCGAACGAAGCCTTTTGTCGGTTCTTATAAGTTCGTCTATTGTCGTCGGCTCAAGAGCTTCTTTTCGTTCGCTTAAATACTTTCCGGCGGTGTCTATGCTTTTGGAGATAATATACTTGTAGAGAAAAATGCTCCCCGAACCCAAAACGGCGATAACAAACACGAGAGCGGCGATAACCATAAACAAACCTATTGGTTTTTCTCGCACGACTTCTAGTCCGGGTGTCTTTCTCGGGATAAACGACGTTTGATTTTGAGAAATTTGGTCCATCTAATTTAGATTACAAGTTTTAAGTTACAAATTTTAAGTTACAAGTTATAAGTTATAAGTTCATTATATAACTGGATACAATATAATTGGTTCGCTCGGTCGAAATGTATAAAGTGTTAACTTTCTCCACTTCTCCCTCACTGCCAATTATAACGCATATGTCGCTTGTTGTTAAACGCAACTTGTGTATTTCTTGTTGTTTACCCGAGCTCCTGAAGCTTCCGCAAGGCGACCCCTATCGCCACCGCGAATTCCGGACCTGCGTCCTTAAGCACTCCCGCGAGAAAGGCCGGTGCCTCAACTTTTGAAAAAGGGTCGCCGAATACCACTTCCGATTCTAAATTTTTTTCCGCTTCCGCGAGAAACCCCTTAAGGAGCACCCCTCCACCGGTCAGGATTATTTTATTGATAGTTTTGTTATTTTTCCGCTCGTAGTTTAATAATACCCTGTTTGTCTCCGAAAATACATAGTCAACGTTTGTTTTGGCAATGTCAGCTATCATTTTTCCTTCGTCCGTAGTGTCCAAAAACCCAAGTTCGCGCTTCATTTCTTCCGCGCGACCAATCGAAACCCCGAGAGAGCTTGCGATATTTAGAGTAATTTCCTGCGAACCGCGGGAAATGATGTGAATCGACTTTACTATCCCGTTCTCAACAATGGCCAGTTTTGTCATCCCGGCGCCCATATCAAAAATCATAACCGGCGCCGTGAAATGCCCGAATGTTGAACGAATCGTGCTAAACACTTCTATCTCAAAAAAGCTTGTGTCAAGCCCGGTCGAATTCACGACTTTATTGTATTTTTCGAGAGTTGCGTTGTGAATAGCCGCGATGAGGACATCTGTTTTCTCCGGCTCTTTTCCCGGAGTTTTGTCTGGAAGAAAATCGTCTTCGGCATTTTCTCCTTCGGAGGTTTCAGTCTTGGGAATTATCCACCAATCAAGCGTTACCTCGCCTATCGGCACCGGTATATACTTGCGGGCTTCAATGGGAATCATTTCGGCCAGCTGTTTTTGGGGCATAGACGGCATTTCCACAAACGAAATAAGGCTGGCGGCAAGCGGTATGGAAAATCCGGCCGACTTGGTCGTAACATTGGCTTCGCGAATAATCTCCGAGAGAGCTTGGGCAAGTTTGTCTTCGGGCAAGTTTGTCATCCGTCCGACCTCAATCCCCGAGAGCGGCCCCAAGGCCAACTCTCCGTAAGTTTCAAGCACGGCTTGGCCTCCCTTTTTTCTAAGTTGAACAACTTTGATGAACGAAGACCCCAAGTCCACGCCTAAAACACTGCTCTCTTTGCTAAAAACAGAGCCTAGAGAAATATTTCCCAAGCCAAGCTTGTCTAATATTTTGAAAAAGGGGTTCATGGGGTAGAATATGCATCACCTGCCTCGCATCAATCTGACGAGGTATGACGAGTCAGATTGATGGCGGTGAGGCAGTTGACCAAGCCCTAATTTTACCGAACAGTTGTCTTGTGACATCATAGACACGGTAAAATACGCCCATCACATAGTCAAAATCGGTTATGTAAAAATTAGAGCTGGGTTTATTATCCGCACTCCGCATTCATTCTCGATGCAAAGCATCGAGTATTCTGCGGGCGGATAATAAAGTATAACACGTTCATAGAATTTCTTGGCCAAAATATGTGGACAGCTTTTGTCAGCCCGTTGCTTGTTATTTGTTATTAGTTATCAGTTATTTGTTCTCCTTCCATGTACTTCTTAAAAACAATCCTATCCATAATATTTCCGGAGCATTGCCTGGTTTGCAATAAAAATGACGTTGTTCTTTGTCTTGATTGCGCTACGGAATTGCCACGCGGATTCTCGCCGGACCAAAAAATACTGGTGGTTTTCGATTACAGCGATCGGCGGGTCAAAAAAGCCATAAAACTTTTCAAATACGGCAACCGGCGTTCTTTGGCAAAAGTTTTCGCCGAACTTGTTTATAACAATACTCTTTTGGAAGAATTGTCCGAGCTCCGCCTGACAAAAAATTTTACCGAAGCGCTTCTTGTCCCAATCCCCATTTCCGGCAAACGTTTCCGCGAGCGCGGATACAATCAGATGGAGTTGGTGGGGCGCGAACTCGCATCGCTTGACGGAGGGGCTTCGTTTTCTTTGGCTAAAAATATTTTGTTAAAAACGCGCAACACGGAATCGCAAGTAAAAACCGGCGGGAAAAGCGAGCGCTTGAAAAACCTAAAGGGCTCGTTTGAAGTAGCCGAGAAGGTCTCGGTCCGCGGCAGAAATATAATACTCATTGATGATGTCGTGACCACCGGCGCTACCTTAGCCGAAGCCCGCAAGGTTTTGAAAAAAGCCGGCGCCAGGCAAATTTTGTCGGTGGCCATAGCGCACTGATCAACAATAAATAATATATAACTAATAATAAATAAGGTATGGGAAAAGGTTATTAATTATGTTAGGTTATTGGTTATAAGTTATTGGTTATAAGTTGTAAGTTTTCTGGAGACGTGACTGAGTGGTCGAAAGTGCCTCACTGCTAACGAGGTAGGGTTTAATCGCCCTCGCGAGTTCGAATCTCGCCGTCTCCGTTTTTGAACTCCGTGAAAACGGAGACGAGCGAGCAAACTGCTTTGCTCGCGTGCGGATTCGAACAGCGGAGCGTTGTCGAGTCAGTAGACGAGACTGCGAGCTGGTGCCCAGAAAAAATTTTGCGTAGGCGAAATTTTATTCGCGGGCGAATCTCGCCGTCTCCGTTTTTGAACTCCGTGAAAACGGAGACGAGCGAGCAAACTGCTTTGCTCGCGTGCGGATTCGAACAGCGGAGCGTTGTCGAGTCAGTAGACGAGACTGCGAGCTGGTGCCCAGAAAAAATTTTGCGTAGGCGAAATTTTATTCGCGGGCGAATCTCGCCGTCTCCGCAGATTGAAAGTGATGTAGTTATCAAGCCAAGTGTGCAAACGGTCGCCAAGATCGCTAAGGCGTTAGGCGTTCCAATGGAAGATTTAGTAAAATAATATTATGGAAAACAAGAGTAAAAAAACATCCGCCCTGCTTTCTTTGCTGTTTCCCGGACTCGGCCATTTGTATATAGGAAAATATACTGACGGAGCTGTTTTTATTATTGCAACCGCTTTCTTGTGGTATGTGATGATTTTTCCGCCAAATTCTCAAGCGCTAAATTTTGGCTCGCTTCGCTCAAATATTTTTTGGTTAGGATTTGTCATAGTTTATTGTTATGCCATCGCTGACTCTTACCAAAAAACCAGGAGTGAAGCTAATGCTTCAAAAAAATCTTTTGGCGCGCCTTTGCTTGCGGCTGGCGGTATAACGCTTTTGTTTGTGATGAGCGGACTTTTGATTTTTAAAGGCGAATGGCGGCCGTTTTCCTATTCTTCTGATTGGAAAAAAGAAGGAATAGTAATCACTTCGGAGTATTGCAATATGATGGCTAACCCGGAAATTACTCAATTATCCGACGGGTCTTGGATCATGTATACTCACGGATGGCCAAGGAAAGATGATAGCAGAAATGATATTTACGGATATTCGTCACGCGACGGACTGTATTGGAAAGCCGAAGGAATGTTGATTGAAAAAGCGTCTATGCCTGCCGCGGTTCAACTGCCAGACGGAAGAATCCGACTTTATTTTGTCAGAAACACCGCTGAGGCGAGCGGAGTGATGAGCGCCGTATCTTCTGCTGACGGACTTCATTTTTCCATTGAAGACGGATACCGGTTTTTGATTGGCGGAGGCGCAACCAAAGATGTAAGCGGGTTCAAACCATTTTACGCGGTGACGGGGCAAGGAGATCCGAAAGATATTACCACGATGGCTCATTTGAACATTATTAAACTTGAGCAGGGCGGTTACCGGATTTTTTTTGACGAAGGAGGAATGCGGGCTGATGTGAAGCAATACGGCGAAAAAGCCTGGCCTATATGGAGAGTCAGAAGCATTACTTCGGAAGACGGATTGCGCTGGACTCTTGATCCCGGAGTAAGAATAAACTTTGAACAGCCGCCGCTTGTTGAAATGCAAAGAGCCGGTAGTTCTGCGGTTGTTAAAATCGGCGATGAGTATCATATGTATTTTACCGCGGGTTTTTCGCCGTGGGAGGATTTGCAGCCATGGAAACGCTGGGCTTGGGGCGGAATTTATAAGGCCGCATCAAAAGACGGTTTAAATTTTAGCATTATAGATAAACGCCTTCTTTCGGGCGGCGATGCTGCTATTATCCAGACCAAGGATTGGTTTAGAATGTATCTTTCCCACTCAGAACCCGGTCCTGATAACTGCATCAATATTGAAAGCTGGATAAAAAAATAAGCCACAGTGTAGCATCTCGCTATTATTAGAGAAAAACTTGTCACCGCTTTGCGGGATCCCGCCTTCTAAAATTTAAAATATGCGGCGGGAAAATCGTCCTTTCCGCTCCGATTCCCGCCTTCACTCACGAGTTTCGGTCGGGCAGGCCCTCCTCCGCTAAAGCTACGGCGGGTAAACAAGGCGAGGCGGGCGGAAGGGGGGTGTGGGGGGAATTCCGCCCGCCGACCTGCCCGCCGAAGTTTCAACGCAGGCGGGGCCCAGCCAGTTCCGTTCGGATATTTTCAAACAGAC
>ERZ1292629.999-Hain-H43-01um-R1-999-length-29795-cov-5_pt1 | contig 18854 bp, 20 predicted proteins | sample MGYA00564399_ERZ1292629 | MGnify/ENA primary metagenome ERZ1292629 (study PRJEB36523, sample SAMEA6512636) | groundwater metagenome | collected 2019-01-08 | study: AquaDiva: Metagenomics assemblies of 32 groundwater samples | reverse complement strand
GGCGGCGCACCAGCGCCAGCGCAGCCCCGAAGGCCGCCTCGCCGGTGCGCGGGCGCACCACGATCACCCGCGCCGGATCCACGCCCACCTGCTGCGCCCACTGCGCCACCCAAGACTTCTCCACATCGATGAACGCCACGGACATCCCGCGCTGCTGCGCGGCCCGCATGGCCAGCATCGCCAGCAGGGTCTTGCCTGCGCTGAATTCCCCGACCAACACGCTGATCCGGTCGAACGCGAACCCACCGTCCAGCGCGGCGTCGAATGCCGCGATGCCCAGCGGGAGCTTGTGCAGCTCCAGCGTCGGGTCGTCGCCCCACACGAGGTCGACCCCCAGCTCCTTGGCGATGGCCGCCCGCATGAGGCCCAGCTCGTCCTGGCTCAGCAGCCCACCGTCGCCGCTACTCGCTCGCTTCGCCAACGTCAGCCTCCCCGGCGACCACCAGCGCCGCGCGTGCGGCGATCGCGGCCTCGTGCTCGCGGACCTTGGTCACCACCGTAGCGATGTTGCGCCGAATCATATCCACGGAGCGCTCCAGGCGCTCCACGCGGTCCGCGTACCCCGGCTTGCTGCCCATGGGCGTCAGCATGTCGCTGATCACGCGCTCCAGCTCGCCGTCGATCGCCGCGAACGCTACCCCGGCCGCCGCGAGCCCGGCCTGCACCTGCGCCGCCACGTCTCCCGCCGGGTCGATGTTGGCCACCCGCAACTCCGGCTTCAGGAAGCCCATCTCGCCGAACGGCAGGGTGGCACCCAGGCCCACCGTGACCAACAGCCGGTCAACCCGCACCTCGTCGACCGGCCGCTCCCGCCGCGCGGCCACCTAGAAGCTCACCAAGTCGTCGTCGCCGTCAAACGCGTCCTCGCCGGCGCGCTCCCCACCACCAGCGGCAGGGCGCTCCCCACCCCCCGTGGTGGCGTGGTCGCTGAACTCCGCCTCGATCAGCGCGTCCACGTCACCCAGGTCCCGCCGTGCGGCCACCACCTCCGCTGGCACGGTCACCGGGTCCTGCGACTCCAGCACGTCCACGGACTGTGGCCCGCTGCCGGTGCGCTTCAGCCTAAATGGTCGGTTTAAGACCGTCTGGTGTCTGCCGGTACTGCCGCCACCGTCTTCCTCGAGCGCGTCCGCCACGCCTTGGTACTCCATATCCAGCTGGTCCGCCAACCGGCTCTTCAGGATGAACACGCGCAGGTCGCGCACGGTCTCCGCATAGTATGTGGTGGTCCCACCACCGCCCCGCCGTATCGGCTTCCAGTCCTGCCCCGCGGACGGTGGCTTGGGGTGCGCGATCTGGTCCACCCACACGAACGTCACCGAGCGCGGCCACGGACCTGGCACCTGGCTCACGCACAGCTCGCACTTCTCTACCGGGTCCTGCAGCGACCGCCGCGCACACAGCACGTCCTTGCTCCACGTACCCCCGCCCTTCCGTGGCACCGGCACGCCGTGCATGAGCGGCACCACGAAGTCCGTTGGTTCCTGCAGAAACCAAAACTTGGCGATCTCACCCTCCGTCAGCCAGAGCCGCTTCGTCCGACTGCCCCAGCTCGAACTCGCGGCCTGCTGCTGCCGCAAGTAGTCCAACCCACGCCCGAATCCACCCATCCCCGATATCCCTCCACCGCTTTCCGTGTCTCGATTGCTTCGCATTATTAGAGTACCGCGGCAGCCTACAACCAAATGGACAAAGAGATAGGCGGGGACCCCGTAGGATCCCCGCCACTTCATTCTGGTGCAGGGGCGCGGCCCCTACGCGTTCACCGGCTCCCTGTCACGTAGCTCGATGGCCAGCTGCATGCGCGTGGGCTTGGCCACGTGCTGCCCGCCGTGGTAGATCAGGTTGATGGCCGCCCGCCGCAGCTTGTCCGAGGACAGCTCGTGCAGCAGTTGGTCCCACTCCACCAGTTCCTCATCCGAGGTGAATGCCCGCAGGCCAGGCACGTCGAGCGACCTGTTCGAGAACGGCTGCTTGGAGCGCAGCAGCTCCCACCTACCGTCGGTGCACCCGCACGGCCGCCGCACCTCGTGAGCAGCACCCTCTGCCCCGCAGGCGGTGCAGCGCCGCCCCACCGCTGGCCGGTGGAACCGGTGCTCCCGCGCCTGGATCTTCTGCATCGTCGTCAGGCACGAGAACGCGAAGTAACCAGTGAACCTGCTCGGTCGCCCGTTACCGGTGCTTTTCCGCGAGATGGTGCCCAGTTGGTAGCGTCGCTGGCAGTCCCACAGCAGGAGCCGCAGTTCCTGCGCGAGGTCCTCCAGCTCGTAGCCGTCGATCAGCGGATCTGCGCGCCGCGCGAACATGTAGATCATCGGTGTGTAGCGCTGCAGCAGGTCGTCGTACGTCACGGAGCGGGGGTCCAGCTCATGGGGCTCCGGTTCCCCGCGTCGTCGCATCGTGTTCATGTCTATGCTCCCTTCTCATCGGTGTTGACCTCGACCAGCGCCAACATGTTGGCTACCCGAACCTCGATCTGCGAGAAGTCCACCTCCAGCGACCGCAGTTCATCGGCTCGCACACCGTGATCCTCCATGGGGCGGAAGCATGGACACCCGCACCCCACGTGGGCGCAGGCACCTCCGAAGTGGTGGCCACGGACGTGGCCACACCGACACCAGTACGTCATTTTGGATACCTCCGCAAGTACCTAACCACACAGCGCCCCCGCCGTCAAGTCCCACGCCGTCAAGTCCTACGCCGAAATCTAACGAAGGTTAAGGCCGCTCGCCACCGCGGCGAAGGCCACGCACAGCTCGTCGGCCGTGCACTCGGCCACGTCCTTCCGCCCCGCCGGCAGCGGAAGTACCACCAGCTCGGCGCGCCGCAGCACCGGGTGTCGCAACGCCCGGTCCGTGCCCGCGCGCCCGGCGCGGTCGGCGTCCAGCGCCAGCACCACCCGCCAGAACCGCCCCGCCAACAGCGCGGCCTGCTGGTCCGAGATGTCGGCACCCAGCGCCGCCACGACCGGGTAGCCATGCTGGTCCAGCCACATCGCGTCGAGCGACCCCTCGACCAGAGCGACCCAGCGTGCCCCCGCTGGCACCAGGTCCCACCCGAACAGGTAGCGACGCTTGTCGGTCCCGGCGGTCAGCACGTACTTGGCCGGTCTGCCACCGTGGGGCCGCCGCACCAGGCCCACCAGCTCGCCGCCGAACCACAGCGGCAACACGTCGCTCCGCGTCTCCTGGTCCCAGCCCACGCCCCACCGCCGCAGCGTGTCGAGCGAGAACCCCCGCCGCAGCATGTAGCCAGACGTCCGGCCGCGGTCGTAGAGCAGCGGCTCGCTCCATGCGTGCGCCGGGGGTGGGGGCTGGTCGGCCAGCATATCCCGCAGGGCGTCCGGGCTCGCGGCGGCACCCTGCAGCAGCTCCCGCCGCACGTCCCGCGGGTCGGTGCCGCGCACGGCCGCCAGCAGCTGCGCCAGGTCGCCGCCCTGGCCACACCCGGCATAGCACCGCCACGCGCCGTGGGTCAGGTGCACCGTGAGCGCCGGCGTCTGCGTGTTCTCGTGCAGCGGACAAAACGCGAGCCCCCAACCATTGCTCTCCTGCACCACGCGCACGTCCAGCTCCGCCAGCACGCGCGACACCACCTGCCCGCCGTAGTTCACCCCAGCCCGACCTCGCCCGTGTCCGGGTTCTCCACCGGCGCCAGCTGCCCGATGTCCCCACGGTCGACGTCGTACCGCAGATACACGCGCGTGCGGATGGCCCGCCCACCGCGGATCTTGGGGACCTTGAGCACGCGCTGCACCGGGTTCCCGCGCCGCTCTGCCAGCTGCAGCACCCGGCTGGCGGTCTCCTCCAGCGCCATGCCGTACCCGGAGAAGCCCAGCCCCGGCGGGTCATCGTTGGCCTGCACGACCGACCGCTGCACCTGCGACACCGCCAGGACCAGCATGTCCAGTCCCTGGGCCAATCCCTTCAGCACGCGCGCCATGGTCATGATCACCTCCCACGTCGACCGGATACCCTCCACCTCCAGCAGGTGGAACCCGTCGATCGCCAGCACCTGTGGCCGGTGCTGGTGGATGAGCGCCACCACGTCGACCAGCGAGAAGGTCCCGCGCTCCCCCGCGTCCTGCACGGTGTACTTCGGCAGGTCGCGCAGGGACATCTCCGCCGCAAACTCCGCGTACCCAGGCAGGTCGTGCCCGCCCCGCTGCAGCGCCTCGGTGCTCAGCGCCCGGCCGAGCAGGTGCGCCAAGATCGGGTCCAGCCGATCCCACACCTCCCCGATCGTGCTCTCCGGCGACAGGTACAGCACCCGCAGGCGGTTGCGCAGGCTGGCGTGGGCGGTGAAGTACTGCAGGAGCCAGGATTTCCCGACGCCCGGCGGCCCGAGGATCGCCGCCATCTCGCCCGGCCGCCACCCACGGCCCCCCTCGTCGAAGCACGCCAGCCCGGTCGGCCACCCCGGCGGCTCGCCGCGCGCCCGCGCCGCCGCGCGCTCGGCCAGCTCCAGCACCCGCCCCGCGCGGTCGTGTATGTTCTGCGCGTGGCTCTGCCGGTTCTGGCCGAGGTTGCTCAGCTCGGCCACCAGCTGCTGCACGGCCCCCAGCGGGTCGCGCTGCAGCTGGTCCGCGTGGGCCAGGATGGTGCCCCGCGCGCGGCGCCCGTACGTCCGCCGCATCAGCTCCGCCGCGAACAGGTCCGCGTCGGTGACGTCCGCCGGCAGGTCCAACTCCAACGCGGCGCGGAGGTCGCCGGCCGTCACGAGCCGCCCCTGCTGGAGCCGCTCCATGACCAGCTGCCACGCGCGGGCGCACTCCTCCACCTGGAACGAATCATCGGCGATGCCCAGCCGCACGGCCGCCTCGATGTGCTCCGCCGTCAGGTGCGCCGCCAGGAACGCCAGCTCCAGCTGCCGCGGTGGCAGCTCAGCTACCACGTCACCGACCCCGTGCCGACCCCGTGGCCCTCCCACAGGCGACCCAGCATGGCCGCGGCCCGCGTCATCTCGCCCACGTCCCCCACCTCCTCGCCGTCCCGCCACCGGCCCAGCCAATATACCACGCTGTCCTGCACCATGCCGGAACGCAGGCGGCGTGCCCACAGCGCCCACCGCCACGCATCGCGCGGCACGTCGAGCGCCACCCGCGCCAGGTCCAGCGACCGTGGCCCGAGCGAGTACGTCACGGAGAACTCCAGCCCGTCGCGCTCGGCCAGCTCCAGCACCACCAGCTCCACCATGTCCCGGTCGTGCCACTCCCGCAGCAGCTGCCGCACCCGCTCGCGCGCCAGCCTGGCCACCGCCGGGTCCAGCTCGCCGCCATGCTGCCTGGCCAGGTGCTGCTGCACCGCCTCGATGATCTGCACCTCTGGGCGCGGCTCCGGCCGCTCCGCCCCACCACGCCGGCTCAACCGGCCACCTCCACCGTGTCCACGCTGGGCAGCGACGCCGACCCCTCCAGCGTGAACTCGTTGCACATGCCCCAGTACCGCCCCACCTTGCCCTCCGCCTTGAGCCGGATCGGCGAGTGCCAGCCGAAGCGCTCCGCCAGCAGCGGCTGTCCCTCCATCACCTCCAGGATGCGGCGCGCCCACGGCCGCCACACGTCCTCGCGCAGCTGGAACAATATCGCGTCGTGGATGTCCCCCACGATCAGCCCCTCGTCCGGTGGCAGCTCCGCGTTGAGCACGACCACGGACGCCAGCGTGAGGTCGCCGCCGAGGCCCTGCACCGGCGAGTTACCCGTGATATAGACATGTCCATCGCGGCGGGCGACGAAGGTACCGTTGGCCACCGTCGGGCACCACATAAGGCGCGCCTCCTCGCGGACCTGTATGTGCTGGTCAGATATCTGCGCGCGACCCCGCACCAGCAGGGTAACCAGCCAACCGCCACTTGAACGAGGACGACCATCGATGCTTGGATAATCCCGCTCGACAATATGCGGGGCAAGCCGACGCGTGGTGGAAGCATGGCCAGCGAGTACGGCCAGAGCCACGAAGGCATCGGCATCCTGCTCGTGCTGGGTAAAGAATCTCCATGACCTACCATAGCGATATCCATCGCCGCGCAGCATAGTATCTACCAGCAAGCGTGCCTGTCGTCCCGACAGGCGCGCGAGCAGTTCTGGCGTGAGTCGCTTCTCGGGGATCATCACACGGTAGCGGGCCGCCCCCTTCTCGTGGAGGTGCCACTGTATTGCTCCCCGGTGACCAACCGATCCGCGGTGGTGGGGAAGTCCCAGTCTCTCCACGATGCCGTCTATCTCAGCCACCTTCGTTGGATTGGCCGCAACGCTCTGAGTAATCCCGAGCCCACGGCGGTTCTTCAGATGTCCATCTGTGATAACCCACCCCAGCAAACGCACCTCGTCATCGATCAAGGACTCCGGTGGCCCTATATATGTCCCGACACGGTGAATCTTATCCATGCCACCAGACTGCAGCTCGGCCGTCTCTACTAGCCGCGTCTCCAAGTGCCGACGGACACCGCTATTAACGCGCCGATCCACCAACCAACGGTGGTGCGGCGTAACCGCGGCCGAAAACGAGCGAGAACGCAGATAATACACGGGTCCCGCATAATGTGGATAGACGTGCAGCGCCTGTATGGGCTGCCACTCCAGCCCCCCCGTGATGGGGTTCTTGGTCAGTATCTCGTCCCCCTCTGCAAGACGATCGTAAGATGTCCAACCCCTGCGGCTCAATGCCTCAGTAGCGGCATCCACGCAGTTGATCGCCTGCCGCTCGGCCTTCCCCACCTGGAACTTGTTGTTGCTCAGGATCCGCAGCAGGTGGCGCACCCGGCCGATCGGCGACTCCGCCTGGAGCCGCTGGCGTACCTCCCGCCGCGTGGTGGCGTGCCACTCCAGGAGGCCGGGGAAGGTGGTGAAGAAGCGCGCGTGGAAGCGCTCGGCCTCGTCCGGCGTGAAGTCCACGCCGAACATCTTCTTCGCGTACGTCCGCAGCGTCCGGTGCCCCATCCCGTAGAGCAGGCCCAACACGATGGCCTTGGCCCGGTCGCGGACGGCCTTGGTCACCTCCTCCGCCCCCAGCACCAGCCTGGCCGTCGCCGCGTAGACATCGAGGTCCTCCCGGAAGATGCGCTGCAGCTCCCGGTCCCCGGACAGCACGGCGGCGATCCGCACCTCGATCTGCGAGAAGTCCACCTCCAACCACACCCACCCAGGCGGGGCACCGACGCACGACCGCATGTAGCGGTCCTTGGGCACCTGCTGCAGGTTGGGCTTGTCGTTGCTCCGGCGGCCGGTGTCCGTCCCGGTCAGGTTGTTCCGCTGGTGCAGCCGCCCGTCCGGGCCCACCCACTCCAGCCACTGCTCGAAGAACTGCAGGTCCTTGACGTAGCCGCGGTACTCCCGCAACAACTCCATCGCCGGGTGGTCCAACTGCGCCAGCACCTCGTCGCTGACCTGCGCGATGCGCCGCTTCGGCGTGTACGTCACCGGCTGCAGCCCCAGGCCGTCCGGCGGCGCGCCGAAGATCCACCGGCGGAGGAAGTGCTCGTTGTCGATGTCGGCCGATGGCCGAAAATCCTCCGCCACGTGGCCGAGGATCTGCCCACGCAGGCTGGCCACCGCCTCGCGCCGCTCCCGCTGGCGTGCCCGGACGCGCTCCAGGTCCAACCACACACCGTTCAGCTCCAGCTGCGTGTATGCTTCCAGGCCGGGCAGGACCAGGTCCCGCAGCAGCCGCGCCAACCGCTGCTGCCCACGCAGCCGCTCGCGCTGCTGCTCGTAGACCGCGTGCGTGTATGCCACGTCGTATGCGCAATACTCGGCCAGCTCCGCCATGGGCGTGAGGTCGGACAGGTCCTCCTTCAGCCCGAACCCGATGTGACCCTTCCCCCACGGGTCCACGCCCAGCTCCCTTCCGGCCACGTCCTCCAGCCCCAGCGGCAGCTCCTCCGCCATGAGGTGGGCCGCGCACATGGAGTCGTAGCCGATGCGCAGCGGCGCGTCGCACCCGTGTCGCCGGGCCAAGAACCGCATGGCCCGCGTGTCGTACTTAACGTTGTGTCCGTTCGTCCGCGCCCCGGCCAGCAGCTGCATCACCGTGTGCACCACCTGCCCACGCTCCCCGTCGGTCCATGCCTGGTCGAGGTGGTCGACCGGCAGCACGAACGTGCGCACCGCCCCGCCCACCGTGCGCTCCCCGCGCGTGGCCGCCAGCAGCCAGACGCGCGAGTACGCCGGGTCGTAGTCGCGGAACCCCCGCGTCTCCACGTCGAACGTCAGCAGCCCGTCCCCCGCGGCCAGGTGCGCGCATGCCGCGGCCACCTCGTCGAGCGATCGGCACACCTCCACCTGCACCAGCACCGGCGGGACTACGTCCCCACGCAGCAGCCGCCGAAACCGCGCCACGTCGGCAACGAACAGCTCGTGGTTGGTCGGGTCCTCCAGTACGTCCCGCGGGTCCAGCGTGGGCACCACCGGGCAACCGAACCGGTCGGAGTGGACCACCCGCCCGCGCGCCGCCAGGAGACCGGTCCGCACCCCCATCACCACCTGGTAGGCCGCCTTCCCGCAGGTAAGCACCGCGCGTGGGCGCACCTCCGCCAGCTCCGGCACTAGGAACGCGTCCGCGCACGTCCGCGCCCCGTGCTCCAGCATGCGGTCATCGTCCGTGGTGTGGGCATTAAACTGGCACTTGGCCGCATACGTCAGATATAGATCATGCTCGTCCATCTCCAGGTCGCGCAGCACCCGTCGCAGGTACTGGCCCGCAGGACCGACCCAGGGGGATGCCATGGCGTCATCCACCGCGTCCGGCGCGCTCCCCACCACGGCACCTACGGCCGGGACCGGCCCGTTGCCGAACAGGCACCGCGTCCGGGCAGGTGCGGGGAGCGGGCAGCGCTCGCCGCGTGCGTCCCGGTACCTGCCCCACAGCGCCATGGCGCTGGGGTCCGGGTCGTTGGCGCGGCGCTGCGCGACCGTCGGCTTGGTCGGCTGGCGGAACACTACCGGATCATCCACGCGCCAACCCACCCAGGTACCGCCCGCCAGCGAACAACACCCCATCGTCCGCGGACGGGACGTGGACGCCGATGGCCGCCAAACCTGGGTTGCCCAAGACGCTGCCATCTACGTACACCTGCAGGACCTGGCCCGGCGCGGCCCACCCGTCCGGTGGCTCGCTCACCGCAGGCCCCCGAGCGCCACCGTCACCGTGGACTGCGGCTGGTCGAGCGACCGCTCCAGCTGCCCGGTCGTCACGCGCTCCGCTGCCAGCGCCGCGCGCCACCCCTCCAGGTTCAGCTCCACCTTCTGCACGATCACCACATCCAGGAACACCTCGCGCCCCACCTCGGCGAGCAACCGCGTCGGGTTGAGCGTCGGTGCCGGGGCCGACCGCGTGACCCGGAGGGTAGCCTCCGCCGCGGGCACGCTGAGATACTCCGACCTCTCTTCCTGTACCGGCAGCGCGTACCGGCTGGTCAGCTCCTTGATCTCCCGCTTGATGCCGTCGACGATCTCCCCGGCGCGCTTCTGCACCGCCAAGGACTGCTTCAGGTCGGCCACCAGGCTGGCCAACTTGCGGATCGTCTGCGGCCCTGCCTGCTGGCGCACCTCCGGCTGTCCCATCGAGTTCCCCCTACATCGCCCAGTCTCCCACCAGTATGGTACCCACCGTAGCCATCTTAACCTAGGTTAAGATCCACTTCGTTCTACGCCAATACAGGTAATATACACTGCGGGTCGTGGGTAGTATCACTTACCATCTACCCAATCCTATCTACCCCGCCCCCCAGCTGATACCCCACCTGGAGGCACTTATGGGGAGATATTATCGACGCGCGCGGGCGCCCGCTACCGGACCCTCCCGCTGCCCTCGCACGTGCGGCAGTTGGTTCGCAGCGCCACGATCCCCGCGCAGTCGGCGCACGGGAACGTGGGCTCGTGGTCGATCTGTTCGCCGTGCGCCAGCCGCAGGACATGTGCACGGAAGCCTGCCAAGGCAATCTCATCGTCGGCCAGCTTCAGGGCAGCCATGGCCACCCGGGGGTAGTTGTTGTCGGTCGTCATCTGTTCCTCCGCTGGTGGACTTGCCGCAGGCAGGCCCACGCCGTTACCAGGAGCATCGCCGCACTGGAGGCGAGGTTGGCCAACACGAGGGTCGTGCTCATCGTCGGTGCTGGTCAAACGTCAGCAGGTCGTCCAGCTCCGCCTGGAGCTGGGCCCGGCCCAGCGCGATGTCGAAGCCCACGCGGCGCACGAATGGGTCGTACGGGTGGCAGTGGGCGCTGCCCTCGCCCACCAGCTGGGGCGGCCGGACGTAGGTGTCGAAGATATTCACGTGCGTCTGCCCGCCGCGGGCCAGCAGCTTGATCGGCGCCCCCTGCCAGCACGCAGGCACCTCGTCCGGGTCCGCCGTCCCGCCCTGCGGGACCACCTTCGCCAGGAAGCGGTGGACTGTCCTACACTGGCACAGCAGCTCGAAGGCACGCTCGTGGGTCACGCGTACTGCGTATCCTCGATCCCGCAGGTCGTCCAGCATCCTCTTGTGGTTTCTCATCGTTCCCTCCTTTACTCCAACTTGTTTACGGCAGGCCGCCACCGGTGGTCGTACCTGCCGTTGGCGTGGTGGTTCATGTTGGTCGTCCTTCCCCTAAGATGGTACCGCGAGGTCGGCCAACAGCTGCTCCGGCAACTGGCGGCGATAGCGCAGGGCGAGCTTGCGCCCGGCGGCGGCCTGCCGCGGCGTCAGCTCCCGCCGGGTGGCCAGCTCGTGCCCGAAGTCCGTGTCGTACCGGCTGAAGCCCACGCCGTTCAGCTGGGCCGCGCGGTCCGCGTCGTGGCCGGCGAGGTAGCGCAGGGCCGCGAGCACCGCGGCGGCCTGCGTGGCGGACAGGGGCGCGGTGGTCGGCGTAGCCTCCCCGCGTGGCGGTCGGGCCTCGGGTGCGGTGGCCTGGTGGTCATCGGTGGTGGTCGTGGCCTCGGGGACACGGTCCAGCACGCGGTCGATGACTTTCTGCTTGGCCACGAGCGTGCCCAGCAGGCGGTCGTCGATCGTGCCATCGAACACGAGGTGCTGCACGAGCACCGCGTCGTGCTGGCCGATCCGGTGGCAGTTGTGGACAACAGAAAGGCCAACAACGAATGTTGGGTCGGCGTCGACGGTGAGGTCGTAGACGCGCTCACGGCGACCGTTCGATTTGTGTGGAAATCGGTGTGTAACTCGCCGCACCAAGCCAGCCGTGCCGTGTCCTGCCTCCGAGAATCCGACGACGAATTGATCGGTCGAAGTCATACGAATTGTCGGGATGCGTCCAGTGGCGAGCACGATGCGTGCAACTTGGGAAGCAAGTTGGTTCGATGATGTGACGTACTCCACGTACCCATTCCTCCGATAGCCATCGCTGGCTATCAGGCCGTCCAGCAGCACTTGCGATTGCGCCACGTCGAGTGACAATAAGAATTCTGGCAGTCGCTTCTGTATTGCCGTATGGCCGAACTGCTTGCGGAACCAGAGGGCCCATTCGCCCGAGAATGCCCGCATCTCCATCCCTAGCCCGGACGATCGTCGCATAGACACGTGCATCCCCTGCAGCTCGCACCAGCGGCGGCAGCGATCGTGGGCGGCGATCTTCTTGACTTGGTGTCCGGCAAACGATATAAATCGTCCTTTGCCTGCCACGATGCTGGAAAAACCGTCGCCGACGAAATAACCAAACGTGAACAGCGCATCATCGGTTAGGAGGACGTGCTCGGGGGCCTTTAGCAGGCGTCCGTTTCGTTGCTGCCCCCGCGCCCCCGTGAACTCGGAAGCGATCCGACAATCAGTATCGAACGACACCGATGCTACGCGTTTACCAGATGCTTTGGGCATTGCGATCTGATCGCCCGGCTTAAGGTGCCCGGCCTCTTGCCATCCGCCATCGGCGAGCAGAAACGGATGGTCGGATGTCGTGGCGATCGGCTCTAGCCAGCCCTCGACAGAGACCTCTGTAACCGGCTTAGTATTGCTGCGGTGCCATGCGTCTGTAACTCGCCCGACACCAGACCGCGTAACCACGGCATCACCGACCGCGATGGTCTCGACCGGACGCCACCCACCCGGTGTAAGGACCTTCTGGCCTTCGAGGATGCACCGGTCCTCGGCCTGGCTCATATTCCCGGGCACCCAATCCAGCTCCGCGAACACCACGTGCGCGGCGGCCGTGAGCGTGATGCCCGTACCCGCCGCCCCGATGCTGCCCACGAACACGAGGCAGGCGGGGTCGTTCTGGAACCGGTCGATCGCGGCCTGCCGGTCGGCCAGCGGCGTCCGCCCGTCGACCTGCACCGCCGCCTGGCCCAGCTCCGCGCTGATCGCGTCCAGCACGTCGTGGTGGTGGCCGAATAGCACCACCTTGGTCTCGGCCTCCACGTAGCCACGCAGGTGTTCGACGACCAGCGGGACCTTGGCCAGCGCGGTGTCGTGGCGCAGGGCCGTGATCTCCTCGAAGGCGACCGTGTCGCCGGCAGCGAGGAGGAGGTGCGACCAGTCGGCGTCGCGCGTGAGCCGGGCCAGCAGGTCTCCGTGGCGTGCCTGCAGCTCGGCGTCGCGCCGGGCGATTTCCGTCGGCGGCTCCAGCGACACCGTCTGGCGGCGCTTGGCCGGCAGCTCTGCCAGCACGTCGGCCTTCAGGCGGCGCACCAGCACCGAGCTGCGCAGCAGGTCCTGCAGCTCCTCCAGGTTGGTGGCCCCGCCGGTGTCCCACACGGTGCGGAGGCTGCCCCCGCGCGCCCGTATGGTCTGCTGGCGGGCACCGCAATATCGCGTGTGGAAGCGGAACCACGACCGACCGAGGCCGGTCGGGTCGAGCGACTGCAGCAGCGGCCACAGCTCCGCCGGTCGGTTCGGCAGCGGGGTGCCCGTCAGGAACAGTCGGCGGTGTGCCGGGATGGGCTCCACGTGCTTGGCCGGGTCCCGGTGTCGGTGGCCGAGCACCTCCACGGTCCGCCGCGCGGTGGGGTTCTTGATATAGTGTGCCTCGTCTACCACGAGGAGGTCCCATTCCCCGCGTGCCCGCAGGGCCGCCGCGTGCTTGGGCAGCACGTCAAAGTTGACGATCACCACGCACGGACCGCCGTCGTCGGCCACCGTCGTGCCCCCGTTCAGCACGCGGATCGGGCGTGGGTGCACCAGCCACCGCTCGGCGTGGCGTGCCCACACCAGCTTGACCGTGGCCGGGCACACCACGAGGATCCGCTGGATGCTGGGGTCGGCGTTGACCAGCCCGAGGGCCTGCACGGTCTTGCCGAGGCCGGGGTCGTCCCCGAGCAGCGCGCTGGGGCGCCCGAGCAGGGTGGCGATGCCGGCGCGTTGGAACGGTAGGTAGGCCAGGCCAGCCGGCACCGGCAGGTCGATGGTGGCGTCCCGCGCACGGGAGGCCGCCACGACCGCGTCGTGGGCCTGCTCCTGCGCCGCGATGGCGGCATCGGCGGCCGGGGTGGCATACCGACGCAGCTTGGCGGCCTGTCGCCAGTCGTCCGTCCACCAGCGTCGGTTCGCGGGGTCCCAGCCGAAGCCAGCCTGCTTCGGCAGCTGGCGCTCGTCGTAGCTGCTCTCGGCGGCCCAATGGCCGGTCGATGGTTGATACAGCAGGCGCATGGCTACGACACCTCGACCCAGCGCATGACCGTCTGGAGCAGGTGGTCGTAGTTGCCGCTCGTCGCCTCCTTGATGAAGGCATCGATGTCCGCGCGGTCGACGCGCGCCTCGCGCATGGCCCGCTGGGCGCGGGCGAGGATGGCGAACGCGTTGCCGTCCTCGCCGACCAGCTGGACGGTTACGAACGGGAACTTGACCAGCGGGCGCTCGCCATCGCACGCCACGCAGGTGTCGGGCGTGCCGTTGCCCTGGAGCACCGGCCCGTGTCCGCAGGCACATACTTGGACTGTGTCCATGGAATTCCACCTCCACCGCGAACCATACCCGCACGCGGGCAGGAAGTCAACTCCTGGCGGGTTCGCTGGTGTAGTGCTCCGCCCGCTGCGCGCCGCAGCGGTCGCAGGCCCCCTCGGGCGTGTGCACCTCGCGATCACCGCTGTAGCTCACCAAGAATACGCGGGCCTCGTCGTCAGTCATGGATGGTCACCTCCAGCTTGTCGTCCGCTACCATGTAGATCGGGGCGAATGGCTGCCCGCCGGCGCACCGGCCCGGCATGTATGCCAGCAGCCGCGTGGCCGTCACGTCATGGTCGGCGCTGTACGTGAACACCGGTGGGCGCGGGCGGCGCCACCGCGCCCACGCGGGTGGGCACCGTTGCGTGGCACCGATCACGATGGCCGCGAGTTGGTCGCCGTCCCACACCTCCAGCAGGCCCGGCACCTGGACCGTGCGCCACGCGAGCCAGCCCCGCGACCTCACCGGCGCACGCCACATCTCGTCAGCGCGTCGGCCAGCTCGTTGAGCTGCTCGCGGTCGGTCACGACCAGGTCGGTGCCGTCGGCCACGCACAGCACCGCACGCACCATCCCGTCGTCCCTATCCTCCCACTCCACCAGCTGCAGGTGGCCCAGGTTGATCGTGTACCGCGCGCCGTCCTCGTCGCGGATGTTGATGAACGTCCCGACCGTCATCATCCCTGTCCCTTCTCCGCCGCGCGGGCGGCGAGGTCGGCCGCGACCCAGCCACCCTGTGGCTTGGTGCAGCGGCCGGCGGTGCGCTGTCGTAGCTCAAAGTGGAAGTCGCAGTCGTCGCAGAACCGCTCCAGTACCCGCCCCGCGGTGTCCGTGCGGTATGGCTCCGTCTGGCGCAACAGCCGTGCCCACTCGAAGAACTCGGTCACGCCCGTGCAGCGCAGCCGCCGGTAGGCGACCCTGGTGGCCGCGAGGAACTCTGGTACCGAGGGCAGCGGCATGGGACCTTCCTCCCACACCATATACTACCCCGCGGCAGCCCGAACCGGCGTGCGCCTGCCGCGCGCATCCGTGGTGGCGCACGGGTACGCGCAGTCCTCGTCGCAGCGGCAGGTGGTGGCCAGCTGGCACGCGGCGCGGCGCTCGCTCCACGGCCGGACGTCATCCACCAGATCCAGGCACCCGGTACAGATCACCAGCCAACCCAGCACGTCCATCTCCTATTTGTATTACCCTACTGCCGCGGGACCGCCGCCAACACCGCGGTGCCGAGCGCCAGCACGACCGAGTTGCTGGCGTCCGTCCGCCAGAGCGCGTAGTCGTATGCCCCCGGCACGAGGGCCAGCGTGTCGGCACGTAGAATCACGACCGTAGCTCGGTCATTGGTTCCACTGCCGTTGCCGATCGTGATCCCGCCCCCCGCGACCGTCTTCTTGAGCACCTCGGCGTCGTCCTCCTGGTCCCGGAGGATGAACTCCAACGCCCATCCGGTCATGGTCTGCGCCGTGCCCGCGGCGTTCACCACGTCGAACTGCAGGCTGGTGTCCTGGCCGACGAACCACAGGTTGTTCGCGATGTTGCTGGTCTTGGCCACGGTGGGGTCCTCCTCCCCTAATTCTAGCCTAGTCCCGCTGCCCCTGCAGCGCGATGGTCGGCGTAAACGAGCCGGTAAGCTGGACGACCGGTGCTACCTCGGCCGCGAGGGCCACTGTCGGCGCCGATGAGCCAGCGAGCTGGATGATGGGAGATACCTCGGCCGCGAGGACCACGGCCGGCACGTATGAGCCAGTGAGCCGGACGATCTTGGGCTGGGATGGCAGCAGGGAGGTGACTACCACAGCGATGGCCGACACCAACTTGCCAACGATCTTGATGGCCGAGGCCGTTCCCATAACGGTGGCGGCGGTCAGCGTGTGCGCGATCAGCTTGGCCACGCTGGCCGCGCCCACGGCGGTGGCGTCAAGCGCGTGTGTCACCTGACGTGCGGCGGTGGTGGCTCCCGTGGCGGTGGCCTCCAGTACATGTGCGACCGACCTGGTGATCGTCGTGACCCCCGTGGCCGACGTGGTCAGTAGTCGGTATATCGTCCGCTGGATGGTCGCGGTCGCGGTGGCCCCGGCCGTCAGCGCCACCTGGTATGTCTGCGCACCGCCGCCGATGAACTCGGTCACCAGGGAGGCCAGCGTACCCCCGGTGGTGGCAACGGTCTTGCCTACCTGGCGCACGGTGGCGGCAATTCCCGTGCCTGTCGCGGTCAACACATGTGCGATCAGCTTGGCCACGCTGGTGGTACCGGTTGCGGTGGCGGTCAAGACATGCAGCACCGTGCGCGTGAATGTGGCGGTACCGGTCGCGGATGCTTCCCGCGTCCAACCGACGAGCCTACCAACGGTCGCGATGCCAGAACCCACGGCCGAGATGGCCTTGCCGGTGGAGCGCACGAGGCTCGCCGTGCCCGTGGCGGTGGCCAGCAGCTCGCGTGCGTACGTCAGCGACGTGACCAACGTGGCCGTGCCGGTCGCGACCACGACGTCGAGCGCCTTGTTGACGGCCTTGGCCAGCGTGGCCGCGCCGGTGGACGTGGTCTCTACCACCTTCGCGGTCGCCCGCGCCAGCGTTACCGTACCCGTTGCGGTCGCGCTCAGCAGGATGAGGACAATCCGCAGGGCGGTCAGTGCTGCGGTGCCCACCGCCGTGGCCGAGATGGCCGTGCCCACCAGCAGCGCACGCGTGGCCGTCCCGGCCGCGTTCGCCAGCAGCGTCTTCGCTACGTCGCGCGCAGCGGTGGCGGTGCCCGTCGCGGTCGCCAGCAGCTCCAACAGCTTGAGCTTGGCGGCAGCCAGGCTCGCGGTACCCGTCGCGGTAGCTGTGGCCAGGGCGGTTGCCACGGCCTTGACGACTGCTATGGTACCCGTTCCGACCACGCTCACTGTCTTGCCAACTAGCCGCGCGAGCACCGCCGCGCCGGTACCCACCGCCACCAGTGGCTTGCCTACCAACCTAGCTAGATCTACAGCGCCGGTGCCCGTCGCCGAGAGGAGGCGCGCGAACGCGGTGGTGGTGGCGATGGTGGCGGTTCCGGCCGCGCTGACCAGCCCTAGCGGCTTGTTCACCAGACGCGTCGCCGTGGCGGTTCCAGCCGCGGTGACCGGGGGCAACGTCGTGCCCACCAGGCGCGCCAGTATGGTGGTGCCGGTCGCGACCGCAGCGTCGACCAGGTGGGCCACGTCCAGGATCCTGGTTACCGTACCAGTGGCGGTGGCCAGCAGCTCGCGTGTGTACTGGCGGGCCGCTGCCAGGGTCGCCGTGCCCGTTGCCGTGACCAGGCCCAGGGCGTGGCCTACCTGTCGCGTAGCCGTCGCGGTGCCGGTGCCGGTAGCGCTGCGGGTCCAGCCGACGGCCCTGGCCAGGGTCGCGGTGCCGGTGCCGGTCAGCGCGCGCACCCAGCCGGTCGACCGGGCCAGCGCTGCGGTGCCCGTGCCGATCGCGCTCACAGCTTGGGGGAAGGTGGTGCCACTGCTCCACGGCCCGTCCGCGTAGCTGTCGCTGGTGTTGAGGGTAAGGGTGATCGCGTCGCCGTGGCCATCGCCAATGGCAGCGCACACCACCACGAAGCGGTCGCTGGCTGAACCGGCGGCCGAGTCCCAGGTGACCGAAGAAAGTAACTTGAGCCCGGTCCCGCTAAATTCCCTGGTCCCCCCCGCGGAATTGGCTTGGTCCAGGTTCGTGGTCAGGCCACCGTTATTGCGGTGAAACGCAAAGGAGGTACTTGCGGCGCCGCTCCCATATGCGACGCCCGTTGAGGCAGCGGTGCAATTGTATTGGACGTGGAATATTCCGCTCGGCCAGTCCGCCACGTTGGGCGTGTTTGTGGGCGAGGTCCACCACCAGTAGCCCGTGCTATTATCAACCGGGATGCTCTCGGTTGTGGACGCTCCCGTGGTTGCTTCCAGCGCATCTTCATGATCGGCTATGATGGACTCGTTGGCTCTATCCGTATCTCGGCAGTAATACGTGATGGTACGGCTCGGGACGTGGTAGCGTCCCTGTGCTCGCTGCTCCCTGAGCGTTCGCCGCCCAAACTGATCTATCTCTGTCTCGGAGTCCGGCAGGTGGTCGCACCAGTGTGCCCAGCCCCACTCGCGGCCACCACCGACGAAGGCCCCGCTCGCCTGCCGGTGCGCGGCGAACTTCGCGTCGGTCAGCCAGACGCCGTGGCGCGTGATGGCGGCGGGCGGCGGTACGAACTCGGTCCACGGCCGCACGCTCGTGTTTTGCGGCGGGCTGGCTTCCAGCTTTGTAAAGCGCACGCCCTCGGCGTAGACAACCTGCGACTGCCGCGTGTTGATCGCGAACCCGAGTGACGGGTCTGGTGCGAGGGGGAGGAACGTCCAGACACGCGCCTGGCGCTCCCCTACCGGCCAGTCGTCCGGATCGTCGTTCCAGCCCGTGACCCGCACACCCTCCTCACCGCCGATAACAATCGCCTCGACGGCGTAGTGATCGTGGCCATTGAAGTGCACGCCCTGGACGTTGAGTTCGTTGACCCAGCCATCCTGGTTGTTCTGCCCACCTAGTTCGCCCGGTGCAGGAACCGGACGTGCAGGAAGAGCTGCCCATTCGGTGGGCGTGATTGTCTGCCAGTCAATGGGGCTGCGCCGTGCCCACTGGAGAAGCACTTTCATTGGCTACTCCTTCGGCGATTTGGACGCGCCGGTGTGCGACTCGCCGGCGAAGTCGTGCGCTACGGCCACCGGTTACGCCCGGTACGCGGTCGCCAGTAGGTCGAGGTCATCCTGCACGCGACCGATTACGCAAACTTGAGCTTGAACGTGAACTGGATGCTGTCGCCCGAGGCCAGGCCGATGCCCACGAAGTCGCCCTTCACGAACAGGCTGCCCGAGCCGATGGTGTTGTTGTCGAACAGCCCCGCGCAGGTCACCGTGCCCGCGCCCGTCGCCGTGCGCGTGCCGACAACCTGGTACGTGTCGTTGGTCTGGTCCGTGGTGACCTGCGAGCTGGTGCCCGCCG
>ERZ1292629.1928-Hain-H43-01um-R1-1928-length-18877-cov-5_pt1 | contig 18877 bp, 23 predicted proteins | sample MGYA00564399_ERZ1292629 | MGnify/ENA primary metagenome ERZ1292629 (study PRJEB36523, sample SAMEA6512636) | groundwater metagenome | collected 2019-01-08 | study: AquaDiva: Metagenomics assemblies of 32 groundwater samples | reverse complement strand
CATAGCTGGCTGTGCCGCAACCGACCAGATAGGTACCGGCCGACTTTTTGATGATCGCTGCCAGTTTACCCGCATGGTCGGCGTTATCCGCTGCGATATCGGCAACCACAGAAGGCTGTTCATGGATTTCTTTGAGCATAAAATAGGGATACGATCCCTTTTCCGCGGCAGTGACCGACCAGGTGAGGGTCTGCTTTTTGGGCATCACGCGGTCGCCGGTGCGGGCATTAAAGATCATCACGCCCCGACCAGAAACCAGCGCCATTTCGTCGTCTTCCAAAAAATGGACCTGTTTGGTGTGGGGCAGGATCGCCGCGGCGTCGGAGGCCAGATAGTTTTCCTGGTGGCCGAATCCTACGACCAGAGGCGAGCCGTTCCTCACCGCCACAAACTGGTTGTTGGCGGTATTCATGACGATAAATGCATTGAGGCCCTCCATTTCATTGAACGCTTTTTGTACCGCTTTACTAAAAAGCATGGTCTTGGCGTATTCCTCGATCAGATGGACGGCCACCTCAGTATCGGTTTGCGACACGAACCGGTGCCCCTTCGTAAGGAGCCGCTTTTTGAGTTCTTCGTAATTTTCCACAATGCCGTTGTGGATGATGGCGATGGAGTGCGTGCAGTCCAGGTGCGGGTGGGCATTTACCTCGGTGACGCCGCCGTGCGTGGCCCAGCGCGTGTGGCCAAAGGCAAACGAACTTGCTGGCATATCGGAGACGGTTGCATCGCCGATTTTGCCGGTTTTCTTTTTGACAATTATTTTATTGGTCACATTGGTCGGATTGGTCGGATTGGTTAATTTCGCCGCAACAGCGGCGACTCCCCAGCTGTCATAGCCCCGGTACTCAAGCCGTTTCAATCCTTCAAAAACGATTGTTGCCGCATCTGTCCGCGGACCGACATAACCGAAAATACCACACATAGAGCCTCCTTCGGAGAATGCAGAAATCTACAAATCTGCAAATCTACAAATATAATGATGTAAATGAAGAAATAAAAGAAGCAGACTCATTTGTTGATCCTTTGGCCCGAACGTTGCCGTCCGGATTTATGCGATCAGCATTGTGGTAGAGAGTGCTACCAAAGGGTACCCGCAGATGTATCGATAACTCAGAACAAATTCTTCGAATTTTTCTGAGCAAACCCTTTCCTCGTATCACTGAAAATTTCGCAAAGGCGAAGCCTTTTCAAAATCTTACGATTTCAGCGAAATTTTTAGTGCCACACGCTTACTATTGTCCAATTCCGCTCCCTGTAAAAGAACCTCCTTGCTTTTGTATGCTAGGCGTTCGTCTGTGCCTTGTCAAGTTTTCACGGATGTGATACAAAACAACCAGCAATGAAAAAGCACGTGTACGTGTCCGTGATGGGAACAATCGGCGCCGGAAAAACGACGGTATCCAAGCTATTAGCCAAGGAATTGAACTTTCAGCTCCTCGAAGAACACTTTGGCGAAAATGCATTCTTGCCACGTTTTTATCAAGATATGAAGCGTTGGGCGTTTCATTCTCAAATGTTTTTTCTTATGGAAAAAATTAAACAGATGTTGGAAACGCACAAGATTCTAAAAAAATATTCAGTAGTTCAAGATACCCCTATTCAACAGGATGCGCTTTCCTATGCGAAAGCGCAGTACATTTTGGGGAATATGGATGATGCCGAATGGTGGCTTTACCTTAAGGTTTATCGGGCGTTTGAACCGTTTTTGCCCGTGCCGGACTTGATTATTTATTTGGAAGCCTCCGCAGAAAGTTTGCTAGGACGAATTCAACGGCGAGGTCGCGCCTACGAACAGAAAATTCCCACGAACTATTTAGAGCTTCTTGATATGCTTAACCACCGATGGCTTAAAGAGAATCAATCCATCCCGACGCTCATCGTAGAGACTGATCACCTAGATATTGTTCGGAATAAAAAAGCAAAAACAAAGCTGGTTTCGTATGTCAAAAGCGCATTACAAACAAAACCTCTTTCCGGTTCTACACGACACATATTACGCCTCCACCAGCTTGATATATAAGCCATATGCAGAAAGGCAAACTTATTGTTTTTGAAGGCACCGATGGTTCGGGCAAGCGTACACAACAGGCGCTGCTTACCGATGTTCTGAAACGACGGCAGACGCCGTTTGCCACGATGGATTTTCCCAGGTATAAAGAGTCGTTGTTTGGGCAACTTGCCGGCAGGATGCTCAAAGGAGAATTCGGCGGCATTGATCAGCTCCCTTCGCATTTGGCAGTGCTGCCGTTTGCGGCTGACCGGTGGCTTTTAAAACAGGATCTTCTCGGTTGGCTTGATGCGGGCAAGATCGTGGTGAGCAACCGTTATACGGCGTCCAGCGCCGTCTATTACGGAGCAAAATTGCCCCAGGACCGTCGCCGCGATTTTATCCGTTGGGTGTATACGATGGAACAGGATGTGATTGGTTTGCCCAAAGAAGACCTCGTGATTTATTTCCATTTGCCGACAGACCTCGCGCAGTCCCTCATCAATAAACGCGCAGCCGCAGGCGTCCAGCCGAAAGATATCTATGAAAAAAACGAACAGCTCCTCGTAACGGTTGAAACGCTCTACCGTGAACTGATTGCCGAGCGCCCAAACTGGCGGGTGATAGAATGTGCCAAGGACAATCAGATCCGGACACGCGAGGATATCCACAAGGAAGTACTTGACCTCCTTGCCACCGAGGGAGTACGTTGAGAGAAAGCACTATGCACAGGAAGACAAAACGAAACGGGAAAGGGAGACTTACCGTGATAGCCGGCCCGATGTTTTCCGGCAAAACCAACAAACTCGTTGCGATGGTGGAAGTCTTCACGCGCATGGGATACAAAGTCCTTACGGTCAAACCCAAACTCGATAATCGGTACGGCGGCAAAGAAGAAATTCACTCCCACGATCACAAAAAAACGCCGGCAATAGTTGTGGATGGCGAGACACCCGAGGCAATTATTGAAAAAATAGTAAATACCCGCGCGGACAAGGTGATTTTTGATGAAGTGCAGTTTTTCGACAAGGGAAAAGTCATGGAGGTCATTGATGTTTTGCGAAAACGCGGCATTCACGTGATTGCGGCAGGGCTCCTCTACGATTATCAGCGAAAACCGTTCGGCTCAACGCCCGATTTACTTGGTCTTGCGGATGAACGGCTGGAGCTTTTTGCCGTTTGCCAGAAGTGCGGCAGCCTCGCCCGCCATACGGAGCGGGTATCAGGCGGCAAGGGGCAGATTGTGGTGGGTGCGGAAAATATGTATATTGCAAGTTGCGAAAAGTGCCATAAGATTTATAAATAAAGAAAGGAGGGTCGTATGGTGGACCCAGGAAAGGTAGAGGGTGGAAGAATTATTATTGAGGGTCAGTATGGAACATACGTGTCCACAAGGGTTCCGGACCCGGTAAAAGAAGGGGATACTGACCAGATCGATCCGGGTGAGACACAGGAACGGCCGGTAACTTCGCAAGGAGAATAAGATGAAAGGGAAAATTTCTGCAAAAGCGCCGGTGGTGGGGGGCAAACAGTATCATATTGCCTGCAAAGCAGGCGATGTTGCTTCGGTTGTGCTTTTGCCCGGAGACCCGGGACGCGTGGGGAAAATTGCCTCCGGTTGGGACACTAGCCGCGAAGTTAGCCACCACCGTGAATATCACGATGACGGGGAAATTCAAAGGAGTGGACATTTCCTGCACGAGTACCGGCATTGGCTCCCCGTCGGCGGTGATTGCCGTGGATGAACTGGCGCGGATCGGCGCAGATACGTTTATCCGTGTGGGCTCAACCGGAGCGCTCCACGCACATATGCAGCTAGGGGATCTGGTCATCTCCACCGGTGCGGTGCGGCTTGACGGCGCATCGAAAGATTTAGTGATGCCGGAGTATCCGGCGGTTGCCCACTACGAAGTGGTCATGGCGCTCATCCAAGCAGCGGAAGAACTTAAGGTGCGCTACCACGTCGGCATCACCGCCTCAACGGATACGTTTTATACGGGGCAAGGGAGACCGGCACTCGGCGGCTATTTGCCGAGCTTCAAAGAACATATCTTGGAAGACATGCAAAAAGCAGGTGTCCTCAATTTTGAAATGGAGGTCAGCGCACTTTTGACTGCCGCCAATATCTTCGGCAAACGGGCGGGGGCAGTCTGCGTGGTGATTGCCAATCGAGTGACGGATGAATTTCAAATCACCGATGCAATGGAAAAAAACGCAGGTGCCGTGGCATCATTGGCGGTCACCATCCTGGCCAAGTGGGATAAAGAAAAAGAAAAGAAAGGGAAAAAATTCCTCTATCCCGATATCCTTACATGAAGACTGTCATTTACCTCGTCCGTCACGGCGAGGTGCATAATCCGGAGAAGATTTTTTACGGCAGACTTCCTGGGTTCGGATTAAGTGAGTTAGGAAAAAGCCAAGCGGAAACGCTTGCGGCGTTTTTGAAAACCCGTCCGATTGCCGCCCTCTACACCAGTCCCTTGGAGCGTGCCCGTCAAACCGTGGAGTATGTGGTTCGTCATTTTTCGCATCTTGCACCCATCGTTGATGAGCGCATCATTGAAGTTGGGTCACCGCTGGAAGGGAGATCCTGGGAGGAACTTGAACTCAAACACTGGAATTTTTATGGCTACCGCGAACACCTCCAGGGCGGCGGGGAGAGGCTAAGCGACATTTGGAAGCGCATGCGGACATTTCTTACGGAAGCTGCAAAAAAGCACCGCGGTCAGGAAATTGTGGCGGTTACCCACGGCGAGCCTATCATGGTGACGCACACGAAGTACACCGGTAAGCGATTGCGCCTACCGATTGTCCGGCAACACTGGGTGGAAAATGCACAGGGAATTCGGCTGGTATTTAATGAGCTTGGAGCTGTAGAAGTGGCTAAACTTACGTTTTAAAACATTGACAGAAAGCAACAATCGGAGTATACTAGAATATGGTCGCAAGCTTCGTTGATCTTCACCTCCATTTAGGCGCTTCCTCCACCCCGCACTTCCTTTGGGAACTGGCGCACGAGCAGGGAATCCGTTTAGCTGAAAAAGATTACTTTTCCTTCATCAACTCCATCACGATCCGCGAAAAAACCACGTATGATAAGTACCTCAAATTTTTTGACCTCACCGAACTGATCCAATCTTCCACCTATGCCATAGAAAAAGCCACGCATGAAGCCATCAGCCGCCAGTACCGCAAAGGCAAAGTCACAACGGTCGAGGTCCGTTTTAATCCGATGTTGCGCAATCGCGGCGGCGAGCAGGATCTGGACAAAATTATCTTCGGAGCAATCGTGGGCATGAAAAAAGCGTGTCTGGAATACCCGGTACGGGCGGGACTCATCCTTATGATGGATCGCAGGTTCCCGAAAGAAAAAAATCTCATTATTGCCAAGAAAGCCGCGCGGTTTGCCGTTGAAGGCGTGGTGGGGCTGGATATCGGCGGACCGCTCACAAAAACTTTTCGGGTGGAAGACATTATTGAGCCGGTACGGATCGGCCGGAAAGCCGGTTTGGGCATCACCGTCCATACCGGCGAAGTGACGCCTCCGGAGGAAATCCGGCAAGTGGTAAAACTTCTGGCACCCGATCGCATCGGCCATGGCATCCGGTCGGTTCGGGACCCCAAACTTCTGGATCATTTGGCAAAGGCGCGCATAGTCCTTGAAGTGTGCCCGATGTCCAACATCCAAACGAGTGCCGTAAAGAATTGGGAAGAGATGGGGAAGATCATTGATACATTGAAGCGTCACAGCGTCTTGTTTACTATCAACTCTGATGGCCCGGAGCTTTTGGGAACCACGGTCGCGGAAGAATTTGAAACATTGATCGAAAAAGGAATTCTCACGGATGATGACGCCAGTGCGTGTACGCGAGTAGCAAAAGAGGCAACGTTTATTCGATAATGAGAGAGAATATGACAGAAGGACTTACCTTTGACGACGTGTTGCTTCTGCCCGGGTATACGGATTTTAAGCGGCAGGACGCGGATTTAACGACTCGGCTTCATCCGGCGGTCATTCTCAAGCTTCCGGTTATTTCTTCTCCCATGGATACGGTGACGGAGAGCGCGATGGCCCGCAGTCTTGCCGTAGCCGGCGGATTGGGGATCATTCACCGCAATCTTTCCATTGAGACGCAGGCAGAGATGATTGAGAAGGTGAAGGCGGATCGTTTGTTGGTGGGCGCGGCAGTGGGCGTGGGGAATGATTTGGAGGAACGCGTGCGTGCACTCGTTGCGGCGGGAGCTGATGTTTTGGTCGTTGACTCAGGGCATGGATATACGAAATTTGTGATTGAGGCAACAACACGCATCAAAAAGAACTATCCGGCAGTGGTGGTGATGGCGGGAAATGTGGCGACGTATGAGGGAGCCAAGGCGCTTATTGCAGCCGGCGCGGATATTCTGCGTGTGGGTATGGGGCCGGGGAGTATTTGTACGACGCGGATCGTGACCGGTATGGGCGTGCCACAGTTAACGGCTATCGCCGAAGCAACACGAGCAGCAAGAGTCCTGCAAAGCAGGATCCAGCTTCGCGGGACAATGAAAGCAAAACAAATAACAATAATTGCGGATGGCGGCATCCGGCAGGTGGGCGATATGGCAAAGGCCATAGCAGCCGGCGCACAGGCGGTGATGCTGGGAAGTCTCCTTGCGGGTTTTGATGAGTCGCCGGGCAAGATTGTTGACATCGGTGGTAAGAAATATAAGGAGTATCGCGGCATGGGGTCAGTCGCTGCCATGCAAAAGGGCAGTGCCGAACGCTATGGACAGTCGCGGGAAACAAAAGGAAGGAAGCTCATTGCCGAAGGCGTGGAAGGGCTCGTTTTCTACAAAGGAACAGTAAGCGATTACCTGGATCAAATCGCCGGAAGCCTCAAGTCCTCCTTCTATTATATCGGCGGCAAGACCATTTCCGATTTTCAGAAAAAAGCCCGCTTCATCCGCATCACTCCGGCCAGTATGGCCGAAAGCCACCCCCACAGCATCACCATCACCGATGCCGGCAAAAATTACCAACTTTAAAATCAGCAACAATCTTGTTATTCTTCGAGCGAGGAAGCGAAGCGACCGAGTCGAGAAGCATCGTAAAGAAGTTCTCGACAAGCTCGAACAATATAGTTTCCAGCTCTTGCGTCCTGCATTGGTTTTGCGTATCATCAGGCCATGAAATTGCAAACTACCGATCCGGCGATTGCGGAACTGATCGACCAGGAAGCCAAGCGGCAGAAAGACGTGCTTGAGATGATCCCGTCGGAAAACTATGCATCGGCTGCGGTGCGGGAAGCAATCGGATCGGTTTTGACCAACAAATATTCGGAAGGATATCCCCACAAACGCTACTATCAGGGCAATCAGTTCATCGATGAAGTAGAAGACCTGGCCATTCATCGGGCGAAAAAACTCTTCGGGGTGCCGCTCGTCAACGTCCAACCGTATTCCGGCTCTCCTGCCAACAGCGCGGTGTACTTTGCGCTCCTTTACCCCGGCGATACGATCATGGGATTGAAGCTTTCCGGAGGCGGGCACCTGACGCACGGGCACCCGACCGTGACGTTTTCCGGCAAATACTTTCGCAGTGTGCAGTATGACGTGACGGAAGATGGTCTTATTGATTTGGAATACGTTGCCCGTCTTGCCAAAAAGGAAAATCCTGCGATTATTGTGGTGGGGACGACGGCATATCCCAGGATTTACGACTGGAAGGCGTGGCGGGCAATTTGTGACAGCGTGGGAGCGCTTTTCTTGGCTGATATTTCCCATATCGTGGGATTGATTGTAGGCGGCGTGCACCCGTCACCGGTACCGTATGCGGATATCATCATGACGACGACGCACAAGACCTTGCGCGGCCCGCGCGGAGCGATGCTTTTAGTTACCCACCAGGGACTCAAAAAAGATCCGCAGATGGGAGAAAAAATTGACCGTGCGGTGTTTCCGGGCCTGCAGGGCGGGCCGCATGACAACGTGACCGCAGCCATTGCCGTAGCCCTTAAAGAAGCCTCAACTCCCGCTTTTCGGAAATATGCGAAACAAATCGTGACGAACGCCAAAGTTTTGGCGAAAACCTTAACTGACGAAGGGTATACGCTTACCACCGGCGGCACGGATAATCACCTGATGGTTGTGGATTTAAGACCTCAAAACGTCATCGGCAATATCGCGGCCGAAGCGTTGGAAGTGGCCCACATTGTGGTGAACCGAAACAGCGTCCCGCACGACCCCAACCCGCCGTTTTACCCCAGCGGTATCCGCCTGGGGACTCCCGCCATTACGACCCGCGGGATGAAGGAGAAAGAAATGCGGCAGATAGGGAGGTGGATTGCAGAAGTGATTCGCGAAGTGTCCCATTACCGCTTACCCGATGCGAAAGAAGAACGGGGGAAGCACCTGTCAAACGTCCGAAGAGAGCTTACCAGCAACAAAAACTTGCGTTCCATCGCCAAATCCGTTACAATCCTCTGCAAACAATTTCCTGTCCCGTAATAGTTTTTATGCATCCGGAAATCGCTCAAGCCACGGTTACGATAGCTCCTTTTTGCGATAATCCTTCAATAATAGACTTTTCTCTAGAGGTCAAGGGAGTAGGTAACGGCGGAGGTTGGTTGGAGACAGACAAAAACCCATGGGGGCTGGGATACGTGGATGCTAATCCTCCGGGCATAGGCATTGGGACAAAAATTATGCATGCAATTTTAGAGTATGCTGGCGAGCAGCCGTTTCAGAGTGAGGTTTTTCACCGCGACACCCTGGCACGCCTAACTAACGATATAGCACAGGCGAGAAGGCAACTATATCAGCCAATTATTATCACTGACGAGAGAAGACTAAAAAGGCTTCCGATCGTTCAATTTCTTGTTAAGGCAGGGGCGCAGATAGATCGAGTAGAAGTTGTTTATACCGCACATAAATATGAAGAACTGTCCGATGTCGTCACCCTTTATGGTAAAAGAAGGCAATAGCATGAACTCGCATTCCTTGCAGAGCAGAACAAGATGGTGTATACTGATACCATCACGCACACTCAAACAGTATCTCTTCCCGCACCAGACGGTGCAGGACAATGAGTGGAGGATGAAAGAGATACGGTTAGCAGCATTAAATGCGCGCCGTGTCGGCGCGTTTTTAATGCCAAATGCTAAATGTCCAATGCTGAATAGTTAAACGTTTTTTGATTTTTATTTAGCATTTAGCATTCATCATTTAGCATTTATTAATCTATGGAAGAAATTACTCTACAAGCACTCCTCGAGGCCGGGTGCCATTTCGGGCATAAGGCCGAGCGGTGGCACCCCAAGGCCGCCTCATTCATCTACACGAAAAAAGACGGCATCCACATTATTGATCTGGCTAAGACCAAAGCCGGTCTTGAGGCAGCTGCGACGTTTGTGAAGGATGTGGTTGCCCGCGGCGGGGAAGTGCTTTTTGTCGCTACCAAGCGCCAGGCGCGCGGGGTCGTGAAACAGGAAGTGGAGGCAGTGGGCGCGCCGTACTTTGTGGAGCGTTGGATCGGCGGATTTTTGACCAACTGGGACCAGGTGCGCAAAAACATTGAAAAAATCAACCGTTTAACAGAAGAGCAGGCGTCGGGCGCGTGGAAAAAGTTTCCCAAGCACGAACAGGTCAAGCTGGCGCGGTACCTGAACCGGCTCAAGATTTATTACGGCGGGGTGCTCATGTTCAAAAACATCCCCGAGGCGGTGTTTGTGGTGGATGTGAAAAAGGAATACTCGGCAGTGGCAGAGGCCCAGCGCCGTGGCGTGCCGGTGGTGGCCGTGGTAGATACCAACGCAGATCCGGCGGGTATTGACTACGTGATACCGGCCAACGATGATGCCGTGGGGTCTGTGCAGTTGATTGCCCACGTGATGGCCATGGCATATAAAGAGGGGAAGGAATTGCGGGAAAAAGAAGAAAGCAAGGCCAGCAACGCGAGCAACACAGGCAAGACAGAAGAACAAAAAGAAGTTACAATAGAAGAAAAGAAACCGGTGGAAGAAAAACCCAAGCGCGGAAGACCGAAAAAGACTTCATGAATATATCTCTTGACCAGTTAAAGAAACTCCGCGAGGAAACCGGTGCCGGTGTTTCGGACTGCCGACAGGCGCTGGAGGATGCCGGTGGCGACCTTAAGAAAGCCAAAAAGCTCATTCGCCAGCGGAGCGTGGAGAAGGCGGCAAAGAAGGCTGACCGGGAAGCATCCCAGGGGATCATTGAGTCGTATGTGCACGCTACCGGAACGGTCGGGGTATTGGTGGAGCTCCGGTGTGAGACGGATTTTGTGGCCAGAACGGATGATTTTAAGACGCTTGCCCATGAACTTGCCCTGCAGATTGCCGCAATGAAACCGAAAACCGTCAAAGAACTCCTCGCAGGCAGCTACATCCGGGACGCGAGCATAACCATTGAAGTCGTTATTAAGCAAACGATTGCCAAAGTAGGTGAAAATATCACCGTCGCGCGATTTACCAGAATGGAAATGGGAGAGTAACATGCTTGATCAAATTCTCAATCAGACCCGTGACCACATGAAGAAAGCCCTCGGGGTCACGCAACAAGATTTATCTTCCATCCGATCCGGCCGCGCAACCCCAGCCTTAGTAGAAAACATCATCATCCCCGCATACGGCGGGGCACAGCGCCTTAGGCTCATGGAAATGGCAACCATCACCACCATGGATGCCAAAACCATCGTGATTTCCCCCTACGACCCCTCACAGATTGCGGATATCGAGAAGGGTATTTTTGAAGCAAATACGGGCCTCACACCGGTGGTGGACGGTGAGATTATCCGCATAACCATCCCGGCGTTATCAGAAGAACGGCGCAGAGACTATCTTAAGCTGGCCAAAGCAAAACTCGAAGCCGGCCGCATTATGATCCGGCAAATCCGCGGAGAGGCGATGCGGGACCTCAAACGTCTGGAAGAAGAGCACAGTATTTCCCAAGATGACCGTCAGCACGCCGAAAAACGGGTGCAGGAGCTAACCGACGAAATGATTGCGGAAATAGACGCATTAGGGGAGCGCAAGGAAGCGGAGCTGATGCAAGTATAATTATGTTACTCACTGCCCTGGTTTTCTTCCTCATCCTCACCATCCTCATTTTTGTCCATGAACTGGGACACTTTACGGTAGCACGCGCCATTGGCGTGGCGGTGGAAGAATTCGGCTTCGGCTTGCCGCCGCGGATTTGGGGGAAAAAGATTGGTGGAACGGTGTATTCCGTAAATGCCCTTCCGATCGGCGGATTTGTCAAATTAGCGGGAGAAGATGAAGATGAGGAGCTACATGGTCAAAAAAGGTTAAACCTTGCTAAGCAAGGTTTAACCTTTAAAAAATACTTCTGGGCTAGATCCAAGAAGGAACGTTCTGCGATTCTGATTGCGGGCGTTGCGATGAATTTCCTTGTTGCCGTTGGGATTACTTCCTATCTTTTGACACAGGGAGTGCACGAGCCCTCCGGCCGCGTGCACATCGAGCGGGTGATCGTCGGCAGCCCCGCGGAACAGGCAGGACTTAAGGCTAAGGATGTTATTACGGCAGTTGATATCACGAAAATAACACTCGACGTGCGTCCGGCACAACCGATACGCGTGCCGCAAGACCTCATAGGCTTTGTGAAAGTTCATGCGGGAGAACGGATTGTCTTGACGGTAGTTCGGGATGAAAAACCGTTGATGGTCGCCCTTGTGCCTCGCAAAGACTATCCCCGCGGTGAAGGACCCATGGGGGTGGCGATTTCGGATCTGGAGCGGAAAACCTATTCGTTTTCTGAAGCTCCCGTGGCGGCAGTGCGCATAAACCTGGTCCGCGGCAAAGAAATGCTGGTCTCCATCGGCCGGATGCTGTGGCGGCTTATTACCCTTCAGCCGGTGGGCAGCGAAGTGGCCGGACCCATCGGTATTGCACGGGTCACGGGCGAGGCGGTGAAGTTCGGATGGAAGGCAGTACTGGAATTCATGAGCATTTTGTCCCTTAACCTTGCAGTTCTCAATATTCTGCCGATTCCGGCGTTGGACGGCGGCAGGCTCGCGTTCGTGTTTTTGGAAAAGCTTTTGGGCCGACGACTGAAACCAGCCTTTGAAAAATCCACGCATCAGATCGGCATGATTGTTTTGCTGCTCCTTATCCTCCTTATTTCCCTCAACGACATCATGCGTCTTGCCCGCGGCGGTTGACATTGACAGATCACGGCGTGCCAGACGGTGAGCATGAGTGTATACTAATGGTGCCGGATAAAGATGATGCAATAGTTGGAGGGAAACTTTATTAACCAATGACAAACTATAATCATGAAACAAGCGTTTGAAAAGAAGGAACTCAAAAAAAAGTCGGAGAATTTGTCCGACTGGTATACCGATGTGATTTTGAAGGCCGAGATAGCTGATTATGCGCCGGTCAAGGGGTGTATGGTGATCCGGCCCTACGGGTATGCGTTGTGGGAAAAGGTGCAGGAGATTTTCAATGGGATGATGAAAACCAAAGACGTGCAAAACGCCTATTTCCCGCTTTTTATCCCTCTTTCGCTTTTGGAGAAAGAGAAAGAGCACGTCGCCGGATTTTCGCCGCAATTGGCTGTGGTGACGATTGCTGGCGGAGAAAAACTCAAAGACCCCCTGGTTGTCCGGCCCACGTCGGAGACCATTATGTACGCCATGTACGCCAAATGGGTACACAGTTGGCGCGATTTGCCGGTCCTTATAAACCAATGGAACAACGTGGTGCGGTGGGAAAAGCGCACCTATCTGTTTTTGCGCACGACGGAGTTTTTGTGGCAAGAAGGTCACACCGCACACGAGACGGAAAAAGAAGCGATGAACATGGTACTTGCTGCCCTTGACTGGTATCGGCAAGTGTATGAAGACTACTTTGCAGTGCCGGTTGTCTATGGCAGGAAAAGCGAGTCGGAAAAATTTGCCGGAGGAAAGGCAACCTATGGCATTGAAGCATTGATGCCGGACGGCAAGGCACTGCAGGCGGCCACTTCCCATAATCTGGGCCAGAATTTTTCGAAAGTATTTGAGATTCAGTTCCAAAATCGGGAAGGAAAAATGGACCACGTCTGGCAAACGTCGTGGGGACTTTCGACTCGTTCGCTCGGTGGCTTGTTTTTGACGCACGGCGATGACAATGGTCTTATTTTTCCTCCCAAAATTGCGCCAGTACAGGTGGTGATTGTGCCGATTAAGAAAAGCGGAGGGCATGAACGAGAGCTTTTGACGTACTGCCAGGATATCAAAGAAGCCTTAACCAATGGCGGCATACGGGTTCGGCTTGACGACCGTCAGGAGCCCAGCGTCGGCCGGCGGTTCAATGAGTGGGAAGTGAAAGGCGTACCGATCCGGTTTGAGGTGGGAGAAAAAGAGGTGGGCGATCGTACGGTGACGATAGCCAGGCGCGACACCGGAGAAAAGGTAACGGTGACGCGGGAGACTATGCTGGTCCAAACCGAGCGGCTGCTTGGGGAAATCCAAAAAGCACTGTACCAGCGTGCCAAAACATTTCTTGATGAAAACACGCGGGAGGCGGCAACGTATGATGAATTCAAGAACATTATGAGCACCACCCGCGGCTTTATCCGTGCATTTTGGTGCGAGGATGCCGATTGCGAGGCAACAATCAAAAAGGAAACGAAAGCAAGTACGCGGTGCCTGCCCTTCGAAGCTTTAGCGAAGGAGGGCCTGCCTCTTGATGCGAAAGAAGAGAAAGGTTTATGTGTTCACTGCGGCAAGCCCGCCACTCACCGCTGGTTCTTTGCGCAAGCGTACTGATTGGGGTATACTAAACCGGTGAAAACCCTCGTTACCCACATTGGTCCCGATTTGGATGCGATCACCGGCATTTGGCTTGTCAAAACCTTCTTTTCCGGCTGGGAAGAAGCGAGTTTTGCGTTTGTGCCGGCAGGACAAACACTTGAAGGCAAGCCGCCGGATGGTAATCCGGATATTTTACACGTTGATACGGGATTTGGGAAATTTGACCACCACCAGACCGACGCAGATACATGCGCATCCCGCTTAGTTCTTGATGAAATACAAAAAACGAACGGGCAGGACGAGGCGCTCACGCGGTTGGTGACTGTCGTGAATGACGTGGATCATTTCCGCGAAGCGTTTTTTCCCAACCCGACCGCTGACTTTTGGGATATCGGGCTTGTGGCACAAATCGACGGGTGGCGCCTTCTCTATGCGGATAATCCGATCAGGATTGTTGAGCTGGGCATGGCGGCACTCGACGGCATCTACAAAACGTTTCAGAACAAAGTGTGGGCAGAAAGAGAGCTTCGGGAAAAGAGCATAGAGTTTAGCACCAAGTGGGGGAAAGGCATCGGGGTGACGACGGTCAATGATGAAGTGGTGCACCTGGGGCAGAAGATGGGGTACGTCGTGGTGGTTCGCAAAGATCCGAAGAAAGGATATTTGCGGATTAAGGCACTCCCCAAGGCAGAAATAGACCTGACACCGGTGTATAATAGACTCAAAGCATTGGATCCGTCGGCTACATGGTTTCTGCATGCCAGCCGGCACATGGTCCTCAACGGTTCCTCAAAGAATCCGGATATGAAACCGACCAAAAAAAGTTTACCGGAGATTATTGAGGTGATAAAAAATGTCTGATTGTATTTTTTGTAAGGTCATTTCGGGAGAACTGCCGTCGAATCCTGTCTATCAGGATGATGATATGATGGTCATTCCGGACATCCATCCGCAGGCGTCGGTGCATCTTTTGGTCATCCCCAAGAAACACGTATCGGAGTTTACGGAAGCAGATGACGCATTGCTGGCGAAAATAGTTAAGACGGTCAAGAAGATTATCAAAGATGAACATATTAGCAACTATCGCATTGTAAGTAACGGGAAGGGCGCGGCGCTCATTGATCATTTGCACATGCATATTTTAGGGAAAGTGGATAAATATAGAAAGTTGTAAGGAGGTGTTTAACCTTTTATGGTATTTGTAAAAGCGCAACCCGGAGATACATCGGATTCGCTCATCAGAAAATTTACGCGCAAAGTCTTGGCAGAGGGCATTTTGCAGGATCTCAAGAAACGGGAATTTTACCAGAAGCCGGCAGAAGTGCGTAAGGAAAAGAAGCGGGAGCTTGAACGAAGACTGCGGCACCCGCACAGGAGCCGTCTATGAAGCTGATACAACTTCAAGAGGATCTCGCGGCGTCGCTTAAGTCCGGCAAGTCAGACCGGGTAGAAACGCTCCGGTTTCTCCTGTCTGCCGTGAAAAATAGTGCGATTGCAAAATACGGCAGCGAAGCGGACGCAAAACTGACGGAAGCGGATATCCTGGATGTTGTCAAAAAACAAGTGAAGACTCATCGCGAGTCCATTGAAGCATTTGAAAAAGCGGGACGACAGGAGTTGGCGGCAAAGGAAAAAGCGCAACTTGCGGTTCTGGCGGAGTACTCACCGAAAGAGTTAAGCGACGAGGAACTCAAAAAACTTTTGGAACCGGTGGTGGCCGGCGGGGAACAAAATTTTGGTCTTTTGATGAAACAAGCAATGGTGCAGGTTGCAGGGAAAGCAGATGGGGGAAGAGTGGCGGCACTTTTGAAACAGATGATTCAAAACTAGAACTCAGAACTCAAATCTCAATGACCAACATGGAACGAAGAATAATTGAGTTCTGTGATTTGACATATGGTTACTGTTCTTTTTCAAACAGAATCCCATTTTCCGGTGAGTAGAAAAAAGGTTATCGATGCCGTGGCTACAGCGCTTGGCGGCCAGGTAAAGGGGAAAACAGAGGTGGGAATTTCCGTGGTGGGTGACCGGCAAATGCGGCAGCTGAACAAAAAATACCGCCGCCTAGATGATACGACGGATGTGCTTTCGTTTGGGCTTCATGAGGGAGAAAATAGTGCACCGTTTGTCGATCCGCCGGACCGCGTTTTGCACTTAGGGGATATCGTCATATCCTATCCGCAGGCAGTGGCCGAGGCGGCGGAGGAAAATAAGCTGGTGGATGATAAGATCGTTGAATTAGCCTTGCACGGACTGAATCATTTGTTAGGGATACACCACCCGGAGTGAAATCTACAAATGGCAAATCTACAAATAATCAAATGAGTTTCTATAGAATCTATCGTCCGCAGGTGATTGCAGAAATCGATAATGTGTCGGTGCGCGAGCAGCTGCTTGAACTGCTTAATAAAGACAGGAGCGCGTTGCCTCATGCATATCTTTTCAGCGGTCCGCGGGGAGCGGGAAAGACCACCGCGGCCCGGTTGATTGCCAAATTATTTAACTGCACCCGTCCATTGGCGTCAGGTCCCTGCGGCAAGTGCGACCAGTGCACATCGATTGCCGAAGGAAGGAATATTGATGTGTTGGAAATTGATGCGGCAAGCAACCGCGGGATCGACGAGATGCGACAACTCCGGGATGCGATTAATCTTTCTCCGGCGTCTGCCCCATACAAAGTGTATATCATTGACGAAGTGCACATGCTCACGACTGAAGCATTTAATGCACTTTTGAAGACACTGGAAGAGCCGCCCAAGCACGCGGTGTTTGTACTGGCAACAACCGATGTAGGCAAGGTGCCGGCAACGATCAGGTCGCGCTGTATTTCGGTGGTATTTGGCAAAGCAACCACAGAGGAATTGGTGCATGCGCTCAAACGGATTGTCAAAAAAGAAGATCTGGGACGGGTTGATGATGAGGCACTTGCCGCCATCGCCGAAACGGTGGATGGGTCATTCCGCGATGCGGTAAAACTTTTGGAACAGGTAAGTTTTCATAAGGGGAAGATTACCAAAAACGTCGTGCGCGGTTTATTGTCGGTAAACGAGGAAAAGACTATAGAAACATTTCTCGCGCATGTTGTTCTCCGCCAGGTGAAAGAGGCGCTCACGGATATTGCGGATCTGGTGCGCGACGGGAGAGACGTGAAAGTGTTTCTCGTGGATTGTCTTACGCGCCTTCATCATCTGTTGATCGAACACGTGCAGGGAACGGTGAACGGTACATGGCGGGGAGACGATTTGAAAGATATGATACGAAGATTCACGCAGGCATACGGAGAATTGCGGACATCCCCGATTGCCTCATTGCCGCTGGAGCTGGCAGTGGTAGAGTTTTGTTCTGTGTCATTCCCGCGAACGCGGGAATCCAGTGCAGAAGACACAAAAGAACAAAAAAAAGGATGGATCTCCGATCGGGTCGGGGATGACAAAAATACTCTTGGCCTCCTAACCCTCGACAAGTTGAATGAGTTCTGGCGGGATTTTATCGAGGCCATGAAACCGTATAACCATTCGGTGGCAGGAGTATTGCGATCCGCTCGACCCAAAGAGGTAAAAGATGGTATAGTTACGATTGAGGCATTCTATAAATTCCACCAGGAAAAGTTATCCGAAACCAAGACGCGGGAGGCTCTGTCTCAAGTGCTCAAAAAACTGTTTGGGGAGAAGGTGAAAGTGGAAGTCGTGTTGGGGAAAAAATAAGCATACGAAAGGAGCACATATGATGAATCCATTCAAAATGCTCGGCGACATCAATGCGATGCGAAAACAGGCGGCTGCCATCCAGCAGGCATTGGAGGCGGAGGAATTTGAGATATTTGAAGGCAATGTGCGCATTCTTATCAGTGGCAATCAAAACGTGAAAGTGGTGGAAATCGACGGTGTACCCAATGAAAATATCAAGCGGGCTCTCAACGATGCCATCAAAAAATCCCAGCAGGCAGCGGCAGGGAAATTAGCGGAATTGACGAAGGGGATGGGACAGTGAACGTCATCGTTACCGGCAGTTTGGGGTTTGATTACATCATGGATTTCGCCGGCCGGTTTGCGGACCGGATCATGCCGGAAAAAATCCACGTGCTTTCTTTGAGTTTCCTGGTCGAACATTTAAGCAAACAGTTCGGCGGCACCGCGGGCAACATAGCGTATACCCTGAAACTCTTAGGACTTGATCCTCTTATTCTTGCGCCGGTCGGCAATGATTTTGGTCCGTACAAAACATTTTTGGAATCAAAAAAAATTCAAACAAAACATATTGCCGTGCATAACAACGTCTCCACCAGCGCGTATTTTGTCATGACGGATAAAGCGGATAATCAGATCGGCGCATTCTTCGTGGGAGCGACGAAGTATGCGAAAGAATTGTCTCTGCAGCGCATGTATTCTTCGAGCGAACGCAGTGAGTCGAGAAGTTCTCGACTTCGCTCGAACAAGAAACCCTTTGTTATTCTTACTGCCACCGATCCGGAGGCGATGAAAAAATACGTTAAAGAATGCCGTTTACTCAATCTTCCGTATCTGTACGATCCTGCGTTTCAGATTGCGACGTTTACGGCTGCGGAATTGCGTGAAGGCATTGAGGGTGCGCAGATTTTCATTGGCAATGATTACGAAATAGCGCTCATGAAAGAAAAATTGGAGATTTCGCATGAGGAACTCGTTATGATGGTGCCGATCCTTATTACAACGCTGGGAGGCAAGGGATCCATCATTGAAACGCGGCATGACAGCATTGGGGTGGCGGCGGCAAAACCCAAAAACATGAGTGACCCGACCGGTGCAGGTGATGCCTACCGCGCAGGATTTTTGGCAGGGTATTTAAAAGCTGTGAATTCAAGGCCCGCCCTTGAGCTCACAGGGGATGAGTTATTGATTTGCGGACGCATGGGGGCGGTGGCTGCGGTGTATACCGTGGAAAAGTACGGCACCCAAACGCACACGTTTACGAAGAAAGAGTTTATCAAACGGTATCAGGAAAATTTTGGAGAATTGCTTTCCTTGTAATTTTTAACCATTTTGCACCGATTGTCGCGTGCAATCGTACAGAAACCTACTTGACACGATGCGGCTAAGAGTATACAAAGGGAAGGTATTCTGCCCTTGCCCTCCGCAACTTACCGTTCGCCTTTG